>ERZ772910.17-NODE-17-length-105906-cov-11.732643_pt1 | contig 105906 bp, 110 predicted proteins | sample MGYA00511357_ERZ772910 | MGnify/ENA primary metagenome ERZ772910 (study PRJEB29015, sample SAMEA2738096) | human oral metagenome | biome: human oral; feature: human-associated habitat; material: saliva | place: China | collected 2193 ... | reverse complement strand
GTCATCAAGACAGACCAGGGCAGCAAGACGCTCGCGCAGGTTCTCGACGACTACGAGATCACCGACCAGGGCGTTGACCCCAAGGCCGCGGCGTGGGACATCCAAGCCCTCCGCGAGGCCGTCAACTACGCCAACGCCTACACGCTCACCCGCATCGAAACCCAAGACAACGGCCCCTTCTACATGGCCGCGGCCATGCTGCCAACCCACTGGACCCTCACCTGCCCTGACAGCGACAACGAGTACATCCTGCGCACGTGTTGCTACACGCAAGGAACACCCCAAGCACACAAGCCAACTCTCGAGGCCCGCACCAACAAGCCCAACAGCCCCTACTGCCTCGTCTCCCTCCCCAAGGACTGCATCCCACTGTTCGACGGAACAGAAGCCACCCCCACACAGGAGATGCTACGAACACTCACCCGAGCGGTAGACGACGCAATCGCCAACCCCTTCAGCCTCGAACGAGACATTAAGGGCGTAGCGTATGCCCTCACCCGAGGCGGCGAACGTCTCGAGTTCTGCCTCGAAAACGTCGGCTCCTTCACCTACACGGGCGACGACTTCGTAGCACACGAAACCCACGGCGACCCCGCGTACACCATGGGCCGCTCGATGCTCGTCAAGGGAGCGCTCAAGAACTACGGCATGGGCACGAGGCGCGGCGTGTGCGCCATCATCGGTACGCTCGCCAGACTGAAAGCAGGACAGCCGCCAGTTCCGTTCCCTGTCGTGGACGGGTACCGAGCCGCCCGCAACGGCAAATGGGACGTGTGCGCCGACGCGCGAACCCCGTACACGCCGTCACGCAACACTCACCCCGAAACACGACGTAACGAGCCATACAGCACCTACGACCGCTACGTCATGCACTACAGGAACCTCATCAAGGCCGACGCAGCAAACGTGACCATGCGAGCAGACTAGGCCACCATATGAACATGCCCCGCAGCATCACAGCGCGACTCAACGCCCGCCAGGCACACACCCATGAGGCGCGCAGCCGCCTCGAATGGGCGGCAGAAGTCCACACCATCCTCGAAACCGCTGCCGCCACCTTCGACGAAACCATGACCCGCCAGCAGATAGTGGTCCCCGCGAACCGCACGCGCGGCCCAGTGCAAGCGAGAGGCATCCTGGATATGTGCCAGGCCCTCAGCGTCGCAGGCATGGCCACCAGCACTCCAACCGGCGACATCATCCTCACCCTCGCCGGCCACGCCGACCGGATGCAAGCAGCACTCCACCTCGCCCACAGCTACCTCGAGGCCGAACACCTGCACCTCAGCCGCGCACACACCGACCGCCCCGGCGTAACGCTAAGCCCCGCCAAAGCGCGCCACAAGACCTACGGGATACTCCTCAGCGCAGCAGCCGAAGCGTCCACCATCATCCGCACAACCCGACCCTTCAACATGCCACTCGACCAAGAGGAAGTCGAAGCAGCCCATGCAATCCTCAGTCAGGGGTGGGTTGGATCAGCCTACCGGGAGCAACCACTCCTAGCGGCTGATGAAGGATGCAGCGAGTATGAGAGAATATATCTCTCGGTCAGCCAAAAGCCCCTCGTCAAGTCGTACAGAAAGAACCTGCGATGAATGCACTCCGCGCGCCTCGTCACCTCCATCGAGCGTGGCGGGGCTCAGTCGCTCTCACCTTCCTCCTTGCCCTCGTTCTCACGTTCTTTGCTCACCCCGCTAAGGCGTTCACCGAAGACCAGGGACACAACCTCAAGGCCAAGCCCTCCACCTGGTGCCAGTGGTGCGCCGACAGTGACTTCGGGTACGACCCAAACGAAGAGCGCGGCATGATTATCAACGCCGGAGCAACCATGGGCGAGGCAGCGTGCGGCAACTTCTCCTTCGCATTCATGGAGCTCCGCGCGGGAGTCAAAGCCCGCGGCTCCTACACCGTCAACGACATGCGAGCCGAAGCCATCAAACTGATGCAGGCAGGCAAAGACAGCCCATTCAGCGATGACGGCTGGCTCTACCAGCTCAACCCCGAAGGCTTCGCACAGGGAGTCTCCAACATGACCGGCGGACAACTCACCGTCGAAGTCCAAGGCGACACCAGCGGCGCAGGACTGGGAGCCAACAAGTTCACCGAAGACGACGTGCGCCAAGCCATGAACGACGGCTACTTCGTCATCTTCATGGTCCAAACCGACACCGGCGGACGACATTGGATCGCCGGCGATTACGTGGAAGGCAACACCGTCCACACCATCGACTCAGGACGACCCCTCACCACCCTCGACCGATCCCAATACCCCGGCGGCATTGGTCCCATCCTGAAGTTCTCCCGCACCGACGGCAAGAAGCTCCAAGACCTTCCCACCATCGACGATGCAGCCACCAGCGTCGGCGGCAACAACGGTGGAGACACCGCCACTGCAACCGACACCGGCATCATCAGTGAACTCGACCTACCCGGTATGCCACCTCGCACCGTCGGACAAAACCACCAGCTCTCCGAAGCCGACAAACTCGCCTTCGCGAAAGACACCCTCAAGTTCGCGAACTACACGAACCTGAACACCACGCAGAAAGACAACGTTGACCAGATCGTCGCGCAACGACAGCTTGAACAAGATCGCAAGGTGTCGGACTGGTTCAGCACCGGCGCAGCCGTCATCGGCATCATCCTGTTCCTGTACGCCCTCGTCATCGTCCTCGCATTCCTGTTCGACCTCGCTTTCCCGCTGTTCTCTCTCCTCAAGATCGTGACAGCTGGTTCCATGACTGTGCATCACGAGTCGCAAAGCCGTGCGGGCGTGAAAGAGCTAGGAGCTCCCCCTCGAGGCCGTTGGGCGACGTGGGGGAATGTGTTTGTGACTGCCGGTCTGGTTGCAGCGTTGGGTGGTTTGCTCATCAGTGGGACGCTGGTTAGGTGGGTTGCGTTGTTTGTGCAGATGCTCTACACGTGACGGGTGAGCACAACCCCTGCGCATCTGTGATCTAGTTAACCAGTTTCCGGGTTGCGCGCACAAAATAACCAGGCCTACACTAAACCCATCACAAACAACACAACCACAATCGAAGAGCGTCCCCTGAACCGCCCCGGATCAGGGGAGCACCCCGGAAAGGTGCCCGAGTGGCTGAAGGGGCCTCCCTGCTAAGGAGGTAAACAGAGGAATCTGTTTCGCGGGTTCGAATCCCGCTCTTTCCGCAGGACGCGAGAAGCGCCTGAGACGAGTTACTTCATTTGGATCGAAACTACACTCGACTCAATCTTTTCTCTCGCGTCCCCCACTTTTACCCAAAACACAACTAGAACCCAGGAAGGAGAGCGTCATGGCGCGCATGAATACCAGAGGCGCGAAGCCCCGCAACATGGCTACCACTCCCGTCAGCACGACGACGGGACGAGCCTTCACCGCAGAAGGTGGAATGGGGTGGCAGCGCACCCCCAAGGGGGAACTGTTCCTCGCCGCCGTGACCTCCCTCAACGAGGACACGTTCTACGAGACCGCCGATGAGCGCGTCAACCGTATCCAGGCCCTCACCACGGACCCCGAGATCGTCAACAGCCCCGAGTGGGCGCTCGGCATGGTCCGCTGGCTCCGTCAGGAAGTCGGACTCCGGTCGATCCCCAGTGTCATCGCTATCAGCGTCGTTAAGGCGCGCCTGGACGCTGGCCTGACCGGCACGAACCGCCAGATCATCGAGGCGGCTATCGGTCGTCTCGACGAGGCCTCCGACATGATCGCCGGGTGGATGAGCCTGTACGGGCGCAACATCCCGTCATGCGTGCGCCGTGGCGTTGCCCACGCGCTACGCGCCCGACTGTCCGAGCGTTCCTACCTCAAGTGGGTTGGCCGCATGAACTCGGGGAGCGTCACCCTCCGCGATGTCATCAACCTGACGCACCCCAAGCCGAAGACCAAGACGCAGGAAGCGCTCATCAAGTACGCCCTCGACGAGGGGTACGGCAAGAAGGGCGACGACAAGCAACTGCCCATCATCCGAGCTCGCCGCCAGTTCCTCGCTCTGGATCGTGACGCGCAGATTAGCGCCCTCACCGGCCCGGACGCGAAGGATGTCATCCGTAAGGCTGCGCTCACCCACGAGGTGATCGCAGGCGCAATCGGGACGATCCCCGCCGACGTGTGGGAAACCCTTGTCCCCGAGATGGGCTACATGGCCCTGCGAATGAACCTCCGACGTATCGAGGCATCCGGCGCGTCTCGCGCGCTGATCGCCACGATCAACGAGCGCCTGAGCGACGTGGAAGAGGCTGCGAAGTCTCGCACCATGCCGGTCGCGTTCTATGCGGCGTACAAGAATGCGCCGCTGGCTTTCGCCGCCGCCCTACAGGACGCAGCGAACGCTTCGCTCGAGAACGTTCCCGCGCTCAAGGGGCGCACGCTGGTCCTCCTGGACCGCTCAGGCTCGATGGACTACCCGCTGTCGGCGAAGTCGTCGCTAACTCGCCAGGATGCGGCCAACGTGTTCGCGTCGGCGCTCGCTATTCGAGGCGAAAACGTCCGAGTGGTCGCGTTCGACAATCGCATGGAGGACGTGAAGGTTACCAGCGCGGACTTGCTCCGCGTCGTAGACCAGATGCCCGCCGCTCGAGGCGGTACCTACACGCCCGATGCTGTCGCTTTCGCCCACATGCAGGGCGAAAAGTATGACCGTATCGTCATCCTCACGGATGAGCAGTACACGGGCGGCAGCGTCGATAACGCGCTCGACACCTACGCTCCCAGGGTTCCGGTGTTCACCTGGAACCTGGCGGGCTACGCGACAGCGCAGATGGAAGCCCGCGAGGGCCGCTGGACCTTCGGCGGACTCTCCGACAAGGGCTTCCAGATGATCCCGCTCCTCGAGCGCGGGATCGGTCAGTCCTGGCCCTGGGAGTAACCACCCACCCAGGGGTCTCGCCCAACACTCCCACCACAGGGCGAGGCCCCACCAATGCCCCTATAGCTCAGTTGGTTAGAGCTGCGGACTTTTAATCCGAGGGTCGCAGGTTCGAGTCCTGCTGGGGGCACTCAGTGAAAAACTGAACATGGCGGGGTGCCGGAGTGGACTAACGGAGCTGTCTTGAAAACAGTCGCACCGACAGGTGCCCAGGGTTCGAATCCCTGTCCCGCCGCCAACAACTGAACATGGTCCTATGGGGTAACGGTCAGCCTGCCAGATTTTCACTCTGGAGACCCGAGTTCGACTCTCGGTAGGACTACTCCGATCCGGTGTAGCTCAACGGACAGAGCGGGGGACTTCTAATCCCAGGGTTGCAGGTTCGAGCCCTGTCACCGGAACTCCAACAACTAAATAACCCACACAGAGGGTCAGTGCCCCGAGCGGCGAAGGGAACCGGCTGTAACCCGGTCACAGTTAACGACACACCGCAGGTTCGAGTCCTGCCTGTCCCACTGGTGGAGCGAAGACGCGAATGTGTGAGCTACTTCTTTGCATAGAAAACACCCCCTGGGGCGTGGCCCCAGGATCACTTGCTCGCGCAGCCTTTCAGCTTCACTCCGCCCCTCCATCTCGGATGGTGTAATGGCAGCACACCGGATTTTGGTTCCGGGCATCTAGGTTCGAGTCCTAGTCCGAGAGCGAACTGCGGGCGTGTCCCTGTCGAGAAGATAGTGACGCGCCCGCAGCATTACCCAGATCGAAAGGACACAAGCCATGACTGCTGGCGAGCGTAAGGCCGCAGCCAACAAGCGCCGACGCGCATTCCACATCTCCACCATGAGCGCTCTATCTACCCTCTGTGCGGGCGTATTCGCAGCTCTCGGGTTCGTGGGCCTGATCGGCCCCTCCCAGTGGGCTATTAGCCGCCAGGAAACCATTCTCGGAAAGGTCTTCACCGGCTGGCTGGCAACCGTCAACATGCCCGCCGCGGGGTGGGGGAGCGAGACCGTGTTCGTCTCCTCCTACACGGGCGATACCGCCCACCTGGCCACAGGGGAGATGGTCCCCGTTGCGGACCTGACCCTTACGGCACCACTCTCAACAACAGCTGAGCACGCCGTCTTCATGAACACCCTCACCGCAGCACTCCTCGCCGCACTCCTACTCCTTGTGGCCGTTGCTATGTGGCCGTCCTACGTCACCGACCCTGCGCAGCTCGAAACAAGCCTGACGGGAGCGTTCGAGTGGCCCACTCCGACGACGAGCGAGAAGCAGCGCCAGAAGGCCCGCGAACGTCGCCAGCAGCGGCTAGAAGAGTTCACCGCAGCCCGCGAAGAAGCCGATGATCTCGACGCTGAAACCAATGCCGACACAACCCAGAACGACGCGCAGGAACACTCCGCAGGCACCGAGTTCCTAGCCGCCCGCCTCATGGAAGGAACCCGCCATGAGTGAACCCCTCATCGTCGCGTTCGCCGCGGCCCTCGTCGCGTCCGCAGCCTTCATGGTTGCCACCGTCGTCCTCATGGGCGACACGGCCTTCAAGCGCAGCGCAGACACCCTCAGCGCCACGCTCACGGTCGCACTCATTAGCGCCGCTTTCGCCTCCCCGATCTTCACTCCCGCCACCTACCAGGTGCCCGACGTGATCCACGCCTGGGTGAACTTCGGCCTCGCAGCACTCGCCCTACTCCTGATGATGGTCACGGTGTGGAACATGTTCCGCCGCTACCCCGACGTGCCCCTCACGATCCACTGGAGCGCGTGGGCCATCAACGGCATCCTCGGATACGCCCTATGCGGCTTCATCCCCACCATCCACTTCATCCACTCCATCAGCCCGTGGGCATAAAAGGAACAAGATCATGAACAGTGATAAGCGGAAGCCATCAATATTGCGGGCTGTGGGCGTAATCCTATTCCTCGCGTTTTTCATGGCCTCCCTCATGTCCAACTGTAACGGGGTGGGCGCGATGTTGCAGCGAGCGAACGAGGCCCGCTCCTCCCGCAACGTGGACACCAGTGCCGTCGCTGACGGAACCCTCAGCGACCTCGACAACCTGACCGTCAACGACAACCCCACACCGCCCGAGAAGTACAACCGGGTGGAGCAGTTCGGCCCCGCCTGGAAGGACGTGGACCATAACGGCTGCGACACGAGGAACGACATCCTCGCCCGCGACCTCACCGTCCAGGAAAAGCGTAACGCCTGCGTCATCACCGCCGGCCAACTCGCAGACCCCTACTCGGGCAAGTGGATCGACTTCCGCAAGAAGGACGCATCGAAGGTCCAGATCGACCATGTTGTCGCCCTCGAGAACGCCTGGCAGTCCGGTGCATACAAGCTCACTCAGGAAGATCGTGAAGCTCTCGCCAACGACCCTGACAACCTCCTGGCCGTCAACGGCCACGACAACATGGCCAAGGGTTCCAAGAGCGCAGACCAGTGGATGCCACCCAATAGCGCATACGCCTGCGCCTACGCCTCTAAGCAGGTGCAGATCAAGAGTCGCTACGCTCTCACAGTGACCAGCAGTGAGAAGCAGGCTCTCGCCGACGCGCTGGCAACCTGCACCACCAACTGAAAGGAATCGTCCATGGGCTTCACGACAAAAGATGTTCGCCCTGTATTTGAGTGCGACTGGGGCGTGGTCCGCAGATTCGTCGTCAAGGGAAACGTTGCGTTCGCCGTCATTGGTACGGGTGTCCCAGTGTTCGGCTTCGTTGTTTTCTCCGCCTACCTTCGCGTGGAGCCATGTGTGAGTCTCAGCAGCACCTCGGCTCCTCTGGATGTGGTGCCGCCCCAGTGGTTCGCGAACACAGCAGCCGAGTTCATCTCCGGCATGGGGACTGAGGCGCAGCGGAACTACTGGACTACGCTTGTCGCAGCCAGCAAAGCCCTCGGTGGCAACAGTGGACACATCCAGCTCGACGAGCAGCACCCATTCGCGCAACACACAAGAGCCATGACCCTCACCACGCGCGGGAATCGAGTCGAAGCTACAGACCGACATGGGGACATGGTAGGTGTCTACACGAAGCCTGGCATCATGCACGCCCTCACCTCTCAACCGGGACCGATCATCTCCTGGTCCTAATTGCGGCCAAACCGGAAGGAATGAAACATGCCTTTTATACCAAGGGATGAAGGTTATATCCCTCCGCATCTCCCGACTATCAAACGCGAAGTTAATAAGTTGATGGATGGCGTGAAGCGAGTCGGAGCGAAACGGACAAACGTATTCGTTAGCGCCACATCAGGGTACCTAATCGGCGAAATCAATAGGGGAGCATGGGTGGGGATGCTTACCCCTGTGGAGAAATGCCCTGCAATGGATGTGGTTCCCCCTAAGTGGTTTGCTCGCAGCGTCGAAAAGGCCTTACGGGTAGGCACGCCGCAACAGGTCGCCTACGGGCAAACCCTCCTCATACTGGCCGAAGCCACATACCAGGGGAATGGCTGCATTACCCTCTCCGACAATCATCCCCTAGCTGTTGGAGTTGACGGTCTACAGTTCTGCCTAGATTACGGAACAGTGCGGGCGTATGATCGCCACGGCAACATCGTCGGACGACCAATCGGGAAGAACCAACTAGCGCAGATCCTCACTGCAAACCCGGGTGAGATCGCATTCATGGAATGAGGCCTAACCCACCCCTCATTCTCATCACGAGCGGCATCTCCCCTCTGAATGCATCAAGGGAGGTGCCGCCCTATGTAGCCACATACAAGGAATCAACTGAAAGGAACAGTAATCATGACACCGAAACGAAAGCGCCCCACTGAGCTCATCCGCACCACGGTCTACGCGCAGAAAGACCTGGCTCGCATCCTACGCGCTTGGGCTGACGACCTCGAAAAGGGCGGCGCAGACATGGACGCGCTCGCTCGACGCAGCCAACTCACCTCGTGGGTACAGAAGCGCACCGAGAACCAGATGAAGCACCTGAACGCCTCGTTCGAGCGCGTGCTCGCGTGCGCGTCGGAGGCTGATCGTCGAGGCGTTACTGGTGGCCGGTGAGGCTACGACGCGGAGGCCCTGGGGCTGCTGGTTGGTGGTTCCGGGGTTTTTCTCAACCCTAAACCGCCTGTGATCTACTTAACCAATTAGGTGGATGTTAGCGCTTGCGGGCAAACTAACCCACAAGCTACGATCAAACCCATAACCCAGTCACACGAGAAGGAGACACCCTCATGACCACCAACACCGCCATCGACTACACTAAGCTCGCCGACACTGCGGCCAAGACCTACACGACCTCCCGAGATGCGCGCTCCCGCGCCATCGCCAACCTCGCCGTCGTAGACAGCGACCGACGCGGCTACCAGGACATCATCACCGCCGACGGACACATCGACGTGCCCCTATTCGCCGCCTGGTTCACCCAGGACGAGAAAAACGAGATCGCAGAGCGGGCAGTCGCCTACTACCTGGCCGCCAACAAGTTCGAGGAGTACACGCGAGGCACTATGCGCTACTTCGAGGACGCGATGGCCACCAGCACTGCGCTCGCCCTCATCACCGAGGTCCACCGCCTCATCCACCAGGACAGTAACATGGGTGCTCTCTTGCGCGAACTACGCGACAGCGAAGAGGGGCAGGAACTCGCCGTCTATCCCGACTTCTCTAAGATGTTCGCGTTTGTCGCCAATTCCGAGTGCCGCGCCAACAGCGCCAAGGGCGCTCTTCTCGATAGCGCATCTGACACCCTCCGCAAGGCAATGGCACCCTACAACAGGGACGCTGTGACGCTCATGCTCATCCGCTTCTTCAAGAGAGACACAGACGAGCATGGAAACCTCGTCTACGACAACCACTACTTTAACCTCCGCAACCTCCCCACACTGCACGATGTTGAACTCAACAACAACATGCGCGCATCCGAGTCACAGTTTTGCACAGTCGATACCATGCTAACGAGGCACTTCTACGTGGAAGCCAGGAGCCGCCTCAGCGAGGCCATCTCGCGCGCCACCAAGAACATGCAGGGGCGTATCAAGAACGGACTGGGCATACTGGGCAACTAAAAGAAGACGGACACGCAGAGAGAAAGGACAAGACACCATGACCGCCATCACCGCCCGCGCCCGACTCACTGACCCCCAGACCAGCTGGGATGCGGCCCTCGCAGTCAACGCCACGAAGTCGTGGCTCCAGTTCGCGACACTCAAGGTCATTGAGAAGGCCGAGTGGATCAGCGAAGAGCTGACCGAAGAAGCATTCTTCACCACAACACTTACGCCCTCCCGTGTTCGAACCATCGTGTCCGATTGGAGGAAGGAGGGCTACGTCGAGGCGCTGCCCAAGCGCGCCAAGACCTCCACCGGGCGCACCGCCAAACTTCAACGACTCACCCCACAGGGGCGCGAACTTGTCGCAGTTCTGCGCGACATCAACCGAAAGGCTCATCAGTGACAGAAGAAGACCCATCCCCACCAGTGGCGGAAACACTCGCCCGCCTACAGCTCACCCTTAAATCGCGCCAGACCAGCATCGCCCATGCTCTCATCACAAGGGCGCGCATCAATGCCCGAAACTACCCGTCGGAGGCGACACTGCCTCCACGAATCTCACGCAAGAAAGGCAAAGCTCAACATGGCAGCGAAGAAGGAAGTTAAAGTCCTCCGCAAGTCGAAGAAGTGGGACGACCTCGCCCCGCGCATCATGGCTTACGCGAAGCTCCTCAAGGATCGCGTGAAGAACGCCGAAGGCCCCGTCAAGACATACATCCTTGACAACCTGGACGAGCGGTTCCCGGCAGTCGCCCAGAAGGGCGGCTACAAGATCGACGCAGATACCCGCGGTGACTCCGGCACGCTCTCCTACCGCAAGCCCTCGCGTAAGCCGGGTACCGGCCTCAAGATCGTGGATGTTCGCGCGTTCATGGCTTGGTGCGAGGAAAACGGCATCGAGCACAACGCCATTCCGACCGTCACATTCCCGGAAGAGTTTGTGACGCAGGAGAACCTGGCCAAGATCGTCGAGCAGGCCGGTGGTGTCATGCCTGATGGCATGGACGACGATACGACGCTCAATGCGGCCACCCTCACGGTTCGCATGAGCGAAGAGCAAGCCAAGCACCTCGTGGACGATAAGCTCACCGTCCGCAAGCTCCTCGAGATGCTGGAACTCAACGACGATCTCGCCTGACCAACCCCCTACATGTAGCGAAAGGTTACCTACATGACCCCCAAGGCAAACGACGCGCAGCCCGCCGCTAAGAAGGCTGCGCCCAAGACCCGCACACCCAAGACCGTTGAGAAGGCTGAGGAAACCCCCGTCATCTCGCTTGAGGTGCCCGGCTACAAGGCGCTCAGTGAGGAGGAAATGCGCCGCGACATGGCCGAAGCAGCTATCTACGCTCAGGCTGGCGCACTCGTCCCCTCGCAGATGCGAGGCAATGCTGGCGATATGTACATCCTTATGCAGATCGCCAAGTATCTGAATGTCCCGGTCATCTCGGTTCTGCGCGGCTTCTCGTTCATCGGCGACAAGGATGTGAAGCCGACCATGACTGCGCAGTTCATGGCTGGCCTGGTCCGCAACGCAGGCCATACGCTGCGCGAGCAGTGGGACGCGGAGACCAGCACGGCCACCGCCGTCGTCATTCGCAATGACGACCCCTCGTTCGAGCACGTCGCCGTCTGGGATGAAGAGAAGGCCCGCGTCGCTGGCCTGTGGGAGTCAACCCCCACGTGGGTTCAGTACCCCAAGGCAATGCTCATGGCTCGCGCGACGAGCGAGGTGTGCCGCCAGGCCGTCTCCGAAGTCCTCATGGGGTTCAGCTACGTGCCCGAAGAGTTCCAGACCGCCGAGTCGGCCTCGCGTGTCCTGGACATGCGTGAGCAGGTGAAGCGCGACATGGACCGCCTGCACCTGTCGAACGAGAAGGTCGCCGAAGTCCTCAACGGCATTGCCCTTCCCGGCATCCCCGTCGCCCTCATGACTCCGCGCGAGCTGGAGGAAGTCAACGCCCGTATCGGAATGATCGAGTACGAGCGCGACAAGGACAAGATCGACGAGGTGCGCGAGCGCATCCAGAAGGGCCTCGACCTCCTGCACCTGACGGAAGGCGCGTTCGCTGAAATCGTGCGCCGCAACGTGCGCCCCGGCAGGGGGTACGACACGATGAACCTGCGTGAGGCTGAGCAGGTGCTCGACGTGCTCCTCCGCCAGGCGAAGAAGTCGGGTAACCGTTCTGGTCAGCGCCAGCCTTCCCAGCAGGCCCCGGCCCAGCAGCAGTCCACGCAGCAGCGGACCTGCGCCCAGCCCGTCCAGAGCGTGCAGCAGCCTCACCCGCAGGCACAGCAGGGATACACCCAGTACATGCCCGCACAACCCCAGGAAGCCCCCCAGCAGCATCCAGAACCGGCACAGCAGCCCCAACAGGCCCCCGCTACACAGGAGTCCTACGGCCTCTACGACGAGTCTCAGCGCCCCGAGCAGTACCCGCCGCTCGGCTCCCAGAAGCCGAAGGGAGTATCTGGCCCCATGGGCATGATCCAGCGCACCATGCGGACCCAGGGCCTCTCCGAGGATGAACTGCCCATCGTCCTCGCTTACGTCTTCGGTGACAAGCAAGTGAACGTGGATGAGCTGACTATGGACGAAACGACCGCCGTCCTTGCTGGCATCCAGCGCTACGCAGCAGAAGCCGGAGCCCCGGAGCCTACCGCTGAACTCCCCCTCAATGGTGACGCGCCCGCCGACACGGACAACCTGGACGACCTGGAAGCATCCTACAGCGCACAGGGAGGCGAGGTGAACGACGATGAGTCTGAGACGTGGAACGAAGGCTGGCCGGAAACGGCAAAGCCCGGCGGCGGCGCGAACCAGTAGTGGCCCGAGCCAGCAAACCCGCGAACTCATCTACGGGCGCGACATGTGGCGGTGCGCTCGATGCGGCAAGGATGTCACCTACATCCAATCCAGCATTCAGCACCGCAAAGCCCGCGGCATGGGCGGCACAAACGACCCGTCGATCAACAGCCCCGCAAACCTCATCGTCCTATGCGGCTCCGGCACCACTGGATGCCACGGCCACGTCGAAGTGAACAGGCGCGAAGCCCGCAACTACGGGTGGGCGGTCTCCCAATACGCGGACCCCCACGACGTGCCCGTCCAATACAAGGACGGCCTGTTCCTCCTCGATGACACCGGCCACCGCATCCCCACCACATAACCACACACACGACCACCACCTGAAAGGGGTGAACACATGTCCAAGCGAATCTACATCGCCCTCCCTCGCGACTACGCACGCAAGAACTCCTGTGCGGACGGGGATGCTCGCATCGCTTTTCTTTACCTTGAACTCCTCGGCTATGAACTGGTCAAACCAGCGGATAGCGACGCGAATGGAGTGGATCCCCTGCGCATGTTGTTGCAGTGCGACGGCGTTCTCATCATGCCAGGCTGGGACACCGACCCCATAAGTGCGCACGCCGTCACCGTTGCCCAGCAACTCGGAAGACCCGTTGGCACCTACAACCATTGGGCCACTCAAGCCGCAGCAGAGGGACAGTGATGAGCCGCAACGACCAGGACAACACGGCAGCAGTGAGCTCTCTCGTCATGCCCGAAGCATGGACCGAGAAGGGCGCATGCGTGCGAGCCCTCAACCCCGACGCATGGTTCCCCGAGCGCGGAGCAAACGGCAACATGGAAGCTCGACTCGCCCTGAGAGTCTGCGCCGACTGCCCCGTCAAGGATCTGTGCCTCAAGGAAGCACTCGCCCAGGGCCCCTCCTGCGAGGGAATCTGGGGCGGCACCACGCACGCCGAGCGACGCAAGATGCTCCGCATGGGCTGCACAACCCTCGAGGAGTACAAGGCCCTCACTGAGCCGAAGACCGAAGAACCTGTCGAAGCTCCCGCCCAGCCCGAGCAGGACACGCCCACCGTCGAACCCGCCGCACCCGTGAAGGACAAGACCACAACCTTCCCCGACATCCTCTCGGAGGTGATGCAACTGCCTGGGAACTACACAATCGGAAGCCTGTTCTCGGGCTATTAACGGTGGCCTAGACCTCGGCGTACAACTCGCCCTCGGCCCCGCACGCCTCGCCTGGGTGAGCGACATCGAACCCGGCCCCCAAGCCATCCTCGCCCACCACCACCCCGACGTACCCAACCTCGGGGACATCACACGCATCGACTGGACGAAGGTCGAACCCGTAGACGTGATCTGCGGCGGCTCACCCTGCACCGACCTCTCACTCGCCGGCGCTCGAGCTGGCATGACCAAGGACACCCGCTCAGGACTGTGGGAGTCCATGTTCCACGCAATCACTGCTATCCGCCCCAGGCTAGTCGTCTGGGAAAACGTCCAAGGAGCACTCAGTGCATCAGCTTTTAGCCTCATGGAACCCGAACAGGGACATATGGGAGGACGGCCAACCGGACCTGTTCTCCGAGCAGCCGGTCGTGTGGTCGGAGATCTGGCCGGCATCGGGTATGACGCGACGTGGACAGTTGTTCAGGCTTCCGACGTTGGAGCGCCCCACAAGCGGGCCCGAGTCTTCGTTGTTGCTCACCCCCACGGCGAACCTTGGCTCGAACGGTGGGAGCCAGCCACCCGAGAAGCGCCGGGAGGGCGGTCATGGGCCGACGTTAGCGGACGTGATCGAACACCTCGAACCCTGATCCCCACGCCAACCGCATCAGACTGGAAGGGCGGCTACCACCAGGAGGGGAAGGGGATGAGCCTGTCTCAGGCGACCAAGCTCCTCCCCACTCCCGTCGCCCAGGCCCCAGGGAACACTGCCGAAGCCCACCTGCGGAAGAAGCCGGGCCGCACTCAAGTCACCGACTTGGGCATCATCGCCCGCGAAGGACTCTTCACGACCGGAGGGAACCTTCTGCCCACCCCGCAGGCCACCAACGCGACATATTCATCCAACGGCTACGGCCCCAACCTGCACGAGACAGCAGGAACCCTACGCGACAGTTTCGGCCCCTACGAGCCAGCCGTCGCCCACTGGGAAACCATCACCGGACGCACAGCCCCAGCCCCGACAGAGCCACCCCTGCGCGAAGGAGGCAAACCGCGCCTGTCTGTCCGCTTCGTCGAATGGCTCATGGGACTCCCCGACGGTCACGTCACGGGCGTAGGCCTCTCCCGCGAGAAAACCCTGCGCGCCCTCGGCAACGGGGTCGTCCCCCTGCAAGCAGCCGAAGGTATCCTGCGAGCCCTCCAGCAAGAACGCCAAGTCGCCCTCGAGGAAGGCTGGCCCGAATATGCGCAACCAACCAGCAAGGAACAGTCATGAACGCCGTCGCGTACATCACCACACGAAACCACGAAGCTGACGCAGCTTACCTCAATGCCCAAGGCCTCCGCGTCACCATCGAAACAAACCCAGACGGAACGCCATTCCTTGCGCTCGCAGTGCCGCGCGGACACCTGCGCGAACACCTGCACTACTTGAATCCGGGCGACGCGCTCATCTGGAACTCCGACCACAAGCCGATCTCTGCCACTGTCGTACCAGAACCCCTCGTGGCAGCACTCACGGAGCACATCTCCTCGCTCATCTCAGCAGCAACCAAGAAGCGCCGCTGATGAACGCCGAAGACATCCTCAACGCCCTACGCCACCACTACCCGACAGCGGCGTTCGTCCCCGAGCTCACCATCAACGACGAGCAGTCCCTCGCGGACTACTACGAACAGGGCGAGCATGAGGCATTCACGCGCCGCATCGACGCGCTCATGTTCGACAAGCGCATCCGCACGGCCATCGAGATCAAGGTGGACCGAGCCGACGCGAAGAGAGAAAGCCTCGCCAAAGTCCGCGCCTGGCGACAAGTCACGCACAGGTTCTTCTACGCCACGCCAGCAGGCCTCATCGATAGCCCGCCCATCATGAGCGGATCAATCGGCCTCCTATGGGTGCACCCGGATGGTCGTATCGAGTGGCGCAGAAAGTGTCGCCTCAACCCCTCCCCAGAACCGCTACCCCTGATCGTCCAAGAACGCATCGCACACCGAGCCAGCAGCTACGCTCTCGTCCCCAAGGAACTACGTCCATGACCTTCAACCCACGAATCACACAAGCCCTACGCCCAGCCGAAGATGGGACCATGAAGCGCAAGAAGAAGCTCCGCTGGAGCAAGACCAGCTGGTGCGTGAAGCCTCCCCGCAAGATCCGGTACCGCACCAAGCTCGACGCGAAGCTCGCCCTCGCCTCCACGCAGCGTTCGCGTAACCCGCGACGTGAAGAGTGCCGCTACTACAGGTGTCCAGCGTGCAAGGGCTGGCACCTCACCTCACACTGACTACCGCACGGTAATAAATGGTGGCAGTTTGAGCGCTCTAGTCTCGTTCTCCACGGGGGCTAGACCTGAGTAAAGCGAGCCGCATAGTGCATAACGCTTGCCCAAAAGAGTTGATATATGGCCGAAAGATACGCTTTGGGGAATATGTTTCTACGTTCTGGTTTAGGTTCGCGCACTACGGCGCTCCATTTGGCATGAGGTAGGCATAAATGCACTGTGATCCACTTAACCAAACATGGGGATAATGTACCCCCAAAACAGTGGTACCGTTACCGCAATGATCCCTTTAGAGAGGACTACTAAATGAACTCCATCTACCTGCCCCCAACCAACAAGGCAACGTCGCTCGCCTCCCTGCTCCAGCTCCACTTGGACCAGGCAGAGCGCATCACCGACCCCCTCACCCACTTGGAGAACATCTCCATGGGCGACCTGCGAGTCATCGACCGCCGCAACGGTCGCGCTTACCTGCGTGACGGCTCCACCATCACTGCTCGCAAGAAGAGCAAGACTAGCGAGTGGGTCGTCGAAACGCGAGGCCCCATCCAGAAGAAAGGACACTTCCTCCAATGAGCTACTACGAATACATCTCGGACGTAGCATTTGAGGTGGGCGATCTTTCCAAGGCGACCTTCACGCGAGCCGACGGGGAGATGTTCGAGCAGTGGCTCATGAACTACATCGCCACCCACGATGAGACCTTCCAGAAGGGGTGCGGTGGCGACATTGATCTCTTGTTCGCCTGGAACTTCGCCTACGGTCCCGACGGGCGACTCGTGGACTTGTACACCCATTTCCCGTGGGATGACGGCGACTACGATCTTGACCATGCCGCAGCCGAGCTGGCAGGGATTAGCCTGTTCTTCCGCGAGCGCGGCGTGCGCTTCAAGCTGGTCTTCAACAAGGCTGGCGAAGAGGGAGATGACCGCTGGCAGATCACCACCACCCACGGCGGCGTGTGGAAGGCTCGCGGGAAGCTCGTCTACGGCAAGCGTGAGCGCATTGCCTAAGTCGATCACAGTGTGGGTTCCGGGTAAACCCGAGACTCAGGGCTCTACCCGATGCTTCACGCCCCAAGGATCACGCAAGCCGGTCATCGTTCATGACAACCCCCGGCTCGGGGCGTGGCGCACCGCCGTCACCCTCCTTGTCAAGCACGCCGCCCACAAGGCCCGCTGGGACACGCCCCTGGACGAGCCGGTTGAGGTGGTCGCTGAGTTCTACCTCCAACCTCCTAAACGACCACGGTTTAAACTCCCCGCCGTCAAACCCGACCTCGACAAGCTCCAACGAGCAATCGGCGACGCTCTCGGAAACGGGATCCTCCGGGACGACAGTCGCATCGTCCACTGGAACGTGTGGAAGCACTACGGCACAGAACAGGGCGTGAAACTTACACTCACCAGACTCACCCAGGAAGAAGTCACCAGACTCGCTCAGGAAGGAGAAGATGACCAATGATGAAGGTAGCGAAAACGACACTGCGTAGCGTCCTGTGCGCCGCTCTGTTCACCCTCGGAACAGTCTCCACGTTCGCGTGGCTCATCGGCTTCGGCAGCGGCCTCGCAGCCTTGTGCGCAGCACTGCTATACCCCTCCCTCGTCGTCGATGCGGCACTCCCGCTCCTTGGAGCTGGGGCCGTCAGCTTCGCCGCTAGGGGCATCTCCATCTTCGGCTTGCGCCTCATGACCCCGAACGACAAACGTCAACCCCTCCGAACCGACCTCATCGGATGGATCGGCTTCGTCGATGACGAGACTCTGCGTATGACGCTAGATGCAGGAAAGGAAGTGCCAAATGGGTACGCGAAGACCACCAACTGACCAGCCGCGCCCCTGCCAGCTCAGGCGAACCCCCGAAGCCATGCAGGTCACCAGCGACAACCTGCGCCAGGTAGCCCGATGGTGCCACGGCGCTCTACAAACCGAGGGCGGCAAGATCGCCCTCATCGAAGTCACAAACACCATCACCTCACACACAACCACCGCCCACGTCGGCGACTACATCGTGCGCCGATACAGCGGCAACCGATCCATCTTCACTGCCATTCCGTGCGACGAGTTCGAGCATGAATGGACCCTACGACCCATCAAGAAGGAACCCCGATGAGCAACTACGACAACGAGCTCCGCATCAGCGGAAACCTGACCCGCGACCCCGAGCTGCGCTACACCCAGTCCGGTAAGCCCGTCGCATCATTCACCGTCGCCGTCAACCGCCGAGTCCGCGACCAGTCCGGCAACTGGGTGGACGGCACCACTCTCTTCGTGCAGTGCGTAGCCTGGGAACAACTCGGCGAGAACGTCGCAGAGTCCCTGCGAAAGGGCGCAACTGTCGCCGTCTCGGGCAGAGTCGAGCCCAAGGAATACGACTCGAACGGCGTGAAGGTTCGTGGCTTCGAACTGATCGCCGACGATGTCAGTGTCTCCCTGCGCCGCCAGCAGGCCACCGTCAAGAAGACCACCCCCTCACCCAGCGGTCAGGGTAACGGCTACAACTCCTACAGTCCCAACGCTCAGTACACGACGGACCCCTACGCAACAGGGGAATACTACTAAGCCCAGACAGGACGCGATAATGGCCAGCGCCTCCCACATGTTCCCGTTCATGCTCACTCTCCCTGACGGAACCCTCCACGATGCAGTCCGCATCTACGGGGAAACCCTCGAGGCCGTCGCCGAGTGGTGCGGCGGGGAAGTGGGAGGCGCAGCTATCCCCGGCAAAGGCACCGTCGCCGGCATCCTCTACCCCACAGGTAAAGGCCACGATGCGTTCGCGCCCGTCGGCTCCTACCTCCTGCGAGGATCTGTCTTTGTCCAGCACATGAGCGCCGAAGAGTTCAACAAGATCTACACCAGCCTGTAGCAGCACATGCCCACCCCCACTGCGCAGCAGATCATCGCCACAGCACGCCGCAACGCAGCCGCACTCCCATCCGAGCAAGCCGCCGCCCGCGAGCGCCGCAACACGGCACGCAAAGCCGCTCGCAAAGCCCGCGAAGCAGCCAAACCAGTACGCGCCGCCCGAGAACTCCCACCCATCGACGGCGCGCACTGGGCAAAGCGGCGATACGGCTCCAACTGGCTCTATCCAGCAGTCCAACTCACCAGCCCCCACGTCGCACGCCTCATCACTCAATGGGCACCACGCACCACCCGCTACATCGAAACCCCCTCCATGTGGGGCCTGTACGTGTGGAACAGCAGGAGCGGACCTGAACCCGTTCTCGCACAAGAAGGCTGGTACATTGTGCGCACAAAGTACGGGCTACGAGTAATGCAGCCAGCCGTTTTCCAGCAGCTTTACGAACCCTTCGCGCCACAAAACAAGTAATACTCACCTAGCGGTAGGTGATACCTGAAACCGCAACGAAATAAAGGTGGCAACAACCACATTGCGCGCATTAAAGAGACGTTTTTAGTTGCAAAACAACCACTTTCACAACCGCTACAAACTAATACGCCAACAAAAACCAGAAAATGCGCTTGAAAAACATTCAGCGTACATATAGGCTTTCCACGAAAGCACGGAGCGAGGGAGCGCACACTCCCTCCATCAACACAGAAGGAGACACTTTGTCTACTAAGACCATCAAGCGCTCGGCCCTCACGAAGGCTGTCACGCTCTTCGCCCTCGTGGGCATGGGTGTTATCACCCACCCCGCAACGGCGACGTTCGCAGCGCCCGACAACGCTACCGGCGACACTCCCGCCACCGCCCCCGCACGAACCGGCAACGACATCACCGGCAACGACGGCGGCACCTCTACCGCCACCGGCGGCATCCAGATCGACAATGTGAGCGCCACCCGCGAATACGACAAGCCAAGCGTCGGCTCTGCCGTAAAGATCCACGTGGACTACTCCGGCAAGAAGGTCGCCCAGGGCGCGACCTTCAGTGTCACACTGGGCGAGGGCCTGAAGATTCCCGCAGGCCTGACCAAGGTGCCCCTCAAGGCCACCACCCTCGACGGCTCACACGAAGAGACCATTGGCGAGTGCAATGTCACCGACAATGGCATCAACTGCGAGATCACCGCAGACATCGCCGCAACCCTCGGCGGCAACGGCGACCTTAAGGCCGCATACGTAAACCTCTCGGTAGCGGTTGACTCCTCCGCTGTCGGCAAGAAGTCCGTCGATATTACCGTCGCGGGCACCACCTACACGGTGTCTATGGGCAAGGGTGTCATCGGCGAAGGCTACGACAAGAACCCCGGTAAGAGCGCGTACTCCGACGGCATGGAGAACGGCCTACACCGTCACCGTGGCTGGATCTGGACAGGTGAACTAGCTGGCGGCACAGCCGTCACCATCACCGACAATGGTGCCGACGTGCTGGCCAGCAAGGCCTACTGCACCGCCAACGGCTCGTGGGCCAAGCAGGATGAGATCCTGGCGGACAACAACAAGCTGTCCGCAGACAAGCACACCATCACCTTCACGACTCCCGCTGCGGGCGATAAGGTCAACTGCCGCGTCGCCTTCAAGAACCTGACAGAGGGCCTGTTCCTGCACAATGAAGCCACCATCAACGGTGTGACTTTCGTTGCTGAGAACACCTGGCGCGCGAAGGGTGGCTCTGGTGGCTCCACGGATGAGGACGCGAAGCCTGTGACCCCGGAGCCGACTCCCACCCCGGACCCGACTCCAGATCCGACACCGGAACCGTCCGAGCCTCCGGCCCCCACACCTGAGCCCTCGGAACCTCCTGCTCCCACCCCGGAGCCATCCACTCCTCCGGTGACCCCGAACCCAGAGCCGCCCGCTCCGACACCGGACCCCACGCCGGAAGCGCCGAAGCCGGACCCGAAGCCTGAGCCCACCCCGGAGCCGTCGGATCCCCCGGCCCCCACGCCTGCTCCGACACCGGATACCCCGAAGCCGGATCCGAAGCCCACGCCTGAGCAGCCCACCCCGGACCCCAAGCCGACCCCGGATACGCCCCCGGTCACTCCCGACCCGGAGCCCAGCGTTCCCCCGGTCAGCCCGGACCCCAAGCCCAGCACATCGCCCGTGACTCCCACCCCGGAGCCCTCGGAGCCTCCGACCACCCCGGTTACCCCAGACACGCCCAGCACCCCAGACACCCATCCGGTGACCCCCAAGGCCCCCACGCCTTCCGCTCCCGTCAACAACGGCAGTGGCTCGCTGGCTAAGACGGGTGCCGACGCTGGCCTGATCGCTGGCGCTGGCGTGCTCGCCGTCGCCGGTGGCGCTCTCCTGGTGGCCCGCCGCCGCCAGAACAAGAACTGACCCCCGTCAGCAAATAGGGAGGCCCCAGAGATGCGATACTCTCCGGGGCCTCCCCCTTTTTTAGCAAAACCACGGTTTCGCCCAGTCTTGCAACGCTTTTAATGTTGCCGTAGTAATGGGCGTAATGCTACAGTTGGACATTAAGGAACAATTCATCAGAAAGGAGCAACAAATGCTCAAGAAATACCAGGTTACCAAGATGGTTGATGACTTCGACGGCTCCCAAGCCGACCGCACCATCAGGTTCAGCATCGACGGCGCACATTACGAAATCGACCTGTCCAAGGAAAATGCAGACAAGTTCCGCGAGGTGTTCGCGCCCTACATCGCCAACGGTCGGCGTGTGACCTCACGGAAGTCATCGCGCAAGACGAGCAGTGCCAGCACGGGGCGCGCTCAGCGACAGAAGACTGCTGAGATTAGGGCGTGGGCCATCGAGAAGGGTTACACGTCGTCCACGCGAGGCCGACTCGGCCCAACCATTATTGAAGCCTACGAAGCTGCACACCAGAACGCGGACGCTCAGTAGGCAAAAGCCGCACAGGAAGGAACCCCAATCATGGCTTCACGCAAGGACATGCCCGCCATCGCATTCATTGACATGCAGGGTTAAATCGACCTGCGCACCCTCCCTCTGGGTACGCTGATCGTCACCGTGGGCCCCGGTAACGGTAAGACCCACGAAGATCGCCAGCACATGAAGGGTCAGCGCACATGGATCAGCCCCGACGGAGGCCGCTGGGACGACCAATCCCTCGCGGAAGACCTCAACGAGCAAACCCGCGCAGGCCGTCGAGCCATCGCCACCTACTTCCCCATCTGCTGAAGCTCATACAGCGAAGCGCCCCAAGGGAACATGACCGTAACCCTTGGGGCGCTTCCTATACCCGTCGTCAGTCGGTGAGAATGCTGTAGACGAGCGAGGGGCATGAGTAAGGCATGGCCCCAAAACGCCCCTCAAGGTAGTTCTTCGTGATGTTGCTTCGAGATTGCAGTCCGGTGAAGTCGGAGAGCTGGTAGAGCGTGGTGGCCTGGGCGCTGTTCTTCTCTGTGAACCAGATGCGCTCACGGTTATGGATGGGGCCGCGGCCAATGTCCATGAGTGCGATGTCGTTGGTCGTGAAGATGAGCTGGGCTCCTGTCCGGTTGATGGTGGGGCTGGTGAACCAGTTGATGATGATGCGACCAAGCTCCGTGTGGAGGGAAGCCGTCAGATCATCCACAACGAGCACCTGCCCGCTGGTGAGCGCGTCAATGGCTGCGGTGGCAAGCGCCAGCCACATGATGCTCCCCGAAGACGCTGAGAGCGCCGTGTGGGGGACTGTGTGCTCCCCGTAATGGAACTCGAGGAGGTGGGGGAGAGCCTTCGCGAGCGCGACCTCCGCAGCCTCTCTGTCTACGGGAGTATGGTGTGTGGAGCGCACTGGCCGCTGGGGGGCGCGCAGCTCGATGCTCGTAGTGCCAATGTCTGCGATCTGGGCGAGCGTGCTCAGGGCCGTCGTGTCGAGGCGGCGCGACAGAAGATGCTTGGCAATGTGCAGGTATGCGTCCTCCATCGAGGGAGTGCCGACACGGAAGACCTTGACCCCAGTCGTGAGCGCGTCGCGGACGGGTTTCACCTGCGGGTCGCCCATGAGGGACGCTCGAGTGAGAACCAGTTCGTTCACGTTGACATGGGGGAGGCCTTTCAGGCCGGTCACAGCCCCGTGCATGTCGCGCGAGTAGATGGTGTTCCACCGCTTGCGAGCGACGCGCAGGTGCTCCCCTGCAACGCCGTCTACGTTCCGGGACAGGCTGTACTCGTAGCGCATGTCGTCGAGGATGAACTCGATGCTGTAGCAGGTGGGCTTCGACGTGTCGTAGGGCCTGTAGGGGAGCGCGTTAGATCCCAGGGGCAGGAGGGTAGTAATCGCGCTCTTCATGTGGCGGAAGGCTTCTAGGATGTTCGTTTTCCCAGAGCCGTTGGGACCGTAGATGCCGGCGAGTCGGTGCAGGTATTCGCCCCACTGGGTGCCTCCTGGCGGGTTGAGGGTGCGTATTGCCGATAGGGCGAGGTTGAGGGTGGCCTCATCCCTGATCGACTTGTGATTGCTGATTGTGATGTTGAGCAGTTGCATACCCACAAAGTAGCACATATGCGCGGCAATATGATATTTTTTATCACGAACACGCCGAACAGTGTTCCATCCCAGGAAAGCGAGACAATCATGACGGAAGTCCGGCACATCCCACTTAGTAGGGACACCAGGTTCCGAAACCTGCTTAAAGAAGCCCAACAAGCGGGTCAGCGCATTGAGCATCTTGTCGAGTTGAAAGATGACAGCCTAATGCCAACCCCCGAGCTCGAGTACCACTGGGGCCAAACCCAGCGCTTCCTTGTAGATGTCCTCCACATGAAGGATGCGAACATCTTCCCCGTGGCGCATTGGGCATGGCTCACCTCCCTGTGGATAAAGGGCGCGAAAGACGACTGGGCGCGCCAGCTGCACGAGCTTAGCGGCGTGCTCGTCGCGCCAGATGGGAGCATCGTCGGCTACACGACGTGCGTGCCGACCAGCCGCGCCTCCGGTGCAGAGTGGGGCAAATCTGTTCTCAGGCTCGACACGTGCACAGACTACGGCCTCGACGTGAACAAACCCGTCCCGGTGGGGAACGGCTACTGGTTCGCACACCCCGCCATCATGCACGGCCAGCAGGTCGCACACGTCCGTTACGTCAGCGTCGGCATGGGCTGACCGCTCCCCGCAGCAACAGGGCGCGCTGATCTCTCGGTGGCGCTCTACACGTGTCACGCCAGCAGAAAGGCAAGGGATCACCATGAGGACATTCTTCATCGTCCGAGGAGCACCCGGTATCGGCAAGAGCACCTTCCTCGGCCTCTACCAGGCCCGCGGCCAAGTCGTCTCCCTCGACGGGATCCGCGACGTGTTCGCCATGCCCGTCCCCGACTGGGACGGCGTTCCCGGCAGGTCTATCCGTGGCGGCACGGAGGAAACGATCTCCCGTGTCCTCGAGTCCGCCCTGCGGTCGCGCTTCGAGCAGGGCGGTGACGTGTTCTTCGACGCGACCAACCCGGAGCTGCAACAGTTCAAGCACCTCGCCGACATGTCCCGAGCCTACGGCTACCAGGTCGCCGTCATCGACATGCAAGGCAACGCCACTGACGACATGATCCTCGCGCAGAACGCGAAGCGCGCGGGCACCGTCACCTACGTCCCCGAAGAAGACGTGCTCAGAATCTCTGCGAGGGTCCGCGAAGGTGCACGCGAGTGCCGCCGATACGCCGGGCGTGGCATGTGGGTGTCCGCCCAGTGGGAAGAACGCGACTGTGGGCTGCACCTGGTCAACCTCGATGCCATGCGCGACTTCGTGCGCTCCACCATCGACGGACACTACACGCGCACGCTCACCATGAAGTCAGGGGAGAAGGTCGTCGTCATCGGGAGCGCCTACGGCGGCGCTCAGTCACTCAGCCAGGCGCTCATGGAAGCCTGGGACGCAACCAAGGACGCGCGCGCAGTGACGTGGGTGTTCCTCGGGGCTACGCTCGCATCCAGCCCGCACGTCGCCCAGGCGTGGAAGATCCTCAAGTACTTCGAGACCCAGGCCAAGCAACACGGCCACACCGTCATTTTCCTTGAGGGGATCGACGAGACCGTCCTGCGTGAAACCATCACCCGCGCCGTCAACCCCCGCGACTTCCCCGACGTACAACAGGCCATCGGGGCAGTCACCCGCACGGGGGTGCAGAAGCGCGACCTCCTGCGTCACCTGAACAACCTCACCTGCGCACTCACCATCCACACGGAAAGCGGAACCTACTACGTCACCACCGGCGGCACAGCAAACCAGGACCGCACCCTCACCGCCCTCGAGTGCACCAACGGCGCAAACGACCGCACCAGCACCTACCGAAGGAAGACCAACTACGAGGACTACCCGGAACCCCTCAGTGAGGCAGCGGCCCGCGCCGACATCACGATCATCCACGGCCACAGGAACACACCCCACAACATGCCCCGAGTCGTCGCCCTCGAAACCGCAACCGCCCCCGGTTACGTGATCCTCTGACAAGTCGCCAACACTCACAGACCACAACCGCTTTCACGACGAAAGGAACACCCCTCATGGGACAACGAGGCGTACACGCCACAATCACTCAAGACGAGCGCACTGGCCTCGTCACCGTCAACCACGTGACGGTCCAATGGAGCCTACACATTGCCCAGATCATCCAGTTCGCCCTCCAACACGCAGACAAGGACGGGTACAGCCAGGACGAGTTCCTGAACCTTCTTAAGAAGACCGTCGCCGACATGGAGCACATCAGCGCCTTCAACCTGTCCGACGAGGATGGCTCATACTACGACCGTCACGGACCCATGGAGGGCTATTGCATTGTCACCCGCAACCACGAGGACGGGAAAGAATACCGCCTCGGCATCGAGGACGGTGACGGTAGTCTCCTGACGAGCTACAAGGAGTCGGATCGCTACTCGACCCCGCGCGCGTTCGCCAAACGCAAGGCGGCTGAAAAGTTCGTCAAGGAACACGGCCACGCCCAAGATGCCGTGTCGTACCTGTGGGATCTGGACACAAACCAGTTCACATTCTTTGTCCAAGACCATTGGTCGCTCAGAGCCTACGACTTCGCAACCGGCGAGACCGCCACCTGCAAGGAGATCACCTACAGCCTCGACCAGCTGCGCCACCCAAACGCATCCGTCGAGTTCAATGGCAGAATGTCGTCAGACCTGATCGTCCCCCTCTACACAGGGGCGCTCCCCGCAGAACCCGCCACTGAGGAGGAGAGCGAGTCCGACATCGCCCTACGCGCAAGCAAACGCCTCCCCCTCCAATGGCCAGGCGGCGACACTCCCACACATGCCCGTATCGCCCTGCTGAACCGCAGCGCAGCCCAATACGCCGCCGTCGTGTGCGCCAACGGCAAGGAGTTCCCCGCGAACCTCCTGACCGTCGATCAGACGCTCGAGGGTAGGGCCATTGACCGCAACCCCTTCGTGTACGACACCCACATCGAAAACGAAGCGCAGCCTGCCTACGTCGTCACCGACTTCTCCGGCAACCCCCAGATCGGGAGCGGCGAGTGGGAGTTCTCCAAGATCAGCTCCAAGACCGGGCGCGTGGACCTGTCCCGCACCTATAAGGTCACCGGCAACCTGGAAGAGAACACCCTCGATGAGCTGTTCAACAAGGCCGTCCAGGGTGGAGCTCACAAGCCAGACGCATACTACGGGCGTAAGCCTGTGTGGCTGGCAGACCTCATCCGCGACGTGAGCACTGGTCCGTGGACTCTTGGCGACGTGGAGTACTGGTCGAAGCGCTGCGACGTGCCCTTCGACTACGAGACGCAGATGCCAGACACCCCGGAGGGCCTACAGGAAGCGTTCGAGCAGAGCGCCACCAAGTACGCTGACGCGATGAAGCCTGACCTCGTTGCGTTCCCGAAGGGCAAGCCTGTCAATAAGCGCCTCAACGAGATTCAGCGCCGCTGGCTCCTCGGCTTTGCCGGCCGTTCCGTTATGCCCGACGAGATCGAACTGTCTCCTGTCGCGGACGGAAAGCTCATTGAGGCCTACGTGAAGTCCTGGGACCGCTCCCTCGTCATCCCCATGGGGGACGCGCTCGACAAGCTCGTCTACCGTGCCCTGGCGGCAGCGGTCTACGACTATGCGGGCAACCGCAACGCTCCGCTGACGAACCTGCGCCTCACCGCAAAGGACAGCGAGGCCATCATGTGTGCTGCGTTCTCCCCCGCATGGTCAGCAAGTAAGCGCCTCAACAACCGCCAGGCCGTCATCAAGCTGAGCGACTGGATCGCAAAGCACTGACCCAAACGAGCCTCGGCCACGACACAAAAACCGTGGCCGAGGCTCGCCATATCCCCAGCCAGGAAGGCCCCACAATGAACGAACAATCAGCTCTCTACGCGACGATCAAACACGATGCTCGCACCGGACTCATCAGCGTTGACTACATGACCGTCAACGACGGCGAGTTCACATTCCTCGCACTCCAACACGCCCTCCAACGCGCAGACAAAGACGGCTACAGCCGCAGCGACTTCCTGAAAGTCCTCAAGAAAACCATTCACGACATGGGGACAGTCGAATCGTTCGCCCTAATCGACTCGAATGGCGACTATGGCTTCGACGGCAGCGCACCCCTCAAGGGATACTCCGTCGTCCCCTACTACACGGAAGAAGTGGGAAGCACCGAGCCTAGCTACGTCGGCCTGAGCAACAGGAGCGTCGTCGAACGCAACTGCAAGGCGCGCGCGTTTGCTCGCCGTGAAGCAGCCGAGGCGTTCGTCAAGACCCACCCCAGCGTCCAGGAGGGCGTGTCCTTCCTGTGGGATCTGGATGCCGACCAGTTCACGTTCTTCGCTCATGAGGGATCCAGTCTCGAGGCCTACGACTTCGCAGACGGCGAGATCAAGACGTGCCGGGAGGTCACCTACAGCATCGACCAGGTGCGCCGAGCCGCAGGTGAAGTCATGTACGAGAGCGACGGAGAAGAAGACACCATCATTCCCCTGTACGACGGGCCGCTGGGTGAGGAAGACGACGAGCTCACTGACCATGAGCGCTGCGTTAAAGCCCACTCGAGACTCCCCATCCTCTTCCCTGACAACGCCAACCACGAGATCAAGCAAGTCAGCATCGAGCTCCACAACCGAGTGCCCTCACAGTACTTCGCGCTCGCAACGTTCGACAACGAGTACGAAGGTAGGCGATCATGCCCGGCGAACCTCCTGCGTATCGACCCCAGGCTCCTCAACGCCGACATCTCCCACAACCCGTTCATCTACACGCCACCAACATCAGAACAGGCCAACTACCCCGCCTACGTCATCACCGGCTTCAAGGGCACCCTGTCCACGTGGAGCGGCGACTGGCAGTTCTCCAAAGTCAGCACCACTACCGGGCGCGTAGACCTGAACCGCACCTACAAGACGACCGGCTCTCTCGACGAGAACACGCTCGATGACCTGTTCAACCAGGCCCTCCAAAACGGTGCACAGGAACCCACCCCGCTGGAACACCCCACCCCCGAATGGGCCGAAGAGTTCATCACGGCGATCAGCACGGCCCCTTGGACCGTCGCAGACATAGAACAGTGGTCCCACATCTGTAGAGTCGCAGGTGGTTACCCCTTCCCCAACCTTGAACTCGACAAGCAGCAGGCACAGAAGGCCTTCGAGGAGAGCGCATCCAAGTACGGTGCCGTCCTAGACACGAACATCGTCCCCTTCCCCAAGGAGAAGGAACTCGAGTCTCGCCTGCGATACATCCAGAAGCACTGGCCAACAACCGATGCCAGCGACGAACAGAAGCAGATCCTTCCGTCAGAGATCGAGATTGCGCGCATCTGCGACGGCACCCTCGTCGCCGCCTACGTCAAGCCCTGGAAGCGCACCATCGTCGTCCCCATGTGCGACGCTCTCGATAAGATCGTCTACCGAGCGATGAGCACCGTCGAAGCAGCTGGCCTCAACGCGCCGACAAGCTCGACGGTACTGCGCGTGACTTCCCCGAAGAACACGGAAAGCGTCATCTGCTCAGTGTTCTCACCCGCATGGGCCAGAGCCCTCGCCCCCGAAGGGGCTACAGCAAAGGCCCCCACCCTCGAGCAGTGGATGCAGTACTGCTGACCACTCGCGCCCCGGTTGCCTCGCGTTCATCGTGGGGTGGTCGGGGCGTTCTCGTAAGCGTCGCCGCATCAACGAAAGTGATGCTCTCCCCATAAAGCCAACGCCCCACAACCACTGGGGAACCACGGAAGGAACAAGCAAATGGCATCCCTGCCCCCAATCAAGTGGCCCACAGGCCGCACCCCCACCAAGGTCGAGATCTTCGCTCACCAGCACAAGGGCGGTCGCGTCGCCCTCCACGTCGTTGAACTCGACACTCACCTCATCTACCCGGCGTTCCTCCTGGAGGACATGACCGGCCACTGGAGCAGCACTGAGGGCTGGCGATCCAACCCATTCCTGTGGGTCAAAGGCAACGAGGGTGACACGCGCATCCTCCACTTCAAGGGCAACCCCTCCACATGGGAGGGCGTGTGGCAGACACAGAACAAGGTCCGCGACGTGAAAGCACTCCCCGCCTTCGCCAACACGTACAACGACGGTGTTGACCGCAAGAGCGACGAGCTCATCAACACCTTCACCTACGAGCAAGCCAGCGAAGGCCACGGGCCCCTCGAGGACACTAAGACCGCCGACACTCTCCGCATCCCCCAATCGTTCTACACGACGTGGAGCAAGACGCGCGCCGACTACCTCGCCGAGTACGACAAGTACGTCGGCATGACCCCCGAGCCCGGCGGCAACGTCACGGTCGCCCACAAGGAGTTCTGGACGAAACTCTGCCAGAAGCAGAAGGGTGGCGAGGCTATCCTCCCGTACAAGCCGGTCGCTCCTCTGAGCGACGAGCGATACCTCCTGCTCCGCGACACGCCACTCGCAGACAAGAATGATCTGGAAGGTCTTGTCCCCTTCAAGAAAGGTACCCCCGAGGAGAAGCGGGCAACGTACATTGCGAAGAAGTGGGGAGTCGCGGACCCCCGCACAGGCAATCTTATTGGCTTCGACCAGATCCGCGTCGAAACCAGCTTCACCGGCAAGACCGCAACCGTCTACGTCGCTCCCTTCGACATGACGTTCCTCATGCCGAACATGCCGGCCCTCGACAAGGAGATCTACCGGAACCTCGGCAAGATCATCGAGCTCGTCAAGGCCTACGACCCAGCCCTCGACGTGACCTACCCGCAAGGCGCATACACGTCCCCGACGAGCTTCCCCCTCCAGCGCGTCACCAGCCCCCACTGGATCGTGCTCTCACGGAACTTCAACGCCCTGACTGCACCAGACCCCACCACCCGCAGGTCACGGACAATGACCCTCAGCGAATGGGCGCACGCCAACTAACCCCCTAACGCGGAGGGGCAGGAACACTCACACCCTGTCCCTCCTTTCTTTCAGTAATCTGTTATTATTACACTCGTTACTGAAACTTCAGGTAAGGGAGCGGCGACATGCTTAACACGCTCACCTACGCGGTGCGTGTCGAAACGACTCCCGACCAATCTGAGACGCTCACCGACACGTGCTCCGCTTACCTTGACTGCTGCAACACAGTCAGCAAGGTTGCGTGGGAACACAAGACGCTCAGCCAGAAAGCGCTTCACCAGCTTGTTTACCGCAGGCTACGCGACGAGTACCACGTGGGAGCGCAGATGGCATGTTCTTCCATAAACCGCGTCATCGGGAACTATCGGACCATCAAAGAGATGCACGGTAGCCCGTGGGCAACCAGCCAACCGGAATACCATTCCCCCGGCTACGACCTCGTATGGAACAGGGACTACAGCATCCTTAAAGACGGGCGATTGAGTGTGAACACTCTTGATGGGCGAATCAAAGTCCCCGTTGACTGGACTCATATGCCCGAACCATACCGCCGCGGCAAGTTCGGTACGGCCCGACTGCTGAACCGGAACGGGAAATGGCTCCTACTCATTCCCAGCACCGTGGAACTACCCGAACCGGCCCAGCCACAGCAAGTAGTGGGTGTGGACATGGGGGTCCGTTTCCTGGCCACCAGCTACGACAGTGACAGGAGCACCGTTTTCTACGATGGGAAGGAGGTAAAAAGCAGACGCGAGCATTACAAGAGGCTACGCGCCTCCCTACAAAAGAGGGGGACGCGCAGCGCAAGACGCAGGCTCAGGAACATCGGCAAGAGAGAAAACCGTTGGATGAGAGACGTGAATCATCAGGTCTCTAAGGCACTCGTCAGCCGACAGTCCAAGCCTACGCTCTTCGCGTTGGAAAACCTTGAGGGTGTTCGTCACGCAACCGAAAAAGTCCGCGTGCAAGACAGGTATGTGCAGGTCAGTTGGGCGTTTTACCAGCTCCGCCAGATGATCGAATACAAGGCCAAGAAGGCCGGGCATTCCGTCGTCGTGGTTGACCCACGTTATACGAGCCAGACCTGCCCGAAATGCGGCACAGTACGCAAGGCGAACAGGGATAAGCGGTTGCATGAATACCACTGCTCGAACTGTGGCTACAGGTCTAACGATGATCGTGTGGCCGCGATGAATATTCAACGGCTCGGGTATCAGAGTCTCGTTGAATCCCAGTCGGACAAGGTCTGACTTGGGCGGGGTGCTGTCAACCACCCCTATGATGTTCCGCCAGCCCGTAAGGGTGACAAAAGCGGGAGGAACCGACGTTAATCGGTTCCCATTACCGCCGGGCAGGGACAAACCGCGATGCTCACATCGTGGTAGTTGACCATCTCGAAAGGACCACGACAGGAACACCCGCCATGCTGACCAGCCCCTACCAGCAAACCAGCAACCAGCCCATCTCCGTGTACGGGCAACCCCTCGGAATGCCAGAGTTCGACGGTGAGGACTACGACAAGAAACAGAAGCGCGCCTACACAGCGTTCCTGCGGTCCCGACCCGCCAACTACCTCCCCACCCTCGAAGCGCTACGCCCTCAAGGATGGGACATCCCCCGACTGTTCGAGACCGACCGCTTCATCGTCACCGAGCCCTGGGACGCATCCCTCCCCGACGTTGCAGCCCCCCTGAAAGGTACCATCGCCTTCCGCTACGACAAGCCCCTCGAGGTCACGACCTACGACGAGTACTACCAGAAGACCGGCACACAGCCCGTCACCTGTCCCTCTGGCAGTATCCCCATCGCCTCGCAAGTCAACCTCCGGCTCTCCCCAGAGCAGGCAAACAACATGCCTGACGGCTTCAAGTACGCCCAACGCGCCCCACGGTCAGACGAATACCCTGACGGCGCGTTCCTGTACTGCGTCCCTAAGACGTTCCTCGACAAGATCGTCCCCTACACGCTGATGCTATCCCGCAAACCCCTCGCGCGAACCGTCGAACGCTACATGTTCCCCCTGTGCGCCTACAACACGTCCCTGTACCTGTCCGTCGTCCGCGAGTCCCCCTTCACCACCCGCTACCGGGACACCGCCCCCATTGCCCTGTGGGCCCAGTACAACAGCAACTTCGACAGGGCCATCACCAACCTCATCGACATGTGGGGCAACCAAGGATGGGTACCCATGCGCGGCCAATACGCGCTCAGCACCGGCGAAGACCTCGCCTACAAGCATGACCTCTACGACGACAAACTCCCAGCCCCACCAATCAACTAACAGCAAAGGACCAAAACTGTGGCCACGCAACACAGATCCCACGCGACAATCTCCGGCGAAGACCTCTACCGTCGCGTCATCGAAACAGCCCGAAGCGGGAAACGCCTCCCCGCAGGGGCACTCCTCGATGCAGACAACTACAGCGATTTCATCCGCGCCGTGACTAACGCCAACAACATGGACGGCAACACGGCGGCAGTAGTACGTCGCTACCTAGGGCTGGCGCACTCTGCCCAGCTCGACCCCGTTCAAGAGTACGACCGCTTCTACCACCGACTCTTCAACATCCCCACCCGCCCACAACCATTCAAAAACCCCATCGAGACCGACGCGCAGATCCTCAGCGGCCCATACGGCCCCTACCTCTACCGGCAGCTCATCCGCCACTCGAACGAGAAAACAGCCGCCAACTTCTTACGAGACCTGTGCGCCAAGTACCCGAAGACGATGGAAGGGTCACTCCTCTACGTCCAGGCTTACGGCGGTATGCCGAACAACTGGTCCACACTGGCCCTCAAGGCCGGCGGGACCAAAGTGGGCGAGTGGGCTCAGGCCCTCATCCAAGACACCACCGCAACACGCGACGACATCATCTGGACTATGCAGAAGCTCAAGGACGGCTTGTTCGACCCCAGCGTCACCGACGAAGACAGGGCGACGCTCGCAGGCGCAATCGCTGGCGCAGTCGTGAGAAAAGACGGCCCTGCCCACGTCTACAGCTGCCTACACCACTGCGGCCTGCTTGACCTCTGTCTCCACCACTTTGGACACCTGCTACCCCGCTGTTGGGTCCAATCTCCCATCAGTGTTGCGATGAACCAGGCTCACTCCTACGAGTGGGGAGTCTGGGCAGGGTTCGCTCCCGTCGCCAGCCTCTACCTCGCAGAAGACGAAACTGCCGAGCCCAGCATCAACAGAGGCGAATACGCGCACACGTTCTTCACCGCATACAACGCTGCCCTCGCCGCCGCACGTTCAACCCCCCTCATCAAAAAGCGGTGGAACTACCTAGCGATAAACAAAGCGCCAGAACACCTCATCGACATGTGGCTCAAATGCGTCACCGGACGCATCGATGAGTGCTACGACTACTTCGACGAACACTACGTCGGCGTGCCAGACGGCCTCTGGAGCGAAAGTATCGAGCCCGCATGGGACGTGCACTACGCCCTCATGTACCTCGTATGCAGCCACGTCGTTCCACCTGGCCTCTACAAGCGCCTCAAGCATAACGACGCAGTGATGGCACTCCTGTTCCGCTACGAGGCCGTCTCCGTCGAGGGCCTGAGTACCAGTGACGGCTCTCGTCGAACAACCGTGGATGAGATGGTGAAAGCCGAAGGTCTCAGTGACACCGCCAAGCGCCTCTACGTCGAAGAGCTCGCGTACATCAACAGCGAAGCTCGACGCACGCGCCCACAGAAGTAACCCCCACGGTAAGGCCCTGCCAGTTCATGTCGGCGGGGCCTTACCCATCTCGAAAGGATGATCCCCCTCATGGCCAGCCAGAACTGGACTCTCACTCCCAGCGGATACTGCTACCCCGACGACGCTCCCGCAGAAGGGTTCCAGCTCCCCCTCAAGACCGCGCCCACGTCCCCCGTGCCTGTGCGCGTCGTGAGCTTCCTGAGCACACTCACCCAGCAGCAGGTGAGCGTCTGGGACTCCCAAACCCCCGACACTGCGCAGCTCGTGTCGAAGCTCGACGAAACACGTATCTCCCAAGCGTTCCTGACTGCCGTCACCAGCACGGGACAGTGGGGGTGGCTGCACGTCCCCGTCGATCACGAGTCAGGCCGGGTCGGCTTCAACACCATCTGGGTGCTCCCCGTGAATGGGGGACATGCGTGAGAGGTGTTGCCGGTGTCCTCCAGGGTGCAGCAGACGCGCGTGGCCGCGGCTTCTACCTGGTCGATGAAGTGAGCGGACGAACCGTGCAAGTGTGGGTGCGCGAACATGCAGTGCCGCTGATGCGTCGGATGCTCGGCGTGAGGGTGCTGGTTGTGGGGCGTGTGGATGACGCGGGGAGGGCGGTGTTCGCGGAGGATGTGCGTCCGTGTCCGATCTTCACACCACTCAACATGTGATCCATTTAACCATTATTGTGGATATTGGGACTTGCGCATCCGAATCGGACGACATATGCTATGAAACATCCCGAACGGGGATACTACTTCACTCACCAATCCAACCAATCCAGAAGGATAGAAACCATGAACATGAAGAAGGCCATTGCCGCTCTCGTCGCTTTCACTGCCGCTGCCACCCTCGGCGCGTGCACCAACCCCGGCAAGGAGATCGCCCCCTCCAAGGACAAGACCCCCGCGCCCACTGCGCAGCCGACCACTCCGGCCCCCGCGCCGACCACTCCCGCTCCTGCGCCCACGACCCCGGCCCCCAGCACTCCGGCTCCCACCAACCCCGCGTCTCCGCGAGTGCCCGTCACTCAGACCCCTGTCGCGCCGCAGCTTGGCCAGGGCAGCGGCTTCTATGGCTACACCAGCACTGCCTCGCAGCCCGTTTTCTCGGACGGCGACTACAGCTACAGCACCCCGGACAACACGGTCTCGGCTGATACCAGTCATGCTGCGGCCCAGGCGCGCTTCGCAGCCGCACAGGTCGCGCTCCTGGACGCGAACAACGCCCTGACCGACGCGCAGACCCGACTCTCTGCCGCCCAGGATGCGGAAACCGCCGCCCAGGGCGCGCTCACTGACGCGAAGGCCAAGGAAGCCGACGCAAAGACTGCACTCGACGCTGCCATGCAGGCTAACCCCGCCGGGTCTGTGGCCTACATGAAGGCGAAGAACGACCTCAACGACGCGAAGGCTACGACCGTCGCCGCCCAGAAGAACCTCGACCAGGCGAACGCTCAGCTGGCCAATGCCCACACCCAGGCCGACAAGGCGCAGGGTGAAGCCGACACCGCTCACTCAGAGCTCGACAAGGCGAACGCTGCCCTCAAGGATGCGCAGGATCGCCTCGCCTCCGTCATGGCCGACCAGGCCACTCGAGCGCACGCCGCCGTTGACGCGGAAGCTGCTCTAGACTCCGCGAAGGGCGTGAACGCCGACGCGCAGGCCAAGAAGGCTGAGGCGAAGGCTGCTCTCGAAGCGTCTACCGCCTCCCTGAACGAGGCTCAGGCGAACCTCGACGCAGCCAAGCGCGCCGCCGAAGCCGGTGGCATCAACTGGGACGGCCTGACTGTCGCTCAGAAGCAGGATCTCGTTCGCGCGTTCCTGCTCCAGATGATGAACGACTACCGCGCCCAGTACCGACTGCCCACGGCCCCCATCGGCGTTGACGTGCAGGCATTCGCTCAGAAGCACGCCGACACCAACCCCGGCTTCATGGTCGCCCCCAACATGGCCGACTGGGATAAGGCGAGCGTCGACGGTCTCACCAACCGCCCCTACGGTTCCCTGTCCACGGGCACGTCTTGGGAGGGTCGTAACCCCCTCGAGGCCGCTCAGGATGCCTTCGAGAAGTTCCGTAACAACCGCTACGGCGATGCAACGATGCTCAACGAGCGCATCAACGCTTTCGGTATCGGCGTGAGTGAGGACGGCCACATCGCCGTCGTTGGCTTCGTCGCCAATGAGAACACCAAGGGAGCGTACACCTACGCTCCGACTGGCGTGGACGTGTGGGGTGGCAAGGAGATCCCGCAGGCCACGAACCCGACCTACTCGCCTTCCCACTCCTACCCCGGCTTCGAGGGTGACGTGGAGACGAAGGAGGCCCCCAAGGTCTCCAAGGCTGACGGTGTTGACCTCGCGCAGCTCGAGCGCGCCCTGAACGATGCTCAGGCCACCGTCACCCGCGACAAGGAGACGGCGGAGAAGGCCACCGCAGCCGCCGACAAGACCCAGGCTGACCTCGAGGTCGCTCAGGCCACGCGCGACCAGGCTGTCGCAGACCGTGACAACGCTGACCCCGCCGCCGCACGTCAGGCCGTGACCGAAGCGTCCGACGCTCAGGTCAAGGCGCAGGAAAAGGCCACCAAGGCTGATGAGTTCGCCCGCAGCCAGGCCGAGCAGGTCGCACCCGCCCAGCAGAACGTTGAGCAGGCCACCCAGGCCGCTACTGAAGCCGTCAAGGCACAGGAAGCCGCCCAGGAAGCCTACGACACCGCCGCCAGCGACGCTGCGGACATCGTAGCCGCCGACAAGGCCCTCACCGACGCACACAAGGGCACCGAGGACGCGCTCGCGGGCGTGGCCGACGCAGTTGCCAACCGTGTCGAAGCTGAGGATGCCGTCACCTCCGCTCAGGAGAACGTGGCCTCTGCTCAGGCCAATGTGGACGCAGCCGTGTCCGAGCTCGGCAACTGACGGGGAGGTTCGAGAAATGTCCCCTGCCTGGCGTGCTGCTTCTGGGTTCGAGTGAAGTAGTGCCTGAGCGCGTCAGGTAGGGGATTGCCCCCAGGTTTCATATGGAGCCTGGGGGTTTTCTCCATCCTAAATACCTTGTGATCTACTTAACCGAAACATGGGTTCCTAACGGTTGCAAGCCAGGTCCACCGCTGCTACATTAATCCATGTCGGGAGAAAAACTTCTCCGACTCCCGACAAGTGTGAATAGGGACAGCCGCCCGAGGGGGACGACGATTTCGAGACAGTAAACCTCGGGCGGCGATGCTGCTCTAGCTCAACGGCAGAGCATCCGCCTTGTAAGCGGACGGTTGAGGGTTCGAATCCCTCGGGCAGCTCCACCGCCACAAGCCAGTGGCGATGAAACTGAATACGGGGTGTAGCGCAGGTTGGTAGCGCATCTGCTTTGGGAGCAGAGGGTCGCAGGTTCAAATCCTGTCACCCCGACGGTGCACACGGTGCACAACGGATCTCTAGCTTAATTGGGGTCGTTACGCGGTGTTCTAGGCCTGCTGCGCGACTCCCTGGGTAAAGCGCCTGCCCGAAGGACGGCAGGAGATGACAGTTCGATCCTGTCGAGACCCACAGCGCTGGTTCTGGTGGACCGGAGTAGTAGGTGCGGGTTCGACTCCCGCCACGCGCCCCGCAAGGGCGGTGTAGCTTATCGGAAGAGCGACGAAACGAGAGGGGTTCGATTCCCCGGCGTGAGAGAACGGAATACTAGGAAGTTCTCGGACTGGGGGTAGCTCCCCCTTTCTGGGCCGTTAGCGACAATTGGTAGAGCGCCTGCCTTGCAAGCAGGAGGTTGCGGGTTCGAGTCCCGTATGGTCCACAGCTACTCTCGTAAGAGATGTGGCTACCTAGCTGCCAGGTGTCCTCCGGGACTACCTGGCCTTACAGATCGTTAGCTCAGTTGGCTAGAGCGTCTGGTTTACACCCAGAAGGTCATCGGTTCGAGCCCGGTACGATCTACTGGCGGAGTTGCTTCGGAGCTCTGCCAGCTGCCCCGCCTTTCATAGGGTGGGGAGAGAATCAATCACACTGTCAGCCCGCCTTGCGGGGTGGGTTGGCGTGAAGCGCATTTGGCGGAATTGGCAGACGCGCTGGATTTAGGTTCCAGTGCCTTCGGGCGTGTGGGTTCGACTCCCACAATGCGCACGCTCCTCAGTGAGGAGTCTCCTATCCCAGGTGGCGTGAGGTCGCCTGGCGGACAGAAGGGGCTCTGCTCCTCCAATGGTTTTGCTGCATAGGCTTTGGTTGGAGTTAACAGATGTCAAGCACCCATCTTAAGGGCCCCACCTCACAACGGCGAAGGCCTCCGACTCTCTTTCTTCTTTCTCAGGTCGGAGGCCTTCCGCCATGCCTGGAGGTGTTTTCCTGCAACCAAACGCCAGTGGCGCAGTGGCGTGCTCTCTAAGATGGGAGAGCACTCTCCCATGCTTTCGCAGAAAGGAACACTCCATCAATGAATCGTTCTCGTACCGTCGGGGTGGGGCTGGTAGCAGCCTTGTCTCTGGCGTTAATCCCTGCCGCTTCGTTCGCAGCCCCATCGCAGACGGACTCCTCATCTGGGGATGCGTCGATCATGGCTCCCACCAATCCTTCCGTGTCTGAGGAGGATCGAGAAGCGGCTGACGCTCAACAGGCCGAGCTGGACGCTCGAGCGGCCCGCCCCGCCCCGCAGGTGCCTCCCGCGCCTGTACCGTCAGCGCCTTCGACACAGACCCCGCCCCTCGTCACCACGCAACCGGACGGGAGCGTCGGCAACGATAAGGTGCACATCCTGTCCCTGTCGGGCGCTGACTGCATCGTCGTCGAGTCGAACGGCCACTTCGGCATCGTGGACGCAGGCGACGACAACGACTACCCCGACGGGTCAGACCCCCGCTACCCGTGGCGGGCGAACATCGCGACATGGGGACAGGAAGACCAGGTACGCCCCTACCTCGACGGCCTGGGCGTGAACTCCTCCAACCTCGACTTCTTCATCGGCACCCACCCGCACTCCGACCACATCGGCTGGGCCGACACCCTGATCCACAGGTACCGGCCCAAGCACATCTACACACCCGTCTACGACGACTCCTACTCGGTCGGTGACGACGTGAACCCGCTGTGGGACAACCAGAAGATCTACGACGATCTCGTAGCAGCAGCCTCGTGGGCTCAGAGCACATACGGGGCGACGTTCGACCAGCACGTGAAGCCCGGCCAGGGCGACCTCATCCAGATGGGCGACATGCTCGTCCAGATCATCCCCCTGTCTCCCGGCGAGGAGTACGCGCACCCCGGCAAGCTCGCGAACACGAACCTCATCAGCTACACGGCGAAGATCACCGCCCACGGGCGCAGCGCCTACCTGTCCGCTGACCTCGAGAGTGGCGAAGGGAAGGAAGACTACGTGGCTGGGGTGGTTGGCCACGTGGACTGGCTGAAAGCCGGTCACCACGGTCTCCACACGTCGAACAGCGAGGCCTTCCTCGATGCGCTCTCTCCGTCGCTCGTCATGAACACGGGCTACGAGTTCCAGACCCCCGACCGTCTCGGTCTACCTGCGCTCAGGGGCCGCTACGAGTGGTTCGAGGCGTACTCGATGCGCAACGCCGGCATCCCCGCCCTCGTCGGCACCTTCACCCCTGACGGGATCACACGCCCGCACATGAACGTCGGAATGGGGCACACATTCGGATCGACCACGCCGCACACCTACTGGTTCTACGACGGTAAACCAGCGGTCACGCGCGGATGGTGGCAGGGCTTCTACGACGGATGGCACTACTTCGACGGATCCGTGTCCGCCGTCGAAAACGGCTGGGTGCTCGACAAAGGCAACTGGTACTGGATGGACGGCCTCTCCCACATGGCCGTGAACACGTGGATTCAGGACGGCGACAAGTGGTACTGGATGGACGAGTCCGGCCACATGCTCCGCGGCGGCTGGCATCGCATCAGCGGCACCTGGTACTACCTCACCGGCTCCGGCGCTATGGCGACCGGCTGGCTCAACGACCGAGGCTCCTGGTACTACCTGCACGCCAGCGGCAAGATGGGGCAAGCGTGGGTTCACGACGGCACCGGATGGTACTGGATGGACCCCTCGAGCGGACGCATGGACGCTGGCGGCTGGCGTAACATCTGGGGCTCCTGGTACTACCTGAGCGGCAGTGGTAAGGCCGTCGAAGGCTGGATGCTGGACCGAGGCTCCTGGTACTACATGCAGCCCGGCATCGCGCAGATGCGCACCGGCTGGATCAACGACGGCACGGGCTGGTTCCTCCTGTCGAACAGCGGCGCGATGCGCTCGGGCGGCTGGGTACAGGACAACGGCAACTGGTACTGGCTCGACGGCAACGGGAAGATGCTCACCGGCTGGCTCCAAACAGGCGGCGCATGGTACTGGCTCAGCCCCGACAATGGGCGCATGGCGACTGGGACGGTCACCGTTGACGGTCGCGCCTCTCAGTTCGCCCCATCGGGCCGCTGGCTCGGATACGCCTGACAACCTCCCCCTTCCCTCCATCGGGGGGACACGTGAAGAAGCGCCCACCTCGACTCCTTTGTGAGGTGGGCGCTTCGCCATGCGGCCAGGGGAGAAGGCGCTGGGGATTACGTGACGTTCATCCAGCCGTTACCCCAGGCGTTATCTCTCAGCGTCTTGAACGCCTCTACGATGTCGCGCGCGAGCCGATCTTCCGCCGAGTAGTAGTTCCGACTACCGCCTGGCGTGTAGCTTCGGCCTTTGACTGCGACTGCGCGCCACAGAGCGCCACCCACAATAGGTTGCAGAAGGCTTTCGGTGTCCACGAAGATGACTCTTCCCGTGTGCGGGTCAGTGACGTAGCCGGAGCACCCCACTTTCCTACCGTTAATGTTGGTGTTCTTGAGCTCCACCTCGAGGGCGGGATTGAGCTTGCGGAGTTGATTACGGAGCTTGACTGAAAGTAATGGTGGTGTCATGTCCTCAATCCTACCCCGGCGCGAACTGGGAACTCGGTGACCTGCCGACTCGGGCGCTCCGCCGCGCATTATCGACCCACTACACTAGGAACCACAAGACCCACAACCAGAAGGGAACCCATGCTTACAACAACCAGAAACCGCTTGTTCGCTGGCGGTAGCGCCGCGCTCATCATGCTGGCCGGACTCGCCGGCTACGCGACCTCACCCGCTTATGCTGACCCTGCGCCAAGCGGGCTGAGCGTGCACCACATGGACACGCTGCCCGTCCACCCGTCAAGCGACCAGTACAAGAATGGAACCGTCACCGTCCGATTCCGTTACGATGACGCTGCGCCTGCGTCAGGGCGGGGCTTCGTTGCCACCATCGGCGAGGGCGCGTCCTTCGAGTCACACTCGTGGTCGATGCGTGAGCCTGTGGATAACACGCCTATCGGTGAGTGCTCTACGCCGGACTCCAAGACGCTTGTCTGCTCCGAAGATGCGCGCGCCGACGGTAGGACCGCCTACGAGAATGGTGTGGTCACGTGGACGGTGAAGCTCGACCGTGAGCTCATCAACCAGAAGAACCTGCACTACACGCTCATCACCCTCAATGGGGACACGTTCCCCCTCATGTTCCACCCCACAACCCTGTGGGTCGGCACAACAATCCGCGCAAACTTCGATCCCAAGTACCTGGACTACGAGGGGGAAGCAGCTGACGCGCGCCCCGACGGCCAGTCTGCGCCGACACCCACCCCAACGGCGACGACCCCAGCGCAGCCAGACGCTCCACAGTCCGGCCCACAGTCAGGGCCCCAGTCTGGCCCGCAGAGCGGCACCACAGCCCCCGAAAAGCCCGCCCTCGATGAGACTGACCATCCGGGCGAGGGCACTCCCGCGACGAGTGAGCTAGTGGCTCCCAACGTGCCGCCCCTGGACCCTAACGCCCTCGACGGTAACGGCACCGGCGTGAACCCCCTCGACCCGCCCAACACGGGCGACGGTGAGCCGCTAGAGCGCCCCGATAACCCCAACGCGGGCCTGAGTAACAACGACGGCACCGGCAACCCCATTGACCCCACCAAGCCAGTGGAAACCGCGCCGGGTGGCGCTACTACGGCTCCCACAGGAGACCAGTCGGCCACGCCCACGCACCCCGCTCTGCCCACGGACCCCGCGCCCGCCGCTGAGACTGCGACCCCCAGTACGACGGTCGCGCCCGCAGGCGCAGACAAGTCCCCAACCGGCACCACCACAGCAACGGTGGCAGCAGCCAAGTCTCCGACGCTCGCGAAGACCGGCGCATCCTTCTGGCCGCTGGCCGGGTTTGCTGTCGGCCTCGCTGGTATCGGTGGCGCTCTACTGGGTGGTCGAGTCATGCAGAAAGCGCGCCTTCATGTGAAGTGACAGGCCACGCTGTTACGCATACGGCCCCGCCAATGGTCTTGCTCAGGCTTTGGCGGGGTTTTGCGTTCCTCAAAGATGCTTGTAATGGGAACATTACAAGCCTTTACGAGATGTAAGCCACGCCCTGTTGTACGCGAATTGGGCGACCTACTGGTCAGTATGATGGTTTCGCCCATCCGGCCCCACATCTGCAAGGGAAACATGAACATCAAGACACGACTATCCATGCGGAAGGCACTCGGGGCGCTCGCAATTCTGACCCTCGTCGGAACCAGCGTCGCCACCAGCCAGCCAGCCGCCCACGCTGCCGCCCCCACAGGGTACGAGCTCTCCTGGAGTGACGAGTTCGACGGCACCAGCCTCGACACCTCCAAATGGGGGTACGCCTACGGGTGCTTCGACACGAGGCTGAAAACCCAGACCCACTACACGGACTCCCCAGAGAACGTGAGTGTATCCAGCGGCTACCTCCACCTGACCGCACGTCACTCGCCCACGCGCGAGAAGTGGAACAAGGAAACCCGGAAGATGGAAACCATTGACCGGACCTGCACGCGCACCGAGAACGGCCAGAAAGTCGCCTACCCGGCCCCATTCACGTCTGGCATGGTCCAGACCCGCGACGATAAGGGCAACGTCAAGTACGCCGCCTACGGAGACTTCTACGCCGAGGCCCGCATCCAACTCCCCGACGGCCCATCCTCGTGGGCATCGTTCTGGTTCACTGGTACACAAGGTGGCCCATGGCCGGGGAACGGCGAGATCGACGCGGTAGAAGCAAAGGGGTACGACCCGAACTACCTCCAAGCGAACACGCACACGCCTCGAGCAAGCGACCCGTCGAAGTCTGAACAGCACCATGGGCAGCTCGGCGGTGACGGCACCAGCCAGACACAGTTCCACGTCTACGGCGTGGAGAAGACCGGCGAGAAGATCACGTTCTACCTCGACGGCGTTCCGCGGCACACGGTCAACTACTCCGACCTCGGTGGCGCTAACCCGTTCGTCGTGGACGGTAACGGCATGGTCATTCGCCTGAACCACATGGTTGGAGGCACCTTCCTCACCACTGATTCCGGCGACACGACCTACGTGGACGCAACCCCCTACGCGGACAGCTACATGGGTGCTGGATCGGACATGCTCGTCGATTACGTGCGCGTCTACTCGAAGAAGCCCGCCGTCGAGGAACCCGAGGCTCCGGTTGTGCCCACGCCAGAGCCGACTGCCCCGGTCGAGCCTGCGCTACCGACAGATCCCAGGCCCGCCGATCCGACACCGGCAGAGCCAACTCCTGCCGATCCTGTTCCGGCCACCCCTGCACCAGTGGAGCCCGCGCCAGAAACCCCAGCTCCAGCAGAGCCCACACCCGCAGACCCGGCCCCCGTGGACCCCTCACCGGCACCGTCTCCAGCAGTGCCAGAAACACCGGCCACGCCCCCAACGGATGACGCTGCAACTCCGTCACCGGCAACACCGTCTCCCGCGACCCCGGCACCGGAAACACCCGCACCTGCTCCAGCTCCGACAGAGCAGCCCACCCCAGAAAGACCCGCCCCCGCAGTCGAAACCCCCGCACCGAGCGAAACAACACCCGCTCCAACCGTGGAACCGGCTGCTCCGGCAAACCCTACCGATGGGGCCACTCCTGGTACCGACGGGGTGCATGGGGCCGGTCCCTCTACGTCTACACCTGGGACCAATGGGGCGGCTATTGGTGGGGTGCTCCCCGCTGGTACAGCCCCTACCGTTACGGCTACTACTCGTGGTGGTGACGGCACACTAGCGAAGACCGGCGCAGATGCGAACCTACTCATGGGCGCACTGTCCACAGCGTTCGCCGGCATCGTCTTCGTCGCCATGCGTAAACGCCAGACACGCCAGTAACGCGCCACAACGCCTCTGGCGCGCACAGAACGCCCCAAGGGGGACGCAGGCACGCGCTGCACCTCTTGGGGCGTTTCTGCACCCTTCTGCGGGCTTCTATGGGCTTGCAGGCGGGCCGCTATGGCCCGCGAGCACCCTCCTATGACGGGAAAACTCATAGAACAAGGCCCCTATGACATAGAAAACCTCTCCTATGACATAGAAACAGGATGCTATGAACGGCTCGCGACCGCATACGCAAGCGCCCCAGAGGCGGTGCGTGTGTTCCTCTGGGGCGCTCGATGGCGCGGGGTGGGCTACTTGGGGAGGTTGGTTCTCACGAGGAGGCCACGCTGGCCTGGCAGAGCCTTCTCCACAACCATCGGAGGCATGACCATGCCCCTATTCCTCGCGAAGTACAGGATGTCCGCCGGGGACAGTGAGGTCGCCAATAGTTCACGTCCCTCAACAAGAGACCGGCGAGTCCGGTTGTCGCTACACGCGACGAAGTAGAACACCGGCTCCTTCGACGCAGCAACATCGCGAGTGAATGCCTTGAACGCAGCAATCTTATCCTCGTCGCCAGGGAAGTTGCATCGGCATTCCCTCATGATCAGCTTGCCGGTATCAAAAGAGACTGCGATGAAGTTAAGGCCCTGAGTAATCATGACCTTGTGTGCGGTATTGCCAACGCATTGAGTCAGTGCACAGCATCCCTCATCGCCCATCTTTGTCTCATGAAAACTAAAGACTGCGGTGGACTCTTCGGGGCGCTGGAGGTACACGACCATACTCTCAGTGATGTAGCGCGCAGCCTCGTCCTTGAAAATCACCGGGTAGCCGTGTTTTACATAAGTGCCCAGCCACAACAGAACCTCCTCAAACGCGAACTCGGATGGCGTGGGGAGCGAGATAAGAGCATCAGCATCCTCCACCTTCCGACATCCGCGCGTATCCCGCCCCGAATGATGTGCGCTCACCTTAGCGATGGTGGATGCGACCTCGCGACGCGGATCCACAGGAACAGCACCCCCAAGAAGTTCACGCTCCCAATCAGCCAACTCATCGCCAGTTACAGCAGTGGCAGCAGGAAGCCCTTCAGCAACAGGTGGTTCAACAGTGGGGACTTCAACAACAGCGAGCTCTTCAAAAGAGCGTGGTTCCTCCTCCGAAGGTTCAGCCTTGTCCAGTAGCTTAAAGAAGTAGTCGAGGCCCATGCGCAGGTATTCCTCATATGAAATCTCCCCTTCATTTAGAGGAACGTCATAGCCGTTCCGTTCATCAAGTTCTACGAGGTTGCGTTCACAGGCGAGAGCAATGCCTCGCTTGATCGCAAAACAACGCAGCAACGCTTGTGCAGTCGGCTGGTCAATGACGAGATCGGCCCCTTCTTGTTGCGCGCCTCGCAGCAATGCGTTCCCACACAGGGCTTTTTGCGCATCAAATCTGACGTACAGCTCCAGATTGATAGATGCTACAGAGTTGCTGAATTGAGGGTGAACCCACTCGCCGTTCACTACGACGGAGAGTTCGTAGGCGGCACCTTCTTGAGAAGAGGTCTTAGCGAAGCGTTTAGCCGAGGCTGAATAAGCGTACTCCCAGTCAAATGTGAGAGCTATGCGAATGCGGTCATCCTTCCAGAAGCGGACTCCTGTGTCGATCCCGTAAATGAGGTTCATTGCCTCATTGTGCTCCATTGCAGCTAGAGCTTCGATCTCGTCTTCGCGCATGTAGTAGTTGTCGCTAATATCATCGCGGCTAAATGGTGCTGGATAGAATTGGCGCTCGCGAATGTCGCGGACAATCATGCCGGTTCCAGCATCGCTTGATGATGAGCGGAAAGCGACATAGTCACGTTCTTGCTGAGCTTCCTTGTGGAAGGTTTCAGCTTTCCCCTTAAACCACCATGTGAGCAGTTCCAACTCGCCGTACTTATCGAGCTGCCCATACTTGTCGCGTGAGAGGCCTTCAGTGTTCCCCGCCTCCATTGAGGCCTTGTATGCGATGCGGCGAATTGCATGAGCCAATACTGCTAGAAGTGCGCGCATTTCCATTGGATACGCATACACGTATCCAATAGAGTCAGAGTTGCTTGAGTTTGTAAGAAGTAGGCCAGTGCCATCAGTCCGCTCCACAAAGAGCTCACCGCCATGTTCGATGACGGGAACTCGAACCTCCCACCCTTTATTACTGAATGCTCCGCGACTGGAAGCGACGATCAGTGTTGCCGGCACTCCGCCTTCAACTTCCGCACCCTTCCGCTTAACTAGCGAAACAGATATGTTCTCGACATCCCGTTCGCTTACGGATCGAAGAGCTGCTACTGCGCGCCGGTATGCGCGAGGAGCGGCTTCATACACGCTGACGCGCTCCCGAAGCGCCTTATCGTTCGCGTCGGAGTCGAGGATCAGGCCAATAAGTCGTTGCATGATGGTGGTCCCTTTCTGGTTATGGGTGGAGGGTGAAGCGCTGTCCACGCAGCATGAGCGCGTACTGTGTGAGTGTTCGCGCGAGGGTGTCGGCGGGGAGTAGGAGTGGCGGTTTGGCGATGGCCGTTTCGACGCTGGTTTCGGGGATGCCGAGTAGTGGGGCGTTGGTTCGGACCCAGGTGTGCCAGTGTGCCCACATGCGTTCGCATGACTGGGGTGATGGGGTGGTTTTCCCTTCCTCCCACAGTTCCGCATCGTGCGTGGAGCCTGCGCCGGTGATGTCGGCCCACACGGCCATGGGAGTGGCTGACGCTTCGCGTAGGGCTTTGATGACGGGACCGGGGAGGAGGCGCGCTTCGCGGACGGCTTGGAGGCACAGCTCATGTTCCTCGTGCGCAGCCTGGTGGGTGCGGGCGAAACCGTCGAAGATGACGCTGAGGGCCGCGAGCTTGTCGCCTTCCCGTTGAGCGGCTTCACGCACCCCGTACATGGCTCTGCGCCCGTCCACGGCCTCGATGTAGGCCAAGCATGACGTGTACTCGTCCTGCCCGAAGACCCTGCACGCCACATGTACGGCTTCCTCACTGTCGGCGACGGTGATGAGGTGGATGCTCTCGCGGGACGGCTTGCAAGGGAGCATCAGGAGGACTGATGGGCACACGAGGCGCTTCTGAGCGGCTACCTCCAGGTAGTTTTCGGCGGCGACGACTTCGGGAGTTCTCTCGAAGCGTGGGGACTGTGCCCACTCCTCGAGGGTGTCGATGCAGTGGCGCGCGTGATCGTCGCAGGGGATGAAGTCCTGGAACCAGTACTCCAGGATCTCCCGCACGTCTCCTTTGCTACTCACCTTGAGGTGGTCGCCCGAGCTACGGTTCCACAGTTCGACACAGAAGCTCCCGTTCGTCGCCTCCATGTCACCCCTCCAGGCCGAGAGTAGGCGGGGTTAGGACGCTTACCTTGAGCGTGCGGTGACGCTTCTCTGTAGACGGGTGAATGGTGTGCGTGACGACGTGACTGACCGTGTAGGGCCCTGCCCCGTACACCTGCGTAATCGACACGTCCAACGTGCAGCCGGTAGACACGAGGATGCTTTGAGCGAGGCGCGCTTCTACAGCGATGTGGTACATGAGCCGTCAGTCCTCGAGCCCGAGGGTGGGGATCTTGTGTGTCGTGGTGGTGACACCGTGGCTGCGTGGGGTCCACTTGGAGGGGTTGATCTGGTAGGTGACGACCTCCGTGTAGGTGTGACTGTGCGTTTCGGGGGACTTGAAGACAGTCACGCACACCCTGACGATGCGGGCGAGCTTTGCATCCACGAAGTACTTCTTGAGGAGGTCGCCGATCACGTGCGCTTCTTCAATGCCGAAGGTGCCGTCTCGATGCGAGTACGTCTCGTTTGCGGTCACGCAGAACTTCTTGTCCATTGTGCCGTCGGAGGCAGTGTAGATGCGTTCACCGACGAGGATGATGGGGTAGCCAGGTCGCGCTTTTCGTGACTGGATGGCGACTTCGTAGCCTGCCTGTTTGACGGCTTCCGGGTTGGTGATTGCTCCGACGTGGGCTTCGACCTGTAGGCGGATCATGAGCGTTTCCTTTCGTTGGTTGGTTCAGTGCTCACTAGATGAGCATTGCGTGTGGGTTGTGGCGGTTACTTGTTGCGGCGTAGGACGAGGACTGTCTTCGTCGGCCACGGCAGGCGGTCGATGTCGTAGAGGCGCTGGAAGTGCTCGAGGTAGGTTTCGTCCCACTCGTCGTATCCTCCCTCCGGCTCGTACTCTCTCCACCATCTGATTGCCGTGGTGAGCATGGAGTACGCCTGACTGTAGGGCTCTGTGGACTCTCGGGGGAGACTGTCGAGGCCCCATACCGAGTGGAAGGCGATCTCGTAGAGACTGGTGGGGTCTGCTTCGATCTCGAGGGTGTCCCAGTTGACGGGATGGGTGCACCTTCCCTTGAAGTGGACGATCTTGTTGATCGCGAGTGCCCCAATCCAGGTAAGGACTTCACGCATCGCGTCTTCGGACACGACCTTGAGAGACTTGGGATCCTCGTTGTCGATCTGGTAGTTCGGGCCTGCCCAGTCGCGGACGATGAGCACGCCGCCGGGGGCTGCGAGGTCGCGGATGAACTCCAGATCTTCAAACCAGCTTTCACCTGCCAGGATCTCGTGCATGACGCTGGACAGGAACACCACGTCGTACCCGCCCGCGCGTTCTTGGAGATCTTCTCGCGTGCGGAAGGTGGCTCCAGCGTCCCGCATGGCGGTTTCGACGGTGGTGCTGATGTCGTGGCACTCGTACACGCCGCCAGCGGCTTCGACGCGCTCGCGGATACCGTCTTCAACGGGCATACCGCACCCGTAGTCGAGGACACGCGACCCCGGCGTGACGTAGGGTTCCAGCGCCGCCCACTTCGCGCCAAGCGACGCAGCCATGCGATGCACGTACTCGGGGCTCGTGGAGTCCAGGTAGTTGTCCATAGTGTTTTCTCCCTTGTTCGCGTGCGTAGCTGACTAGTGGTGCAGCTGATCGAGCAGGTTCTTCTGAGCGGCCAGAATCTCATTCACAAGTGACTGTGAAAAGCCGTTGACAGCTCTGAGCAATTCCTTCCCAACGCTCATTCGACGCTTGGATTCGTCGATCAGGTTCTTCAGGTCTTTCTCCACGTCCCATGTTGAGGGGAGGGATGAGATGTTCAGCGCATAGCAGCTGCCCGGCAATCCCGTGTAGGAGTTCGCAGGCTTGTTGAAACTGCGCACGAACATCCGTCCGACAACCTCACTAGGGAAAGGCCGCATCGTCTCGTTAAGCGCGTGTCGGGCTTCTGATGCAGCATCATTCACTGCTGCATCATACTGGGACTCCCAGTCCCCTAAGAGCCACCATTCAGGGCCTCTAGTCATGTCAATGAAGAGTTCGAGCTTGCCTTTTTGATGTAGCTTTAGCAGGGTTTTCCCTGTCTTGTTGGGGCGGTGGAGGAGGCGTTGCAGCTCAGCGGCGAACGCGAGAACTGCACCTCGCTCTTGAATCATCTGCCCTAGGAGGATCCCCTCCTGTGCCCATTCCTCGAACCTGTCAACGGCATGGAAGTAGTCACGAGCTAGGCGCGAGAGGTTTCGCTGGGTCTCGTAGTCGAAGCGACGGAAAATAGGCTCTACGATCTGCCCGCTCGGATCATCAAAATAGGCCGTAAACTCCCGACGATTCTCTCGAACACGGGGAAGTAAATCGGCAACCTTACGGGCTATTTCCTCCCCACCTCGATACGCTTCAACGCCGTTGGTGATGAACTGGTCAGCGTAGCCAACCTTCGCGAGGCCCAGCACGCTTTCCGACAGGCTAGAGGCAAGCTGGTTAATGTAGTCGTTATTGGTCATGGTGTTCTTTCCTTGTTAGCTCGCAGGGCCCACAACCAGCATGAGGAGTGCAAAGCTGGCGTGGCGTTAGTTTTTGTGTCGTGGCTGCGCGTTTAATCCTGCGCATCCTCCTGCGCGTTCTTATTGGCGGCTGGTAGCGCCTTGATGGTTTCCAGGAGGTTTTTCTCAGCCTGCTGGTACTTGCTAACGGTGTTGTCGAAGCTCGTAAGGAGGGCGGAGGCGAAGAAGTGCATGTTGTTGGAGATTTCCACCTCTCGGATGGGGCGGAACTCGCTTGTGTTGAAGAAGTAGCACCTGTACAGTAGTCGTCCTGATTCGTCGGTTTCTTTCTTGAAGAATCGGGCAAGCGTGAGCGCGGCGGTTGCCCTTTGGTAGGGTTTCATTGCCTCGTGAAGCTCGGCTGTTGCCTGGTCAACTAATGCCTCTTTTTCTTCGTCGGTGCCAAACCCTATGCCGCTGCTTCCGGTTAGCCAGAAGGGGTGCGCGTTGTTGTCGAGGTTGACGATGGCTTCCAAGTGGCCTTTGCTTTGGAGGTCGCGCAGGAGGTCTCCGACTTCTCCCTCCTGGTGGGTGAGTCGGTGCACTTCGGCGATGAGCGCGAGGGCCGCACTGTTTGCCATCGTACCTTGGAGGATCTTGGCGGCTTTGAACAGGTAGTTTTCTGCTTCGCTGGCTGCGTCGAAGTACTCGCTACCCAGTTCCAGGAGCTTAATCCGGGTGGCATTATCAACGTGTGCGGGGATAGCGATGTAGCCGGAGGGTGAGACGATGCGTTCGGTGAACCAAGCGCGGTTGCTATCGAGGACTTTCAGGCTGTTAACGATGCGATCAAAAGCCGCTAGGGAGCTGTTGTGGATGTCGGCTGCATCGGCTGCGATCTTGTCGTAGTCGATGGTGGCGTTGTCGGCGTTATTGAGTGCGTCGCCCGCAGTCACGTCAGCGTCCGCACTGGAGGCGGGCGTGAACCTGGCATCCACGTAGTCCTGAAGCGCTATCTTGCTGATTTCTAGCTTGTACACGTGTTCTCCTGTTAGCGGCGTTCGTTGAGCAGTGCTTGGGCGTGTGCCATGATGCGCACGAGCGAGTCGATGCGGGCTTCTGGTGTGGCGGTGGGGGTGCGCCAGGTGTTCCAGTCGTCGGCACTGCCGTCTTCGGCGTTGTAGCCGTTGAGGGCTCGCGTGAGCGCCTGGTAGTGGCCCTCTCCCGCGAGCGTCGTGGTTTCGGCACGTAGGACGGTTGCTGCTGCTCCCAGGAGGATGATGAGGTCTGCGGGGGAGCGCAGGGGGTCGCCGTCGAGTTCCGCATCCGCGTACACGCTGAGAAGCTGGCGTTCTGCGTCGATGGCCGCGGGAGTGAGGGGTGCCCGGTCGTAGCGCCATGCGATCTCCTGGTCGAGAAGCCCGGAACCGATGATGACGGTGTACGTCGGGGCTTCCTCGACTGCGGGGGTGTCAGTTGTTGCCAGCATGGTGCACATCCTCCTTGATGTGGTCCTGAGCGACGAAGGTACCAATGAGGGCGATGATGGCGACCACGAGGGCGATGCCCAGGCCAGAGTCCCATGCGCCGCCGTCGCCGGTGGCGGTCGTCCAGATGAGGACGTAGAGGGTGAGGGCAAGGCCGGTGAGTGCGCCCGTGATGAAGCTGTAGGTCTTGGAAGTCATTGCGGTTCCTTCTGTTTGTTTTCTGGGGTTGATTGGTAGTCTAGTCGGTTTTATTGTGTCCGCAAGCGTGTTAACCTCATTAATTGGTTAAGTAGATCACATGGGGGCGTAGGGGAGTAGGCGCAAAAACAGGACCGGCCCGAACCCACACGGAGAGGTTCAGGCCGGTCCATAACCCAGAAAGCGGAAGGAACCCACCACAGTGGGGCACCGCCAGAACGATCATACAGGCAAAGCGCCCGCATAGTCCACTCACAGGCCCCACTTCCACCACTAAGGGCTACCTGGCATACAAACGCATACGCATCCTGTCTTTCGCTACACAGGTGTCCATGAACGAAAGGATGCTCGCCTTCGAGCCGACGCGCATCCCCTCCTGGTGGCAGTACCGTTCGTAGTCGCGGCGTCCAGTGGTTTCACAGTAGTAAGTGCTCAACCCAAGGACCGCACTACGCAAGTCGCCGTCCCCCAGGTCAATACTGTCCGTTCCTAGGGGCTGGTGTCGCCCGTCGAGAGAAAATATGCCATGTCCGTAGCTGTTTGTCGTGTACCTGACTTGTGTGGGGTCTGATTCAGTATGTGGCATGTCTTCATTTTGGAAGTTCCAGCCCCAACACCAGTTTCCCTCCGGCATCTGCCACTCTTTCAGCCCGTTCGCCTGAGCGACAGTTTCACTGTCCACGAGATTGAACCACGTGGCGATTGCCTCGAGTTCACTTTTGCCGACGTACATAATGTTTTCCTTTCCGCTTTCGAGGGAGGTTAGCCCTACAGGACTCCACCCTCGTAGAAGTAGGCCCTGTCGTTGCCGAACCAGATGGAGTAGTCGATGCGGCTGGGGCGGCGCATCAGCTTCTCGTCGCTCGCGTAGGCTCCTCGGATAGGGAGAGTGAACCAGGAGCCGCCGATGTCTCTCCGTGTTTCTGTCTGGAGTTCCTGCGCCCAGATTGTCTTGGCTGTCGCTCGTACAACCTCGTAGTACTTGTCGCCTGCTCGGAGAATGGTGCCGACAGGCATAGCCGGGGTGTCGGATGTTGTGGTAGTCATTGGAGTTTCCTTTCTGTTTCGAGGTCGGTTAGCCTTACCAGGCAAAACCCGTGTAGACGTAGCATTTGTAAATGCCGATCTTGACGAAGCCGTCAGTGGGGTTACAGCGGCACCTCAGCTTCGTATCGTTCATGTAGGCCCCTCGGATGGGAGTAGCGGACCAAACACCAGTAGGGGTTCTGTTTTTTGTTCGGAGTTCCTGAACCCAAACCGTCTTAGCGGTCGCTCGAACGACCTCGTAGAACGACAGGTCGCACATTTGGAGGATGGTTCCGACGGGCATTGCCTGGGGTGTGGCGGTAGCCATTGGGGTGTTCCTTTCGTTGGGTGTTAGGTGTCGTACCGGGGGTCGTGGACTTCGCCGCGGTATCGGCGCACCTGGTGGCCCCTGATGTAGAGTTTGCCGTCCTTGTGGAGTCGGCAGGGGATGATAGTGTCGTTCACGAAGCCTCCCTGAACGGGGATGCGAGCGAAGTCAAAGGTGCGTAGGACAAACGCTTCGACAGTTGTCACCTGACGCAGCCAGACTGTTTTCGGTGCACTGCGCACAACCTCGTAGTAGTAGATGCCTTCGCGCGGATCGCACATGCGGACGATGGCTTCGACCGGCATGAGCGGGGTAGGCTTCACGGATGCCACGGGGGGTTTCCTTCCTACTCAGGCTTGTATGCGATGTCCCTGTATGGGTGGAGGGTGGTGTTCTCGTCGGGGCAGATGCTTCCCGTGTTGTCGATGCGGCGCATGATGACATCGCCGATCACGGTTGATCGGCTGATCGTCGGCGGCGCGGTCCTCGAGTGAGTGACCTCGAGTTCTTGGAGCCAGAGGGTCTTCTCGGTGCGCTTCACGACCTTCCACGCGCGCTCTCGCGCTTGGGACCAGTAGATAGTTCCTACTGGCGGGAGAGTGAAGCGGTCTCGCATGTGCGACATGTTGCCTTCTTCTTCGACTAGCTTGCTGGCGTGTAGATGTCGCGGTACAGGTCTACGTACACGTCTTTGTATGCGTCCTTGCGGATACGCAGGCGCGCATCTTGGAGGACTCGGCACTGACGTAGGGGGAAGCCTGAGTGAGCCATGCCAGGTATCGGCTTTCCTTCGCTGTCGGTAACGAGGCGGCGTAGCCACACGGTTTTTTCGGTGCGGCGCTCAACCTGCCAGTACTCGTTATCGAGGAGGCCAGCGCGCCAGCCATGGCGGCGTACTTGGTAAATGGTTCCGACTGGCGGTGCAACGAGCTCGCGTTTTGTCATGGGCTTGTTCCTTTCTTTCGTGGGTAAGCAGATGCTATCTGCGTTTCCCGCGCGTGCATGTAGGCGCGCCGACACTGCTGGCGGTCACCGCTTCATGCTGCGTTCGTTTGATGGTGGTATTCGATAGTTGTGACCGTCCGCGTGTGCTCGTCGTGCTCGATCACGATTCGCGTGGGGAGGGGTGTGTCGCGGAGGTGGCGGCGCTTTTCTCCTGGTAGCGGGTTTTTAACGAGATGCCGCACCTGTGCAGGCTCGAGGATGCGTCGGGTCTTCTGATGCTGCCTGCGCGACCAGTTGCCGGACTCGGTACGGTGTTCGATCCACCTTGTGTACGTTGCGCCGATGATGGTGCTGAGGGCTTCGTCAATGCTCATCATGCGTGTCATTTTCCTTTCATGCGGCGTTCGATCTCCTGGAAGATCTTGGCTGTGCCCTTGGGGGCGCGCTCGTAGGTTTCGTCGATGTGGATGTTGGTGCCGTCGGCTCGTTTGCGTAGGCCGCTCTGCGTGTATATCCAGGATCCGCAAACGAGCGCGTACTCGGTGACAGTCCTGTAGTGTCGCTTGTCGATCCAGTGCGTGTAGGTGACGCGGACCTTGCGCGGGGCGGCGGCTTTCGCCGCCTGGGCTTTCTGCTGGCGTTGCAGCCAGTACAGGTAGAGGTCGTGCACGTCCTCGGGCGTGTCGTCGATGGAGTTGATCCTTGGACGGTAGAACTCGGTCTCGTTGTAGAGCTTCGACGTGTGATGCCATTCCTCGGGGTAGAGGAAGTACTCGCGTAGGAACTCGAGCGGGTATTGGTCGAGCTTCAGGTAGGCGCGAGCGTCGGCGGGGAGCGCGTCCAGGATGTCAGCCTTGGTCCACTTGGATCGTGGGCGCAGGCCGCGGGCGTATGCGTCGATGGCGTTGTTACTCATCGACCAGTCATCGGCGTAACCGGCCATGAGTCACCACGCTCCCGTGCTGTAGCCCATGGAGTCGAACGGCGCGGGCGGGACGGGGAGGCCGTCGATGCAGGCCTGGCACATGAGCTGCCCACCTCGTTCGAGGACGATCTTGTAGGCGTTCACGGCTGTGGTCCTGAACGTGTGGGCGTTGATGCACCACCAGGTGTAGGTCTTGGTAGGGTCACCCTCCCAGATGGGCGTGTTCTCGCGCCAGTAGGGGGCGAGTGCTGCTGCGTCCACGTAGGGGATCTCGGTGTCGTTGGTGTTAGTAGTGCTCATCGTGGGAACCTGTTTCCATATTGGCCGTTGACGGCACGGTCAAGGCCGTAGTCGAGGCTGATTTCAGCCCAGTGCGTTGGGCGGGCGTGCTCTCCTGTGTATATGTGGCAAGCTCCGCTGCCTTTGGGACCAACCGTGAGGAGGACACTCGAGCGAGCCCTGCTGGGCAGGTAGAGGCCTGTGGGGTTGGTGCGGGGGCGGGGGCGTTTCCCAGAGGGGCTGAGCCAGGCTGAGGTGCCGTCGTAGCCGAGCTGGAGCTTGTGGTAGTCGCGGATCTGGGAGACGAGGAGGGCCAGGAGAGACACGTCCTCTGTGAGGAGCGTGCGCAGGTGCGAGACGGGCAGTGCGTTGGGGGAAACGAGGATCGCGTCGTTCGCTTGATCGTCAAGACCGCCCGCCCACCGGAATGGCTCATACTCCGTCTGGTAGCCGAGGATGACGTGAACGTTCTTGATGGCCTTGGGGGTGTCGGGTGCGTGGACGATGGAGCCGTCGAGGTTAACCATGAGCGTGTTGACTCCGCCCTTTTCGATGAGGAACACCGAGTCCGGGTGCATGAAGTCCATGCGATACTCGTACTGCTTGCCGGGCTTGATGTACCTGGAGAGGAGGTCGGTGAGTCCGAGCTCGCGTGGTGTGCCGATCTGGAAGAGGTCTGTCCACGTCAGGATGAAGCTGTCGCAGACTTCCGTGATGCGGACGATGGTTTCGGGTTGTGCGTCGTGACCCGCCCACCGGAGGCCTGCCCGCTGGGGGTGGCGACTGTGGCCTAGCTGCATGTTGCCGTTGAGAAGGTCTTCGAGGGGGCGCTGATTGTGGGGGATGTGGTTGTGGTACATGGCGGTCTTTCAGACGTAGTGGGAGATGCCGACGGCTCCGATCTGGATGCCGGTGCGGTCGCGTATTGGTTCGCCGGGGACTCGGATGTCCGGGCGGTGGTAGATCTTGAGGGCTTCGGCGGCGACGCGGGACACGATGATGAACATGCCGGGGATCGGATCGGGCAAGCCGACGCACTGGTCCGGGTGGTTGATGTTCAGCGTCTCGGGGATGCCGGGGAATGTCTCGGGGAGCGGCTGGTATTCGTCGGGGACTCGGACGACGGTGCCTGATAACGGGATGACGCATAGGACTGTCTGCTTGTCGTACCCGTACATGGTGAGCGCGTGCGGAGTACCGTTGACGTAGACGACCCCGTTTTCAGCGGCGACACCTACGAGGGGGCCGACGCTCGTATTGATTGTGACGTTGCGCAGCATGTGGGCGTGTCCTTTCTGACTGGCTTACTTGTTGAGCGTCGTAAACCAGGTAGTTTGTCCGTTTAGGAGCGGCTTCGCCTGTGCTGCGTCGAGGACAACCACGGGCGGGGGCGTGTGGTTGGGGCCGGGGCTGCTGGCGGTCGCCGCCGCCCACGCTGCTTGGTAGTTGTCGTCAGGCTGGGTGGGGGTGCGGTAGCCGGCGACGTAGAGGGTCGGGGTTGCGTCGAGGGTGGCGAGGTCGAACATGGACGCGACGGGCGTGGCGGGGGTCTGGTTCCACGGGTAGACGAGCGCGGCGATGTCCCACCCATCGGGGAGGTTGCGGACCTGGAGGTGGTTGTCTGCGTCGAGGCTGCGGAACATGGCCTCCCATGTGGCCATGGAGGCGTTGGCGGTGACCATGTTCGTCACGTTGTCTGCGTCTGGGGTTCCGGCGTTCATGTGGGCGACGTAGAGGACGGGGGTCGCGCCGTCGGAGAGGAACACGTACCCGTCGAGGCTGGCGGGGCAGTCAGTGGGGGTGTCGGCGAGTGTGGGTGCGTAGGCGACGGGGTAGATGCCGGTCTTGAGGTACTGGTAGCGGCTAGTGAGCGCGTCTTGGACCTGCGAGCGCTGTGAGAGGCAGGTGTCATGGTAGGCGACGTTGCTGGTGTTCCAGGATGCGCCGTCGGGGAGGGACGGGAACAGCGTCCAGTCGGTTGTGTCGCCGTTGGCTGGCTTGTCGGTGCGGGTCTTGTCGAGGCCTCGTTCTGACCGGCGGGTGATGTCTTCGACGTGGGATTGGGCTTCCTGGTATGCGTCGCGCTCAGGGTTGAACGCGCCGGCCAGGTGCATCACGATAGCGACGATGACGATGACGAGGAGGATGAGGGCTGCGGGGATCGTGAATACGGCGGTTGTGCGGGCTTTTTCCTGCCCTTCTTCGCTCTCGTAGTCCCAGGAGTCGATGGCGGCTTCTGCGCGCTTGTAGGGGCTGCGTGGGAGTCTCATTGTGCGGCTCCTACCGTCTCGTACTGGTCGTTGTACTCGTCCTTGGTCATGACTTCCCAGTCGCCCCACCCGTGGGGGCCTTCGACGATCACGGTGCCAGGGCGCGCAACGAGGCCCGTGTTGTGTCCGAGGGACAGGTAGTAGCCATGCTGGTCACGGTTCAGGGTGAACGACTGGTAGTACTTCTCTGCGAGTTCTTTGATGGATGCTTCGGTGACGAAGAAGGCCGTGTAGTCGGCATCTTCACGTCGAACTGCGTTCACTACGTGGACCGCAGGACGGGCGGCTTGCGGGTTAGCAATGGCGAGGAGCACGTCGGCGTGGCATGGCTTGTTGCTTGGGCACCAGCACATGAGGTCGTGTCCGACGAGGTGCTTGCGGGCTTGGCGTGCGACTGCCTGCCCGTCTGGGGTGGAGCGTAGCCATTTGGTGAACAGCGCGACTGCCTCCTCGTGGGTGGCGACGATCCCCGGCTGTGGCGCTGCTGCGGGGTCTACCTTCCACGGGTTGCCGTAGATGCTTCCCCTGCCGACGTAGACGGCCCCGGCGGGGGCTTTCCACCCGCGAGTGCGTTGGCGTTGGATGCGCTTAGGGCTCATAGTGTGTCTCTTTCTGTCGGGGCGTTGACGGCTCCCAGGTAGCGGGTGATGAGGCCTCGGTGTTGGGGGTGTCGGGTGATGAACTCCCAGAGGTTGCTCGCTGCTGCCGGGTGAGTGGAGGCGTTCTCGATCATGACGGTCAGGTTCACGCCTTCGCGTTCGTACCGCTTGGTGAGGGCCTGCATCTCTCGGGCGAGTTCCGCGTCCTCGTCGTAGATCCCGAAGTGTCGATCAGGCTTGTACGCTTCGGGGGCACGGTTGATGAGCTCGTGTTCTGTGAGCCCGTATGCGGTAACAGCGAGGGGACTGCCGTCGCTGGCGTGATCGGCTAGGAGGGGGATGTCGCGCTGCCACATGCTGCGTTGCCTGTGTCCAGCGTTGACTGCGACGGTGCGGGAGTAGGCTGCGGCGTTGAGCTTCACTGCCTTGTCGGGGTTCGCGAGGAAGCTGGTGATGATCTCGACGGTTGGAACGTCAACATGCTTGGCGATGGTGTCGATGTCAGCGAAGATGCCCCAGACCTGGTGGTGGCTGGGGCGACGCACGCGGGGGAAGTACTTCACGCTGCCTTCTTTGCGACTTGCTTGAGGCGCTGTTCGCGCAGGAAGTCCTTGAGCTTGGTCAAGTCACACACGGTTGTCTCAGCCTGCTTCATGAGTCCTCTCCCATCTTCTTCGTAGTGGCATCTACCGCAACGACTGTGGGGCGGGCGCACGCAGCGAGGATGAACAGGTTCACTCCGGGAACAACCACTAGGAGCGATGGGGTCCAGTGGTAGCCCGCGTCAACGAGCCTGCGGCTTGTGGCGGCGAGGAATGGGAATGTCTGGATGATGAGCCAGACTGAGAACCCGAGAATGATGGGGATCGCTCGAGCGATGGCTTCGTGGCGGTTGTGGAAGAAGTCGCCGCGGGTGGTAGCGACGTAGATGAGGCCGGTTGTCCACCACCACCACACGATCAGGGTTGTAGCGGCGTAGAAGCCTGCGGTGGGCCAGTAGTCGCGTCGGCTCATGGGGGTGGAGAAGTCGAGAGCTTGCGTGTAGAAGTTCTTGACGATGGAGGCAGCGCGTTTGAGGGCCGGTGGGATGGGGATGTCGGTGATCTCAACGTCTGGGTCGAGGTCTGGGTACTTTTTTGTCATGGGTGTGGTCTTTCTGTGTTGTCTGGCTGGTCGGGCATGATGCTGACGTACTCTTCGGGTTCGCGTGGCGCGTTGAGAAGCGCCTTGGCTTTCGGGTTGGCTCTGATCGCTACTTCGACGACGGGCTGGGGGAGACGGTCGATGCCCTGCCACATGAGGGGACGGATCAGGTTCCGGTACTTCTCAGGCTGATGACCTTCCCAGAGGATGCGCGCGATGATGGGTGAGCGCACCTGAAAGATGACCGGGTACTGGACTTTCTTCGCGAGCGCCGGGAGAGCGAGGGTCAGCTTCGCGAGGAGTTCCCCGGTGCGGCTGACGTTCTCCGCGTCGGATGGGCGGTATGCGCGCCACCAGACAGGTTCCTTAACGCCCTTGATGAACAGGGCGACGCACGTGTGCCCGGCAGCGTTCGTGTAGACGCTGATGAGGTTTTGGGGAGTCTTGCGGGGGGTAGTCACTTGGTCTTCTCCAGTTGCTTCCAGGTTGTCGTGAGGTCTTCCTCGAACTCGAGGAGGGTTTCGTACACGCGCCCAGCGTGTAGGGATACCGTGTCGTTGGGGATCGCGAGGCGGGCCTGCACGTAGGGCACACCACCGTCCTTGATGGGCTTGTAGGCTCGCTCGAGCGGTACGTCGTCAGTGAATAGCGCTTCAGCTTCGTCGCGGCCCACGTGAGGCAGATGTGGGAGGGCAACGAACTCAGCCGGTGTCAGGTCTGCCGCTGCGACCGCTTCGCTGATGTCGTCCGCGAGTGCAGGGTCCGCGCCTTCGTAGAGAAGTTCCCCTGGCTGCACGGTGAGGATTGAGAGCGGGTTGCGAGTGCCTGTCTGTTCGACGTACTTGCGCACGTCGTCAGGGCTGACGGTCGTCACGTCGATCCCCTGAATGACGTGGTAGGCGTAGTCCTCGATCTTTGCGGGGCAGCGCGGGTTGACACAGATGATCGCTGCGAGGTCGATAGAGGAGGCGAGGGGCCACTCGCATCGGGAGCACTGCGCGGGGAGGGCTGATGCGAGCTTGGGGGCGACGCTACGTAGGCGTTTGGCGACCTCGGTGATGAGGGGCACCGGCTCACTCCTTCCTGTGAGAGGTTTCGTTACCCTCATAGTTTATCGCATTTTGGGGCAAAACCACGGGAAACCGCCCGTTGTGAGCATGTTTCAGGGCATGGAAAACCCCTGCCGTTCCCAGAGCGAGATACGGCAGGGGGGCGGGGGTCAGAGCCAGGACGTTGGCAGGCTTCGCCTGGCGAGTTCATACTTGATGCGGTCGGCGACTTCACGCGCAAGAATGAGGCGCGGATTGTCCTCTCCGTAGCGGTCTCCAATGTCCTTGAGGCGATCCTCCATGCGCATGGGCGCGCCGGTCGGGGAGGTCGTCATGTCGGCGGCGTTGATAATCAGGAGCTCATCATCCATGAAGCCGACATTCGGGTCTCCGTGATCGTAGACGGCATCTGCTGCGACTCCCAGGCCGATGAGGATGCTACCGCCTGCGTGAGCGTGATCGTTGGGGTTGAAGGCGTAACCAACATCGTGCAGAAGGCCCAGGACGTAGAGTGCGCGCGCCTGGTCCTCCGTCTTCCCGAAGATGGTCTTGGCGATTTCGTAGGCGCGGTTCGCTGTGGCGTTCATGTGGGCGAGGCGGCTGGGAGTAAGGGGTGTGAGGGTGGTGGTCATGCGCGTGTTCCTTTCGGGTTGATGTGGGCGCGGAGGTGGTCGAGACTGGCGGGCTGGTAGGCCCATGCGTCTACTCCGACATTGATGTCGAGACTTCCCCATTCGGGGCGGGTGGGCGCGTTGTCGTGGGTGTGTCCGTAGAGGAGGACGTGGGGCTCGTCGCGGGTGAGTGAGTTGCTGTAGAGGACTTTCGGGTCGAAGGCGTTGGATGAACACCCGGCGGGAACGCCTGTGTGGGCGACCATGTTGGCGACCTGTCTGGACGGATAGTGCGTCAGAATGAGCGTCGGCATGTCGGCGACCTGGAGGACCATCGAGTCGGTGATCGTCGAGAACACTTCCGCGAGGTGCAGCGTCGCCCACCTGGCCTTCGGGTCGTGGTTGCCGCGGATGAGGTGCATGTGCTTGTAGCCGACACGCTTGGACACTGGGGCCAGGAGTGCGACGGCATGGTCGATGTCGCGTTTCCTGCCGAGCGAGAGGTCGCCGAGGACGTAGAGGTCATCCCCGGATTGGAGGCAGCGTAGGAGGTTGCTGACGATAGCTTGGTCGTGCTGTTCGACGCTGCGCGCGCCACGATGCACAAGGGCGACGCTCTCGTGGCCGAGGTGTAGGTCGCTGGTAAACCAGTGCGTCATGTGCGAGCGCCTTTCGTGCTTTCGTATGCGGCGATGATGCTGTCGCGTAGGGCGGTGTAGAAGTCTCGGTTGATGGGGTGGTAGACCTCGTAGCGTCGCCCTTTGGAGTGGTTGTACTGTGAGGGCATTCGGAGGCTGTAGGTCGCATCGGGTTCTCTGATGAGGCGCATGTCTGTGATGACGAGGAAGTCGCCGATGTAGGCGGCTGCTTCGCAGAGGAACCCGCGTGTTGTTTCGTCGGGGATGTGGGTGATCTTCACGCGCGTGATTTCCGGGGTCGTCATAGGTAGAGCCGTCCTTGTCTGCTGACGATGTTGCCGACGCGGATCTGCTTTTCGACGGCGGCGCGTGGGAAGTATCGGATGGTGTCCTCAAAGGTTGCGCCGGGGTGGGCGCGTAGGAACTCGCTGATGGTGGCGGGCGCTTCGTACACGGAGTCCGTGACGGCCCCTGTAGGCGCGTGTGCGTCACGAACAGGCTTTGACGCTACCGCTGGGCCTTTGGCGCGCCCTGCGGCGCTCTGTGGGGCTTGCTGAGTGCGACGGCGGCGCTCACCATCAGCATCACAACGAGAGTTCTTGCTGCTCGTCGCCTTGGTCTGTGTGACACGGCTGCGGGTGGCCTTCCGGTCGGGAGCACTTGGCGCTGGCCGTTGATGGTTAGGATCAGCACTCATGGCCTCCAGTTCAGAGTCGGGGAAGCTACTGACCAGAGCCGTGAGGGCATCGCCAGTCAGGGGCGCTTCGCCTTGGATCCGTCGTAGCGGCTCGATGTACTCCGAGCGGGTGGCCGGAGTGATGGGGCGGGGGTGGGATAGGAACGCGAAGCCTTGCTCTCGTTCTGTCTGCTCGAACTCGTCGAACATCTTCTGCATGAGGGCTTCGTAGTTGCCGGTGCCGATCACCCGATTCTGGTGGTAGGTGGTTTGAGCGGCTTGGAGCTGCTGTGCGACTTCGGGGTCGATGTCCAGGATCATGGTTCGTGTCTCCTAGAAGGTGTCCCAGAAGGACTCGCGGTCGAGGTTGGCGCTTTCCTCGCTGGTCAGTGCTGGTGGTTCCGTCTCGTCGCCCGTGTCGTCCCCTTGGAATGCCGACTGGAACGGATCGTCACCCGCCGGAGTCTCCTCGCGTGCGGGAATCATGTTGGTGTCGTCCTGGTCGCCGAAGGGGTAGAAAGCGTCAGGCTCTTCTGCCGGGGCGGGCGTTGAGGGTGAGCTGTCTGCGTGCGCAGCGCCGATCCGGTCGAACATGGCCTTAGTGCTGCTGCGCTTCCTACCAGAAGGACGCGGGGCTGCTGGAGCTGGCCTCGGCTCGGGAGCCGGGGGTTCGGGCTCCTCCTCGTTAACGGGGTCGAGCTTGTCCCAGTAGTGGCCGATGTAGGACTCGAGGCGTTCCATGCCCTTCGTGTCGGGGGCGAGGACTGCTGCTCGCAGGTACGTGGGTGCGCCGTCGTTGATGTCGGCGATGCGCACTGCCACGTCGCCAGCGTTGGAGAGCTTGTACGGGAACTCGCTGGCTGAGTTCAGGCCGAGGTTTTCGGCGGCGCTCGCGTCGCTGGCTGACTTCGCAGTGATGCGCACGGAGATCAGCTCGGACACGCTCTTGGGGATCACGTCGTTCTTCACGCGGTGGGGGATGAAGATTGCGCGCATACCCAGGGCCGGGAACTCGGACACGAACCGCTCGATGAGCTCACGGTACTCGCGAGCGTCTTCCTTGCCCATAGCGTTGGCGAGGGACATCATCTCATCGAGGACGACGTACAGGAACGGGAAGGTGACTTCGGGGTGGTCGCGTCGGAACTCGAGGACGTTGACGTACCCGTACTGCTGCATGATGTTCTTGCGTCGTGGGGCTTCGGTGTTGACGAGGTAGCGGAGCATGTCGATCACCGAGTCCACGGTGTACTCTTTGCGGCGCACGTGCGGCAGGTTGTAGTTGGCGTACTCGCTGATCTGGTTCTTCGGGTCGCCGATGTAGAGGTGCAGGTCGTTGGGGCTCATGTAGGCGCACATTTGGTTGAGGATGAGCTTGACGATCCAGGACTTACCGCTTCGGGGTTCGCCGGAGACGACGATGGCGGGGGCTTTGAGGAGGTCCACGGCCTTGACGCTGCCGTCGCCGGTGGTGCCGATGACGACGGGCATCTCGGTCTTGGGGTCGCGCACGAACTTCTGTGCGTCGGGGGATGAGGCGTACATGTCAGCGAGGGAGATCATGTCGATCTTGGCTCCCTTGTAGATGCTGATGAACGCGCGAGGCCCGGACTCGGCACTGGTGGCGTAGGCGTTTGGGTATTCGAGGTTGCCGTTGTCGTCGTACTTGTAGATGTTGACGACCTCATCGGCGATTGCCTGGGTCTTCATGCGTGGGGTGCGGCTGATCGTCAGCTTGAACATGAAGGGGTTCTCGGAAGCGTCCTTGAGGTCCGGGAGGAGGTCTTCACGGGTACCGACCTGCTTGGCTGCGTCGCGGATGAGTTCAGCCCAGATCGCCCATTCCTTGCTGCCTTCACGGAGGTTGCGCATGTCTGCGAACTTGGGGCTAATCGACGGCAGGCCCTTCGTCAGGGTCTCGTAGATGAACTGTCGGGTCTGGGTGCCCTTCTGCATGTTCAGGCTCTCGAGGTCGGACTCGAGGGAGTCGTAGTCCACGTCCTCGGCGGGTTCCTCGTCGGGGATGAGATCATTCCAGTCCCAGCTGTCCGATTCCTGCTCAGGCTCGGGGGCGGGGGCGCTCGCGGGTTCAAGCTCGTCGAACACGGGGAGGGGCTGCGGCTCGACGACGGGTGCGGGTTCCGGCTCGGGTTCTGGTCGGCGTAGCTGCTCGCGCACGTCGTCTTTCTGGTCGATGATGTAACCACCGGCGAAGGTCGCGATGCCAATGAGGGCGGAGACGGCTGCACCAACCAGGATGTAGTAGCCGACTGCGAGCGCGGGAAGGAAGTTCGACAGGAGCCACATACCCGCGCCCGCCACTGAGACAACGCCGCTGGTCTTCATGGTGGCTGCACCCATGCCGCTCACGGACGCTGCCGTGTGACTCTTCGCTGCGACAACGGCGGCTTTCGTGAACTCGTAGGAACCACGCCCAGCTTTCGACGCTGCCTGCTGTGCTGCCTGGCTGATCGCCTCGGATGCCGTCTGCGGCTGTTGTTCCTGCTGGCCGAAGGACGCGGGCGGCGGGCCCTGCTGGCCGAAGGAAGGGGAGAACGGGTCAGAGGACGGGCCTCCGAACGGTGACGGAGAGGAGGAGCCGAAGCCGGAGGAACCGAAGGGGTCGTTGTTGCCGCCACCGAAGGGACTGTCGAACGAGGATGAGCGCGACGGGCCACCGAAGGGGTCATTGAAGGAACTGCTTGAGGGGCCGGAGTCCATGCCCCAGATGGACTCGTCACCCATTCCGGGCGCAAACTCGGGTTCCTGGTTGCGAGCGTTGAAGCGTGCGAGCGCGTCGTCGCCGTTGGCGGGGAGGGCCATAACCGTTAGGCCTTTCTGTGAGGTTATCGGACGGTGATGAGAGCGATGACGAGGGCGACGGCTGCGACGATGCAGGAGATCGCGTGGAAGCCGTTGCGGTACTTCTCGTCGAGGTCTTTGAGGGAGTGGACTCCGACGTTGCTGAGGATTAACAGCATGGTGAGGATTGACCAGATCATCGGTTCGCGTCCTTGTACTGCTCGCGGATGTAGGTTGCCACGTCAACGCCGTCGGTGTTGCGCAGGAGGTTGTCCAGATCCTTGTCGATGGAGACGAGCCACCCGCTGTTCTGTGCGGGGTAGCGCTGGATGGTGAGATCGAACGTCACGTCACGCATGGGAGCATCACCGTCCTGGGGGCCTGTGGTTTGGAGGTGATCGACGGCCTGCTGGTAGGCGTTCGTGATGTACGTGTAGACGTACTGGTCGCCCTTACCAGCGTCGCTTTCGCCCTTGTTGTAGTCGCGGAGGTTCTGGAAGATCGTGTCACGGTCCTTGGTCCAGAACGTCTTGTTGGTGAAGTCGAGCATCTTGGCTCGTACCGTGTAGACCTGCTTGTCGGTGGAGAAGTTCGCGCCGCGGGTGACGGACTGGACCTGTAGGGACAGGAGACCGAGGCGGTAGCGGTCACGCTGGTACTGGTCCTTGTAGTCGGTGCTGGAGGCCGTGTCGGTGTCGAAGAAGTCCGCGTAGGTCGTTGTAACGGACGAGCGGCGCGAGTTCGCTTCGGCGGTGGTGAAGTCCAACGTGTTCAGGGCACGCAGGTAGGCGTAGGCAACCTCGTCGGGTGGGGTGTCGGGGTTACCGAGGGATAGGAGGGTGCCGTCCACATCCCAGATGAACCCAGACTTCGGGGTGCCGTACTTCTCGCGCAGCGTGGGCTGCTGGTTCATGAGGAGCTGGTCAACACCGTCGGGGCCCGCAGACTCGGACGCGGATGGTGTGGAGCCGGACTGCGCGAGGGCGCGGACTCTCTCTTCGTTCGCGCGCGCGGATGACGCTGAGTGTGAGAACCAGTAGACCACGGCGATGACGAGGACAAGGAGGACGGGGAGGATGATCTTCCACTTGGTGCGCACGAACTTGATGACGCGCTCAGAAGCGGTGAGGTCTTCCTCCTCGTCACGCATGTTGTCGGCCACTGCTGGCTGCTGTGGGCGCGGCGCGGGACGGGGGTTTGGCGTGGGGGCCTGCTGGCGCTGTGGGGGGCGCTGCTGGCCGGAGGGGGAGGCCGTAACCTTCATTTTTGTCTCCCTAATGTGTGTCTAGCTGGCTAGTTGAGGGCTGAGAAGTCCCAGCCGTCCGAGGCGGGTGCTGCTTCTGTCGGCGGCTCGACGGCGGCTTGTTGTGTGCGTCGTGAGCGTCGGCGTAGCGGTGGCCCCTGCTGGAGGAGGCTGTCGATCTCGCGTTGGAGATCGTCGGGATCCTGGAACGCTGTTGCGCCGCTCGAGGCCTCCTCAATGGCGGTGTCCTCGACTGCTTCAACAGAGCCGGTCTTGAACAGCTCGGACTGTGCGATGCCGTCGGGGAGCGCCACCTTTCCCAGGGTAACCTCTCCAGTGGACAGCTTGATAACGAACGCGCGTTTGTAGGGCGATTCTGCGCCGTCTTCGGACGTTTTGCTGGTTGCTGTGGCGAGCATGGTGAGTTCGCCCTTGAGGTAGCCGATGCTGAGTTTGTCGGCGATTTCGTTGCGGACGTTCGCGTCACGGATCGCGCCGATAGCGACCGACTGGACGTTCTCGAAGATCTTGAGCTTCGACCCTGCATCCATGAACATCGAGGGCTGGTTGCTGATGATGAGGTTGATGTCGCCCATCTTGCGGCCACCCGTGATAGCGGTACCGAGGATGCCGGCGGCGCTGGGGAACTCAGCCCAACGCTGGAGCTCTTCCCACACGGTGACGTTGAACTTGCCCTCACGCTTGCAGGTCAGGGAACGCACGTGGTGGATCGACGCTGCGGACAGCTGGGAGAGCTGGAGCTGCACCTCGTCCACCATGACGGTGGCCTTCGACTTCATGCCGAAGGAGCACAGGACGACGCGGGCGTTGGCCACGTCTTCGGTGGAGACTCGGTTGGAGAAGACGCTGGCGCGAGAGCCGTCGGGCTCGAAGTACTCGGCGAGCTGGGCGCGCACGAACGTGAGGGACTTGATGTAGTCCTCGTCGCTGGCGCGGTAGTCTCCCATGGCGGCTCCGGTGCGTAGTGCTTCGTGGCCGTCCTTGATGACCTGGTAGACGCTGTAGAGGGTGAGGCCCTTGCTGTTCTTCCAGGTGTGCGCGTCATCGCCTAGCACGCCCGCGTCGCGGTAGACGACGCTGATGGCGTTCTTGAGGATGCTTTCGGCCCACTGGTAGGTGTGGAGGTGGGATCCCATGAGGGCGCTGAGGTAGGAGAGCGTGTAGTTCACGCCTAGGCCGTAGGTGCCGTTCTCAGCGTCGATTGCGAGGTCGCCGGAGCTCATGATCTCAACGGGGTCGAAGTAGCTGCCCTGGCCTTCAGCCATGTTGAGGATGAGGCAGGAGTCGTGGTTGGCGTAGAAGCTGACGAGCGGCGTGTACTCGTCGCCTTCCACGTCGTTGATGGTGAGTCGAACGCGGGAGTACTTCATGAGCTCGTTGAGGAGGTTCTTCACGAAGAAGGACTTGCCGCCACCTGTTTCGGCGATGACGACGAAGTTTTCCGCGTCCACGTCGTTCTCACGGAACTTGTAGAGGATCGGGTAGCCGGAGCTCACGTCGCGGGCGATGTAGGAGCCGTGTGTGCCGATGCGGCCCTGGTCGTAGCCGGTGAAGCGGGCGATGATCTCGTCTGAGAACACGTTCTTTCCGACGCGACCGAAGGACTTGCGGCTGTGGTCCATGCTGAACGGGGAGAACGCGGCGGTGAAGTCGGCGAGGTGCTGGACGACGCGATTGACGGTGATGCCGTTGCGGGTGCAGAACTGCTCGATCTTTTCGAGTGATTCGTCGAAGTCTTCGCCGCGGATACCCATGACGGTTGCGTGGCAGCGGTACTCGAAGAACTCGAGCTGTCGGTCGGTGCTGGTTGCATTGGAGAGGTAGACGATACTCTCTTCGCGCCACTGGTCGCGTGCGAGGTCGGTGGCGTTCTTCTGGTACTCGAAGGCGTTGTCCCCGATGCTCTTGTTTTCCTCAGCGGTGTTCTGGTAGTTGCGTAGGAGCGCCTTGAGTTTAGGGTCTTCCCAGTTGATTGCGGTGGGGATGCTGTAGTCCGTGAAGAACATGCGCATCGTAGGGTGGAGACGCTTGCGCATCTCGGCGCGGAACCGCATGGGGAGCGTGGTGCCGTAGCCGTCGAAGGACAGGAAGGCGACGAGGTTGTCCTTGCCGGAGAAAGAGGCGCGATTGTTCGTGTAGAGGTTGTAGTCGCGCTCGGGGAATGTGCGAGAGTCCCGCATCTGGGTGTTCGTCGTGAACACATCAGCCCACACGTGGTACCAGGCGATGCGGTTCATCAGATCCCAGCGGCCCACTTTCTTGGGTCGTCCGGGTTCGTGGATGCGGCCTCCGAAAAGGAGACGCACGAGCGGGTTGGTCTTCTTCGTTTTCGTTGCTGCCATGGTTGTGTCCTTATGAGCGGGCGGCTAGGCTACCGAAGCCCTTCATGAGGTCTTCGTACTGGCTGGTCAGCTGAGCGTAGGAGCTGACGCGACGGTTGGCGTTTTCTGGGTATTGGGTGAACATGGGCACGTAGGTGAGGGTACCCGCGTAGAGGGTGTGCGAGGTGACGAGTCGCGCTAGGGGGAAGTTGGTGTAGCCTGCGACGGAGCTGAGGCCGTTCGCTGCGTACACCGTGCGCGACGCGGAGCCGGTCACCATGTGCGAGTGACTGTGCACTGTGCGGTCCACACAGATGACGGCGTTGTAGTTGTTGTCCTGGATGAGCTTGTCGTGCAGGAGCGCTGCGGTGGGTCTGCTCGTGAAGACCACGGGGGCGTGCAGCGCAGGGTCGTCGCTGGACATGGAGTCGTCAACCCAGGGGAACTCTCGGTAGTGCGTGCGGGTCACTGCGGATGGGGACTCGATGAAGATGAGGCGGGGCCGCATGTTGAGGCGGTCTTGGAGGTAGTCTCGGAGCCCGAGCATGAAGCTGGTCAGGTACTTCATGTGGCCGAGGTCTTTGACCCTGTAGATGGGCTTGTTGCCTTGATAGTCAACCGGAGGGAAGTTCGTGATGCGCGGGCCACCGTTTCCGCTCGTGTGAGCGCTCTGGAGCTGAGCGCGAGCGGCCTTGAGTGTTGCCTCGGACCTGCGCGCGTGCTCTTTCAGGGTGGCGAGACTGTCGTTCATGTCGCTGAGGATCCCGACGGACACCTCTGCTTGCTCACGGCGCTCTTCCTCGGAGCGCTCGTATGCGGCGACGACGTTGGATGATGACTCCGCAATGAGCGCAAGGGCTGCACTCGGCAGAGTCTTCCCCTCGCGGACTGATTCACGGAAGGCAAGCAGGATGTCCTTGTCACCGGATACGTCGTCGGCGAGCACGAGGTCGGTTCCCGCTGCCAGGATCCCCTCAAGGAGGTCTGGACTTTCGAGGAGGTAGGAGTCCGTGTAGATCGCGCCGTTCAGGCCGGTGATGGCCATGCCGAGTGCTGTGTCTGGCTCGTCGTTAACGTAGATGAGCTGAGCGTCTTGCAGTCGCGGATCTTTGAGGGCTGCGATTGCTTCGGGCGCTTCTTCTTCCGTGTCGTGGATGACGACAGCTTCGACGGTAAGCGCGCTCGGCGCTGCCGTGAGGAAGTCTCTGACGGATGCGGCGATGAGCCAGTCAGGGAACCTGTCTGGCTGGATCGTCGTTGAGATGAGGGCTTTCATCGCTGCGGTCCTGTGAGGGCTTCGATCTGTCGGATGAACGGGTCACGGTCCCACACGATGCGGGGGGCGACGCTGGCGAGGAAGTTGAGGGTGCTCGGGTTCGCGCCGCCGGGGTGCAGCCATGCTGTCTCGGAGAGTAGGCGGCAGAGCTTGTTGCTGATCTGGTCGGAGTCGTAGATCGTGTTCAGGAGGGTTGCGAACCCTTCAGGTGACCCTTGGGGGGCGAGGAAGTGCGTCTGGGTGGGGTGCGCGTCGTTGAGGGCAGTTAGGAAAGCCTCTGTCTTACCCGTTGCCTCCAGGGGTACGTCAACGACCGTGTAGTCGAAGTAGGGGATGAACGGGATGACAGCCTCGAGGTCGTCGAGGTTCGTGCTTTTGTCCTCCCTGCCGTCTTCGTCCATTCTCGCCCCGTTGGACATGAAGTAGATGCCGCCGTCGAGGAACGGTGAGCTCTCCTTCATGGACGGGCGGGTGGCTGCAAATCCGTCGGCGTTCTCCAGGAACGCGAGGATTGGGTGTTCGTCTGACTGGAGGTCGATGTAGAGGACGGTGTGCCCACTCTTGGCGTAGGCATCCGCGAGCGCGGCACTGTAGATGGCTGTCTGCTGGCTGTCTGCGGATAGGACGGCGTTGACGCGGGCTCCTGTGCGGAAGATCGGCATGTCCGGGTTCGCCGATGGGGTGAGTTGCGGGGTGTGTGCACTGAGTGGCTGGAAGTCGCGTAGCTGTGGTGGTGGGCAGGCTGCGAGGCGGTCTTCGACGGTGAGGTTGTTGTCGTCGAAGAAGCCGGTGTCTGCGTGGCTTGAGCCTGCTGCGCCGAGGCTGAGGAGTTCATTGGGGATTGCGCTGGCGGCGCTGTAGGTGCGGTCGTCGCTGATGGGCTGCGAGGTCAGGGTGGGAGAGGTGATGCGCGTGTCGGTGTAGGTGTCGGCGATGTCCTTGAGTGACAGCGTGAGGAGGTCCGCGAGGAAGGAAGCCTCAAGTCTGTCTGACAGTGGAATGACGAGGCTATGCGGGTGGTTAACGTTTGCTCGATACTGGTTGATGCGGTCCTCACGCGCCTTCTTCACGAGGGCGATGCTCTCGATCTTCTCGGCTTTGCCGAGGAACATGTTGAGGATCTGTAGGTTGGTGTCCAGGAGGTTGCCGGTACCAAGCGTGGTATCGCTGTCAAAGATGATGAGGCGGTCGATGCCGATACTGCTCGCGTCAGTGCTGGAGTAGCGTCCATTCAGCTCTACAACAGAGTTGAACACCTCGTATGCGTTGGAGTCAACCTGGTTGCGCGCGCTGCGCAGGAGCGCGTCTGCGGAGGCCTTCTCAACGATGAGCGCGATGCTCATAGCCTTTTTCATGTTCTTATAACCTTTCGAGCGTCTGTTACTGGATGGGGGTGGTGGTGCCGTCAGCGTGGAGGATGCGTGTGGGGCGCAGGAAGCGCTTGTAGTTGACCTGGCCTGTGGATTGGCGGATCGCGTCGGATGCGGAGAACGTCAGGAGCGCGAAGTACTTCTTCGCGAGGGCACCGATCTCGTGCGGGGGCATGTAGGAGGCCGATGCCCAGTTGGCCTCTTCGCACAGTGCAGTCTTAAAGGCGATTGCCGCCTCGTGCAGATCTTCGTAGCTGCCGGTGCCTTTGGTGGTGGCCAGAAGGTACACGTCGCCAGGGGTGGTGGCGTGTTCTTGGAGGGCTGCGAGGTTTTCGTAGGTGGGCCGTAGCACGTCGTTGCGCAGTGAGGGGTTCTCCGTGTTGGCGAGATCTTCGTTGAGCCCTTCGATGCGCTCGTCTTTGCCGATGCTACCCATGTAGTCGATGTGGCCAACCATGATGCCGCGCCTGCCGGCTTCGCGCATCGCGTATGCGTAACCCTCGTAGTGGTCGAAGACCGCCTGAGCGGTGTCGTTTCCGACGCGGGAGCCTTTGTTGGCATGGATGAAGATTCCCATGCGTCCGCCGGTCTTGAAGTAGCAGACGTAGGGCGGCGTGTTCTCGATTCGGTAGATGGCCCAGATGTTACTGGTGGCCATCCGGTAGTCGTTGGCGAGCTGTTCCATGAGGTCAGCTCGGAACTCGCGTTCCTCGAGGATAAGGTGCCGGATGATGAGCGACGCGACCGATGGGATGAGGACGATGCAGACGATCAGCTTGGCTCCGAGGCCCGCGCCTGAGCCGATCAGGTAGGCGAGGTCCAGGAAGAATGCGATTGCGCCTGCGCCTGCTGCCATGTAGAGGCGGTTGCGCCACCGCTCTTTGCCGTTCACTTGCGGCTTGTCGAGTGTCAGGGGGATGGAGATGGACTCGTCTCCCACCTGTGGCCGCATGTCATTTCTCGTGCTCATGCCCCTATTTTACTGTGTTTTTGACGGTAAAGGCTGGTATGTGGGTGCGTGTTTACCCGAAATGGACGTAGCCGGTAACCCACTGATTGAGGTAGCCCTTCTGGAAGCCAACATCGTGAGTTGCTGCGGAGGACTCGTCGGGGGAGACGTTGAGGCCAGTTGCGCCGTAGTCGGAAGCGTGGACGATCCACCCGTCACCGACGTAGATGCCGACGTGGCCGGGGCCCGTGATGATGTCGCCGGGAGTGAGGACTGACTCGTCACCGTTGTAGGGGGTAGCGTGGGCGGCGAAGAAGGCGCTGTTGGCCGATAGGAGGCTGGTGACCTGCGCGGAGGATGACTGTCCGACGACAATGCGGTCCTGGTCAGCTCCGAGCTGTACGGGGTTGCCAGAGTCGTCCATGGTCCACCCGGCCATAAGGATGAGGGCGCTCACCCAGCCGGAGCAGTCGTAGCCGGTGGGGCCGCGGCCTCCCCAGTCGTAGGAGTAGTAGCCCTGTGCAGGGAGGTTCGCCATGGCGTATTTGGCGTTCGCGAGCATGGCGGGGCCGATTTGGCCGGGGGAGGCTGCGACGGTCGGAACACCGTTGCCACCGTCGTATGCGTTGACGGCAGATGCGGCACTGACGGTTCCGTTGTTGCCAATGCCCATAACCTCGGGGGAAACCTTATCCGACAGGTTGGTGAGCCAGAACCACCCGCCGCCCGCGAGGACGAGCGCGACGATAGCGAAGATCGCGAGGACGGTCACCCAGCCCATCATGACGAGGCTGAGGAGCGCATCGACGGCGCGGGCGGCGAACTTGATTGCCCCGAGGGTTGCCTGTCGGGCGATGCGCACGATCTTGGTGGTGTCGCTGTTTTCGCTGCCCGTCGCCTTCGCTGTCCCCTCGAGGGCGGCTTTAGAAGCGACATCTGCTGTGGCGACGGCGGCGTTGAGGCCGACGCGAGCAGTGAGGGCGACGATCTTGAGGGAGATCGACAGACACAGGAGGAGGAAGGAGAGGATCACTTCGCCTCTCCCTTCTTCGCCCGTTGCAAACTACTTTGCTGTAGCTTGCAGGGTGTCCTTGCGGGCACCCGCTCCAAGTCTGACACGACGTTTCCGCCGACACTTGGTTCGCACTTCAACGGGACTTGCGTTGCGCAACCGTGCTGGCCGCCCCGTCTTCCGGTCCCTCCGTGCGCGTTTTGGGTCTCCGGGGCACTCCCGGCGACCAGAATGTTGACCGCGGCGTTCAGGTCACGGTCCATGACCAGGCCGCAACCATCGCACCTGTAGACGCGCTCAGCGAGGGAGAGCTTGGCTTTCACCCTCCCGCAGCGTGAGCACGTTTTGCTACTGGGGTACCAGCGGTCGATGACGTGCAGTTTTGCGTCGGTTTTTGCGGTCTTGTACTCCAACTGCCTGCGGAACTCGCCAAACGCAGCGTCCGACACGGCCTTGGCGAGGTGGTGGTTTTTCACCATGCCTGCCGCGTTCAGATCCTCGACGCTGATGTGCGAGAACGTGCTGGCAAGCCACGTCGTGAGCTTGTGCATTGCGTCGAGCCGCTGGTTCGCGACGCGGGCGTGGAGGCGCGCCACCTTGGCCCTGGCCTTGGCTCGCCGGTTCGAGCCCATGGTTTTGCGGCTCAGGGCTTTCTGCGCGCGCTTCAACCGACGCTCCGCCTTCCTCAGCGGACGCGGGTTCTCAATGACCGTCCCGTCCGAGAGCGTTGCCAGCGTTTTCACGCCCAGGTCGATGCCGACGGCACCGCCCTTCGGGGCCCGCGTCACCGGCTTATCCTCGCGTTCGACGGTGAGCGACGCGTACCAGCGTCCCGCGTGGCGCGAGACGGTCATGCGCAGCACGCGAGCGTCGCCAACGCGCTCGGTGACGTCCTCCATGCAGTGCACGCGGCCAACGCGCGGGAGTCGCAGTGCCTTCGGGTCACCCTCGATCAGGCCGAAGCTACCAGTCGTGTACGCGAAACGTGGCACCGCCTGGTCCTTTGCCTTGAACTTCGGGAAACCCACACGGCGACCCTTCCGCGCACCCCGGCGACTCTTTGACCAGTTCGACAAGGCGGCTGCCAACGACCTAAGCCCAGTGTTCGCGGCTTCCTTCGAGTTCTCACGCCACCACGGCACACCGTCCGCGTCCACGGCCAGGGCGTCCTTGCTCGAGTTCCACCAACGGACCAGCGAATAGTATGACCACTCAGGCTTCGCGCCCGCGTCCAGCGCTTCCTTCACATGCGCGAGCCCAGCGTTGAATGCGAAACGAGCCGCGCCAGCATGAGACAGCAACAGCCGCTCCTGCACAGGAGAAGGATCCAACGCGACCTTGACAGCTTCAAGCACCACGCTCACCCTTTCCCTTTGAGCTCTTGCCGCCCACGAGTTTCTTAGCGCCTGCCTTGATCTTGGAGTTGATGCTGGAGGCGGTGCTTTGGGTCTGCTTCTTGGACGACTGGACGGTATCGGTGAGTGCGTCGCGTCGGATCTTGTCGGCGAGGTCGGAGCGTCCGAGCTTTTCTTGCATGTCGGCTTCGGCCTGTGCTGTCTGGATCTTCGTCTGGCGCGTGCTGGTTGCAGTGGCTTCGTCCTGCGCTGCCTGCGTCTTCTTGTCCTGTCGGCGCTGCATGACCTGCTGGCCTGCGTTGACGGTCCCGCCAACGGCGTTGGAGAAGCCCTGTTTCATTGCTGCACCGATGCCGCCCACTGCTGCGATCTTCGAAAGGGCGCTGCCGAACACGCCGGAGACGCTGTTGTACGCAGCCGTGGCGTAGTGGCGCATGTCCTTGAACACTCCCCGCAGGGTGCGGAAGTACAGGAGGGACACGATGACGTTGAGCGCGCAGATCGCGAGGAGCACGAACACTGGGTCACCGAGGCGCACGGATGAGCTGAGCTGTCCGGTCACTCCATCGACGGGATCGCCCATGAGGAGGCTGATAATCCACGTCATGCCGAGCGTAATGAGGAGGAACTTGCCCAGTGGTGCGAGGATTGCTCTGGACGCCTTGGAGGCCAGTTTCCCGTCGGTCGCTTGGAAGACTGCGGCGAGGAGGAAAACGAGGGCGCACACGGCGATTGCGAGGAGTGTCCCGTACTTGAGGAGCGGGACCACGTAGATGCTCAGGAAGTCCGTGAGGATGAGCATGACGGAGGTCGTCATGGACGATTCCTGCGTGACCTGCTTGTAGAAGTTGTAGTCGCCAGCCTCGAGAGCGTCCTTCTGGAGGCTGTTCGACAGGATGAGACGCAGGTAGGAGTCGTAGGAGAAGTTCTTGAGCTCGTAGGACTGTGGGTAGAGCTGCACGCCCTGCTTGATGCCGAAGAACTCCGTATCGGAGAACGCCCGGTTGAACTCGAACGTGGTGAGCATCGAGGTCGCACTGTTGAGCACGCTGTCCTGGAAGCTGTAGTAGTTCAGCATCTCGTTGAACGGCTTGCGGCTGTTCTCGAGGACGCTCATGATGCGCGCTTCGACGCTCGTCAGGTCGGCCTTGGTGAGGCCGTAGGCGTTCATCTCGGAGGGGGAGAACACCATGGGGCGCTCTTCGGGGTAGGAGGCCGGGTCGAGGGGGTCGGTGATCGTGTAGGTCTTGCCGTTGTGGCGGATCGTCTGTTGCTTGGCGTAGGAAGCGTCGTAGAGCTGGTCCACCCATGCGGAGTGCATGTTGGCGAGCTGGGCGACGTTGACGTTCTGCCAATATTTCTGGCGGTTCTCGGGGTCGTCGCGGAACTCTGCGTCGTGACCTGGCTCGAACGGGAGGTTCGGGTAGGTCTTGAGGCTGTAGCGCTTGTCGTATTCGACGACGACGTTGTTAGCTGCCTTGAGGTAGGGGATGGTGTAGGTGAACAGTTCCTTCATGCCCAGGTAGTCCTTGAGCTCGCCGTCGTTGTCGGCGGTCTCGTCCTCGTTCTCCCCGGAGGCGTTGTTGTAGAAGAACCCCTGATTGGGCTTGTTCAGGAGCATGTCCTTGTAGCCGCCGGACGCGCTGTTCTTCGCGGAGAGGCCATGGTCGTAGGTGTACCAAGAGAAGTGATAGTAAGGGGACTCGGATGCGAGCGCGAAGGCTCCCAGGCCGTTGTAGTCGGCATCCGTGTACGTCTCGTCATCGGGGTTGTATCCGGCGGGGTTGGCGCTCTTGATCTGCTCACGCGCGGACTTGCCCTGCGTGTAGGTGCCGAGGCTGAACTGGAATGCGCCGCCGGGGATACCCACGTGGTCGTTGTACGACAGGTTGTCGAGCTTGTTCACGTCAGCGAAGTGGTCGGCGACGATCTTGCTGGACAGGACGGGCGTGATGTAGGACAGGGTGGCGGGGTTGGAGTCGCCGGTTGGGCGGTTCGCAAAGCCGGACCCCATGTAGGTGTCGAGGTCCGCCTTGTAGTTCCCGTAGCTGTCCTTAAGGCCCTGCGGCCAGGTGTCGGTAGCGGGGTCGGTGTTGACGGTGGCCTTACCGTCGCCGCGGGCCGCTACGCCGAGGTAGGTGTAGCGGGAGGAGTTGGAGATGTCCACGTAGGAGCGGTACAGGTATGTGGAATTGGGGTCGTCGAGGTAGGTTTCGCCGCCGTAGGCCTGCTGGGTGGCGCTGTTGAGGAGCTTGGAGAGGCTGGGGCTGTTCTGTGTGGCGTTGGCGAGGTCTTTGCCGTATTCGACGGCGGTGCGCTTCTTGGGGGACTGCCACTTGAGGAGGATGTTTTCGCCGCCTCGGTTGCTGATCGAGTTGGCCTTGCCGTCGGTACCGTCGGACACGAAGGATCCCATGTCGGCGCTGTTGTTGAACACGGTTTGCAGGTAGTTCGAGTAGTCGTCACCTGCTGCGGCCTTGTCGATCTCTGTGGAGTACGTCTGGTGGGTGATAACGGCCCAGTACGTGAACTTTTGGCTGTAGACGGCGTTGCTGAAGCGGTTTGTCGTGTCCACGACTCCGTTGATGACGGGGAAGATTGACAGGGCGATGACGACGAAGATTGTGAAGGAGCCGAGGGCTTGCTTCCAGCTCATCATGCTCATGACGGTGTAGACGCACAGGATGATGAGGATGATGAGGAGCAGGTACACAGCGTTGTCGTTGTAGACCTTGATGAGGGTGTCGGTCCAGGACAGATCGTGCAGGTTGGGTGTGGACACGTATCCTGCGAAGCCTGTGTAGCGGGTGGTGCCTTGGACGATGCTGATGGCCTGGGTGCCGGTCATGTCGTCGTGCCAGCGGATGAGCAGGCCGGAGATTTTGCTCGTGATGAGCTGGGCTGCGTAGTTTGTGTGCTCCCAGTTGGGAGACAGGAAGAAGTACAGGTAGTTGGTGATCGCGTCGGCCTTCTCGTTCTTCACCTGCGCGGGGTCGGCCTCGAGCTTCACGTCGGACTTAACAGCGGGGAGGGAGGCGTTGTACTTCCAGCCCATCTTCTGATTCACCTTGTCGTCACCGAACGCGGCCATGACGTAGCTGGCGTAGAGGCTGACGGCGGTGGGCTTTGGCATTGATGCAGCGGTCTGGGCGAGGTTCGACGCAGGGTCGAGGGCTTTCTGCCAGGCGTTCGACGTGGTGTTCTTGTCGAGGTTGCCTGCCTTGGCGAAGACCTCGCCGGAGGGAGCGGTGATCGCGTCCTGGTACATGCCGTCTTCGGGCACGTCGCCCTTGAATGCCTGGATGTCGTCGAGGACGATCATCTTGTTGGTCGTGTAGACGGTCGTAGAGGCCTGACCTTCGTGCGCGCCGACCCATTCCTTGTAGATGAACGGGGAGCGGGACTGGTTGGTCTGTGTCGCGGAGCGCATGACGGCGAAGGCGTTCTGGTTGTTGCTGCCGAACATGTTGTGCACGTAGTCGTCGGAGGCCACGCCAGCGGTCTTGTACTTGTCCTTGAGCTGTTCTTCGAGCTTTTCCTTGGTGGTGGTCCAGGAGTCAGTGAAGAACCCGTCGTTGGCGGTGGTGTTGCTCGCGGAGCCGGGCTGTGTCTTGCCGTAGAAGCCAGAGATCGGCATGAAGCCGGAGCCGTTCGCGTCGTCGAGGGTGCCGCTGATCTTGGTGGTGGCGTAGTTGTTGTTGTAGCCGCTCGACGTTTCCCAGGGTGTCGTGAGTTGCTGCTCGATGTTGGAGAGCACGAGGTTCTGGAAGCTCACGGTGTTGTAGGCGCTCGCGGGCCCGTACTTGGTGCCGGAGGAGTCCACCTTGGTCCAGGTGCCGGGGTTCATGGATGCGGGGATCGCTACCCACGTGTGGTTGGGGCCGCGGTACACGATGTCGCCGAAGGGGCTGATCGCCATTTTGCCGGAGAAGCTGGACTGGTCGAGGGCGGTGTCGGCGAGGGCTTTGGCTGCTGCGGTTGCGTCCACACCGTCGGTGAATGCGTCGGCTTCGCCCTTGGAGAGGTCAGCGTCGGCGGTGGAGAGGTCGAACAGGCTGGAGCCGTAGCCATTGCCGAGGTCGGCCATGGAGAGCGCCTGGTAGAGGGCGACGGTGGAGGGGGTGAGGTTCACGCCGGTGGGATCCCAGACGAACGCCGGGACAGTCTTGCCGTCCACCTGGTAGACGAGGGCGTTCCACTTGGCTTTCATCGCCGGGTCGTCTTCCTTGAGGAAGGTGTAGTTGGGGTTGGTGAGGCTACCGCCGGACACCATGCGCAGGAAGGAGCGCCAGTCGGTCGGGTAGGAGTCCTTGACTGTCCAGGAGGTGTTCTGGTCCCAGTAGTCGCCGTCGGAGTATGCGAAGGACAGGTCTGTGCCGCCCTGCCAGACGTTGCCGATGATGTAGGCGGCAACCGAGTCGGCGGAGTCGGCGCTCATGCCGACGGTGGACTGTAGGGCGCTGGACACGGACTTCTGTGTCGCGTCGCGAGCGTCGGAGTCCTTCTTCATGATCGAGCCGTTGTAGTTGAACTGGCTCTGGAAGGGCACGTAGAAGTTCGATGCGAAGGTGCCGAGGATCCGCAGTTCTTCCGGCTTGAGGCTCCCGGCGTTGGTGTCGGCGAGCTTCTGGTTCTTCGCCAGGTTGATGATCGCAGCGGTGCGGCTCGTCGCGTTGCCACCCGTGGGGGTTTTCTCGTCGGCTGCGAACGCTGCGGGGGCGACGATAACGCCGCTCGTGACGACGAGGGCCATGAGGAACATGACGACGCGGGGCGCTACCTTCTTGATGCGGCGCACGGTCGAGTGCATAACGCTGCGAATCTTCTTCATTTGCGTAACCTTTCTTAGTTCACTCCGGCGACCTGGAGGAACCACCCCATGATCTCATAGATGCTGCCGCTCACGAGGTAGACCAACACGATGGCGAGTCCAGCCATGACGAAGACTCTCCGCTTGAACCAGATCCACACGGCGCTCTTGTTGCTGTCCATTTCTTCGCGCACTGCTCGTCGGGCTGCTGAGGAGATGAACCTGCGGGTGATGCCCTTGTCTGCGTCTCCGACTTGGAACACAGGGATCGCGATGAAGGCCAGGTCGATGAGGAGGCTCGTCGTCACGAAAACGATGATGAGGATTGCGACGAGCCCCAGGAAGGTGCTGAATGGGCCGGTGAAGGGCTTGAGGAGTGCCATGGCACTGTAGAAGTTCGCGGAAGCATCAGTTGTTAGGTTGCTGACTGCTGCTGAGACCTTACCGTCCTGCTGGCTGATGAAGGAGTAGAGCTTGGACTTACGCTGCCCGCCGAGGCCGCTCTTGCTGGTGGCCGACAGTGCGGCCTGCATGTAGGTCTGCTTGTCCTTGTTGTCGAGCTTGTTGTACGTCGTGAAGTCAAAGCTGACGGATCCTTCTTTGGCATCGTAGGCCATGATCTCGGGCGAGTTTTTGAGGCTCCGGTTCGCCTCGGTAACGATGGCGGAGATGTTGACATCGTTCTTGGCGATGTAGGTGGTGGCGCGCACGTTGTCGTCCGCGAAGGCTGGCCCGACAGAGATGATGAGCGCGACGAGGGTAGCGAGGAGCGTCAGGAGCGCCTTGCGGGGGCCTGCGAGTGTCTGCGTGGGGGTCATTGGGTCATTTGCCTTTGTGTGAGCGTGTGCGTGTTGTGGATGTCGATGAGGGCAGGGGAGCTGGCATGTTGCTCCCCTGCCCTCGAGCGGATCAGAAGAGGCTTCCGGTCACAAGGTCCATGGCCGTACCGACAAGGCTCCAGAGGAGGTTGTAGGCGAGGAAGCACAGAGCAAGGCCAACCATTAGGTACTTCATAAAGGCCTTCTTGAAGTACACCCAGACGGCGTTCTGGCCATTCTCTTCAGCTTCGACGGCCTTTCGGGCTGCTGTGGACACGAGCTTGGTGCTCGCCTGACGTAGGCCACCGCCGCCGCCACTACCGTTACCACCACCGTTGGCGACGGCATCGGAAAGCACCTGGAACGCGGGGATGCTGATGTACGCCAGGTCGATGACCGCTGAAATTGTTGTCCCCGCGAGGATCAGGATAGCCAGGAAGCCCAGGGCGGTGGACAGTGGGCCGCTGAACGGCGCGAACCAGCGCGCGCCGCCGTCAAGGTCGGCATACACGCCGCGAGCGAGCGTCGAGGTCAGGAGCTTCGAACCGAGGCCCGAGTTGGAGCGCAGTTCCTTGAACCAGTTCTGCTTCGTCTCTGAGCTCACGCCAGCGGACTTAGCAAGGGACGGAGTGTAGTCCTGAGCAGTCGGCTCCGTGTAGCTGTCGGTCTTGGCCATCAGGTCGTTGGCGAACTGGCTCTGTGCCGAAGATGTGAGCTGTTCGTAGATGGCCTGGTTAATCGTGCCCTCGGGCTTGATAATGTCCGAACCGTTGACGGTGCCGCCGCCGCTGAGCTGGTAGGTGTTCCCAGCCAGATCCTTAGCGACGGTGGTACGTAGAGCCTTGTCGGCCTCCTGTGTGGCGTTACCAGCGCCGTTGCCGTCGGCTGCGGGCAGCACGCCAACTGTTGTGGGTGCAGTGACGCTGATCGACGCGCTCGCGGGCGCAGTGACAGGAGCCGCTGTCGCAGCGGTTGTGGTGGCAACGATTGGGGCGACGGCCAGGAACAGCGTTGCGAGTGCCGCTCGGCCCATGCCCATGCGTGGGGAGAGTTTCATTCTTCGGTGTCTTTCTGTGTCGATTCAGATGATCTGGAACGATGTGTACGGGGCGATTCCGAGCCTGTAGATCAGCCAGCCCAGGAGTCCTAGGTTGACTGCGTGCAGGATGTTGAACACGATCTTCTTCTCCCAAGTGCCACCAGTGGAGAAGAAGCCGGGCTCGCCCTTTCGTCGGGGTTTGACGTGAGGGATTATTTTGATCCGTTCGGGCAGGATCTTCTTCCTGAGTATCACTCGGTTGATGAAGAGTCCCGTTGCGAACGGTAGTCCCTCGGGGGTGAGGAGGTCGAGGGTGAGGTGGGCGATGAGGCCCATGATGATGCCGGTGAGTACAAGCTGGGTTAGAGCCTCCCCTAGGTTGGTCGTGAGTGGATTAAGTTGCGTGAGTGCTCCGAAGAGGAGCAGGAATGGCAACTCGCTGTGGGTCTGCCAAGACCTGTGCTTACAGTCAAGGATACTGAGTATCTGAGCTGTCCGTGACTTACGGGGCGCAATGTCACGCAGCGGTCGCGTGAGGTGCAGGATATGGCTGATTGTCCTGGATACGGGATCCTGGGAGGGGATCGTGTGGCCGGATCGTTCACCAACGAGCTTCACCTCGTCCCACACACTGCCAGGATGATGGTCGAGGTCGCTTGCTGTAGACCCCCACAGGGCAAACGGGTACAGGACGACCAGTGAGGCGATGGGGGCCGCTTCGATGAGTGGCGCGTGGTGTGCGGCGAGGGCCGTGTAGCCGATCATGCACGCTGCTGCGCCTCCGGCGCGGTGGGTTGCTCCCTGCATTAGGCTGTGGCCTCCTGTAGGTCGTTGAAGCGCTGACGGAAGGCTGGGTTGACGCAGGTGCGGAACGTCGTGTCGGTGCCTTCCCATTTGGCGACGGCAGTTGCCCGGTTGAATCGGACTTTCCCGGTGTCGCTGACGTGCAGCGCGCCGATGCCGCGGAGGACTGCGCGCCCCGACGTGGCGAGCTCTCGGATGATGGCGTTCGCGTATGCGGCGAGAACCATGCGGGTGAGTTCAATGTCGTAGCCGTAATCGGATGCGAAGACTGCGTACTGAGCCTCGAGGGGCTGTCGCTCGTTCAGCCCGTAGCTGGGTGTGCCGTTGGAGAACTCGATGATGCCTAGGTAGCTGACGGTGGTCGGCTGGGTGGCGCTGGTTGCCTGGCTGGCCGTCCATTCACCGTATCGGGTGATGATCTCGTGTGCGAGCGCGTGGCTGACCTGGCAGGTTTCCGCTGCCTGTCGGATGCGTGGGGTTCTGACGGTCATGCGAACTCCAAGATCTTGATGGAGGCGTAGTACTTGGTGCGCGTCTCCGTGTCCTGCCAGATGTTGTATGTGGCCATGATCTTGGGGTCGGACATGGCCTGAATGACGGCTGCTTCTTCGGCTGTGCGGATGATGTCGAACTCGAGCACGTCTCCGTTGGTGGGGACGTGTTCCTTGAGCATGGTGAGGAGTGCGTCTGCTGTGGATGCGGAGACGCGCGCGCTTTCGGTGGCCTGGCGGCGGCTGTTGGGCATGAAGCGCTGCGTGAACGCTTCCTTGAAGGTGCTCATATGCTGCCTTCCTTTCTGGCGGGTGTGGGGCGACGCTCCCCACTGCTGTTTGGTGGAGTAGCGTCGCCCCGTTGGCGGGTTAGAAGATCTGAGACAGGAGCCAGTAGAGTACCTGGCTGAGGCCGTTGCCGAAGGCGATGCCGGTATCGACGAGGACGCTGGACAGGGCCAGGAGGATGATCGCTACGCCGAGTGCTACGAGCTCGAGAGCCTGCTTCTGGAGGTAGTAGCGGATCGGCGTGATGGGTTTCGCGCTGCCTCCGACCTGCTGCGGGGCCCCGCCGAAGCTGCCGGGCATCATTGCGCCCATCTGGTTGCCAGAGGGGCCTCCCCGTTCGCCAGACTCGGCCATTTCGACTGCCTGAATAGCTGCGGCGGGGATGACTCGGATGCCTTTGAGCCAGCCACCCTGCGCCTTTGCGCCACCGTTGGGGTTACCGCTCATGCCCATGCCCATTCCCATGGAGTTCGCGCCGGACTGGCTTCCGGTGCCGTTGCCATACATGCCGCCCGAGAGGATGGTGCGGATGAAGCCGACGCTGACGGCGACGTAGAACAGGCCGAGCATGTTGCTGACCGTGACAAGCGCGATCATGATGCTAAGGAGCCAGCCGATAGCGAAGGAGAAGAACCCCAGGAGCGGGCGCGCACTCTCTGCGCCCTGCTTGACGCTCTCATCGTCGGTCCAACCGCCTGACAGCCAGCCGCCCTTATCCTTCGAGTGGTCGGTTTTGACCAGCGGATCAGTGCCGGGGGTGGTTACGTCGATCTGAGGCTTGGATGGGCCGTTGCTGCCCTGTGTGGGCTGCGGCTGGTTGGGGGTCTGCTGCGTGCCCTGCTGGGTAGTGCCGGGCGCTTGCGTGGGCTGCGGGGTGGGCGTGTTGGTGTTCGCGTCACTGTCGTAGGCGGCGACGACTCCCTGCGTGGGGGCGGCGAGGGCTGCGTTGACTGCTGTTCCGGTGGCGGCTGGGGCCACGATGAGGGCGCACGTCAGAGCAGCGCGGGTGATCGCGGGAGCGAGTTTCACGGCAGGCGTTCCTTTCTTGCGGTTGATGGGTGTGGTGTGAGAGCGTCGGCGACTGCGCGGGGGCGCGTCTTGCTCTGTCACTCGCCCTTGTCGGGATAGAGCTCGGAGAATAGCTTCGACATCTTTGCTGATTCCTCAGCTGCCTTCTGTTCTCGGCTCTTCTTGGGGGCAGGTGGGTTGTCGGCGGCGTTGTAGCCGAGGGGTGCGAACTTGGTCCCCTCGAACTCGGGGCGTAGGGCCCTATAGCCCTTGGCCTTGAAGTACTGAAACCCTTCGCTTTCCTCGTATCCTTCCGTCTGGACGTAGTTGAGGACGGGGATCTCGGGATACAGGCCGATGAGCGTCTTGGCTCCCATGGCGCGGGTGTCGGGGCGCAGGAGGACTGCGCTGGGGCGACTGTCGGGGCCGGAGCCACGTCCCCATCGCGCCTCGATCATGAGGGCCTGCTCCTGGTCGATGTCCGGGTTCTGGCCGGTGATGCGCGTGCCGACCTTGCCTGCGAATGCGGCGAGTTCCCCTCGCGTGAGGTCGAAGTCTGTGCCCGCTTCGACGTTCTTGTAACGTGTGGGGTCTTCGACTGCGTAAGCATCACGCCGGAACTTGTCTCCTGTTCCAAAGTCGGGGATGCGCAGCGGGACGTTGGTGTGGAACCTGTAGCCGACGACTGTGCCTCGCTGTGGTGTGCCGTCGGGGTTCTTCTTGCCGGGGATCACCTTGGAGGGGTCGGTGATGAGGCCGACGAGGTAGATCTCATCCGCGAGCGCCTTGAGGTTCTGGGAGGCAGGGGTGTCTTCGACGCGCTTGAGCACGTCTCGTTTCGTCATGCCCTTCGAGCGGGCAATGTGTGGAGGCGTGATTGGTGTCGGCATGAGTGCGACCTTTCGTGCGGAGATAGTTTCTGCGTGTTTATCTCCATTAAACCCTATGGGATCGTGTTGTGGTGTGTACGGCGCTCGTTAGCGAACGATAGCGATGCGACCGTCCTGATCGACTCGATACTGTACGTCGATGAGGGATCCTGACTCGTAGGAGTCGTACTGGCTCTTGGTGACGACGTATGCGACGGTACCGCCCTGTGCAGCTTGGGGAATGTTAGGGATGTTGATGCGCAGGGTGAAGACCAGCTGACCGTTGACTGCGGTGATGTCTTTCCCGATGACGACGGCGCGCGCCTGCTGTGCCGGTGCGAACGTCAGACTGTTGGGGTCGATGGTCGCGCTTGGTGTCGGCTGTGCGGGGGTGGCTGGTGCTGTAGTTGCTGGGTCTTGCGTGGGTGTCTGCTGGGAGGGTGCAGGCTGCGGGGCCGCTGTCGTGTCGGGTGTGGGGATTGTGGGTGCGATGGTTGCTTGCGGCGTGGAGGTTTCTGCCCCTGCGCTGGTGGGGGTCGTGTGCCAGTTTTTGAGGCCGATAGCGACCACGAGGGCCACGAGGATCACGAGGGCGAGCGCGATGCTGCCGAGGATCACGGTGCGCGCGTTGCGCTTCTTCTCCACTTCGGGAGCTGGCTCGTCTGCGGTGGGGAGTGTCGTTGTCTCGTAGGTGTCTTCGTCGGCGACTGGGAGATCCCAGAAGTCATCGTTGTTGTCCATTGGGAGTGTCCTTTCTGAGTGTTCCGTATCGGCGTGTGGTCCTGCACGCCTGTTCGTATTTGCGCCATGCGATTTGGCGCAGGACGGCTTTCGGATTGATTGCGGGGTCGGGGGTGAGGATGTCGCGGGCTTCTGCGAGCTCAGCGAGGGCGTGGGGGCCTTCTTGTTCGGCGGCGCGCGCGGGGAGGCCTACGTCGTTGATGGGGGCGACCCATAGGCTCGTGTAGTCGTCGATCACAGTTCGCTCACTCTCACTTGCGCTTGGAGGTGGAGGATCACCTGCTGGGGTGTGGTGAAGTCGGGGTGCGCGTTGAGGATCGCGACGATGAGGGGCAGGGGGATGTGGGCGCTGCCGGAGGCCATGTTCTCGGCCCATTCTGCGAAGGAGTAGCCCTGGCGCTTGTAGGCTGACAGGTTGAGGTTCACGGTGCCTGTTGCGTGGGTTTCGCGTACTGCTCCGACGCGGAGTCCAGCGTCCATGAGGGCACGTAGTCGGCGCATGTGGGCGGTGAGTGCCTGCTGTTTGCCCTGGGGTGGGAGCTTGGCCCATTGGAGGAGGTCAGCGTCGATAGCGAGTGCTGGTTCCATTAGGTCCACCCATGAGAACAGGTCCGTGTAGGTGGAGCTGTAGGGAGCGTTGTGGAGGATGTTGAGGGCGGGCGCGTACCAGGTGGAGGGGTTGCGTGTTGGTAGGAGAGTGTCGGGGGCCGTGTGCTTCAAGGGGCTGAGCGCGTGGTCTTGGAAGGCGACGTAGTAGAACTCTGAGCGCAGGGCTGCGTTGTTGTGCCCGTAGGGGCGGTTGCGGGGATCCTTAGCTGCTTCTGGCGTTGGGGGGATCGGCGTGCTGCCTGGACCGGCTGGCCCCATTGCTGGGGGCTGCGGGATGGGCGCTGTAGGGACAACCGGGCCGGAGAGGACGCTCTGGGGGCCGCGGAGTGTGAAGGTTTTGTTGCGGCGCACGAAGATTCGTAGCGCACTTTTGATGCTAGTAGAGGTCATTGTTGTACTCCTCGAGGGTGGCGGTTGGTGTCATCGTGTAAGTGACGACATGGCCGGGTGCGGCGTGCGTAATTCCTGGTTCGGCGGCGCGCTCGACGGTGATTTGGTCCAGTGGTGGGAGAGGGACGGATGAGGGGAGTCCTGCGAGGTCGGGGTCGTCGATGCTGATGGTATCGCCATTAAGGTGGAGAGTGAGGCTGTCTCCGTAGGTGAGTGGTCCTGCGAGCCCGAGGTCGATGAATGGGGGGCGGGCGAACAGGTCGGTGGGTTCGAGGCTGGAGTACTCGTCAGGGAAGGCGACCATCTGTCGCCCTAGTGTGGGGTCGATGGTCCACCATCCGCCCCGTGAGCGCCATTCGTTCTCGTCAAGGCGCGCCGGTAGTGGGGTATCGTCGTTTGCGAAGTGTTCCCAGGCCCATTTCTGCCAGGGTTGCCCGTCGTGTGTGCGCATCCAGTTGAGGGATGCGTCTGTGAGGGGCGTGTGTTGGCCGGTGGAGAATTGGCCGTCGAGGGCTACCCACATGTCGAAGCCTGCGGGGAGCGCGTCGAGGGCTTCGATCATGGGTGTGGTGGTGCCGATGGTGTTGTGGAAGAGTTCTTGCACGTCGGGGTGTTCCCACCATGTATGGAAGGTGGGCATTCCTTGTCCGAAGGTGCGCGCCTCGAGGATCCAGCGGCAGTTGGGGGTGTTGGTTTTGCGGCGTTCGAGGCGGCTGTCTGCGTCGAGTGTTTCTTGGTTGGTGTGCAGGTCGAGGAGGTGTGTGCGCCAGCGGAGGGCCTGCCATGCGTCGTAGATGATCTGCTTATCGTCGTCGGTGATGAAAGGGTCGTCTTTGATGATGGAGTAGGCGAGTCGGTAGTGGGCTGCTGTGGTGATGGCTGTGCCGTCGAGCTTCCAGCTGAGGGTGGGGATGATGGAGCGCGCAACGTCGTGCAGCTCCGTCTTGTTGAGGATCCACGGTTGGGTTTGCGCGTAGGCGAGGTAGAGGTTCGCGAGGTGCAGCTTGTAGAGCCCGAAGTAGGACAGGGCGCTCACGGTGCGTTTTTCGAGGGTTTCGATGCTACTCATGCGTCCCCCTGTGGTCGTGGGCGTTTCTTCTTGGGAATCGCCATGACGATGCCCGTGATGAGAGCACCAAGGGATGCGGCTCCCATGAGGCGCATGTACCAGGGCAGGGGCGTGATCGTGTTGAGGATGAACTCGACGGGGCCGGGAGTCGTTGTTGTTGTAGCTGGGTCGGTTGTGGGGTTGTAGGGGATGCGTTCGCCGGTGACGAGGAGGCGGTGGGAGTTGACTGCGTAGGGGGTGCAGGTCATGAGGGTCACGAGGTCTTTGCCGGGGACGGGGGCGAGCGCTTCAATCTGGTCGGGGGTGATGACATCAATGCTGGTGACCTCGTAGGCGAGGGTTTCGCCGTACACGTCCACGTAGAACACGTCTCCGACCTTCATGTCGCTGAGGCGGTCGAAGAGCGTGGCACTGCGTAGGCCTGTGTGGGTGGAGAGGACGGGGCGGGCACCCGTGTCGCCGACGGGGAGTGCTGTGCCGTAGAGGTGGCCTGCGCCGGTGCGCATAGCTTCGTCACTGGTGCCGTGGTGGACGGGTAGGTCGATGCTGACGTTGGGGACTCTGATGCGAGCCATTACGTCGGTGTCGGCGAGTTGGTGCAGGTAGTTGTCGTAGGCGGCTGCGTCGTGTTCACTCGGGGCAGTGTAGGGGTCGGCGAGGGGAACGCCTGCGAGGGACTGGTTGTAGGCGTGAGCGTCGCGGAGCACTTGTTCGACCTTCTCGGGCTGCTGTCGCTTGAGGGTTTCGGCCTGCTGGGCTTGCTGGACTGCTGCTTCGCGTGCCTGCTGATTCTCCCAGATGGTACCTACAGTGGGGTAGGCGAGCATGAGAGCGACGGCGAGCATGAGTGCTGCTGCGAAGCGTCGCATGGTTGCTGCCTTCATGACTTCCCTTCCTGCATTAACGTTACCGTATAAAGAATATCATCTGTCTAAGGTTTTCCAGATGAATTACTGCTGTTTGTCCCGTGTTATGTAGCCAATTTTGAGGCATGGGGAAGCCCCGCGCTTCGCAGCATGTGGCCGGTCAGCGCGGGGCTTAGGGGTTGCAGGTCAGGCTGTCTCGCCCTGCTGGTTGTTGCGGCGCGAACGGAAGGCGAAGAACCCAGCTGCGCCCGCCATGATGGTAGCGGCAGAGCCGATCAGGCCGATGCCTGCGCCACCCGTGAACGGGAGGAGCTGCTTCTTTGTGTCCACGATGGTGCGGGAGCCGCCCGCATTGTCCGTGGTGTCTGCGTCGCGCTGCGCGTCGGCGAACGCTGCGGCCATGTCGGTGACCTCACCGGCAACCGTCAGGTCGAACTTGACGGGGCTCGGTAGGAGGTTGTAGCCCTCGGGGGCCTTGGACTCAACGAGGCAGTAGGAGTGCAGGTCGGTCTGCTCTGCGCCGTTGTACCAGTTGGAGAGCTGGAGGCCGGAGACCTTTGTGAGGCCCTGAGCGTCGGTGGGTGCAGACGTGGCGATGGGCTCGCCGGAGACGGCGGCAGCGTCACAGACGGTACCACCTGTTGCGCGGTAGACCTTGAACTCCGCGCCCGCGAGCACAGTGCCGCCGGTCCCCGTCTTCTTGAGCACGATGTCACCGTACTTGGAGACGACCTCGGGGGACTTTGGTGGCTTGTTGGGGGTCTCAGGCGGGGTGTTGCCGGGGGTGCCCGGCTTGTTGCCGTTGTTGATGAGCCAGTTGTTTGACGGGATGAACCACGCCTGGTTCTTGAGTTCACCCGTGACGTTGTTCGCCGTCACGCGGGTGACGATCTCGACGGTGAACTTCTTGCCGGTGTTGGCGGCGAGCTTGTTCAGGCCGTCCGATGTCACGGACCAGCCGAGCGTGTTGCCGGTCTGGGAGAGCACGTAGTCCGCGCCTTCGGTGAGCGCTGTGTCGCCGACGGAGACCTTGCTGGACACGTACTCGGTGCCCTCGGGGAGGGTGTCCTGGACGTAGTAGTAGCCCAGGTCTGCGCCGTTTACCTGGCCGTCGCCGTTGCTGTCGCCTGCGAGGACGGTGGAGGCGAGTGTGTAGGTCAGGTTCTCGCCGACCTTGTAGCCGTCCTGGTTTTGGGTGCCGGTGTTGCCATCCTTGACGGTCTTTTCGATTGAGTTCTCCGTGTTCTTCGGGTAGATGTCGATGTCGTACATCCAGTCCGAGTGATTACGGGGGTTGGTCTGCGGCATGATCGCTAGGAATGGCGCTGCCGGGGTGATCGCGGATGCGTCGCCGGGGTAGTTCGTCAGGTTCTCGTTGACGATGTACACGCCGAGCTCGACGGTCGCTGATGCGTCGCCGGTGGCGTTGGTGGTGACGCTCGTCGTCTTTGTGAAGGTGTAGTCCTGGCCGTCGATGGAAAGCTTGCCGGAGGCGACGATCTCGGGGGTGAGGGTGATGTCCGCGGCCTTCTCTGCGATGGCCATGCCTGCGGTGGAGTGCAGGTCGATGCCGTCGATCTTGTAGAGGTCGAAGGTGACGTTGGCGAGTGGTTCGCCGAGTGCCTGGCGGGCCTGGTCGGATAGTGGGGTACCGTCGGCGCGGGTGCCGCTCTCGACTCCCTTGATCTTGTGGATCTTGATGGTGCCCTGGGTGGGGCCACCGTCGAGGATGGGGCTGGGGGCGGCGTTGGCGATGCCAGCGCCCATGAGGCTCACGAGCGCGAGGGCTGCGGTCGCGGATGCGACTGCGTATCGGGTGGTCGTCTTCTTCATGGAGACGGTTCCTTTCTTTTTGGGGGTCAGTTCTCGTCGCCCTTGTTGGAGCGACGCTTGTATGTGACGGTCATGCCTGCGACTCCGAGGAGCGCGATGAAGGCGATACCGGCGATGGCGAGGATGCCGGTGCCGCCGGTCATGGGTAGGCGTGGGATGACGGTGACGGGAGCCAGTTTACCCACAGTTTTGGCTGTAGATTGTGCCGACTCGACGTTGCGGTTGCGGCCATCGGAGATGCCGGTTGCGTGGGCAGTGTTTGTCACATCGCCCTGTCGGATGTCATCGTCATTCGTGTCGGAGGTGGCCGTGCAGGTCATGGATGCGCCTGCGTCGAGCGTCGTTCCGGGGCATGTGACTGCTGACAGGGGCTTGTGACCGTTGTAGGAGTCCTCGACGACGGTCACGTCGTGCAGGCTGATGTCGCCGGTGTTGCGCACGGTGAACGTCCATGTGAGTTTGTCGCCGGAGTGGAACTCGGGCTTGTCCACGGTCTTCTCGATCTCGATTGCCGGCTTGGCAGGGACGTAGGTCGATGAGTCGGAGGACGGGTCGGACGTGACGGGGAGGCCTGCGGGGCTCACGCCAGTGGCCTTCGCCGTGTTGGTGATGGTCTTGCCAGCGTCGGGGAAGTCGGAGTCCACGAGGGGGCTGGTGATGTCCTTCCATGTGCAGGTGTTGCCAGGCTGGACGGTTGCACAGGCTTCGGTGACGGTGTTGACGGTGTTCGGGTCGGTGCCCGTGTAGCCGCCGTCGTAGGTGTCGTCGATGATGTGGACGTTCGTCAGGGGGACGTTGCCGGTGTTCGTGGCCGTGTAGGTCCAGTGGAGCTCTGTAGACGTGTCACCGTAGGTCTTTTCGGTGACAGTCTTGGTCAGCGCGATGGAAGGGGCTTCGGAGGTGAAGGTGCCGTGCCATTCGCGCGTTTCGCCGGAGCGCGCCCAGGTGTCGATGATGCGACCGTCTCCGTGTGTTCCTTGCTCGGATAGCGCGCATTCGGGATGGAGCTTCGGGTTCACGTTGTTCACGTTCCAACCGTGAACGCCAGAGGGGACATCAGAGTTCACGCCCGCGAGTGCTTCCCACGGAGTGCTCGTGTTCTCGACATAGCGGCAGGACGTGAGGTTGCGGTCGTCCCAGTAGACGGTTGCATCGCCTGCGGACGGGCCGTTGAGGGCCTTGATGGTGATACCTCCGAGCATTTCCACATCACTGAACATCAGGTGTATCTCGTTACTCGATGCGGCCTTGAGGGTCCAGTCCACGGCCTTGTCTGCGTCGATGTTGATGGTGACGCTGGTCTTGCCCTGGACGGTGGTTTCCTTGCCTGCGGCTGTGAAGGTGTAGGCGGCGAACTTGTCGAGGCCGGTGATGACGGCCTGCGCCTTGTGGTTACCAAGGTCTTTCAGCTCGACGGTGGGGGTGCCCAACGTCTTGGGGGTGGGCAGGATGCTCTCGGGGAGGTCGGCAGCAGGGGTGGTGAAGAATATTTTGTAGCGTTCGCCGCACTTGTAGTTGGTGCGGTAGTGGTTGACCCAAGAGCCGGAGGTTTGTCCGTTGGGGGCGTATGCGTCGTAGCCGGATCCGTCGCGGATAGCCCAGTCATCGTAGGACTGGTAAGTCGGCTCACAGTAGTCCTGGCCGTCCTTGGTGACGAGCTTGTTGATGCCCGATGAGGTGGCGGCGATAACGGACTGGATACCGCCGTACTCGCGGGCTGTGAACCTGTACTGGTAGCCGGTTGGGGAAACAGCGAAGAGGCCGATTTCGCCGATGGAGCGCGGCTGTGGGGTTGAAGGGTTGTTCCAATCGAAGGAGGCTCGCTGGCCGACGAACACCTTGTCGGCCCACACGCGACCGGGGATCGTCTTGTCGTCATGGCTAACAGCCTGAACGTTCCAGAAGAACTGGTTGTCCGAGTATTGGTTGTTTGCGTCGATGTGAGGCACGTAGTACACCTGGAAGATGCCGTCGTGCTTGGCGTAGTGGGAGGCCATACCGCCCTGCCATGCCGTCATGTTGGTGACGGCTCCGTCCTCATCGAGGACGTATTCGGGCTGCTTGCCGAGGAAGTTGTACCACAGATATTCTCCTTTCTTCACGTAGACGTAGAACACGTCGGGCGCGAAGGTTGGGGTGTTGTAGGCGGGCACTGTTTCGGCGTGCGCGGCCTGTTGGATGGTGGGTGTGGCGACGAGGCCCACTGCTGCGACGGCGGCAACTGCGAGCGCAGTAATTGCTCGCCGCAGTCGGGACGGCTTTCTGGATACCATATCTGCTCCTTCTGGCTGATGTTTCCTGAACAATCCTATCATTTTCCTCATGCTGTTCTTCTGCTCGCGTTGGGGGCATGTCGAAGGGGGAGGGGGCTGTCCAGCGTGATGCTAGTCCCCCTCCCCCTCCTTATCGGTGAGCGCGGGTCAGTTGTCCGCGTTCTTGCGTCGGCGCGCCCACACGATCAGAGCTGCGGCTGCTGCGAGGATGCTACCTGCGGCGCTGGTCGCGAGAACGTGGTGACGGATCCAGTTGATGACCTGCCCGAAGGTGGAGGCGTTGACGTACACGTCACTAATGGTTGTTTCGGTGACGTTGCCTGCCATGTCGGTGGCCTTGAGGACAACCGTGTGCGCGCTCGTAGACTGTGGCAGCGTGCCTGTGTAGATCCCATTCTCGTCGGAGAGGAGCTGCATGGTCTTGCCGTCCACCTGGGCCTCGAGAGTCACGGTGGTCATGTCTCGTGGGGTGACGGTGAAGTCGCGGCTTTCGGAGCGGTAGGCTGCGTCGGTTCGGATGCCGGACACCTGGAGCTCAGGGTTCGTGGAGTCCACGACGAAGCTGTAGCTGAGGCGGCTCACCTGGTCGAGGCCTCCCTCAGTCTGGGAGACGACCTGGATGAGGTAGGTGCCTTCCTTCTGGAATGCTGCCTTGTCGATGTGGTAGGCGTACACGTAGTCGCCGGTGTCGCCGCCCGTGCGGGTGGTGGACTGGAGCGCGGGGGCGACGGAGTAGGGTGCGCCGTCGAGGGTGACCTTGATGTCGGTCTTGTCCTCGTTGAGGGCTTCGACGGTGGTCTCCTCGAGGTCAACGTCCACGGGGGCTTGGAGGTAGCGGCCCTGGTAGTTGGTGCCGGTCACGTCCACGTTGGAGCCGTAGCGGTTGAGGATGAACTCGACGCTGGCGGTCTGGTCGTTGCCTGCGAGGTCGGTGCCCTTGATGGTGAGGGTGTAGAGGTCGTCGTACTTGGCTTCATCGGGGATCTCGGAGAGGTCAAGGTAGCCGCCGCTGACTGCGGGCTTGAAGACGTTGCCCTTGCGGCCCACGAGGACGGCGGTGACGCTGCTGGGGTCAGCGTTGGTGTCGCTGTAGGTCACGCCGACGGTGGGCAGCTGGTAGTAGGCGGTGCCTTTCGTGAGACCACTGATGCTGATTTCCGGCTTCGTGGTATCGACGATGAACTCGCCTTCGGTGACCTCGTTGCTGGAGTTGCCTGCCTGGTCGGTGGTGCGGAACCCGAAGGTGTGGACTCCCTCGGGGAATGTCACGGTCGCCGTGTGTGTGGATCCGACGCTGCTCCAACCGCTGATGCTGCCGGTGCCGGTGAGCTGGTTGAGGGCGGGGTCGAAGTGCTCTTCGACGACGGTGATGGTGGCAGTACGTACCTGGTTGTAGTACTTGCCGTTGCGCACGTCGGTGGTGTTCCAGGCGACGGAGACGACGGGCGCGATTTTATCCACGGTGAAGCGGCCCGATGTGAAGGTGTTGGACTGGTGGCCCACCATGTCGGCTGCGGACAGGGTGAAGTCGTAGTCCGTGTTGTCGGAGAACGTGATGGTGTTCGTCCAGGTGTCGCCGGAGTGGACCCATGTGCCCCACGTGCCGGCGAGGCCGGTGGTGGTGAGGCTGCTGGGGTCGAAGTTGTTGTCGCGGACTGTGACGGTTGCGTGGCGGTCGGTGTTGTAGAAGCCGGACTGGTTGGTCTGGTCGAATGTGACCGTGAGCTCGGGGGCGGTTGCGTCCACGCTGATGGTGCGGCGCGTTTCGGCTTCGTAGCCCGCGTTGTCGGTGACGTGGATCCACACGTCCTGGGCGGGGTATTCACCGGAGAGGGTCAGGGGGACGGATGCGCCGGTGATGAGGTTCTTGTCGGTGGCGGTAACCTGGACTGCGGGGTTATCGACCTGGCCGTCGGGGGAGACGGTCGCAGTGCCCAGGGTTGTGTCGCCGTATCCCCAGGTGAGGGTGCGGATGCCGGAGTGTGTGGCGACGGCGGTGAGGGTGCCGGACGCGGAGTCCTTGTAGAGGGGCACGCCCGCGCTGTTGGTCGCTGCTGGGGCTCCGAGTTCGACAGATATGTCGGTGCTGGTGATCGTCGTATTGGAGTCCTCGGACACGAGGCCGTCGGGGCGCTGGCTGTCGCTGATGTTGCCGACCTTATCGGTGGCTGTAGCGGAGACGAAGCCCTTGAAGCCGCTGGGGATGTCGAACTCGGCCACGCCGGAGTTGATGGGTGCCGACTCGGTGCGGATGACGGTGCCGGAGGGCGTGTAGAACGTCATGAGGGCGTTCCCCAGGCCCGAAGATGGGGCGGGGTCGGAGACCTGCGCCTTGATGCGGGTGGCTCCCTGGACGAACAGGCCATAGCGGTCGGAACCGTTGATGGTCTTGCCCGGCGTATAGGACGGGTTCACGACGACGAAGTTCGTGATCGTCGGTGCCTGGTCGTCCACGTAGAACGTGTACTGGCGGGAGCTGACGTTGCCTGCGAGGTCGGTCATGGTGATGGTGACCTGGTAGGAGCCGTCCTCTGCGCGCGTGGCTTTCGTGTAGTCCACGTCGAGGGTGCCAGTAGTGGCGGCTTCGCCGGCCTTGTCGCTGGGGTTGATGGTGGCGACTTGGGTGCCGTTGACGGTGGCGGTCATGGTGGCGATTCCGTTGTCGTCGTGGGCGGTGAAGCTGTTGATCGCCCCGCTGGTTGATGAGAACCAGGTTCCATCTGTGGCGGTGATGTCGGTGGTCATGGTGGGGGCCTGAGTGTCCACGGCTGCGCGCTTGGATGGCCAGCCGAGCGCTGTTGCGACGTGGAGCGTCTGGGAGCGGCCCAGGGGGTCGGTGACGGTGACGGTGGGGTCGTTGACGCTGCCGGTGATGGTGGCAACGCCGTCGGGGGAGACGGTTATGCCACTGGTGGGGTCGGTGTAGGTCTGCGTGAGGCCACCGCCGCCCTGGGGGGTGAGCTGCACCTGGATGGGGGTGCGGGAGAACACGCCGTAGGGGGTGACGTTCATGTCGCCGGGGTTGCGGACAGTGGCGTTGATGGTGGCCTGGCTGGTGGATGTGGAGATCGTGCCGGTCCAGGAGGTGCGGTGGAGGCCGCGGTCTGCGCCGTAGAAGTCGATCTGGTGGCGTGTACCGTCGGTGAAGTTGGCGGCGGGGATCGTGAAGGTGTACTTGTTGTCGGCTTCGCGGGTGGGGGTGATGAGGCGACCGTCGAAGATGAGGCTCATGCCGCGTGGGGAGAGGGCCTGGTCGTCGCTGAATGTGAACGTCAGGTCTTCTGTGGGGGCGGAGGTGAGCCAGTACTGGCCGTCGCCGAGGGTCTTGGCGTTGGTGATCGCGTCGGGGACGGTGAGGGTTGGGATGGTGGAGTCCACGGCTACCACGTCGGTGTCGCCGCCGGTGAAGGCGCTGAGGCCGACCTCGTTGGTGAGGCCTGCTTCGTCCATGGTCTGCACCTTGTAGGTGCCTGCATCGGTGATCGTGAACGTAAAGTTGCCGCCCTGGCGCTTGAGGCTTTCGACGACGGTGCCGTCCTTGACGAGCTCCACGGAGTACACGCCAGAGGGGCTGTCGGTGGCGGTACCGCTGATGGTGACATTGCCGGAGGTGGCGTAGTCGCCATAGGCGTTAACCTGACCGCCGGTCGCTCGGAGGTTGGAGAACTGTGGACCTTCATCGTCGTAGGGGACGTTGATGGACTGGCTGGCGGTGCGGCCAAACTCGTCGGTGATGCGCAGTGTGGCCTTGCTGGGCTTGCCAGTCAGGTTGATGGTGGCGGTGGTGCCGCTGATGCTCACCGAGTAGCCCTCATCGGTCGTGGCGGACACGATCTGCGTGTCGGAGCTGATCGTTGCCGTGAGGGTGGGGAGGGTCGTGTAGAAGCCCCAGGCGGGGCCGGTGGCCGGGGCGAGCGTCATGGCTGTGATCGACGGTTCGCCGACGGTGGTGTGTGCGCCGAGCGTGAATGTCGTATTGTCCCACGTGACGGTGGGGGTACCGGACGCTGGGACGCGGCTGGTGCCGACACTGTAGGAGCCGTCCACGAGCGCGAGCGCGCCGGAGTCGGTGGGGATGACTCCGGTCATGGTGATGGGGGTTGCGCCAGTGTTGGTGGCGAGGATGCCCGCAGCGTACACGCCCTTGTCAGTATGAACGATGTAGACGATACGGGTGGGGGCCGTGATGTCAGCGGGGAGCTGGTTCACGCCCACTGTCCCCTGGCCTGCGGCGGTGAGGGTGCCGGAAGCGTCGTAGCGGCGCATTTCGACGCTGGTGATCGTCGCGCCGGACTGTGGGGCGATGGTGGCGGTGCCGCGCCACTTGCGGGTCTGGTTGTAGCGTCCGAGGTCGAAGTCAACGGACGCTGTAGGAGAGGGCGCTGCGGTGACGGCGGCGGGCGCGACCGTGGCGGCTGGCTGGGTGGTGCCGAAAGCGTTGGTGGCGAGCGCTGCGGGTGCGACGGTGGTGGTGGCTGTGGCGAATGCCAGGAGGGCAGCGATGCGCACTGTCGTCTTGGTCGTCTTCCGGGGAGTCATTCTTGAACCTTTCCGATGATGGGGTTTATTGCCAACTATGGGCTTCTGCTACCAAGGTTACGCGACTGAGCGGGTCGGTTGACTGCGTGGATGGTTGTGGCGTGAGGTTTGCGGCAGGAATCTCGGTGTCCTCGAAGAACGCAGTGTCTGCTTCTTCGGTGGTTTCCGTACTCGCATCTGAGAAGAACGTGGTGTCGTCGTCCTCTCCGACGTTAGCGGAGCGCTCGAGCGGTGCCGGTGCGGGTGGCTGTGTGGTTCGCGTGGGGACGTCTGCGACCTGTAGGGGGACAGGCTGGGCTGGCGCAGGCTTGGGGGCGGCAATGGGCGCAGGGGTGACTGTGGCGGGCTGTGGCGGGGCGGGGGTGAGGTCGTCAGAGAGTGCGCCGCTCGTGTCGTCGGCGAGTGCACCGCTGTCGAACGAGTCGCTGTTCGTCGCGTCGTTCAGGGGCGAGTGCTCACCGAGAGATAGGGCGGACATCTTGCGGTACGCTTCGACGGCTCCGTCGCTACTCAGTGTCGAGGTGAGGGTTTCAACGGTGTCGGTGAACGCCTGTCCCTTGAGTTCCCTGCGTGCTGCTGGGATGTCCCATTGGAAGAACAGGATGAGAGCGGTGAAGAACAGGATGAGGGCTGCGACTGCGAGGCCGATTGCCGTTGCGGTGAATACGGTAATCACTTAGTGGCTCCTTCGGCTGCGTACACAGCATCGACGAGGGTGCGGGACTGGTCGAGCTTCGTGGAGAGCTGGGCTGACAGTTCAGCCGGTCTTCCTGGGGTCGGGTTGGGGTGCTGGGCGAGGTAGTCTTTCGCGCGCTCGAGCTGCGCGTCAACGTCGGCTTTGGGCACGCCGTCGGTGCGGAGCCTGTACGTGTAGTTGTTGATGCAGTCCACGATGTAGTTGAGGAGCTGCAACTGCACGACCTCACCGGAGCTGTCAGTGTTGAGGCTGGTGAGGTTGTTCCAGTAGGCCCGGTACATGCCGGTGTCGCTGCTGGTTTGGATCGCGGATGCGATGTCGCGGTTGAACGAGCCCATGTTGTAAAGAGCGCTCGCCTGTTCGACGTTGTAGTTGCCGCTGATCGCGTCCTTGAACCATGGGGCGGAGAGGGCGAGGCCGTCGGCGTTTGCGTCGCTGGTGTAGAAGAACCAGTAGAGCTCACCGATCTGGTAAGCGAGTTCGGGATAGCGCGGGTTGTCCTGAATGTCCTTGATGTGTTCACGGACGAGGGGAATGAAGGCGGCTTCCTCAGCGGAGGTGAACCTGCCGTCTCCCTGCTTGATGGCGGTAATCGTGTCGAAGTATGAGTCGATGTTGGAGGGGCGTGCGTTGATGACTGGCTCCCACGCTTCGACGGTGCCGGCTTTTTGGGCAGCGCTGGTGAGTGCTGCGTAGGAGTTCGCGTCGGCGTTGGCCCCGTAGGTGTAGGTTCCTGCTGATGCGATTGACATGATGAGGGCTGCTGCTGCGAGCGCGCCGACGGTGCGGATGCGTCTGCGGTGCTTGGCTCGGTGACGGCTATCGGCGGTCTTGTAGGTGTTGAGCGCAGCGATGACTTCGACCATGGAGGAGTAGCGGTCATCTGGGCGCAGGGCGACGCATTTGGCGATCACGTCGGATAGGGCGCGGCTGACTTCGGGGTTGGCTGCGTGCGCGTCCACGGGGCCTGTGGGGATGCCCCTGCGGTCGGACTCGGGGAGTTCGCCGACGAGGAGCTGGTACATCGTCATGCCGAGGCTGTAGATGTCGCTTCGGATGTCGAGCGGCGCGCCCTTGGTGATCTGCTCGGGGGGCGCGTAGCCCTTGGTGCCGAGGGCGTGGGTGTTGATCTGGTTGTCGGGGGTGATGACTTCGGCGAGGCCGTAGTCCATGAGCACCATGGAACCGTTCTGGTACATGATGTTCTTCGGCTTAATGTCGCGGTGGACGACAGGGCCGGGGTGAATATGTGGCGGGAGGGTGTGGAGGTACTGGAGGATGGTGGCGACCTGCACCATCTTGGAGACAACGAACTGCTCACTGAACCGGCCTTTGTCGGTGCGCTTGGCCGCATCAGCGAGGTCGTAGCCGCCGATATAGTCCATGAGGACGGAGTACTTGCCACCCGGCTTGTCGGTACGGTCTCGCACGTCGAGGATGCGAGGAATACCAGGGTGGGTGAGGGGCTGCATGAGGCGCGTTTCGCGCTTGAGGCTATCAACGGCGATTTTGCCGCGGCCTTTAGGGTCGGGGACGGGAGCTGCAACCTCTTTGAGGACGACGAGCTTGCCGTTCTTCGCGTCGGAAACTCCGTACACCTGGCTGAATGTGCCGTTGTGGAGTACGGAGCTGATGACGTAGCGGTCCCCCTTGCCGAAGGTTGAGCCCGTGTCGCGCAGGTTCGTCATGCTAGTCCTTCCGTTGAGGCGAGTAGAGCGGTGATGTTGTCCTGCTCCCCTGCTGCTTGTGCGCGCGTTGCAAGGTCGTTGAGGCCTGCTTCTGTGAGAGCGTCGAGCTTGTTGCCGACGGCTTCGTAAGCGTGCCAAAACCCGTCTGAGCACAGGAGAAACATATCGCCGGGCTGGTAGGTGCCGGTGTAGATGTCAGGGGTGTGACCGTCGGCTTTGGGCTTGCCGAGTGCGCGGGTGATGCGGCTGGCGTAGGTGCGGGCGATGTCGGGGGTGATGGTGACTCCGCGGCGCTTGAAGGCGTTGAGGGCTGAGTGGTCCTCGGTGAGCTGTGTGCCCTCGAGGGTGCCTGCTGGGATCTTGTAGGCGCGGGAGTCGCCGATTTGGAGGATCCAGTACTGGCCGTCGTAGAGGCGTAGGAGGGTGAGAGTTGTACCTCCTCCCGTGTCGGTGACCTTCTGGTGGGCGGTGGTGACGGCTTCGATGAGGGTGTCGTCGGTGATGTCTCCGGCCTTGATTGCGTCCATGTAGGTGCGGGCGGCGCTTTGGGAGGCTTGTGCACCGTTGGCGACTCCGCCCATGCCGTCGGCGATGAGCGCGAGGATGCCGGTCTTGCCGTCGGCGGTGAATGTGGCCCAGGCGTAGGTGTCCTGGTTTTCGCGTCGCTGGTTGCGGTGGGTTATCGTGTGGATGGTGGTCATGCCTGTTCCTTGACGACGTTGAAGGTGACGTGGCCGAGGCGTAGGAGCGCGCCGTCGGGGACGATGGTGGGTGTGTGGGGGTGGAGGCGGTGTGAGCCGATGTGGGTGCCGTTCTTGGAGCCGAGGTCGGTGATGATGACTTGTCCATCCTGCTCGTAGATCTGTGCGTGGCTGCGGCTGAGGCTGCTGTCGCGGCTGACGCTGATCTCGCTGCGTGTGGAGGAGCGTCCGATGACGACGGGGCGGGTGAGGATCGGCCAGGTTTCCTCCGTGGTGAGACTGTGGAGGCTGTAGGTCGCTCCTGCGGTTTCGTCGTCGTCGAAGAAGCCGGTCATGTCGTCCTCGTTGGTTTCGACGGACGTTACCGGCGTAGGTGCGACGGGCATGGGGGCGGCGGGGGCAGGTGTTGGTCGTGCGGGGGCTTCGACGACGGGGGCCTGTGCTGGAGGCGGCATGACTGGCGCGGGCGCGGGGGCCTGGACGATGGGGGCAGGTGGTGCGGGTGGAGCCGGAGGCTCTGGGAGCACCGGCTCGGGGAGCGCTGCTTCAGGCTGCGGGGGTTCGGGGGCTACAACTGGCGGCTGCGGCGCTGGCGCACGGTCGAACAGGGACTTGCGTGGCGGCGCGGGGGCCATCATGGCTTCGAGGTCGTCCACTGCCGAGTGCTCGACGGTGGGGATGGTCTTGTCCTTGACTGATGCGCGTAGGGCTGCTGCGAGCATGTCGGGAGTACCGATGGCTGCGAGCGGCCCATTCGCGGGTTCGACGATCTGGCTGAGCGTCACGGGCGATAGGTTGGGGGACACGAGGCGCGGGCCACCGTTTGCGAGCGCCGCCCAGTGCGGGGCGACCTTGGGCATGATGAATGACCACAGGTTGAAGGTGGGGTTGTCCTGTGGTGGTGCGACGGCGACCCAGAAGTCGCCCTGGCCGTTGGTGACGATGCCGGTTGCTGTGCGGTAGTCGCCTCCTTCGCGGATGAAGGCGCGCCACACGTTGATGATGCCGTCGAGTGAGGCTTTCCCGTTGAGGGTTTCGACGGGGGTGAGGCCTAGCTGCTGCGCGTGGGCTGCGGGGACGGCGGTCATGGGGGTAATGGTCATGGCTGTTTCACTTTCCGCTGGATGGGTTGCCGGCGAGGACTCGGAACCAGATGGGGTTGGTGGCTCGGTCGTAGGAGGCTCCCCAGATGAGGTAGAGCTCGGAGAGTCGCGTGGAGGAGGTCCAGGACTCGAGCGTCCCGGATTCGCCTGGTGCGAGGGTAATGCTGTTGGTGAGGCCGTACACGGTGCCGGTCCTGGTGTAGGGGTTGCGTGTGGCATCGACGAGGGTGTCGTCGGGGGTGAGGGTGATGGTCTCGGTGCCGAGGTTGCGGACCTTGAACGTGTAGAAGGCGTACTGCACTTCGCTGGACTCGACGAAGCCTCGGTTTTGCGCGGACTTTTGGCTCATGGCGCGGAATGCGTCGGGGCCGGTGAGGAAGGCGCTGAGGGTGACTTCGATGGGGGTGTCGGTGCCGTCGGTGGTCTTGACGACGACGGGGGTGTTTAGGCCTGCGGGGGCGTTGAAGGTGCCGTCTCCGACTCTCGGGAGTGTGCTTGTGTCGGGGAGGGATCCGTCTTGTCCTGCGCTGGTGAGGGCGTGTGCGCCGATCCAGTTGGGTTCGGTGTAGTAGTTGTCCGCGTACTTGCGGGTGCTCTTTGTGTCGTCGGAGTCGTCGCGCGTGGTGGCGGTAGCGTGCTCTGGATCGAGCGCATCTACGGCGAGTTCGCTGAACGTGTCTTGGAGCTTGCGGAAGCTCTCGGACGCAAACAGGGTGTCATCCATATACACGTCCTCCCCACTGGAGAGTCGGCAGGAGGAGCCGAGGCCGGTGCCGGTGCAGTCCATGATGGGGGGGCGGCTGACGGTGGTCGTGGGGAGGTTGGCGGCGTTCGCTGCGATGTAGGTGGCGAACGCATCGGTGACTTTGCGACTGAACTCCACGTCGCTGATCGACGTGAGCTTCGCTTTGGCGAGCGCGTCCTTCACGCCGGTCTTGTCGAGGGTGACCGCCCCGTAGTCTACGAGCTGGAAGTCCACGTTCTCGCCGTTGTTGAGTGTCGAGGGGGCGGTGGTGGGTTTCCAGGTGAAGGGGTTGCGGTGGGGCTGGCCTGTCCAGGTGAGCTGCCCGGTTTCGGGGAGCTGGTAGGTGACGGTGGCGAGGATGGCGCGCACGGCGTTGGTGCGCGCCTCGTTTCCGTTGAGGTAGTCGTACTCGCGGGCGACCCAGGACTGTTCGATGACTGCGTTGAGGCCGTTGGTGTCGAAGTCATGGAGGGCCGTCATGTAGGGCACGAACGTTGAGGTGCCTTTAGCTGCCTCGGGGAGGCTCTTCGCCGGAGGGACGATGACACCGAAGTAGGTGCCGATCAGCGCGACGGGCACTAGGGCGATGAGGGTGCGCTTGAGGAGCTTCTTCTTTCCACGCTTCTTCTTGGCTGGCGTTGCGGGTGTGGTGGTTGACCCCCACGAGTCCCAGGCCTCGCCTTGCGCGGGCGCGTTGTTCTGCGTGGGGGTGGTGGGGATGTTGGTGTCCCAGGAAGCCATTCTCCTGTCTCCTCTCCTGGTTAGTTCATCATGTTGCCGAAGAAGGTTACGGCATTCGCCGTGTCCACCGGCTCAGGGGCGGGCTCGGGATCGTCCACGGTGGGGAGCGCGGGGGTGTCGTCGGTGCGGGGCGCGAAGTCGTCCTCGTTGTCGCCAGTGGGGAACACCCACGGGCTTGTCTCGTCAGATCCAGTTGTTTCCACCTGAACTTGTTGGGGTTCTCGGGCTTTTTGCTGGGTTCTGAGCAGGTCTTGGATGAGTGATTCGAGCTTGTCGATACGGTCGCTCTGCTCAGGCTGTGCCGGTGGGGCCTGTACGACGACCTGCGGCTGCGCGGGCGCAATCTGCTCGAAGTACCTCATCCCCTGCTGTGTGCGCATGGTGAGCGAGTCGAGCATGAACTGAAGGCGCTCGTTCTCCTGCTGCGCTTCGTCCAGGGCGGTTTGGAGTTGTGCGCGCTCGAAGTCTTCCTCGTATCCGAGCATCACGTCAATGATGCGTCGCACTTCCTCGTTGTCACGGTAAGCGGTCAGTAGGGTGATGACGAGGGGGGATGCCTGCCGTTGCTGAGCGAACGGGCGGATCACGTCGTCGTAGATGTCCTGCGGGAGGCCCTTGACGACCAGAGTGTGCTTCTTATTCGATGACATCGGTCAGCCTATCTCCCTCACGGACGACGCTCGTAGCAACTGATCCGGCGATGTACTGGATCAGCTGTTGCGCCTGCCCTACTGATGAGGGTTTGTAGATGAGGGCTCGAGGCTGAGGGTTCAGACCTCCGAGGTTGATGAGGGTCGCTCGTAGCGACTGAATCTCTCCGTCAAGGATGACGGTGGGGAGTGTGTGAGCCGCGAACGCCATGTAGAGGACACGTGCGACCATGTTGTTGGCGGGTGGGCCGACGAGGATGATCTGCTTGCCGTCGCGGGCGACCTGTGCGAGGCGAGCTGCCCAGTCCACGAGCAGGTAGGCGAGGTCGTTCATGTAGGCGCGCGCGCCCATGGTGATGAAGCTGACCTGGTTGACGCTCGTGTCCGTGTAGGGAACGGGGCCGGTGCCTTTGGTGAGCCATGCGCGCCCGTCGGTCACGTCGTTGGTGCCGAAGCGGTAGTCGATGAGGCTGTCCACGTTCAGGTCGATGATGCAGACGGGGCCGTTGTAGGCAAGTTCGGCGGCGTACTTCTGGATGATCTTGTACGTCGTTTTGACTGCCCCTCCGGTGCCGGGGAAGATCACGCGCAGGCTCTTGACGACCGTCGGCGAGAGCGTCGCGACCGTCGGCAGGCTCAGCGTTAGGATGGAGTCCGCATTGGAGAATGCGTCGAGGCGCGCGAACGGGGACCGCTCAAAGGCAGCGAGCCGCTTGCGAAGCTCCATATCGCTACCGCCGTGCATGACCTGCTTTTCGAGGTCGGCCTTTTCTCGGGCAAGGCGCGTCGCGTCGGCTTCGAGGGCGACGATGCGGTCGCTCTCAGACGCGCGCGTGTTCAGGAGGGCTTCTTGTTCCGCGAGCTTCTGGTTCGCTGCGTCAAGTTCTGCCTGTAGGCGCGCTACGTCAGTGTTGGTGGAGGTGGCGGCAGATGCGACAGTCGGGGTGGCCTGCTGGGGAGCCACCGTGTTAGCACCTTGCGCAGCTGCAAGCGCAGCAAGTGCCTGCATGAAGGTATTGGGGTCTAGCGACTGCTCTCCCGTGGGAGCGTCGAGCTTGGCTCCTCGAGCGTTCAGATCTTCGACGAGGCGCGCGTCAGTCGAGTATGGGATGTACTTGTCGGTACTCACGATGCTGGGCGCGATCCGACCACTATCCGCGTACCCGTCGGGGACGATGAAGGCCACCACGTCGTTGCGCGTTGCGCTCAGGTGCGACTGGAGCTTAATTTTGGCGGCTGGCACTTCCGACAGTTCGACGACATCATCGGCCCCGTAGATTTGCGCGAAGCCCTCGCGTGCAAGTTTCACCGCGGAGGTGGGGAGGCCGTAGTAGTAGGCCTTGAACATGCTGGGCTCCTTCCTGTGGTGGGGCCTCCGCGCCCCTACCTGTTCGACTGGGTGAGCAGGGGGCCAGTGAACAGGGGGCGCGGAGGGGCTTGTGGGGTTACTTCTTCGTGTTCTTGTCGGTGAATCGCGCGAAGTTGATGGCTCCCTCGATGTTGAGGGTGCGTAGGTTGATGCCGTCCTTGACGGGAAGGAGCTCGATGTCGGGGGCGAAGGAGTGGACCTGTCGCACGACTGACTCAGCGATTGGTTCCGTCTTCTCGGGCTTGATCGCGCCACCACCGATGACGAGGAGGTACGCGAACTCGTTCGGCGCGAAGCGGTTGGCCTCGAAGGTCTCACGAAGGTGGTTCGTGATGGTGCCTGCGGCCTCGTTGCGGGCTGCGTTGACCTGGGCGCTCACGTCCTTACGCTTCGCGCCTGATCGGATGGAGCCGGTGAGGACCGCTTCTGTAGCGGCCTCACGAGACAGCGTGCGTCCGTATTCCTGTTGCACGTACTTGATGACGAGGGAGGCGATTGTGTTGCCACCGACCGGATAGGATGCGCTCGCGGACGCGATTGGGTTTAAATCCTTGATGAACGTCACGTCGGCTGTGCCCGCTCCGAGGTCGAGAACAATGATTGGCTCATTCACGCAGTCGGCGTAGTCGGCGACCGTGCCCATTAGGGGGGTGAAGACGGTGGCGATGAAGCCCGCCAGGCCCTCGGCGAGGACAGACACGTCGCCCACCTTGATCGGGATACTGACCCGCTCGGGAGCGATGATCTCTACGCTCTTCGCGAGCGTGAAGATCTTCTTGAAGGTGTCGCCCTTACCGGCCTCACTTGGTGGGGCTAGGAGGGTCACGTTCCAGGTGATCTCCAAAGACTCCGGCTTCTTGCGCAGGAGCTTCGCAACGAGCTCGCGGCCAATGAAGACGGCGTAGTGGAAACTCCACAGGGTTGTCTCCGACTGCGCCTTCGTCGCAATGGCGGAGCTGGGACGGGTCGCGGACTTGGAGAACTCGCGGTCGGCGAGAGGGCCTGCTGCGTACAGGTGTGTTGGTTCGCCGGCTGCGAGGCCCTGGGGTGCACGGAAGATGATCGAGCGAAGCTCGTTCGGCTTGCCATTCACCTCGTCGGCAACGTACTGCTCTGGGATTACGTAGTCGTCCCCAATGGCAGCGAAGGCGTTGGGGAGAATCGTGATGGGGCTGGCCTTCCCGTTCACAAGGACAGCAACTCGGGTTTCCGAGTTGCCAAAGTCAATGACCAGGCGCGCCTGCA
>ERZ772910.12-NODE-12-length-120128-cov-3.779751_pt1 | contig 120128 bp, 101 predicted proteins | sample MGYA00511357_ERZ772910 | MGnify/ENA primary metagenome ERZ772910 (study PRJEB29015, sample SAMEA2738096) | human oral metagenome | biome: human oral; feature: human-associated habitat; material: saliva | place: China | collected 2193 ... | reverse complement strand
GGTTTACATGTATATGCAGATTTTCGGTGCCGGAAACAGCGTCACCGAGCGCAATGCAGGCATCGGTGCGGCAGTTGGCGTCATGCTCAGCATCTGTGTGGTGGTGATTTTCACCATCTGTAACAAACTCTTACAGGATAAAGAACTGGAATTTTAGGAGGGACTATGTTTTCCATTTTTAAAAAAGAAAAAAAATACCGCGAGCCCTTCCGTCTCAAGAAGGAAGCCCGCTTATTGCCCGGATATCTGCTCTTACTCTTATGGATCTTCTTTACGGTGATGCTGCTAGGCTGGGTCTTTCTGGCCAGCTTTTCCACCACAAGAGAGATCTTTGCCAACAGCCTTCTCTCCAGCGGCCTGCATTTTGAGAACTATGAAAAGGCGTGGGTGAACTCCGATGTCTCCACCATCTTCTTCAACTCCCTTTTCTATTCGCTCAGCTCCGTCTTCCTGTTGATTCTGATCTGTGCGCCGGCGGCTTATGCGCTCTCCCGCTTTGACTTTGCATGCAACAAGCTGATTCAGCACTTTTTTGTAGCATCTATGGGAGTGCCCGTCGTGATGATTGTCCTCCCGCTCTTTGCCCTGGTCGCAGGTCTGGATATCCTGAACAACGTCACGGCAAACAAGCTGACCCTGATTCTTCTCTATGTCGGCATTAACGTTCCCTACACCACGATCTTCCTGATGGGGTTCTTCTCGAATATTTCCAGGGCTTTTGAAGAGGCCGCCGCCATCGACGGTTGCGCTCCCGGCAGAACCTTCTGGGAAATCATGCTGCCCATGGCGCAGCCCGGCATCATCACCGTCAGCATCTTTAATTTCATTAACGTCTGGAACGAATATTTTATCTCCCTGATCTTCGGCAATTCCGACAAGGTACGCAGCGTCGCCGTCGGCCTTTATTCCATGATCAATTCCATGAAGTACACCGGCGACTGGGCGGGCATGTTCTCCTCTGTCATCATTGTATTTCTGCCGACCCTCATCCTCTATCTCTTCCTGTCCGAGCGCATCATCGCGGGCGTGACCGGCGGAGGCGTGAAAGGCTAACCTTCAGATCGCTCATAGATGGAGTGCCCACAGACCGGCTTTTCACAAACGGGAAAAGTCTATCACCCGCAAAATGGATTGTCACAAATAGAAAAAGCCTATCATCCAAAAATCGCTTTTCATCAAAAGAAAGAAGTACGCATGAAAAAGATTCTCCAACAAAGCGAAATCGAAGCTGCCCTTTCGCAGTTCCAGCTCTCCGGCAGGGTACGCTCCTGCCGCTCCTACGGTTCCGGCCACATTAACGACACCTTCCTCGTCGAAGCGGACAAGAAGTACATCCTGCAAAGGATCAATACGGATGTGTTCAAAAAGCCCGCCGAACTCATGGAAAATATCTCCCTCGTCTGCTCCTATATGAAAGAGGAGATGACCTATACGGGAGGGGATCCCGAGCGGGAGGCGCTCACCCTCGTGCCGACACGGACAGGGCAATGTTTCTTTGAGGATGCAAACGGGAACTTCTTCCGCGTCTATCTTTTTATTGAGGGTACAACCACCTACAATCTGGTAGAAAAGCCGGAACACTTCTATGAGAGCGCCTATGCCTTTGGCCGCTTTCAAAATCTGCTTTCCGGGTTTCCGGCACATCGGCTTTATGTCACCATCCCGGACTTTCACCACAGTGTGAAACGCTTTTCTGATTTCAAACAGGCCGTCGCAGCCGATCCGGCCTCCAGAAGAAAGGATTGTGAGCGCGAGATCGAATTTTTTTACCAGCACGAAAAAGATCTCTCCTATGCGCTGGATCTCCTCCGAAAAAACGAGTTGCCGCTTCGCGTTTCTCACAACGACACGAAATTAAACAATATTCTCTTCGACACAAAAACGGGAAAAGCGCTTTGCATCATCGATTTGGACACCATCATGCCCGGTCTGTCCATCTTTGACTTCGGAGATTCCATCCGTTTCGGCGCCAATACCGCCGAAGAAGACGAGAGAGATTTATCCAAGGTCTCGCTCTCACTCCCCCTCTATTCCACCTATGTAAAAGGCTTTCTGGCCGGTGCAAACGGAAAACTCACTCCTCTTGAAATCGAGTCTCTTCCGGAAGGGGCAAAGATCATGACACTGGAATGCGGCATGCGCTTCCTTGCCGATTATCTCGAAGGCGACGTCTATTTCCACACCGCCCGCCCTGCTCACAACCTCGACCGCGCCAGAACGCAGATCGCACTGGTGCAGGATATGGAACGGAAGTGGGAGAAGATGAAGGCGAGGGTTCTTTTACGCTAAGGGTGAATCGTCCGCAACAGGTGGATGAATTACGATATCCGCATAAAGCTCATAAAATAGGTCATGTATTTCAGACTGGGTGCAGAGAAAGAACGTACCTCCATCCCCCTCACTTCCTCCTGATAATCCCCCTCATGATCCGCTCCAGTACAATCCACAAGATCGCACTGCCTGCGCAGATCATGACCCAGGCTTTCGGTTCCTCCATCAGCGGCAGCGGGACATTCATGCCGAAAAAGCCGGTAATGACCGCCACGACGCTGAGCAGGATTTCAAAGATCGTCAGCGTGCTCAGGTTGTTATTTAAATCGTTGTTCAGGATGTTGTTGTAGGAGTCAGACAACTGCCGCACAATCGTGGACATGAGGGTCGTCATGGAAACGAGCTGTCTGGCTTCCACCATGGCATCGTCGAATTGTCCCGTCTCCTCTTCATTCAGGCTCCGGTAGAGCGCATGCGCCTGAATATGCTCAAGCAAGAGCCGGTTCTGCGTGGCGGCGGAAGTCAGGTACACCATTCCGATCTCCAGATCGCTGAGTGCGTAGAGGTTTTGCTTGGTCGTTTTTTTGCGTAAAAGATGATTGATTTCATCCTTCTGCTTGTCTAAGCGTTCAATAATCGGATAGTAGGCATTGGAAATCATTTCAAGAGCGGCAAACAAAAGGGTGTAAATGGACAGTTCTTCGTGTGTGTCCGCGTATTCACACATCCTCCGGATGATATACTGATTGTCCTGATTGCTGATCGTGATCAGTCTGCTCTTCTGCGCCAGAAAGGTGAGCGGCACCGTCTCGTAATATTCTTTGTCTTTTTCCAGATCCAGCACGCTGTAAATGAAGGTGACCGTCCCATCCTCTCTGTTATAATCCATGTGGGCATGCTCGTTTTTGTCCAGCGCATATTCGATGGTTTTGGGGTCGATTTCGTACTCGTTATAAAGCTGGGATCCGTCTGCAATCCGGTCGCTGTTCAAATCGATCCAGGTCGCGTTGTGGCTTAATTTTCTCATGAAAGGCATCTTTGGTCTCCCTCTCTATCGTTTCATTTTCCTCCCCATTCTAGCAGGTGGCGGATACACGATTCAACTGATCAGCTTCTTTTTCCCGTATCGGTTGACAGTCTCCCCCTTCTTATTATATGTTTGGAGACAAAAGTGCGGGAAGGAGACGCGTTTATGAAGCAGGAACTACTCTACTTGTTTTTACTATTTTTTATCTTTTCTTTTCTTGGTTGGTGTATGGAGGTCACGCTGATGTTCCGTAAGTACCACCGGTTCATCAACCGCGATTTTCTGACCGGTCCCTGGCTTCCGATTTACGGGTCGGGCGCCGTGATGATCACGGTCGCTGTGCAGGCCTTTGCTCCCATTGAACGCGGGTTTATCGCCTCTTTCTTTTTTTCCTTTGTGATCTGCGGCTTCTGGGAGTATTCCATCAGCTATTATCTGGAAAAAAAATTCCATGCCAGATGGTGGGATTACAGCAATCGTCCAATGAATCTGAATGGCAGAATCTGGATCGGTAACCTGATTCTCTTCGGGCTGGGTGGTGTTTTGATTATCCATTTCCTGGATCCCTTTTTTTCCCAACTCATTCACAGGATTCCCCTGCTCCTCCAGGAAATTCTGGTCTGCGTCTTAAGTGTGTCCCTGATCACGGACTTCCTTGTATCGCACCTGGTTTTGAAACTGATCAAACAGCAGACGGAGACGAGCACGGCGGACGATACGGAACAGATCAACAGGGAAATTCGTCAACTGTTCAGCAGCCGCTCTTATTTCTACCGTCGTTTTACAGATGCTTACCCTGAGGTGGTTTACCGTACCGCGCGGATCTCCGCCAGGCTGGATAAGATCCGGGAAGAGACGGAGCGTCTGCGGATGGAAGCGCAGCAGCGGGTGGAAAAGGGAGCCAGTCTTTTGCGTGAGAATCTGGAAAACAGACGCAACAGATGATCCCTGCCTCTCACCGACTTGCCAATGACAAACCACTTTTTGCACAGAATTTTTTTCCCAGAATTTCTTGCACAGGATTCTTTGCTCAGGATTCTTTTCACAGAATTCTTTGCTCAGAATTCTTTGCCCGGAATTTTTTGCTCAGTATAGAAGATGAAACGAATCGAAGTTTTTGTCAAAAGGGAGTTGACAAGAAGTGGAAAAGGCATTATATTCTATTCATCGCTTAATCATACTAATCCCGTAGGAAATAAGGTTTATTAAAAAGGAGAACCCACATGGCAAATATTATTTCGAGATCGACGGAACTCATTGGCAGAACCCCCCTTCTGGACGCCAGTCGTTTTGCAAAGAAGGAAGGCGTGACCGATGCTCGTATTCTGGTGAAGGTGGAAGCGTTGAATCCCTCCGGCAGCGTGAAAGACAGGATTGCGCTTGCCATGGTTGAGGATGCGGAGAAGAGCGGGAAACTTGCTCCCGGCGGAACCATCATTGAGCCGACCTCCGGCAACACCGGAATCGGTATCGCAGCCGTTGCCGCTTCCAAAGGCTATCATGCGATTATCGTCCTCCCCGACACCATGAGCGTGGAACGCAGGAACCTGTTAAAGGCTTATGGAGCGGAACTGGTTTTGACCGAAGGGGCAAAGGGGATGAAGGGCGCCATTGCCAAGGCAAATGAATTGCAAGAGCAGACCCCCGGTTCTGTCGTTTTGGGACAGTTTGACAATCCCGCCAATCCGAAGATCCATGAGGCAACCACCGGCCCAGAAATCTATGAAGACACCGACGGCGAAGTGGATGCTTTCATTGCGGGCGTGGGTACCGGCGGAACCTTAACCGGCACTGGCAAATATCTGAAGAGCAAGAAAGCTTCCGTACGTGTTGTTGCGGTAGAGCCCGATACCTCCGCCGTGCTTTCCGGCGAGAATCCGGGACCTCACAAGATTCAGGGAATCGGCGCAGGCTTTATACCCAAGGTATTGGATACCACGGTCTATGATGAAATCGTCCGCGTCACCAACGAAGATGCCTTTGCCTACGGCAGAGACTTTGCGACCACCGAGGGCATTCTGGTCGGCATTTCTTCCGGTGCTGCCCTGAAGGCGGCGGTAGAACTGGCTAAGCGCCCTGAATTTAAGGGAAAGACCATTGTGGCTCTGCTTCCCGACAGTGGCGATCGTTATCTCTCCACTGCCCTCTTCTCCGGAGAGGCCTAACCGAAATCGTTTCCCCATCTTCAGTAGGTAGCTCTAAAGAGGCTGCAGAAATGAATCTGCAGCCTCTTTTTGTAGCTTCCATTTTCCAAAGCATCCTCATGGACGAGCTTCGGATCCACTCGATTCAAATCTAACCTATTCGGATCCACTGCATTCAAATCTGTCTTCATTAGATCCACTCGATTCGGATCTCAGCTTTTTTCAGGGGTGCGGGAGGAACCGATCTTCTGCACCTCGTCTTTACGAATCTCAATCAGAGGGCCTCCCTTTCCATTGATATAGTCTCCGGTAATGGTCACCCTGCCAATGTTTTCATCCTTTGGGATTTCATACATGATGTCCAGCATGAATTCTTCGATGATGGCACGCAGCGCTCTCGCCCCCGTATCTTTTTTCATGGCTTTTTCTGCGATGGCAAGAAGAGCGGAGTCATCAAACAACAGTTCCACCTCGTCCAGCGCAAGGAGCTTCTGATATTGCTTCAGAATCGCGTTTTTGGGCTCTTTCAGGATCTGAATGAGCATTTCCTTCGTCAGTCCCTGCAGGGTGCAGATCACCGGAAGTCTGCCGAGAAATTCCGGAACCATCCCGTATTTGCGCAAGTCTTCAATGGTGACTTTACTGAGAATATCCGGGTCCTTATCGTATGCATCCTTCAGGTTGGAGGTAAAACCGATGGACGACTCTTTGTTCAGACGCTGCTTGATGATGTCTTCCAGATCCGGGAAAGCACCGCCGCAAATAAAAAGAATATTACGAGTGTTCACGGTTGCCAGAGGTACCATGGCATTCTTGGAATTCGCTCCGACAGGAACCTCGATGTCCGATCCTTCGAGCAGTTTTAGCATCCCCTGCTGCACGGATTCCCCGCTGACATCCCTGGAGGTCGTGTTCTTTTTCCTGGCAATCTTGTCTATTTCGTCGATAAAGACAATGCCCTGTTCCGCTTTTTCAATATCGTTCCCCGCTGCCGCAAGGAGTTTGGAAACCACGCTCTCGATGTCGTCTCCGATGTAGCCCGCCTCTGTTAAACTAGTGGCATCCGCAATGGCAAGCGGCACGTCCAACAGCTTTGCCAGCGTCCGCACCAGATAAGTTTTGCCGCTTCCCGTCGGGCCGATCATCAAGATATTCGACTTCTCGATTTCGATGTCGTCCATGGTCTGCGTGGACACCCGCTTATAGTGGTTGTAGACGGCAACCGAGATCATCTTCTTGGCCTTTTCCTGACCGATGATATAATCATCCAATTTGGCCTTGATTTTATGAGGGGCAGGGATGCTGTTCAGATCAAATTCCTTCTTAGGCTGCGGGCCTGTTTTCTTTTTCTTCACCCTCTGCGTATTCGGAATCCCGCCGCCTCCGAACAGTTCTCCCAGATTAAAGATGGTAAAGGGAGGCAGGTGAGAAGACTTGTCATCCCCGTTTTCTTGAGATTCCTCTTCCTGCTTCGCCTGTTCCTCTACCTTTTCCTTCGTCCGGTCTGCTGCCTTTTCTTCTGTCTTCTCATTTGCAGCTTCGTTGACCTGTTCTTCCGTCTTTTCTTTTGAAGTTTCTTTGTCTTTTTCTTCTGCCGCTCCTCTCGTCTGTTGATCTCCTCCGCCGGTGAATTTGTTTTGCATATTTTTGTTGAGTTCATTCATCAGCTGCGCATTGTTTAGTAGCCCGTTGTAATCAAAGGATCCGATGGTATCCATCATCCTCTGCATACATGAATCACAGATGTGGATATCTCCCGGCAGATGCATCATGTGTCCGACCTTGGATTCCGGTCTGCGACAAACGAAGCACACCGCCTCGTAAGTGCCATCCTCGTTATTCTGGTGATTATCCTTAAAATGATCTTCCATTCTTCCCTCTGTTCTTTACGGCCTTTTTTTGCAATGATCCGCTCTTAAGATGCTCTTTTCTCCTGCCATTCCGGAACTGCAGAGATTTGAGTGTGTCATCCGGCGCATCTTCCTCGTCGTAATCCGCACCGTCGCCGTCATCCTCTCCGCTCCCTAAATAGGATTCCATATCGTCTCCCGCCTTTCCGTTCCGGTCTGCGGTATCACCGGGATCCGCTTCCTCGGAATGGATGGTGATCCCACTCGCTTTTGCGTTTAGCAGGGTGACCGTAATTTCCCGAATGGCATAGCCGCCTGTTTCCTTCCGAATCACCGTTACATCCGCCTCATCTCCGGCATGATAGTAAGACATCACGCGCACCAGACTTGCTACGGAATCCACTTCCATATCATCCACCTTCGTGATGATATCGCCCGTACGAAGTCCTGCCTTTTCTGCAGCACTCTTCTCTCGCACTTCCGAAACGTAGGCGCCCTCAATCCCCGAAGGATCTTCTGCACTCAAGCCAAGGTAACCCCGATCGATCGCCTTCACCTTGAACTTCGTCTTTTGTTCGCTCAGTTGCATAATTTCATCTCTGACATCCGAAATCGGGATGGCGAAGCCGATGCCGTCCACAGAATCTCCACCGACCTTGGCGGAATTGATCCCGATGACCTCGCCCTTCTTATTGAGAAGCGCGCCACCCGAATTCCCGGGGTTGACGGCGGCGTCCGTCTGGATGAACTGCTCCGTTTCCCCGTCGTCCAACTCGACCTTTCTGCCAAGAGCACTGATGACTCCGCAGGTCACAGACTGGCCGTACCCCATCGCATTTCCGATGGCAATGGCGGGCTCTCCGATCTTCAGAATCCTGGAGTCCCCGAGCGTCGCTGTTTGAATCTGATCTTCCGTTTCTTCCGTCAGCTTCTGTAAATTCACCGCAATCACCGCCAGATCCAGCGTATCATTATAGCCCTTTAAGTTCGCCGGTGCTTTTGTTCCGTCAAAAAAGGTCACCTGCAGTGCATCCGCATCCTCAATGACATGCTCATTGGTTACAATCAGCAGTTCCTGATCCGTTTTCTCTAAGATGATACCCGATCCGTACATCTCTCCGGTTTCTTCATAGAGATCCCCGTAATCCTCTACCGTTTGCGTGTATTTGCAGTTGATGGCGACAATGGATGGCATGACGCTCTCCACCACCTCGGAAACATCGGTCACAACGGTCTTATTTTCGTCCGTAAGGCCAGAGTCACCGGAGGAAGCTGCCCCGGACGCGCCCATGCCGACTCCGCTAACACCGGTACTCGCCTCTGCACCGGAAGCACCGGCACTCGCCTCTGCACCGGGCGTACTTGCCTCTGCGGCAGCCCCGCTCTGTGTTTCCCCCCCTTTTTTCTTAGACTTCCCGGACGCATCCGCTGTCGCATGATCTTTGCCGGAGTTCTTTTGGGTTTTTTCCTGAGTGACCTCCGTCTCTTTTGCTTTCGCCTTCCCCGGCGCATAGATCTGCCAACCGGTTCTGGCATAGACTTCCGCTCTTACCGGCGGATATGCATAAGAAGTGACTCCGCAGGCAAGGAGCAAAAGAATCAGCAGAAAGCAAAGAAAGCGGAGAGGCTTCCTCTTTCGAGGCTCCTTTCCGTTTTTGTCCCTCTCCTGCTGCGTGGAAGAACCGGATTGCGGAGACGAATTCACTCGATTTTCATAAGAATACCCGCTGTAATTGCCATTCTCCGATCCTGTCTGCATACCGCTATCCGCCATCTTCTTGTTGTCATCTCCGCTCACGATTTCCCTCTTTCTGTACTTGCGTATCTTCTTTCCGGTGTTTCCACTTGAAAATTTTGTATCCTTCTTTCGGGTATTTCCACCTTCAAACTTCGCATTTTTCTTCGGGCATTTCCACCTTCAAACTTCTTATTGTTCTTCCGGTGTTTCCACCTTCAAATTTCGCTTCTTCCTTTCGGCAATTTCCGGCCGATCCATGCCTCTGCAACCCTCTTGTCTCCTTACGATCCGTCCTCTTCCAGCACCCGGATCTCCATATAGTCAAAATCAATTTCTTCGACGAAACTGTCCCGGGTGAATCGACACCGTGCATGATTTTGAAAGTCCTTCACATTGACTTCCAACCAAAGAGGCTTGGGAAGATCGAACTGATAACAGGCTTCCTCTAACATCTTCATGATCCGGTGCGTCCTGGTGTCCTCCGAGTCGTCTTCCAGTGTCAGATCTTTTAGTAAATGATTGTTTTTAAATTCGCGCACCCAAAGCCGCAGCATGCCTTCCCCCATACATCTATGATCTGTGTGAAACCTGTAAACTGTCCGGGAGACTCTTTGACCTCATCCCTTGCTTCCGATTTACAGCGCAATCCCTTCTTTTTTGCAAAGCTCTCTGGCGCTTTCCACCGAGTCTACCCCCGTCTTATTCTTGATCGGTGCAAATTCATGCTCTCTGACGACCTCATACGGGAGGCAGCTCTTCAACTCATGAATCATATCCAGAACCAGCTGCTCGAACTTGATCCCGTTGATCTCCTGTGCCTGCACCGGATTTCCCGCCTCGTCGATGTGATTGATTTTTTTCTCAACCACATGCAGGGGTAGTTTCTGGTTCGCGATCCGCTTCAGTGCCGGTTCGTAAAAAAGATAATTCAGGATGACCCCGAAGTTATAGGCCGGATCCCCCTTCTCATTCTTCTCGTCCATCATTTTTTCCGACAGGTCGTAGTACTCCACGATCGAAGGTCTTCCATCTTCTAAGCAGATGACCCCGACCTTCTCATCCTTTGTCACCTTTTTGACCACCTTGGCGCCGCATTCCACCTCCTTCGTGATCGTTGCCCCCACAAAGACGGGATCGCAGATTCTCTGCAATACATTATCGACGGAGAAAATATTGATCCACCGGATGCCCTCTTCCTCCATCTTCTTCGTCAGTCCCGCCCTTTGCAAAGAGAGATACCAGCCCGCGTTGCCGTTCGGGGAAGTGGCGATCTGATATTTGCTCTCCATGTAAACCTTGCCGTTATAGTCGCAGGCAGGAGCCATTTCCTGGGTAAAAAAAGTCACTTCCTTCTCCGGATACCCAAAGAACGCATGCTCTTTCAAAAAGGTTACCGTTTGCGTATGGTTTTTTTCACTGGTCATGATGTAGAGCGGAATATAGGTACCCTCCGCCTCTCTTACCACGTCCAGGAGGTTTTCGATCAGACGTTGAAAAATATAAACGTGTTTGGTCAGTCCGATGTCATACATTCCCTTCGGATCACTGCTTCCCAGTCTGGTTCCCATGCCGCCGGCCAGGAGGCAAGCCGCAACCTTCCTTTCTTTGATAGCCAAAAGGCCTGCTCTCTTAAAGTCTTCCTCCTGCTTTTTGATCTCGGGAATCTCCATGCAGGAAAGTGGTGAAAATTCTCCTCTTGGAAGTTCCTTCCCTCTGTTTTTGCTGTTTTCCAGGATATGAAAGTCCGTCCTTTCGATCTGCGCCAGAAGCTCTTCCTGCTCCTTCCCGCTTAGTTCGTCAAAAAAATGTAGGACGTGCTCCTGTCCGTATTCCTGCAGCTTCTTTTTTGCCTCTTCGATTGTCATGTTTGTCTCCACGCTGTCTGTAACAAATGCCGCCTCGATTGTCTTGTTCTCTCCACGCTGTCTGTAGCAAATGCCGCTTCGTCTCTCTTACGTTTCTTTGCTCTTTGTACGCCAAAGTCTTTCCCAGCCAAAAACCGGGAAAGACTTTTGTCTTGACCTTATCTTTTTTTCTTGGTGGACCTTCTCGTATGTGGCTGTGCCGTCGGTGCCTTCGGAGGGATCACCGTTCCCGGTGCCACCGCGGATACCGGCGGCGTAAGTCCCTGTGGCGCAATCAGGATGCCGTTTGCATCAAAGGTGCAGTTCATGCCCGCAATGTTTACGGTCGCATTCCTGACCATCAGACCGGTTGCCGGATCGAAATAATAATAACCCGCGCTTGTCTGTAAGAAGCCCGTGACCAGATGCCCGTCTACATCGGTATAATAGGTCCCGCCAGGGGTCTGAATCAGGCCGATCTGCGCCTTGTAATCTCCGCCCATGAAATAGATCTTTCCATCTGCGGCGGTGACCATACCGGATACGGCAGCTCCGTCCGCACCGAAGTAGTATAATCCATCCGGCAGGGCGGTCAGACCGGTGTTTGCCATAATGCCTTTTTCGTTAAAGTAGTATAACTTCTTTCCGATCGTCTGCAATCCCGTCTTCATGATATGGTTTTCATCAAAGTAGCGCATTCCCTCGGGCGTTGCCGTCATTCCCGTGGCAGCCGCACCACCGGAGGCCGGATCGAAATACATCATTCCTACAGGCGTATTTTGCAATCCATACTGCAGGATGCCGGACGCATTAAAGTCATACGTCTTTCCCTGGATCTGCTGCATCCCGGAGACCATTGCATAGTCCGGTCCGAAATACCTTGTTCCATCCGCCAGTGTCACAAATCCGCTGGCGGCAGCTCCGCCGGATGCCGGATTGAAATACATGAACTGACTCCCTACCGGTTGCAGGCCGACGGTCTGCACGCCATTGGCATCAAAGAGATAACTTCCCTTATCGATCTTATAGAAGCCGACGGCAGCCTTTCCACCCTGGAGCGGATCCAGATAGCGCATCGCCGATCCGTCATTGAACCAGCCTGTGGTGATGGTAAAATCGGGGGCCGCATAGTAGAGCCCGTTGTTGTAAGTGATCCATCCCGCCTTCTTCCGGTAATTGCTGTAGAAAACGCGCTTGCCTCCCGCATCGACAAACCCTTCCGGCGGGATCACGGAGGCGTAATCTTTGAACAGATAATTCATATCCACCCGACCGGCAATGCCGCTAACCGCACCGTTAGAGGTATACTGCCAGACGGTATACGGTCCCGGGTGCGTGTTCACCGTATTGTACTGCGCCACCCACTTATCCGCATAGACAGCGCCAATTCTCTGGACAAACCAGTTTCTGCTGGCATAAACCATCGGGTAATAGCCGGCCGCTGCAATCACATCACAGAACGTATTGGCAATTGCCGCCAGCTGATCCGGCGGTAGCCCCTTATGGATCTCCGCCTCGATATCAATGGCCACCGGAAAAGAAACCGGATAGTTCTGCATCAGACTCACCATCAGCTGTGCTTCCGCCCTGGCCTGATCGACACTTGCTGCATACGTATACCAATAGGCACCCGCCCGGATACCCACTGCCGCCGCACCATTTAAATTGGCGGGGTAAAAACGGTCAATGGTTTTAGACGTGCCGATGCGAACAAAAGCAAACTGAATGCCGCTTGCCTTCACTGCCTGCCAGTTCACTGCTCCCTGATAGGCACTGACGTCAATGCCCTGTACCGGTCCCGCCGCCTGTGCAGAGATGCTGTTTCTTACAGGCAAAAAAGCAGTCGCTTCATCCGGCAGAGGTGCGAGCGCTACACTAAGCGCCACAGCCAGTGTCGTCACAAAGGTTGCTGCTTGTTGCAATCTTTTCCATTTTCTGAATCTCATCTTCTCCCTCCTGAAATTTGATGCATCCTCTTGATACCCCATGGGCTCTATTATCCTACAAAATCTCAGGAATACAAGGGCGGATATCGTTTCTTTCTCCAAAGGAGCGTTTCCTTTCTCCTGTCTTTAGGCAGATAATTTCATATCGCCCTCTTTGATCCAACCCATTTTCCTGCAAAAGGCAGCCCCAAGCAAAGATAAAACAGCCGGCAGCACTAGGCACAAGAGCAGCAAAGAAATCCAGTCCATGGCGGTCACTGCGCTCTTTCCGCCCGCTTCCACCGCGCTCAGCCAGCCGGTATACACACCGATCGGTCCTACGAGGCCACAGGTTCCCATGCCGGAAGTCACCGCCGGTCCGTTGTTCTCAAAATGAAACAGGCAGGTTGCCAGGGGGCCTGTGATCATGGATGCAAAAGTCGCCGGAATCCAGATCCTCGGATTTTTGACAATATTCCCCATTTGCAGCATGGAGGTTCCCAGTCCCTGGGAGACAAGGCCGGATATTCCGTTTTCCCGATAAGAAATCACGGCAAAGCCCACCATCTGGGCACAGCAGCCTGCTACCGCCGCACCTCCCGCAAGACCGGTCAGCCCGAGAGCCGCACAAATGGCTGCAGAAGAAATCGGAAGAGTAAGAGCAATGCCTACCAGAGCGGAAACCAGAATTCCCATAAAGAAAGGTTGCAATTCCGTTGCCCACATGATCAGACTTCCTACCTCCGCGGCCGCTTTCCCGATGAGCGGTGCCAAAAGGGCGGAAAAGAGCATGCCGGAGCCGATCGTTACGAGGGGTGTCACCAGAATATCCACCTTCGTTTCTTTGGAAACCGCCTTGCCGATTTCCGTCGAAAGAATGGCTACGAAGAGGACGGCGAGCGGTCCTCCCGCTCCTCCCAGCGCATTGGAAGCAAAGCCCACGGTGATCAGGGAGAAAAGCACCAGTGGTGGCGCCTCCAGTGCATAAGCAATGGCCATTGCCATTGCCGGTCCGCTCATGGCGGAAGCCATCGCTCCCACGGTATAATCAACACCGCCGATCGTTGCCACGACTTTGGTTAAGGCGGAAATTCCCAGTCGCTGCCCGATCGTATTTAAAATCGTCCCGATCAGGAGGGAACAAAAAAGTCCCTGTGCCATGGCGGATAAGGCGTCTATCCCATAGCGTTTCAGTGAAATCTCAATCTTCTTCCTTTTTAAAAACTCCTTCATCGCTTTTCTCCTCTTGTCCTGTTTTTTCCAGGAGGCTTCCGCCCGGGCGAAGCATCCTGCTCCTCCCGGGGCTCTCCATCCACTTCTGCCTCTCAACCGGCTTCCTCTTCCTCTTACCCCCGCTCCGATCAGGGGGATGCAATCCTGCCCCCGGGTCTCTACGGGACACTCCGGAATCCCTCCCGGATGGAAGGACCCCTCAGCTTTGCCCGCGGAAGCGTCGGCGCAGACGGGAAGGGCGAGTAGCCTGCCCTGTCCCCCTCGACCGGTCGGTAAAACCGTTTTCCGCCCAGATAAAAGGGCTGCGTCTGAAAACGCTCATAATCCTCCTGGCAGACCAGATAAGAGAGCTGGAATTTTTTTGCTTCGGAAAAAAAGAGCCTGCCGCCTTTATACAGAAGCAAAACCGCCACCAGAAAAATCAGGATCCGATTGCCGATTTTCAGTCCGCTCTCCCTTGGAAGTCCGAATCCCCCCCGGTCTTCTGTCTCCCTGCCACCGGTTGTCTTTTCTCTTTTGGTGAACAGGAGCCTGAACCAGATCCATAACCAACAGGCCATCAGTGCCGCCGGAAGATAGACATACGCATATCCGTATCGCAAGAGAGGTGCCGTCAGAAACCAGAAGAGGAAGGAAGCATAAAGGACCGCTTCGATTAGCAGAAAATCCGCATAGCCGGTCTGCCACCTGGCATTCAACGGGAAGATCCCATGTGGTCGCAGTTTCTTTTTTCCAAAAACTCTTTCATGCCTCAAAAGGATGAGCCATTTACACAGCGCCGGCACGGTCAGGAGAAGGCCGCACAAATCCGCCACCCATAAGAGCCGAAGGGAAACGGTTTGCTGATGAAACCAGTCTCTTACCCAGAGAAGAAAAGGTCTGTCCGCCATGGAGGCACTGTGGTATCCTCTCCCATAGGCCCCAATCTCTTTTGCATCGTAGAGCAGTTCTCCCTTTGGGATCTTCCAGTCCACTGCAAACAGATCCAGTCCGGCAAAAGGGTAGATCAGCCAGCCGGAAAGGAGGACATTGCGCAGCAGGAAAGGAACCGCGACCAGGCCTGCCAGCAGGAAGAGTGCAGCAAGAGTCTTCCAGGCCTTACTGCCTCTTTCCCGAAACAGCATGACTGCCGGCTTCACCACCACCCATACCATCATCCCTGCCGAAAGTTTGATGGTGAGCGCATAAACGGACAGAAGGAAGAGGAAGGCATAGGGTGCATAGGACCGTTCTTTTTTTACAGAAAGATCCAGGTAGGCAATCACAATATAGAAGACGAGTACCGTCACAAAATAGTCGGAGGCCGGGGAAATCATCTCATCGTAGACGCTATAAAGATAGAGCAGGGCAACCAGCCTTGCCACATCGCTGATCAGAAGCGCACGACGTCTTGCAATGTCTCTGAGTTCCAGACACTGGAACGCCAGCACCAGGCAAAAAAAGCCGGATACGGTATGGAAGGACTGTCCTTTGAAAAAAGAAAAACTGTAGAGAGCGCAGAGCGGAAAGGCTGCAGAGTTATAGGCAAGTCTTACATGCAGGTTTCCCAGTCCTTTGACGACCCCGAAGCTTTCAATCCAGTGGATCGCCTGCGCATGATACAGGCCGGTATCATAATGCGCATAACCGTGAGAGGTGCCGTAAGCCATCACCAGAAACACACCCACAAAGAACCAGGCGCTTTTGGTGAGCCTGATTTTGAGGAAGCACTCCGCACATTCCTTCTTCACTTCTTTGGAAAAAAACAAGAGAAGAAGCACACAGATGGCAACCAGAACCAGATTGGCCTCCAGTCCTACGCCATGAAAGAGAGAGAAAATCTCCGCATAGAGCGTATTCACCGCAAGCCCTGCAAAAAGATAGGCGGTGCGGTGTCTCACCTGATAAATGCGTCTTTTTTTCTCCCGACCGGAGTAAGAGAAAAATCTTCTGCATAAACAAGCAAGGACGGCATATCCGGTTATATATGCCGTCACCAGTATGTAGATCCATATTGCGATCACTGTCAGCATGAGAATCTAAATCTCCATGTATGAGAATTTCCTGATCAGGATACGAACGCAAAAACCCGGAATGCGGCGTCTGAAATCGACACGGGAATTTCGGAACGTTTTACAATTTCGCCCTTATCCTTTCAGCCCCTCCATATAGGTTCGGATGGCGTCATGCCAATCGGCAAACTGATATCCCCCCGTTAAACGCAACATGTAATTATCCAAGATCGAATAGGCAGGTCTCTTCGCACTCTGCGGATTTTGTTGTTGATATTCCTGACTGGTGATCGGGTGCACCACGGTGTCCTTCCCCGCCAGACGAAAGATCTCGCTTGCAAATTCCGCCCAGGAGCAGTCTCCCTCGCAGGTTGCATGGAAGAGTCCGTAATTCTCGGTGTCCAGTAAGGAGCAGATGGCATTTGCCAGTTCCTCCGCACTGGTCGGGGATCCCACCTGGTCGTTGACCACGGAGAGTTCCTGATGCGTCTGCGAAAGCGCCAGCATCGTTTTGACGAAATTCTTCCCTTCTCCGTACAGCCAGGCGGTTCTCAGGATGAAAGATCTTTGACAAAACTGTTTGACAAACTCTTCTCCTGCCAGCTTGGTTTTCCCATAGACACTGACCGGAGCCGGCACATCAAATTCGATGTAAGGTCTTACCCCGTCGCCGGAGAACACATAGTCGGTGGACACATGCAGAAGCTTCGATCCGGTTTCCTGTGCCGCAATCGCCAGATTCCGTGCACCGATCGCATTGATCCTATAAGACAGATCCACGTCCTTTTCCTGTGCGTCCACTGCCGTATACGCCGCACAATTCAGGATTGCCGTCGGCTTCACCCTTCTTGCAAATTCCAAAACCGCTTCCGTCTTCGTGATGTCCAGCTCTTGCAGGTGGAACTCCTCTGCTGCCCTTCCTGCCTCAGTTAGAATCAGTTCTGCATCCGTCTGCCTCAGTTTTCCAGTAATCGCCCTGCCAAGCTGTCCGTTTGCCCCGGTAATCAGATATTTCTTTTGCATCCTTATTCTCCCAGCCCCGCCTCAATGGCCTTGATGATGGCATCCAGTGCTTCCTGCTCTTCCGGCCCGCTACACGTCACTGTGATTTCATCTCCGCATCTGGCGCTGGATCCCAAAACGCTTAAGATACTCTTTAAATTAAATGTTCCGCCGTTAAATTCGAAATTGCTATGCGCCTGATAACGCAACGCCACCTTGCACAGGTTTTCGGCCGGCCTCAAATTCATTCCGGTCGGATTTTTGATGGTGACTTTTTTCTGAACCATTTCTTTTCTCCGTAAGCTTAAATGACTGTTTTTTGAATGAGGGCCGCCAGACTTTTGGCTTCTTTCGTGATTTTCTCCAGGTCACTTCCCTCAATCATGACCCGCACGAGCGGCTCCGTGCCGGAGGGCCTGATCAATACCCTTCCGTTTCCGGCGAACTCTTTTTCCAGCTGATCAATCGCATCTCGAATCTCCGGATAATCCAGATACGCTTCCTTCTTATGGTTCGGTACCGTGGCGTTTTCCAGCGCCTGCGGCATGACGGTCATCACCTGTGAAAGCTCCGATAACGGTTTCTTCGTTTCTACCATGACCTGCAGGAGATGAAGGGCGGTTAAAAGTCCGTCTCCCGTTGTATTCTCATCTAAGAAAATCACATGTCCCGACTGCTCCCCTCCGAGATTGGCGCCGATTTCTTTCATGTGCTCCAGCACATACCGGTCTCCCACCCTGGTCTGATCAATCCGGATATGTTCTCTTTCTCCCATCTTGAAAAAGCCCAGGTTGGACATGATCGTTGCCACAATGGTATTCTTCTTAAGCTGCCCCTTTTCCTTCATGTGCTTTCCGACAATCGCCATGATCTGATCGCCATCAATCTTGTTTCCCTTCTCGTCCACCGCCAGAAAACGATCGGCATCCCCGTCAAAGGCCACGCCGATATCGGCCTTCTCCGCCATGACTCTTGCCCGTAACTCATCCATGTGGGTGGACCCGCAACCGGCATTGATATTGGTCCCGTCCGGGTTGTTGTGAATCGGAATGACCGTTGCGCCCAGCTGTTGCATGGCTTCTACCGCCGTATAGGAAGAGGCTCCTTCTGCACAGTCCACCACCATCTTGAGGCCGGACAGATCTACATCGACGCATTTGATGTCATGGTTGATGTATTCTTCCCTTGCGTCCGTACGGTATTTGATCTTGCCGATCCCGGTACCGATCGGCATGGAAATCCCCGCCATATTGCTCTTGATCAGCGCTTCAATTTCGTCTTCCAACGCATCGGGCAGCTTGTACCCGCTGCCGTCAAAAAACTTGATTCCGTTGAATTCCATGGGATTATGGGAAGCGGAAATGACCACGCCGGCGTCCACCTTGTATTTGTTGGTCAGATAGGCCACCGCAGGGGTCGGCAAAATCCCCAGATAGACAACATTGGCTCCTACCGAGCAGGCTCCCGCCATCAGCGCATTTGCTAACATATCTCCCGAAAGCCTCGTATCGCAGCCGACCATGATCGTCGGTTTATGATTGTTCTCTCTGGACAGCACATAAGCGCCCGCCTGTCCCAGCTGCATTGCAAGAAGCGGAGTCAGCTCTTCATTTGCAACTCCTCTTACGCCGTCTGTTCCAAACATTCTTCCCATATCACACCTCGTATTCCTGCCTGGTTGATCTACTTGAACCCAATAGCGATCTATTTCTTTGCTACAATCAGCGTAAGAGCCGCTGTTCCTTCCTGCGTGATGCCCTCCGGAAGCGAAAGGGAAAGCGGTACGCTGACCCTTGCCTGGACATCGTCTCCGGACAGATTTGCCCTGGTCACCGCCTGTGCTCCGTCTGCCGATGCGCCGATCTGGGTGACGGAAAGCGCTTCCAGGTCGCTGCTCTTCCCCTTGAGGACGACGTTTACGCCATCAGGCGGAGAACTTCCGATCGAGGGCTTTTCTCCATGCACCGTATAAGCTTCGGGCACATTCGTGATGGCGATCTGATCAAGCGGGATCACGATCGTCTTCATTCCCTCCTTCTCAATCGGCTCCGTGACGCTCACTCTGCCTTTAAAGGCGTCATCTGCGAATACCACTCCGTCCGGCAGATAAGGCTTCAGATCGACCGTCAGCTGCAGGCTCTCCTTTCTTCCACTGATCGAGAATTCCTCTCCCTTTAGGGAAATCTCCTTGATCGACGAAAGAGTAGCGCTCTTCCCTGCAATCTCCACTTCCTCCGGATCCACCACCGGGTTCCCCGACAACAGATAACCGTCTGCGGGCTGACCGGAAGTCTCTAACGTAATCGGAACGGTCTTGGTCTGCAGAATGGTCACATGGACATTCACTGCCGCAATGTTCTGCGTAATAGAAGGATCCGTAACCACCTTCCCCCTCTCGTTTAACAGCTTAATATCCGCCTGCGTTTCCGCATCCGTCGTCTGTCCGGTCACATCGACCTCCGCCACCGCTTTCTGTACCTGGTCCACGCGGGAAGCGGGGCCGCTGATGCGGATTAAGTTCTGCGCCGTCACAGCCGATCCGACCACATACCCCTTGGACAGAGTCCCTACCGCCTGCGCCGACAGTTCTAACGTTTTGGTCTTTTTCTCCTCAATCCGCAGTTTTAGCGTATTATTCGAACCGCCAATCGATGTGATGGAGCTGCTGCCCCTGTTCACACCAAATACGATATCCACCGTGTTCCGGCTTGTCAAGTTGTTGAAATCCGCTACGGCGACGATGTTATCCTTGGTTAAAGTATCTGCCACCTCTCTCCTGGCGCTGACCGTGACCGTGCCCACCATGCCGCTGTCGTCCAGCACCTCAAACACTTGTCCGGCGTCTGTCACAACCTGGGTATTTCGGAAAGTAACGGGAATATTGTAAAACCTTCGCACCGTCACCGGATTGTCCATATTCGTTACCAGAAACCACACAATAAAAGCCAGTGCAAAGGAGGCAAGTTTCCAAGTCCAGTTCCTGGCAATCACCGTAAGGATCCGTTTTAGTTTGTTCATTTTGCCTTCCCTCTCCCCTTCTGAGGTTTATGCGGATTCTCCTGCGGCTTATTCTGAATTTCCTTCATCCTCTCCTTCAGCCTGTCCGAGTCCACTCCCCTCTCGAGTTGACCGTCATAGGCGACCGAAATCTTCCCGGTTTCTTCTGAAACAATGAGAATGAGCGCATCCGTCACTTCGGAAACCCCAAGACCTGCCCTGTGCCTGGTCCCCAGGTCCTTGTCGATATCCAGATTGTCGGAGAGCGGCAGATAACAGGTGGCAGACGTGATCCGATCTCCGGAAATGATCACCGCCCCGTCATGCAGAGGCGTATTATGTTCAAAGATATTGATGAGCAGTTGGGAGGAAACGATCCCGTCGATTGCAATGCCGGTCAACTCATAATCGGCGAGAGAATTGTTCTGTCTTATGACAATTAAAGCTCCCGTCCGCACCTTGGCCATTTCGTAACAGGCACGCGCAATTTCATTGATCGTTCGATCGGAAAAGCGACCATCTTCCCGGTTGTCAAAATTAAACAGACCAGACAGATAGTTTTTCCTGCCAAGTTGCTCCAGTGCCTTTCGCAGCTCCGGCTGCAGGATGACCACAATCGCAATCACGGCAATCGAAAGCACATTTTTGACAATCCAGATGATGGTTGTCATATCCAACACATAAGCGAGCAGGATAAAAACAAGGATGACCACAAGCCCCTTAAACAGGGACCAGATTCTGGTCTTCCTCATCCAGATCAATAAGTGATACATCAGGAAACTGATAATCAGAATCTGCACCAGATCCGTCGGCCGAATGGCGGGCATGTGCAGGTTTGTTAAATTATTATTGAGAAAGAATTCAATCTGTCGCATCGGGCTTCTTCGTTTTCTGTCTGGTGATCTGTTTGATCACCTCCTGTTTCTGTGTCATCGCTACTTTGGGAATCGCCTTTACATAATAATAATAATCATCGTCCTCAAACTGCACCTGCTCCGCCCATTGATAGTCCAGGTGAAACGCAAACAGGCGAACCAAATAGCCAATGCCGCCTGCGAGGAGAACGCCGATCACAGTCCCCGGTATCGAAATACTGGTGTCAAAAAACAGATCTCCGAGCATCAAAAGAAGGAGATCCGTAAAGGAACCCGAGACGATCGCAATCGTCCACGCATGATCCATGGATCTGCGCCTAAGCAGATAGGTAACAGCAAAGGTTGCAGAAAAAGCGATCAGATAAAAGAGCATCGTTTTATCCGCAAATAAAGCTCCCGCCATCCCCTGCAGCCTGGTTACGATTTCTTCCGCGCTGCTATTGGGCAGATACTGTGCCGCATTCACTGAAATATAGTGGAGAAAAAAATAGATGACGGTGCCGCAAATCAGGGTAATCAGAGAGGAAGGCGCAAAAAAAATCGCCAGAACGAGCGGTACGATCTGCGGGAGATGAAAGTAAAATGCAAGAGGCGTCAGCACAAGCGCCAGGATATCTTTTGTCAGAAAACGAGCATAGGATAGCCAAATGAATAAAAAAAGAATCGCACAGGCAGCAAACGTTTCGACCGAAAGCTGAAAAAGGTGGATCAGCACAAAAATAGCGCAGATGAAAATCGTGAATCCGGCCGGAAGGATCGCACACAGAAGGGAACCCACAAGCACTACCACCGGAGAGGTCATTTGCGTTTCAAAGTGCAAGGTAGAATTGATGACAAGAAGCGCTACGAGTGCAATGAGGAAACGCAAAATGTGCAGAATATAAGTTTCGTAACGAACATAAAACGCCTTGATCGTCTGTTTCAATTCCAGGAGTGACGGCATGTTACAGCTTCCTTTCGTACAGTTCTTCCAGCTTCTTCAGGCTGTCACAGTAGGCTCTGATTCTGCGGCGCATCTGCTTATATTTGTGTGAATAGACCACATAAGCCGCCCACGAATAAATAGCCGTAAGGACCAGCCACCCGACCAGAAGAAGGATGCCGCCTCCGCCAAAACCTCCCCCGAACAAATCCTGCCAAAAGGTATCAAAACGAACCATCACAAAAAATCCGATGATCAAAAAATAAAGGATTGTGGAGCAGATCACCGACTTGACAATCTGAAAAGATAGATAATCACTTCGAAAATATTGATTTATCTCCGCATCTCTGGTGCCCTCGCGCTCTGCATACTGCGCCATGTGGGTCATCAGGATGACCTTCTCACGATTTACCATCCTACTGAATCGGTTTGTTCTTCAGGAATCGCATCCCCTGTTCCTTCTCCAACCTGGCCCGCCGAATTGCTTCGCTGGCCGCTTCCAGCTTTTCTTCCGAAGCGGGCTTCATTGCATCATTAATCGCATTTGCCATATCGGTCTTGCAACTGTTACAAAATCTTCCGGTTGTGATCGGTTTCCCGCATCTCTCACACAAGAGGGCCTTCGATTCTCTGGAAAATTGCAATCTTTCCTCTCTTACCCACTGTTTGATCTGCCCTTCGGGAACCTCACACTCCTCCGAAACCTCTTTGATATTATGATTCGGATTTTCCTTGATGAAGGTCTTGACCTTCTGGTACATCTCTTCTAGTTCTTTTCTGCAAACTTCGCAGATCGGCCGTCCTGTCACGCTATTGAAAATCCTGCCACATCTCGCACAATTCCTGATCCCCATGTTTCACCGCCTTCCCTCGGTTTAATCCGTAGAATCTTTGTGTGTTCTATAACGTTCCAATGCTAAGTGAAACGGCATAGACCCTGTGAACCCCATTTGCTTTGAGTAGCGTAGCCAGAGCATCCATCGTGCTGCCGGTCGTATAGATGTCGTCGATGATAACAACGCACTTTAATTCTACAACACTTTCCCTTAGAAAGAAAGCGTTTTTCAGATTCTGCCGCCGTCTGTGCACGTCCATTTGCTTCTGTGGAGCGGTGTTTTTTACACGGATCACCAGACGGTCCCGCATCGGGATCCCGCTGCGTCTGGACACCTCCCTCGCCAGGAGCGCAGCCTGATTGTACCCGCGGCTCCTTCTCTTTTTTTCATACATGGGGACCGGAATGAGCGCATCCGGACGGATCTGCGCCAAAAAAGACGCACAGTGCAGGAAAATCTCCTGTCCAAAATACGCGGCATACTCCTGTCTGCCCTCGTATTTGAAGCGGTAAAGGGAGGAGGCGATGCTTCGGTAAGGAAAGACGGCGATCCCCCTGTCAAAATCGTGTCTCCGCTTCTTGCAGTCTTCACAAAATTCCTCGTCTTTGTAAGAACCGGACAGTGCTTTTCCGCATCGCAGGCAAGTAGGCCCCGTAATCCTCTTCCATTTCAGGGCGCAGGCGGGATGCACTCCCTTTCCCATGGGAAGAAGGCGATCACAAACCGGACAGTGCCTGGGAAAAAAAACATCCAATACCCTCTCTGCGTATTCCTCTACCCCATCTTCTCTCCTCGTTGCAACTCACGGATTTGATCCGCCAACCCGGTGTATCTCTTCATTTGTCTGGCGTTTCCGATCATCTGGTTCACCGCTCCCACGCTTCCCAAAATCACCACCAGCGATCTTGCCCTGGTGATCGCCGTATACAGCAGGTTCCGGTTCATCAACATTTCCGGCCCTCCTAACAGTGGCAGGAGAACCGCAGGATACTCGCTTCCCTGGCTTTTGTGAACCGTCACCGCATAAGCAAGCTCCAGCTCATCCGTCTGAGAATAGGGATAGTGAACCTGTCTTCCCTCATCAAATTCCACCTTGAGCATCTGGGCGGCGGGGATCACCTCGATCACCCTGCCCAGATCTCCGTTAAAGATACCCGTCCCCCTTCGCGTCGGGACGCCGTATCTGCCGACACACTCCCACTCCATCTGGTAGTTGTTTTTGATCTGCATCACTTTATCGCCCAGGCGAAAAATCTTGTTTCCCGTATCATATTCCGGCTTGTTCTTTGCAGGCGGATTCAACTGTCCCTGCAAAACCCGGTTCATCATTTCTACCCCGAGAGGCCCCCTTCGCATGGGAGTCAGCACCTGAATCTCTTCCATTCCGACTCGCAGGAAGCGGGGCAACTTGTCCCGAAGCAGCTGTACCAGATGTTTATAAATGACCTTGGGATCGTTTCGTTCCAGAAAAAAGAAATCTTTGCTCTGATTGTCCAGAGAAATGGACTCACCCCGGTTGATCCGGTGTGCATTCATAATAATATCACTTTTTTCCGCCTGCCTGAAGATCTTTTGCAGGGTAATCGTCGGCAGACATCTGCTGGCAATCAGGTCCTTTAACACCTGACCGGCGCCGACACTGGGCAGCTGGTCGGCGTCTCCCACCAAAATCAGATGCGTCCCCGGGAGGATTGCCCTTAACAGGGCATAGAAGAGGCGCAGATCCAGCATGGACGTCTCATCGATGATGACACAGTCTGTTTCTAAGGGATGCTCCTCGTCTCTCTCAAAAACGCCGATGCCTTCGAAAACGTTTCCTGCGCCACTTTCCTTCTGCGGCTGCGCATTCACCTCCAGGAGCCTGTGGATGGTTTTCGCCTCTGCACCGGTCGCCTCACTCATCCGTTTCGCCGCTCTGCCGGTCGGCGCCGCCAACAGGAAATCGCTTCCTTCTTTTTCCAAATACCGTAGAATGGTGCGAATGGTCGTGGTCTTCCCCGTTCCGGGGCCTCCGGTGATGAGCACCACACCTTTTGTCACCGCTTCCTGCACCGCTCTGCGCTGCTCCTGATCCAGTTCGTAACCTTCTTCTTTTTCGATTTTGCGGATCCTTCCCGCTACCGCTTCTTCTAAGGCGGACCTTCTTCCTGCGCCCATCTGCTCCTTACACGCTTCCAATAGACGGAGCAGAAGCGCCGCACTTTTCTTCTCCGCATGATAAAAATAGCTGCTGTAGACGCGCGCTTCCGCTTCTCTTCCAGAAGCTTGCACGGCGGAGTCCGGTCGCACGGTGGAATCCGGTCGCACGATGGAAGAACCGTTGGCCGGTTCGGGATTTGCATCTTCCTCCGGCACTTTCACCACCACCTGCTGGTCCAGCTGCAAACTTTTCAGCTGGACTTTCGCAACCTCTTCAAAATCTTCTCCTTCCTCCAAAATCCCCAGCATCCTCTTTGTTTCCCGTAAAAGAAGTCCCAAAGGAAGATAGCAATGCCCTCCTGCCTGCGCCTGCAACAGCGTGTAGAGCAGACCGCTTTTGATACGAAATTCGGAAGAAGCGCTGATGCCGATTTTCTGCGCAATCTCATCCGCCGTTTTAAAGCCGATCCCGTCCACTTCCGTCGCCAGCCGGTACGGGTTTTCGCGCAAAATCGAGTAGATATTCGTTCCATAACGGTGAAAAATCCTTACCGCCATGCTGCCGGATACGCCATATTTTTGCAAAAAAACAAGGGCGTCCCTCAGGTCGATTTTCTCATGCATCTGCATGGAAATATCCATCGCCTTTTTGGCACTGATGCCCTTTACCCTGGTGAGCAGCTCCGGTTCTTCTTCGATGACACGAAAAGTATCCGCACCGAAAATTTTCACGATCTTCGAAGCCAGTGCCTGCCCGATTCCTTTGATGGCGCCGCTTGCCAGATACCTCTCCATTGCCTGCGCATCATCCGGTACGGTAACAGAAAAACTTTCCGCCTTCATCTGCTTCCCGTATACCGGATGCTCGATGAAGGTGCCCGTTACCGCAATCGTATCTCCGATATCTACAGCACGAAGAGAACCGACCACAGTAATCTCCTCTCCTTCTGCCTGGAGCGTGAGTACCGTGTATCCGTTCTCTTCATTACGGTAGACCATATTTTTGATAAAACCCTTGATCTGATCCATGGATGTGGTTACATTCCTATTGCTGTAATGAAAGGACGCAGGTGTCAAAAGATCAAGAACTCCGTCGGAATCCCTTCTCCTTTTGACACCTCATACGGGATTGCGTGCAGCCCGTACATTATCCCATTATACCATGATCAGTTCTTTTTAATGTACTTCAGGCAGTCCAGGGTGACAGCCGAGAGAATAATGATTCCTTCGAAGACGAACTGCAGGTTGGTATCAATTCCGAGAATCGTCAGGGAATAGGTCAGTGCCGTGAAGATCAGCACACCGACCACGACGCCGGAAATTTTACCGATACCGCCGGTGAAGGAGACGCCGCCGACCACGCAGGCCGCAATCGCATCCATGTCCCAGCCCTGTCCGTAAGCGGCGGAACCCGAACCCACCATACGGATACATTCTAACCAGGAGCCGAAGCCGTAGAGAATACCCGCCATGATGAAGGCGCTCATGGTCACCTTGAAGACGGAGATACCGGAGGCCGCTGCCGCTTCGGGGTTTCCGCCGACCGCATAAAGGTTCTTTCCAAAGCGGGTCTTATTCCAGATGAACCAGACGATGAAAATGGCTGCGACCGCCCAGATAATGATGGTCGGGAAGCCGTTCACCTTGGGAATGACCATGGTCGGAATGGGAGACTCGATCGCACCGAAGGAAACCCCCTTGGTTGCATAAGTAACCAGTCCGAAGATCATCAGCATGTTCGACATGGTCGAAATAAAGGGATGCATCCGGAATTTTGCGGTAAAGAAGCCCGCAATCGCCGCAAAAGCGGTGGTTAACACCGTGCAGACAAGGAGCGCCAGAAGGATTCTTCCAAGCACCGGCATCCCGGTGAAATCAAAGATATGTCCGAAGACGCCGCCCGTATTTTTCCCCTGATGCATAATGATCGTCGCCGTCACCATGCCCATACCGACCATACGGCCGATGGAAAGGTCTGTTCCGGTTAAAAGAATCAGTCCCGCTACCCCGAGGGCTAAGAACATACGGGGAGACGCCTGCTGCAAGATGTTCAGGATGTTGTTATAGGTAAAAAGAGGCGTGTGCTTCACTGCCGGCGTGATGATTCCCAGGGCAATGAAGATCAGGATAATGACCAGATACAGTCCGTTGCGATACAAAAACTGCACGCGGTTGAAGGTGTAGAAATAATTCTCTTTCCACTGTGCAAACTTCTGCGGCAGGCTGAATCTGGAGAGACGAAGCAGATCAATCAGATGATAACGGTAGCTGAATGCATCGTGCTTTCTGGTCTTAATCCGCTCCAGCTCCGCATCATAGGTCATCTTCGCATCGAATTTCTTATTCTTGTAAACGTAATTTTCGTCCTTGGTCTCCGCCGCATCCTTGCAGGCCGCCAGCTGCTTCTCATGCTCCGCCTTTAAATCCGCAAGGGTTTTGTTGTACTTCCTTGCCGCTTCCTCTTTCTCCTGCGCGCAACTGAGGGCCACCTTGGAATAATAGTCCTGATCGAAGTGCGCTGCCAGATAGGCCTCTCCCTCGGCGATCAGCTTCTGCTCCTGCGCCCTGTTTTTTTGCTCGATCTCTTCCGCTTTTTTCAGTTCCTCTTTGTCCTGCGCAATGATCTTCGCCACTTCGTCCCTGGAATAGAGCTTGTCTTCTTTTACCAGGGAAATATGGTTGCGGAGGGAAAGGATACGGTCGGTCCCGTCCACACGCAGCGCATCGATTTTCTTCTGGATTTCTCCGATCTGCTCCTCAATCGGCTGCCGCAAACGGATTTCTTCTTCTGCGGTAAGAATGTTATTTGTCGTCATGGTATGCTCCTTTATCACAGATACATTGCGCTGAGTTTCAACAGCTCTTCCTGATTGGTTTCCTTGGTATTGACGATGCCTGAGAGATGGCCGTTGCTCATCACGCCGATGCGGTTGGTGATTCCCAGGATCTCCGGCATTTCAGAAGAAACCACGATGATGGTCTTCCCCTGCTTCGCCATTTTGATGATCAACTCGTAGATTTCATACTTCGCCCCGACATCAATGCCTCTGGTCGGCTCGTCCATCAGGAACACCCGCGGATCTCTCTCCATCCATTTTCCGAAAATGACCTTCTGCTGGTTCCCGCCGGAGAGAGAGCTGATCAGATCCGAAGGACCCAAACACTTAGTGCGCATCACCTTGATTTCCGCCGCCGTCGCCTTTGTCATCTTATCGCGACTGAGTGCCGGGCCTGCCATATACTGGGGAAGGTTGGAAATCGTCGTGTTAAAAGTAAGATCCCCCTTCAGGAAGAGTCCGTTTGCCTTCCGTTCTTCCGTGATCAGGGCAAAACCATGCTCCATGGCCTCTTTGGGCGTGGAAAAATTCATCAGCTGATCCTGATAATAAATCCGTCCCGCCGCTCTGGTTCGCATCCCGAAGATGGTCTCCAGGAGTTCCGTTCTGCCTGCGCCAACCAGCCCGTACAGGCCGAAGATCTCTCCCTTTCTTACATCGAAGGTAATATCATTCAGCACCGGTTGGTACTTGGTGAACAAGTGACGAATCGAAAAAATCTCTTCTCCCGGCTCGTTGTCCACCGGCGGAAAACGGTTTTCCAGAGATCTGCCGACCATCGCCGCAATCAAGCGGTTCATGTCGGTATTTTTCACGTCTTCCGTCATGACCAGTTTTCCGTCACGGAGTACGGAAACCTCGTCACAGATTTCAAAGATCTCGTCCATTTTGTGTGAGATATATATAAGCGAAATGCCCTGCGCTTTCAACATGCGCATCATTTCGAACAGCTTTTCCACTTCAGGAATCGTCAGGGATGAGGTAGGCTCATCCAGTACAATCAGTTTGGCATGGTAGGAAATGGCCTTGGCAATTTCACACATCTGCCTCTGTGACACACTCATCTGCTTCATCGGCTGTGTCAGATTGACCGTCATATTCAGTTTTCGGAAAAGTTCGGAAGCCTCACTCTTCATGCGGTTTTCATCTACGACACCGACCGCCGTCAAAGGATAGCGTCCCAAAAACAAATTATCGACGACGCTTCTTTCCAGGCACTGGTTCAATTCCTGGTGCACCATCGCAATCCCGTTTTCCAAAGCGTCTTTGGGACCGGAGAAATTCACTTCCCGTCCATCCAGAACAATATGTCCCTCGTCTCTCTGGTAGGTACCGAAAAGACATTTCATCATGGTCGATTTTCCGGCGCCGTTTTCCCCCATCAATCCCATGATGGTGCCCGGCTTTACATCCAGATTGATGTGATCCAGCACGCGATTCCTACCGAAAGACTTGCACATCCCCCGGATGGAAAGGAGATATTCTGTATTCTGATCTGCTGCCATATTCTGTTCCTCATATTGTTTCTGTTACAAAAGGGATTGCCGGAAAAGAATCCGGCAATCCCTGCATCAGGCAAAATTCTTACTGATTCAGCAGTGCGGTATAGGATGCCGCGTTGTCTGTTTTCACCATGTTGATGGCAAATGCATCATACTGGCTCGGATTTCCGAGGCGGTTGGTGATGTTCGACTCAGTCTGTCCGTCTCCGCCGATGTATTCCACATCCAGATTGAGCAGCTTGTCGTAGTTCTGCAGCAGCGGCTGGTAGGTTGCGCTTAAGAAGTTGTCTGCCGCGTTGTAGATGTCAAGCCATACCTTCTTGGAAGGATGTTTGGAGGCATCCAACTGCTTGCTAACCGGATCGTAAACCTTGGTTGCATCCGTGAAGTCTTTGTAGTTCTCTTCGGTCACGGCTACGTTCAAAGCATAGTAGCTGCGGCTCTTCTCGTCATAGCGGTATACATCGCTGGAAAGGACGTTTCCTGCATCGTCTTTGGTGCCGATGCCGCTGTCGATGTCAGCGCCGTCCAGAGCGTTTCTCAGCACTCTGAGGGTCAGATATGCCTGTACGTCCGCATGCTGGCTGATAGTGCCGCCGTAACCTTCTGCAATGGCTGCCACTGCATCAGAGTTTGCATCATATCCGAAGGTCGGAACCTTCTTGTCCTTGCTCCATGCGTTGAACATGGACATGCCCATTCCGTCGTTATTGGAAGCGATGACATCAATCTGATCACCGAAGGAAGAAGACCAGGTGCCGATGGCATTTCCTGCCGTTGCCGCATCCCAGGTAGCTCCTGCGGAGTTCTTCATTTCCTGAGAAGCCAGCTCGCGAACCTTATAGGTCTTGCCGCCTACTTCCAAGGTGCCGTCCTGTACCACCTTGGACTTGCCGTCCGTATTGGTTCCTGCAGGTTCTGCGTTGATTGCGCCGTCTTTCTCTACGCCGGTGCCCAGAGCCTTACGGACGCCTCTGGTACGAGCGATGGAATCGTTGTGTCCGATATCGCCGATTGCCAGTACATAGCCGATGATGCCGTCCCCATTGCGGTCGATGTCTTTTGCATGCTTTTCGATATAGTCTTTGACCATCTCGCCCTGGAGTTCCGCACCCTGGTTTGCATCAAATCCTACATAGTAGGTCTTGTCGTTGAAGTTCAGAGCCTTCATATCCAGTTCTCCGGTGGAGCTGTTGGAGGGCTGTCTGTTGAACCATACAAGGGGCTTATCCTTGTTTGCCACCTCTCCGCTTGCAGCCGTGTCCGCAGCCTGTCCCTGAGAAGCTGCACTGGCTGCCTGACTCGTTGCCGGAGCTGCCGAGGTAGAAGCTGCGCTATCCGTCGAGGACGAACTCCCGCAACCCATCATGCCGACCGCAAAGAGAGCTGCAGTCGTAATGCTGATGATTTTCTTTGCCTTCATTTTCATTTCCTCCCTTAAAGTAGGTAGTTCTTATTTACAATTCCAGATTATAGGGGGAAAAACAGGGTGATACTATGGAATATTTTGCTGGAAGTATTGAAATTTTTAAGATTCGCCTTTTAGAATGTACTAACTACCTAAATATATTTTTGATTTTTATGCGGTTTGCACAAAATTCCGTCCGAAGACTTCGACCTCTCTCCCTTCTGAGCCCTCTTCCTATTTTCCAAGCCATTTTACCAGACGTTCCTGCCTTCTTTGCCACTCATCCGAGCGCCTTTTCTCCACGGCTGCATAGGGAAGCAGAATCACCCTCTCCTTCTGCATGGAAAGAGAAAGGATTTTTCCGGACAGCTCCGGAACCTCATATTCCTCCGGCACCTGCCCCCGTTCGATCCCGATCGCCATCTGCGCCATCACCAGCGCCTGCGCCTCCTTGTCGTTATAGACCGTTCCGGAAATCCTGCCTTCCTGCAATGCCTGCAGCCCCTCCTTCGTTCCGTCCACACCATAAATCAGCGGTCTGTCCGACCCTCCCTTGTTCATCTGCTCATAAGCGTCGGAAACTCCGAGCGCCATATCGTCATTATTACAGAGCACCATTTCGATTTGATTACCAAAACGGTTGATCAGTTGGATCATTCTGCTTTTGGCCTGCGTTCTGCTCCAGTTTGCAATTTGAAAATTCAGCTCCTGAAGCTTGATTCCCCCCTCTTTGATTTTTTTCAGGGAGCGATCGGTTCGAATAATGGCGTCCTGATGTCCTGCCTCCCCTTCAAAAAGCACATACTCAATCTCGCCGTCCCCATTCCGATCCGCTTCCGGATGGCTTTTTAAGTACCGGCATGCCTCTTCTCCCTGCAGGTCTCCCGATTCCTTCGCATTCGCCCCGACATAATACAGCCTGTTCCAGCGGTTGAGATCCTCCTCCACCGGCTCCCTGTTAAAAAAAATCACCGGCACCTCTCTGCTCTGTGCCGCATGGATCACAGAAGAGGGTGCGGCGCGGTCGACCAGATTCACACAGATGAGGCTGCACCCTTCATCCAGAAGCTCCTCCACCATCATGTCCTCATTCCGCTGGGAGGAATCCGCATACTTCACCTTCACAGACACATCCATTTCCCCTGCCAGCAGCTCCAGATCCTCCTTGAACGCATCCACCAGGCCCCCTAAGAAGGTATCCGTCCGGTCATAGACCACCACTCCGACATGGAAAAAAGGGTCTTTTTTCTGTCTCCCTGCCCCACAAAAGATTAGAACGATCACTCCGCTCATACTAAGCAGCGCAAGAAACAACCGCCTTTTGAACTCCTGTTTCATCTCTCCCCCTTTTCCTGTCTGTCGAAATCCCGATGCATTTCCGTCTGCGGTGCTGACTTCTCTATTTTAAACACCGGAATCTTCCTGCTACTTCACGGCATTCTTCCTACTGGTTCATGGCATAGAGCAGCATCTGGTTTTTTTTGGAAAAAAGCTGTTCCCTTCGCAGAACCATAAAGGGCACCTCTACCGTTTCAGTTTTTTGGAAGGAAGAAATCCTCTGCAGGAGGCCTCCCCTCATCCGGCTGTTCAAAACGGTAAGCGCCCGGTATCCCATCGTAAACGTATCCGGCACCACCAGCAGCCGCACCATGTTGCGGTCCAGATAGTAAGCTGCTTCCGTGGAACTGCCCACCCCGTACACAATCGCGCCGTGCAGATTTTTCTGTAGCGCACACTCTCCGGCTAACACCAGATCGTCATTGTCCAGGGCGACCACAATGTCCACCACTTCCAGGCCGCTTAGGCGCTCCTGGGGCTCATCTTTCACGTAGAGATTTTCCACCTTCCATTCCACGCTCCCGCCTGCGCCTTCGATTCCGTGTTCGAAACCCTCTACGCAGTCTGCAGCAAAGGACCTGTCTTTTTTTTCCTGCAAAATACCGATCTTCTTCCCCCGCAAGTCTCCCTCAAAGTCTTCTAAAATCCCCTTTGCAACCGCCTCTCCGATTTTGTGCGCATCCGGCAGCACCTCTTCTTTCGCGCTCTCTCCTCTGCTCTCCACCTGTACCGAAGGCAGGCCCGCAGGAATCATTCCCGCCCCCTCCCCATAAAAAGGCTGGAAGATGAGTCCGTCCTTCCCCTCCGCCTCTTCTCGCATCAGGACGCGTTCCATCTCCCCCGCATTCCCCGCCGATGCGATCGTAAGTACGATGTGATTCTCCTGTGCCGCCTGTTTTAGTCCGTAGTGGAAGGCATTCCAGCAGCTCTCGTCCATCCGGTTTGCCACCACCAGAACCTGCAGCGGTTTTTCCATCCGGCTTTCATGAGACAGTGCAAATAACACCGCAATTGCCAGACAGACGGTCAGAATCAGAAGTGTCCGGAAGGTGAACTTTTCCTGCCCTTTCATGTGTCCGATCTTCTGTAGCAGCTCCTTCCCCCTCACAGGCTCTTCCCCCTTTCCAGTTCCTCTCTCTTCTCCTCCGAATAAGGGATGACCGGTAAAAAAATCATGACCTTCGTTCCCGCATCCGGCTCGCTCTCCACCTGAATGCCGTAGGGCTCCCCAAAGAGAAGCTGGATTCTGTGGTGAACGTTCAGAAGTCCCACCCCGTTTCCATGGCGAAGAGACGCTCCTGTTTCTGACAGCAGATTCTCCACCTCCTCTTCTTTCATTCCCATTCCGTTGTCTTCTACCACCAGACAGATGCGAGAGCCCTCTTTTTCCAGAAGTGCTTTCACCAGAATCTTTCCGCCATCCTCCGGATCCATCTCCCCCACGCCGTAATAGATGGCATTTTCCAAAAGCGGCTGCAAAATCAGCTTGACGGTACAATCATCTTCGACGACAGGGTCAATCAGAAACTCCACCTGAAAGCGGTCTCCATAGCGCACTCTTTGAATGTTCATGTAGCTTTTGGCATGTTGGATCTCCTCTCTGAGGCGGATGATCGAATGGCCCTTGGAAATGCTGATGCGCAGAAGCCTGCCAAGCTCCGTAATCATCTTGGCTGCCCCCTGATTATGTCCCGATTCCACCATCCAGGTAATCGAATCCAGCGTATTGTATAAAAAGTGCGGATTGATCTGGCTCTGCAGGGCCGCCAGCTCGCTTCTCCTTCTTTCGTTCTGCTGCCTGACAATTTCCTCCATCAAATCCCCGATGCGAAGGTAGGAACGCCTGATGGAACTTCCCAAATGCCCGATCTCCGGCGGACCGGCGATCGGAATCTTCTGCGCCGCCCCTCTCTTGCCTTCCTGCGGTGCCTTCTCATACTCTCCCACTGCGTCATTCAACTGCAGGATCGGGCGCGAAATCTTGTCGGCAATGGTTCTGCAGACAAAGAGAAGAATGAACTCCGTGCCGATGATAAAGAGGAGGATAAAATATTTTTCGTAACGAATTCCATAGGTTCCCGCATGATCCGGGATGACCCCGATCAGCTTCCACCCCGTATAGCCAAGGGTTCGCACCACCACCGTCCTCTTTTTTCCCTGAAAAGAAGTCTGATGCACCCCGTCGGACAGGGCAGCGTCATCCCGGTTATTCTCTTCCCGCAGCCCTCTTGACAGTTCCACCTGCTCGGGATGCCAGATCAGGCTGCCCTTCGGATCCGTCAGGTAATAATACCTGCCTCCCTTCTCGCTGCTGGCAATGCTCATGATCTGCTCAATCATGCCGTAATCGATATCGACTAACAAAACGCCCTGAGAGCGATTCCTCTCCCGCGGGAGATCCACCTCTCTGGACAGGGAAATGACCCAGTGGTAGCGAAACGCCGCATCTTCAAACAGATTTTGAATATGCGGTGTCGAGAAATGCAGGTTTTCAATTTCATTTTGGGCAGAGATAAACCAGCTCTGGCGCGTCACATCCGGATTTTCCTTCTGCACGGCAACCGGCTCCGCCGTAATCAGGGAGCCGAAGCTGTCGTAGAGCGCAACCGTCACGATCTGATCCTTGTTGGACTCATACAGAAGCTCCAGTTCTCTCTGCATCTCTTCCGAAGAGACGTTTCCCTTCCGAATGACATGATAGGCAATGGCATCCGATACCCGCCTCATGCCCAGCAGATAGTCTTCCAGAGAAGCCGCCGTGATCTCCAGATCTCCCTTTGTACTGCGTAGCGCCGTTTCTCTGGACAGCAAAAGAAAGCGCAGGTACAGCGTCCAGCTGAGCACCAGCGTAATCACCATGGCGACGGCAAGGAAGGTCCTCCTTATGGTTGACTGAATCCCCCCCTGCTGATTCATGCCGTCTTGTGCGCCGTCCGATAGGTGGACGGAGAGCACCCGTATTGTTTTTTAAACACGTAGCTAAAATAGTTCGCGTCTTCGTAGCCGACACTTTCGGCAATCCTGTAATTCTTTTCCGCCGTCTCCTCTAGCATCCTGGCTGCCTGCTGCATGCGAAATTCCGTCAGATAGGCCACGAAAGATTTCCCCGTTTTTTTCTTAAAAAGGGTGGAAAAATAAGAGTTGGACACGTTCAGCTTCCCGCAGAGAAAGTCCAGCGACAGCTTCGGGTCGTTATAATGCTCTCCCGTATAAGCCAGCGCCTTCGCCACGTAATCCTTCTTATCATCGGAAGCTTCCATGATGTTAATGGACTTTCCGCCCCCGTACAGCTTCCGCAGGGAGACGGCCTTCCTGGCACCGCTGTAACTCTCCGCGATCTCCGATAACTGCAAAACCACGGCCCCGATGCCCGCCGTCACCAGCGCCCCGGTGATTTTCTTGGCCGCCATACAGAGGTGATCCATTTCATCGGTCAGCATCCGCACCAGACCAGGCGCATCGATCTGCGCAATCATGACCGTATCCCCCAGATAGGAAAAAAATTTGGCCCTCCACTGTTTGCTGACGTTCTCTTCGAAATAGCGCTGCACCGACATCGTCACCAGAAGGGTGGTCACCTCTTCCGGCAGTCCTGCGGAGGAAGTGTGCAAATCGACACAGACATAGCTTGGCGCATCCAGATCAATCTGATAGTCCACCAGGAAATGCGGCAGCTTCTCTTCCGGTATCCTGCCCTCAATCAAAGAGGTATAGAAATTCGCCTGCAAAAGCGGAAGCGACTGCAGATAATAGTCTTTTAACCTTTCTACATTCCGCTTCTCATCGCGCTCTTCATCCATCGACTTGTGCAGTCTGGTAAAAACTTCTCTCAGTTCCTCTGCACCGGCAGGCTTTAGAATGTATTCCTCCACCTCCAAATGCACCGCCTCTTTTGCATAGGAAAACTCATCAAACCCGGTAAAGATTAACAGTCTGGTGGCAGGGAATTCTTCCTTCAGCCTCTTTGCAAGCTCCAACCCGTCCATATAAGGCATGCGGATATCGGTCATGACCACATCCGGCGTCTCCTCCTCCGCCATCTCCAGTGCCCTGACCCCGTTCCTTGCATAGCCCATGACGCGGAAGCCCAGTGCCTCAAAATCAATGGTTTTCAGAATCGCCTGTATAACTTCTTCTTCATCATCTGCAAGTAAAAGTGAATAGTTCGACATACCCCTTATTATAGCAGAACCGGAAGGGGGTTTACGCCCTGCTTTCTTCTTTTCTTAAAAAGAGATTTTCTTGCTCAATTAACGTGTTGAGTAGTTCTAATTCTTTTTCCGGTATGTGATAGAGATCGATTGAAAAACCACCATTGATACTGATAAGAAATTTTTCAGCATCTCCTAACAGAATTTGAACAGAAGATACATCATTGGTTATTACATGAGTCTTGCAACCGGTCTATCAGTGTGAACATCGTTATAAAAATCACTCCTATACATTTATTTACCCATATTTTATTATAGCATGCGTAGCATGCATTCCAAACGAACAGAAGCGAACGAAAAGAAAATGAATTTCTATCGAACCAATGGCGAGTATATCTATTATGAGATTCTGGGGCGGGGGTTCCCGGTCGTCTTCCTTCATGGCAACAACCTGGATAGCCGTTACTTTCAAAAGCAGCGTCCCCTTGCAAAAAAAATGAAGCTCATCTTCGTGGACAGCCTCGGGCATGGAAAATCCGGAGAGCTGTCCGGCGAGATCAGCTTTGCACACCTTGCCGATGGTCTGGAAGAACTGCTCTCTTTTCTTCAGATCGAGAAATGTCTCCTTGTCGGTCACAGCGACGGTGCGAACCTTGCCATCGAATACGCCGGCAGACATGGAACAAGGGTTGCGGGCATCCTTGCCAACAGCGGGAATCTCCGCTTAAACGGTTTAAAGTTTTTTTCCAGATATTCCTGTTATGTGGAAGAGGCACTCTATCTGGTCCCGGGTTTTGTCCTCCCCTCCTTCCGCCGCAGAGCCCGTGCCTCCCGTCTTTTACGCGAAGATGTCGATATCCCGGCGTCCGCCTTTCGCCATGCCGACTACCCTGTTCTCGTTCTGGTCGGGTCACACGATCTGGTGAAAAAAAGTCACAGCCGGGAAATTGCGGCTCTTTTCCCTCGAGGAAGGTTCTGTGAGCGAAGAGGGCAGGGGCACAATATTCCAACCAGAGACAGCGCCTTTTTTAACCGCGCCGTTTTGGAAATGGTAAAGCGCATACAAACAGGTGCGTAAAAGAAGAGGGCGGAAAACCTGCCCTCTCCTGCATCATCTGTTCACTCTTAGAATGATCTCATGCATTTGCAACGATCGAGTCTATGGTTGTAAAAATCAGTATAATGTAAACAAGGATTGGAACAGAGAACACACAATAGCTATAGCCATCACACGAGGGACGACTCAAATGAGTGAACTTTCAAATTATGATGATGCTGTAAAAACGATTAAACTTGCTATCCTGCGGAGCCAGTATAGCGCTGTCCGTTCCGTCAACGAAAATCAGCTAAGCCTGTATTATTGGATTGGACGATATATCTCCGAAAACTCTCGGTTCAGCTCTTGGGGTAACAAGGCGATCGACACCATTAGCCATCGCTTAGAAAGTGAAATGCCCGGTCTAAGAGGTTTTTCCGCTAGGAACCTTCGAAATATGCGCCGTTTCTATGAAGAGTGGTCAACGTTATATTCCCCTATAACGATTGCTTCAAAGAGCGAGCCCGACAATTTGGCAGTTGTAACTGCCAAATCTGATACAGATGTTCCTGCCTCGGATCTCCGTCAGTTAAGCTTGCCAAATTCAAGGGAATTCCCGGTTGAAGCCTTCTTATCAATCGGGTTCACGCAACATGTTTTTATTCTATCAAAGGTTAAAACACTGGAAGAGCGTTTATTCTATATCAAACTTTGTGCCGCTGAGCACTATACAGTGGATTTGTTGAAAGATAGTATTGCCCGCAATGATTTCCACCACCAAGGCAAGCTCGTGAATAACTTTCTCACAACCATCTCGTCAAGCGCACAGGCCCTACGGGCAATCAATACATTCAAAGACGAGTATCTCCTAGACTATATGAATGTTGAAGAACTGGATATTCGCGACCAAGCGGATATCGATGAGAAGGTAATCGAAAATGCCATTGTCCATAATATCAAGAATTTTATCCTGACATTTGGTAAAAACTTTGCATTCATAAAAAATCAATTTCATCTGGATGCCTTCGGAGAGGAGCAGTATATTGATCTCCTGTTTTTCTGTCGTGAATTAAACTGTCTTGTTGCAGTAGAACTGAAGAAAGGCAAGTTCAAAACATCCTATCTCGGACAGTTGTCCGGCTATTTAAGCGTGTTAGATAAATACGAGCGTAAACCCCACGAAAATCCATCCATTGGTATTATTCTCTGTAAAGACATGAATAAGGCATTTGTGGACTTTGTTATTAGAGATTATTCAAAGCCAATGGGTGTTGCAACATACAAAACATCGAAAGACATGTCGTCGGATCTTATTAAAGCCTTACCCGATATCGCAGACTTGCAAAGACTGCTTGATACAAGCAGTAACGAGGACTTGATGGGAATATAAGCAACAACATCATTTTAACCGCGCTGTTTTGGAAATGGTAAAGCGCATACAAACAGACAGGTAAAAAAAGAGGGCGGAAAACCTGCCCTCTCCTGCATCATCTGTTCACGTTTCGAATGCTTTGTGCTCCGATTTGCCTTGTAGTCCGGTTCGCTTTACGCTCTGTTCCGCTTCATGCTCTCATAGAGCATCTTCGCCAGTCCGACGCCACCGCCTGCGCTTCCCGCATTTTTTTCGAACAGCTCCGACATCGTATTATTTTCGAAATAATCGGTCAGCGTTCCGAACGACTGATTCCCGTTTCCGTTTCGTTTCTTCATCTCTTCAATCGGCTTCTTCATTTCCTTGTAAATCTGTTGCATAAAGTAAGCCTCGAACTTCTTGCAGGCGCCCATTAACTCCTGATCGGTCGCCTCTTTCGAAACGCCGCCCAGCGTCTTTTTAAGACTGTCCGATCTGGTGGCGTCCAGGTTCTTCGTGTAGTAGTTTTGATAGGCATCTGCGGAGATGCCGGAAAGATTCATATAATCTGCCATCTATTTACCTCTTCTCTCGTCCTCAGCAGCAAGTGCTTCGGACGCAAGGACGCAAATCAGTGCGCTAGGTTCCTGTTAAATTTATCTCTTCAGCTGATTTGCTGTCTGCATCATGCTTGCTCGCTTCGCTCGCAGCCTTCGCGCACTCATTCCAGTTCGGCTGCGCCGAAGAGTGCGCTCACACTCTCTTCCTTCCCTTCTTCTCTCGTCCTCAGCAGCAAGTGCTTCGGACGGAAGGACGCAAATCAGTGCGCTACGTTCCTGTTAAATTTATCTCTTGAGCTGATTTGCTGTCTGCATCATTTCGTCAGTGGTTCGGATGGAGGTGGAGTTCATTTCGTAGGCGCGCTGTGCCACGATGAGGTTCACCATTTCAGTGGCTACGTTGACGTTGGAGCCTTCGAGGTAGCCGGTACGGATTTTGCTGTGCTCCAGTCTCTTGTCCGTCGCCTCATTGAGAGCGCCGCCGCTGGCCTGCGTCACCGCAAAAGAGGTGCTGCCGATTCTCTCCAGACCGCCGGGATTTTCAAACTGCCACAGACCTACGGTAATTCCAAGCGACTGGGTTACTCCCTTCTCATCCGGATAAGTGATCACGCCGTCACCTCCCACCTTCAGTCTGGAAGCAATGCGGTTGCCGTCCACCCGAATCTCCTTGCCATTGACGTCCAGGATCGGATTTCCGTCCGACGTGGTGAGCACCAGCTGTGAGCCGTCGTTTTTTCCCAGTGCCCAGGTGAGATCGCCGTTTCTCGTGTAACGAATCGCTCCATTCGCATCATGATAGGCAAAAAAACCTTTTCCCTCAATGCCGAAGGCGGTCTCCGAATCATTGGCAAGCATACTGCCCTGAGAAAAGAATCCGTTAATCGAGGAGGTTCTGACTCCCAATCCCACCTGGGAGGAAGTCGGTTTCGGCTCTCCGTTTGCCGTTGTCGCCGGAGACTGAAGGGTCTGGTACAGAAGAGACTTGAACTGCGCCCCCTGCGCCTTATACCCGACCGAATTGACATTGGCCAGGTTGTTCGAAATCGTATCCACATTGGTCTGCTGGGCATTCATGCCCGTTGCTGCCGTCCATAAACTGCGTACCATACATGCTCCTATCTCGGAATTTTCTCCGGTGGCAATCGTTTTTTTACCGAAGCCTTATCAATCCATATCTTCTACACTAACCCCCGATGACTTTATACCGAATCCTTAGACTTTCCCCACCTGTGTCGTGGCTGTCTTCAATGTCTCATCTACCGTATGAATCATGGAGGAATTCTCTTCATAATGTCTCTGGAGGGCGATGATATTCACCATCTCGTCCACGGTAGAGACATTGGACTGCTCCAGGAAACCGGCCAGAATTCTCCCGGAAGCGGGCACCTGTCTTGCACCTTCCACCGGCTCAAAGAAGTTCTCCCCGTAGTGGGAGAGTTCGTCATAATTGGCAAAATCAAACAAGCCGACCTGCGCAACTGCCTTTCCGTTCTGCCAGATCTGCCCCTGGGTATTGATGGAAACCTTTGCGACCGGATCTACCGTGATATGCCTGCCGTTCTGGTCGAGTACATAATCTCCATCCTGCGTCACCAGCGCACCGTCCTGCCTCACCGTAAAGTTCCCGTCCCTGGTATACAGGGTCTTGGTTTGCGGTTTTTCCTCCCAGGTCACATTCGGCGCTTTATTGGTATATTCCACGGCAAAAAAGCCCCTCCCGCCGATCGCCATATCATAGGCCTCGCCGGTGGAGCGCATCGGACCTTCTGTCCAGTCCGTATAAGTTTCTCCCAGTTTGACTCCGAGATTCATGGTTCCCAGTTTTCTCGGGAGATTCGGTGCATCCGAGAGATCCTTGATCTTTAACCCCAGTACATCGGAAAAAGACTGCTGCGTGGAACCCTCTTTTTTGAAGCCGACGGTATTCGCATTCGCCAGATTATTCGTGGTGATGTCCATCCGCTTCTGCTCATTCACCATCGCGGTATATGCGGTGTAAAGCCCCTTGATCATAAAAATACCCCCTCCGACAAACCTACTATCCGGTTTATATATCGGAGAGGGAAGTGCTAAACTTTATACCTCGTTTACCATTCCTTACGATTATTTCTCAATTTTCTCTGTAGCCCGCCAAAAATTCCACGTACCTTCCGGTGCCGATCGCCACCGCCGTCATCGGATCCTCTGCCGTCACCGTATTGATGCCGGTCTTGGACGAAATCAGATCCTCCAGTCCGCGCAGGAGGCTTCCTCCTCCCGTCAGAACAATTCCCCGATCTGCAATGTCCGCCGCAAGTTCCGGAGGGGTCTTCTCCAGCACACTGTGGATGGCCTCTACAATCTGCGAAGTCGGCTCCCTAAGCGCCTCCTCCGTTTCCTCCGAAGACACCTTGACCGTCTTGGGAAGTCCGGTCACCAGATTCCTTCCGCGCACATCCATATAATCCACTTCCGCACGGGGATAAGCGGAACCGATGCGAATCTTGATATCCTCTGCGGTTCTCTCTCCGATCAGGAGGTTATGTTTTTTCCTCATAAAGCGAACCAGCGCTTCGTCAAAGTCATCTCCCGCAATCTTCACGGAAGTCGAGACAACCGTGCCGCCAAGGGAAATCACAGCGATATCACTTGTTCCGCCGCCGATGTCCACGACCATATTGCCACAGGGCTTTGTAATATCAATCCCTGCTCCGATCGCAGCTGCAATCGGCTCTTCGATGATCTTGACATCCCTGGCTCCCGCCATCAGGGTCGCATCCTCTACCGCCTTGCGCTCCACCTCTGTCACGCCACTGGGGACACAGACGGCAATAATCGGCTTACGAAAAGCACGATGCCCGATTGACTTGGTGATGAAATGCTTCATCATCTGCTCGGTCACCTTATAATCCGATATCACGCCCTGCCTGAGCGGTCTCACCGCCACAATATTCCCCGGCGTCCTGCCGAGCATCAGCCTGGCATCCTCACCGATCGCCTTAATTTTCTCTGTATCTCTGTCATAAGCAACGACGGAGGGTTCCTTTAAAACCACGCCCTTCCCTCTGATGTAAACCAGAATACTCGCCGTACCAAGATCGATTCCAATGTCCGTATATTGCATAACAGCCTCTCTTCACTTCCTTGCCGTTGCCAAATCTTCCCTTTGATGCACCAACATTATAATAGATCAACTCTTATTTTGAAACTGTTTTTTGCATTTTGTTGATTTTCCTTTCCTCTTAAACTCAATCTCATCCCCCTCTTCTTTTCTTTGAGATGCTTGTTTTACAAAATCGCATTTTCTTTTTTACGTATTTCCCCCGAAGTCGCACTTTCTTTTTTACGCTTTTCCCCCAAAGTCGCACTTTCTTTTTTACGCTTTTCCCCCAAAGTCGCGTTTTCTTCAAGTCTTACGAACTTCTTCGTCATTTTCGATCACTTGCACCTGTAGGCGACATTGGGTATTCTATGAAAAAAGGAGCGTGAAAACATGGCAAACAAATCGATCACCCCTGCCCGAATTGATTCCTACCACCTATCCTCCCTGAAGCCAACCAGCACCTACGACATAACCGGGGAGCAGCTAGACGCCCGGTTGCCAAAAGGCATGGAATCCCTTCGTAGCGGCAGAACTTATTCCGTGGAAGAAGTAGATGAAGAGCTCTCCAGGGAATTTGGCGTATGAGGGACGATTTTCAGATCTTTATAAATCGCTGCACTACGATTCAAATCATTTTCTAATGGTCTACGACCTTCTTTTTTCTGAGCTCTAAACTTCTTTCAATTTTCTTGAACCTTTCTCCCCTTCCCCTACTCTTATATACAGATGCATCCAATGAAGAAAGGAAAACCGCCGGTGGAGCAGAAGCTACCCATGCCCTCTTTTGATGAAATTTATGAAGCGTATCATGCCATCCTGTTTCGCAGTGCCTATCTGATGACGGGCAACCGCTATGATGCGGAGGATGTCCTGCAAGACACCTTCCTGATCGCCTTCACCAAGGGAAATCAGGTGCGCAGGAAAGAGTCATACAAAGCCTGGCTCTTCCGCATCATGACCAACCTCGTCTATCAGAGGCAAAAAAAGTTGCGGAGAGAATATCCGGAAGAAGAAATCGCAAGAGTTGCGGACGGGGAAGAGACCAATGTTTCGGCATCTCTCCCCTTTCAGGAGGAGGTCCCGCAGAGGCTGGACCTGCAGCGATATTTGCTGGAACTAAAACCGAAGGAGAGGGAGGTCCTTGTTCTTTTTTATTACAACGACCTGTCCATTCAGGAAATCGCCGGAATCTGCCGCTGCTCCCAGGGCACGATCAAAAGCCGGCTATTCTCCGGCAGAAAGGCTCTAAAGGCGAAGTTATCCCGCACGGAAGATGCAAGATTACAGACAAGAAAGTCTCTCACAGAAGAGGAGGAACCCTATGTGGAACGACCCGGAATTTGATGAAACACTAAGAGAACAGATGCACCAGCTTGCCGATCAGGAAGGGCCCTCCAGGCTGTGCAGAGATCAAATTTTAACAGAACTTTCCCGTGCCGGTTCCACCAAACAGCGAGGGAATGGGAAAAGCAAGATCGCAACCTTACAACCTTCTCACACGCAAGGAGGATTCAGAATGAGGAAATGTTCTAAAATCGCCATTGCTATCGTCGCCTGTTTGATGTTCACAGGCACCGCCTACGCCGCCGGACTGTTAAACGGTGTGATCAAAACCAGTCATGCTGCCTATGACTATGTTTCCTACGACGAGCTCCCACAGGCAGAGAAGCAGGCCGGTCTGCAAGTACAAGCACCTAAAGAGCTTCCCGGAAGCTTCACCTTCGCCGGTATCCATCTGACTGCAATTGCGGACACCGATGAAGACGGAAACGAAATGCACAAGCGAAACGGTCTGGATCTCACCTATACGGATGCGGACGGACACCAACTGTTCCTTAGTACGGAACCGGCGGTAGGCAGAGGTCAGGCAGGAGACAGCAAGGACTTCTATCAGGAGAAAAAAGAGGTCGGCGACTGCACCCTTTACTACACAAAATCGGAGCTGCTCTATCTCCCCCCAAAAGAGCACCCGACTGCCGAAGAGGAAAAAAGGGCACAGGAAGACCCCTCTTTCTCCATCAACTATGGCACCGACAAACGCCAGACCGTGTTTGCCAGTGACGTTTGGTTCACGTACAAAGGCGTGCGCTATTCTCTGTTAGACATGGAACAGGAACTGTCTGCGAAGCAAATGTTTTCACTGGCGGAAAAAATCGTTCGCCCATAAAAGAAGATACATCCTGGAATGCAAAGTGGCAGGGGCTGCTTGAGCATTGGCTGCCTGGGTGGGCAGTCACTGCTTGAGCATTGGCTGCCTAGGTAGGCAGCCAATGCTTGATTACCAGTGGTCCCTGCCATTCCGTTCGGAAGCCGGACGTCCCATGCATGCACTCTCGTACATTCTTCTCCCGCTAAAGTAAGCGCCGCAGTTCTCCAATTCTTTCATCACCGTATCAAAGCCCTCCTGCGTCTGCATCCATGTCCCTCTGCCGATCCCCCGGGTGACCACCGAAGACACGTAGATCTTTTGCTCCACAAATTCGGACTGAAAGGTCATCTTCGCCCTTCTTGCATGAAAAGCCTGGGTGCACAGCAGGATGGTGTGCGGTCGGATTCCTCCAGCCTCCAGCAGCTTCCGGCAAAACCTTGCGTTTTCAAAGGTATTCGTCGATTCTTCTTCGGTCCAAATCGCAGATTCCGGCACTCCCTCCCTCACCATCAGCGCTTTTAGCCACGCAGCCTCCGTTTGATAGGAAGCGGGGTCGACCCCCGTGTCTCCATCCGGACCGGTACCCTCCTTTCCTTGATGTGCCTTCCATTCTTCTGCAAAGCTCTGTCTGCGGTAGCTGAATTTGCCGCTCACCAGGACAGCCTTTGCAAATCCTCCGTGAAAGAGCCCGGCAGCATGATGGGCAAGCAGCTCCTGCGGCGCTCCTGGCACAATCAGCAGATCCGCAGGCTGCAGCCTTTCTTCCCCGATAAAGATGAAATTTTCGATCTCCTTCCATGCCTCTTCGTTGACCATGGTGATCCTTTCTTTTTCTGTATTCCCTTCTGTATTCCCCGTCCCTCTTGCTCCCGCATGATGCACCGGCCTCTTTTTCATTCCGATTGCCATGCACCTCTTTATGACCTTATGCTATGATGATACCGATGTCAAAAGTTGCTTCAAAAGGAGATTTTTTATGAAACTGGGTTTTATCGGCTGCGGGAATATGGCAAATGCCATCATCGGCGGCATTCTAAGGTCGGGACTCTATCTGCCGGAGGAGATCATCGGCTCCGGCCCGTCCAGAGAGGGGAGAGAGCGGACGAAACAAAATCACGGCATCAATATGACCGACTCCAACGCCTATGTCGTGAGCGAGGCGGAGATTGTTTTTTTAACCGTCAAGCCCGCCTATTTACCGGACGTGCTGCGTGATATCCAGGGGGAAGTGCGAGACAACCAGCTTTTTATCAGCATTATTGCAGGGGTTTCCCTGGCGGAACTGCAGCAGGGCTTCGGTCCGGAAAAAAAGATCCGCATCGTCCGCCTCATGCCAAATACGCCCGCCCTTGTCTGCGACGGAATGACCGCGGTCTGCTCCAATGCGCTGGTGAGCGAAAATGATCTCAAAAAAATAATGGAGCTGCTGTCCTCTTTCGGAGAGGCGGAGCTGGTGCCGGAGGCCCTCTTCGATACGGTCACCGCCATCAGCGGTTCCTCCCCCGCCTATGTCTTTTTGTTTATCGAGGCGATGGCGGATGCGGCGGTGAGAGGCGGAATGCCGAGGAAACAGGCGTACCATTTCGCCGCCAAAGCGGTCGAAGGCAGTGCCAAGCTCTTACTCTCCAGCGGGAAACATCCCGGTGAATTAAAAGACATGGTCTGCTCTCCCGCAGGCACAACCATCGAAGCCATCCACGTTCTGGAGGAAAAAGGCTTCCGCGGGATTGTCATGGATGCCTGCGAAGCCTGCCGAAAGAAGGCGTAGACAAGTGGGGCATTTTTTCTACCAACCAGCCGGCGTGGATTTGGATGCAACGGGCGCTTATATTATCATAATTTTTAATTTTATTTGATTTATTCTTTTAATTATGATAGTATCATCTTGACAACCATGGATGATGTGCTTGAAGCGCACGGGGTAGACAAAATGAGCGGCGTATTAGGCGTAAGCGGACAATATTATTATTCCAGAGATCCCAGCAGCATTTATAAGAATCCGGTGGAATCCGCCTTCGGTGAAAAGACGGAGCGAGAGATTCGCGGCATCGATGCCGGCACCGAGAATATGGAGATGGCGCAGAGTGTAACCCGTATCTCCGACGGGGCGCTCGATGGTATTCAGGATTATCTGCAAAAAATCAGGGAATTGGCAGTAAAGGCCCTCAACAGTTTTGTTTACAATGCCGATGACCGTCAGGTGATGCAGGATCAGGTGGAGCAATACAAACAAGGCATTGCGGATATCGCCGCTTCCACCTCCTTTAACGAGAACAAACTTTTAGATGGATCTCATCAAAAATTTGAAGTGGCGGCAGACGGAAACGGTAAAATGGAGAGCATTTCTGCCGGAAACGCCACCTTAAAGGCGCTTGGCATCGATGAGATCGACTTTACCAAAAAGGTCGACACCAAGGTCATTGATAAGGCCATGGAGAAGGTTTCTTCTCTTAGGAGCACGAACGGCGCCGAAAGCAACAACTTAGACCATGCGATTGCCTTCAATCGCCTCTCGTCCTATAATCACCTGGCGACGTTCAAAGAAGATGATCTGCAGACCATGGTCAACCGCTCCGGCTGGATGAAGAAAAATCAGCTCTTACAGGCGGTGCAGACCCAGATGCAAAAGAAACAGGCGGATGCCAAGCGCATTCACACTCTGAATCTCCTAGGTTAGGTACACGCCGGAGACAGCCTTTTCCATACGGAACTTTCTGCACAAGCCTGATCACATCAGACTTTTCGCACAAGACTGATCGCATTAGACTTTTCGCACCAAAATTTCAGAGGATTCCCGGGAGCGGAATCCTCTGTTTTTTGTCCTAATATTCCATCATTCCACATCCGAAAGGGTGATGTGCAGCTCCTCCAGCTGTTTCTTCGTCACTTCTCCGGGGGCTCCCATCATGAGATCCTGTGCATTCTTGTTCATCGGGAACGGAATGATCTCCCGGATGGAAGACTCTCCGGCAAGCAACATCACCATACGGTCGATTCCGGGTGCAATCCCGGCATGAGGCGGCGCTCCATAGGAGAAGGCGTGATACATGGCGGGGAATTTCTTTTTGACATCCTCTTCGCCCAGCCGTACCATTTCGAATGCCTTTACCATGATTTCCGGATCATGATTTCTGACCGCTCCGCTGGAAAGCTCAATCCCGTTGCAGACAATGTCATATTGATCCGCCGTGATCGTCAGAGGGTCGATCTCTCCTCTCTCCGCTTTTAGAAGGACATCCATCCCGCCCGCCGGCATGGAAAACGGATTATGACAAAATTCCAGCTCTCCGGACTCTTCCCCGATCTCATACATCGGGAAATCCACAATCCAGCAGAACGCATACTGTTCCTTGTCTATATGGCCGGGAACGGCAGCCCCGAACAACTTAATGACGACACCCGCCACCTTCTGCGCCAGTTGTTTTTTTCCGGAAGAAAGAACCACCAGCGTATTGGGGGCAAGTTCCAGCTCCCGCTTCACAAGCTCTGCCCTTTCCTGCAGAAACTTGGCGATTCCTCCGACAATTTCTCCCTTTTCGTCGATACGGAACCAGGCGGGTTTGGCTCCTGCCTGCACCTCTACGTCCGCGCAGGTTTTCTCGATCATCTTCCGGCTCTCGTGAAAGTCGGAGATGACGACTGCCTTGATCTGAGCTCCTTCTTCCGCAAAGGGAGGAAAACCGCAGTCCCGGAAGAGCGCCGTTGCATCTTTTGCCGTTAAATCAATGCGCAGATCAGGCTTGTCACTTCCATAGACTTCCATGGCCTCCAGGTAGGGAATTCTCTTAAAAGGCGCACCGGAAGCTCTGTTATAAGTCCCGAATTTGGCAAAAATCGGTGGCAGCACCTCCTCACAGACGGAGAACACGTCCTCCTGTGTGGCAAAGGCCATTTCCATATCCAGCTGGTAGAATTCCCCCGGGCTCCTGTCCCCCCTGGCATCTTCATCCCGGAAGCAGGGCGCGATCTGAAAGTATCTGTCGATGCCCGCCGTCATCAAAAGCTGCTTGAACTGCTGCGGTGCCTGTGGCAACGCATAGAATTTGCCCGGATGCTTTCTGGCAGGCACCAGATAATCCCTTGCTCCCTCCGGAGAGGAAGCCGTCAGAATCGGCGTAGTGATTTCCAGAAAACCGTGCCTAGTCATGGCCTCCCGCAGAGCGGAAATGACCTGACATCTCAGTATCATATTTTTCTTCATCTCCGGATTGCGGAGATCCAGATATCTGTATTTTAACCGCTGTGTCTCATCTGCTTCCCTGCTGTGGTTGATCTCAAAAGGAAGTTCCTGGAAACGGCAGGCTCCCAGCACCTGAATGCCGCCTGCCTCCGGCACCACCTCGATGCCGCCGGTTTCCAGCTTCGGATTTTTCGAAGATCGCTCGCGTACGACTCCGTCTACCTGAATCGTGGATTCCTTGTGGATCTCCCTGACCTGTTTGATCAGTTCCTCCGATTCCAATACCACCTGCGTCGTTCCGTAAAAATCTCTAAGCACTAAGAAGGCAAGACCCGCCCCCACTTCCCGGACATTTTCCATCCAGCCGGCGAGGCGGACTTTTTTACCCGCATCCACCAGACGCAGTTCCCCGCAGGTATGTGTTCTATAGGACATACTCCGTTCTCCTTTTCTGATCATCAAAAGCTGTGTGCCAGAAGTCAACCCCTTGCCCTGCCATCAGGCATTGCCATCAGGCATGCTCGCAGGTTGGATCTTCCGCACCCCGTATCATGACAAACCAGTTTAGTATAGCATTTCTGAACCATTTTGGGAATTTCCCCCCGGGCGAGTCCACCTGAACCGCCTCCGGCTTGAACAGATCTCGCTCAACAGAACCTTACTCTCCCGTATCAATCCCCCCGGCTCCCTCTTTGTCCGGTTGCACCTTCATCTTGAGGTAGGACCCGAAGTGCGTCGGTGTAAGTGCGACCGTTCCACTTGCCTGTTTCGTCTGCTCCTCCTCTTCCCCTCTCAGGTAGCGGTTTCCGTAAATATTCTCTTCAATCTCCACTTCTTCCGTGACGACAAAACCAAGCTCCTGCAGCAGATGAATGGAAACGGTGTTCTCTTTTTTGACCAGTGCCATCACCATGGAAAAGCCCAGCACCTCCTTCCCGTATTGCAGAATCGCCTGACAGACTTCCTTTGCATAACCCTTCCTCTGCCAGGGCTCTCCGATCAGGAAGCCGAGCTCCACCTCCTCGAATCCGTTCCGGATGGAAAATCCCGCGCGTCCGATGATCTCTCCGCTTGCTTTTTCCACCACCGTCCAAACCCCGAAGCCCAGAAGCCCATATACATTGCGGATATAATCCTCTGTGTAGCGCCTCTCATCCTGCGGATCCGGAAACAGCCCCTCCATGAACCTGGTGATGGAGGCTCCCGCATAGATCCGGTAAAACGCCTCGATGTCCTGCACCGTGGTTTCGCGCACCTGAAGCCTCTCTGTTTCCAAAATGTGCCACGGAAGACCTGCCTCTCTCTCGTAGGCTTTCACATAAGAATCCGGCTCCACCTCATCCACTTCCGAAAAGACATAGGAAGCACCGGAGAAGGCTTCTGCCTGATTTTCCGCATGAGAAAGCGCAATGGCACAGGCTCCTTCATTTTTTAGCTTTTCAAGCATTCGGACCCGATCCGATAAAAAAAGAGTCTTACGAAACGCTTCCGTCTTCTTTGTGATCTCCGGGGCATTTCGCTGTGATCCCACTTCTTCGTGAAGCCTTCCTATCATCCCTGTAAGGTCATCTTCCGTTCGGATTTCCGACCGGATTCCGTGTTCCTGCAAATGTTTCACAGCCCGATGGCACTGCGCCTGCACCTTCTCGTCCTGTGTGCTTAAAACAAAAACCACGGTGAGACTTTTCCGCACGGAAGAATCTTCCGTGATCTTTTCCTTCTCCATCCGCTTAAATCTCCACGCCCAGTTCTTTCAGTTTGCCTCTTAATTCTGTCACGTCCCCATGAAAGACAATTCCGTGCATTCCCGTATAAATGCCCGCCTCGACATTCATCGGGAGATCGTCAATGAAAACCGTCTCTCTCGGCCGAATGTGAAATTTCGCATAAGCCATGAGGTAAATCTCCGGCTGCGGCTTGACTACCTTGACCTCATAGCTGATCATGCGATCATCAAAATATTCATGTCCCGGGATTCGTTTCCAATAATCCGGGTGCCTGCAACTGGCATTGGACAAGAGGAGAATACGATAATTCCGCTCCTTGAGTTCCTTCACCAGTTGAGCCATGCCATCGACCGGCTCGATCGGCCGGTCCCACATCCCGACCAGCTGCTGTACAGCGCCTCTTAACCTGACCGGAACCCTCTCTGCCATAATCTCGGCCGCCTCTAAATCCGTCAGTGTTCCTCTGTCCATCATCGCCCATTCATAGGAGAGAAACACCTCTCTCCTCAGAAGCTCCCGATCCTCCATCGAGATTTTCAAGCGGTCCATAAACATTTCCTTGTCAAAATGAATCAGAACGCCACCCATATCAAACAGGATATTCTTAATCATGTTGCCCTCCTCCAGCTTTCCTACTCCTGCCGTTTTTCCTTCTCCACCTTATCACAATTTTAAGAAATGTGCGTCACAAAAGAGGTGGTATCCGAAGATCAAAAACTTTTTTTGCCAACAAGCCGCAACGAATTTCCGATAGGTTTGACCTTCGTATCATGTTATACTTTAAGATGCGTGTCAAAAAATTTGACCCACACGATACAGACTACCGCTAAGGAGGCAAGAGAATGGATCAGAATCCTATTGTGACAATTACCATGGAAAACGGCGATGTGATGAAGGCGGAATTATACCCGGAAATCGCACCGAACACCGTCCATAATTTCATTTCCCTCATTCAAAAGGGCTTTTACAACGGAACGATCTTCCACCGGGTGATCCCCGGCTTCATGTTGCAGGGGGGCGACCCGGACGGCAGCGGCATGGGAGGACCGGGATATGCCATTCGGGGAGAGTTCCGCTCCAACGGTTTTCAAAATGATTTGAAGCACACGGAAGGCGTCCTGTCCATGGCGCGCACCATGGCACCCGACTCCGCAGGCAGCCAGTTTTTTATCATGCACAAAGATGCCCCTCATCTGGATGGCGAATATGCCGCATTTGGCAAGATTACGGAAGGAATGGATGTCGTTGACAAGATTGCGAACGTTGAGACGGATTTCTCCGATCGCCCCAGAGTTCCGCAGGTGATGAAAAGCGTGACGGTCGAAACCTTTGGAGTAGACTATCCGATGCCCGAGACAATGCAGGCTTGATTTCTGATTTCCCGGCTCATTCGTGAAAGGGCCTGAAAAGGGAGGATGCCGGATAAACTCTGTTTATCCGGCACTTATTATGAAAAAGTTTGTTGCATGTTTCAGCTCCTGTACAAGACCTATCATAAAAAAAAAGAATGTCAAAAAAACGGTGGTGAGGTAACGTTTTTTTGACATAGATATGAACAGCTTGTTAATTTGACTGGAACACCCTCTTCCGGGTGTTCCGACTCTCACGCAAACTTATGGAATCCGGAGGATGACTCCCTCCCGTTTGACCATAATCTCCGTGTGCTTATAGGAGCCTCCGAATTCTCCATCCAGCGTCCAGGCAACCTTCTTTCGACTGTCTACCGTAAGCTGCGCCGTTTTGAAATGGAAGATATATTCATTATCGACATCCCGCCCCAACAGCATGGTGATGATCGTCGACAGTTCAATCATGTTCCTCGGATATTTGATCAGCGTCACCTCAAACAGACCGTCGTTGAATTCCACCATCTCTCCTGTGATATTCTTCAGCCCTCCCACAGACAGAGAGTTGGTTACCATTCCATAAATAAAATCGTCCTCAATGATCCGGTTCTGGTAGGAAATCTTCAAATGATAGCTACCGACATCAGAAAGTTTCTTGATCCCTTCCAGTAAATAGGCTGCACGCCCCAGAAGGTTCTTCATGTCCTGCGGTGTCTGATAAGAGACGTCCGTAAACAATCCGAATCCCGCCACATAAACAAAGTAGGACTGATTCAGAATCCCCACGTCACAGTGAAAACTTCGACCGGAAACTGCGACTTTCGCCGCTTCTACCAGATCTGTCGGAATGCCGATGCTCTGGCAAAAATCGTTGGTGCTTCCGGCGGGAATCATCCCGATCGGCAACTGTTCCGGGGATTCCATCATCCCGGACACGACCTCGTCCAGCGTGCCGTCTCCACCGCTGCAAACAACAAGAGAATACCCCTTTTCCCTCTCCTGTACGGCGGTCCTGGCATCTCCCGCTCTTTGTGTAGGATAAGCGCTGACCAGATAACCGTGCTTCGTAAATACATCGATCACGTCCGCCAGCTGGGAACTGATTCTCTCCCTGCCTGCATGCGTGTTGTAGATAAAGAGCAATTTCCTGTCATTCATGCGAATGCATTTTTCCCCCGGATATAATCTCCCAAATCCGCAAGTGCATCTGCTTCATCCGCGCCTTCGGCAACCACTATCAGCTCGTCTCCATTTTCAATGTGGAGGGACATCATTCCCATGATGCTCTTGGCATTCACCGTCAGCTCTTTGAATTCAATGTGCATGGAACTCTCGTATTTACTAGCGATTTGAACCATCTCTGCGATTGTTCTCGCACCCAGTTCTCCGCTGATCTCCACCTGAATCGATTGTTTTTCCATCACTCATCCTCTCCTTCTAGTCCTTTTTTCTGCTCTATGATGCGTGGCAATCCTTTGTCGGCATCCTCCCCATTCTCAGCATTTTCTTCTGCAAGCATCATCAACTTCTGTAAACGGTGATTCATTCCCGATTTTCCGATCGGCGGGTCCATTAACGCCGCCAGACTCTTTAAAGAGGCTTCCGGATACCGAAGCCTGGCTTCTGCCGCCTCCCTTAATCCTTCTTCTAACGACTTTAACCGCCCTCTTTCCTCCAGCTGTCTGATCTTCTCCACCTGAATGGCGGCGGTCCTGGCCGTCTTGGAGATATTGGCCGCTTCACAATTCACCTTTCTGTTGACTGCATTCCGCATATCGCGGTAAATCCGCATATTTTCAAAGGCCATCAGAGAAACATGCGCCTCCATCACATTCAGTAAGGCCGCAATTTCCTCTCCCTCTTTGATATAGACCACCTGATATCTCTTGCGCTTTAAAGTTTTCGCATGAATATCAAAGCTTTCCATCAGTTTCCGTAAAAAAAAAGTCTGTTCCTCAGAAGCGCAGTCGAATTCCAGATGATAACCCTTCTTAGGATCAGATACAGAACCAATGCATAAGAATGTTTCTCGCAAATAAGTGCGTTTACAGCAGATCTTCCCGTTGAAACCAGCAGGCTCCGCCCCTGTGGAATCCCGTGTTTCTTCCAGTGCGGTCAGGATTCTTCTCATATCCTGCGATGCGATTCCTGCCCTAAAGTAAATGCGTCCCCGAACTCTTAGTTTTTCTTCTTCTCTTGAAAAATCTCTCTCTATTCTAAGAGTTTTTCTCAATATTGTAAAGAGCTTTTGCACCTGCTCTCTGCGGTCTGTACGCAGGTAGAGCACAGGCTCCCCTTCTATCTCCTGCACCAGCCCGCAGTGATGGAGCAGCGCCACTGCTGCCGACAGCTGACAATGGCGGGAGGAGGGAAGCTTGCCGATCAGCTCCTGCTTGACTTCCTCTGAAAATGACATGATCTCATCCGTTCTCTTCCTGCTTGAAGGGGCTTCGTTTCTGATGAAATCCCTTCACTTCATTCCCCTTCAGTGTTTGTCCTGATTGGGATTACAATCCCGATGCGCAATCTTGATGCCATAGTCTCCGGCATTCTTCAGCCTCTCATACAGGGCATTCGCAATCGTTACACTCCTGTGTTGCCCGCCGGTACATCCGATGCCGACCACCAGCTGATGCTTTCCCTCCGTAATATATCCCGGGATCAGGAAGGAGAGAAGATCGCTGCACTTATCAATGAACATTCCGCATTCCGGAAATCCCATGACATAGTCCCTCACCGGTCGGTCATTGCCCGTCAAATGTTTGAGCGCATCGATATAAAACGGATTGGGTAAAAAACGGACGTCAAAAACTAGGTCGGCATCTTGCGGAATGCCATACTTGAAGCCGAAGGAGAGCATCGTGATCATTAACGAATTGTAATTTAAATCTTTGACAAAAATCCGGTCCAGTTCCTCCCGCAGCTCTCTGGTTAACAGCTGGGAAGTGTCAATAACATAGTCCGCCCTCTCTTTGGTACCTTCTAAAATCTTCCGTTCTCTGACAATTCCGTCCTGTACCGGGTCACCGGGCTGTGCCAGCGGGTGGATCCTCCTCGTTTCCTTATACCTTTTAATCAAGGCAGCGTCCGAGGCATCCATGAAAAGAATCTCCACCGGATATCCATGTTCTTTCAATGCCTGGATGGCGTGCTCCGCATCTTCAAATTTCTGATCGGTCCGCACATCCACGCCGATCACTACCTTGGTAATTTCGCTGTCCGGCAGACTGATCAATTCCACAAATTTTTCGATCAAAGAAACCGGAAGATTGTCGACGCAGTAGAATCCCACATCTTCCAGCATCCGAATGGCGGTCGACTTTCCGCCTCCGCTCATTCCGGTCACGATTACGATTCTCATATCCTTTTTTCCGGCTTCCATCCTGTTCTCCTGTCTGCGCGGCTATTCCCGTCCGCTATCCCTGCTGTCAGAGTTCTTCTGTTCAAAAACGCTCCACCGTTTCTTCCCGTCTACGGTTATTTCCCGCTCCCAAAAGGCTCTGCGGTTTAAAATCCGAGAGGGATCACCTCCGTCTCCAGCCTGATCCCTGTTTTTTCTTCAACTCTCTCTGTCACCGCAAGGATGACCTGCATGATTTCATCTGCGCTCGCTCCGCCCCGGTTGATCACAAAACCGCAGTGTTTCTCCGATACCTGTGCCTCTCCGATTCGAAACCCTTTAAGGCCCGCTTCCTCAATCAGCTTTCCGGCAAAACTGCCTGCCGGTCTCTTGAAGGTACTTCCGGCACTGGCAAATTCCAGCGGCTGTTTCTGTTTTCTGCGCAAGGCAAGCTCCTCCATTTTGGCCCGTATTTCTTCCGGCTTTCCCGGCGTCAGCCTTAATTTTGCAGAGATAAAAAACAGTTTCTGTTTCCTGGCAATGCTGCTTCGATAGCCGAAAGCCATCTCGCTTCCGGACAATTGCACCTGCCGGACTCTTTCTCTCTCTGTTTCGCCGCCTTCCCTTCCTTCTGCTTCCCCGGACGGATGGGAGGATGTGGATGTGCCAATCCGAAGGGCACTGACCTGCTCCGTGACTTCCTTCATTTCAAAGTCATAGGCGCCTGCATTCATGCACAGGGCGCCACCCAGGCTTCCCGGAATCCCCGCTGCTCCTTCCAAACCGCTCAGAGATGCCTTGAGAGCCTCCTGCGCAATGGCTGCAAGCGAAGCCCCCGCCGGAGCCAGAATCCTGTCCTCTGCCACCCGAATCGGTTGTCTCTGCCCCGCCGTACAGAGGATCACTCCCCGGTACCCCTGATCGGCTACCAACAGGTTCGTACCGTTGCCGGTGATGAAGTAGGGAACTTTCTCTTTTTCTAAGAAAATGAGTAGTTCTTTTGCCTTAGAAGCGTCTTGCACCAAAATCCATGCATCCGCCTCCCCTCCTACCCGGAAGGAAGTATGTCCTCTCATGGGTTCATCGAAACGCAGATCTTCCCCTTCGCAAAGGAGCTGCAAACGCTTTTTGATTTCCCCTTCCAGCCTCTGCCTCATGCTTCCGCCTTATCCGCCTCGGCTGCTTTCTGGGTCACATCGGTTTCACTTGCCTTCGGTGCTTCCTCCCGATTCTGACTCAGCTTCATCGTATTCTGTACACGATTGTATAGTTCCTGCGCGGCATTATAGCCCATCTTCTTCTGTCGATGGTTGACCGCGGCTGCCTCGCAAATGATCGCCAGGTTTCTTCCCGGACGAATCGGAATATCGTGGCAGATGATTTTTTTACCCAGGTATTCCGTATAGTGCTCCTCTAAACCGAAGCGGTCGTAATCCTTATCTCTGTCCCATTCCTCCAGACGGATCACAAGATCAATGGAAGAAGTATCACGCACACTGGATACACCGAACAACGTCTTCACATCAATGATGCCGATGCCTCGCAGTTCAATAAAGTGCTTGGTGATCTCCGGTGCAGAGCCGATCAGGGTGTCTCCGCTGACCTTCCGAATTTCCACCACGTCATCCGACACCAGACGATGTCCCCTCTTAATCAGCTCCAGCGCCGCCTCCGACTTTCCGATCCCGCTCTCTCCCGTGATCAGAAGTCCTTCACCGTATACATCACAAAGAACGCCGTGGATGCGGATGCAGGGAGCCAGGCGTACATTCAGCCACCGAATCACCTCCGCCATTACCTGGGAAGTCGGATGCGGCGTGATAAACAGCGGTACATTTGCATTGGTCGCCAAATCAATGAAACTCTGGTCGGGCTGCAGATTCCTGCAAAAGACAATGCAGGGGATCCCCCTGTCAAGGAGCTTCTGGAAGTGAGTGTCCTTTTGTTTCTGCGTCATGTGCGACATGTAGGAATATTCCACCATGCCGATGATCTGCATGCGGCTCGCATCGTCATGCTCGAAGTAACCGGTCAACTGCAGAGCGGGCCGGTTGATATCGCACTGCCTGATCTCCGTCTCGGAAAAGTCTACATTCGGCGTCAGCAGCTCGAACTTCATTTTTTTGACAACTTCCTCTAATTTTACGCTTTCCATCCCTTGCTGTCCCTCTTCTTTCTATTTGGTCTTCGCTTCCTTGTGAAAAAATTCATAGATGGCCTTTGCCTGGTTTTCCGGGATTTCCGGCACCTCTGCAATTTTTTCAGGCGTCGCCTCCCTCAGTTCCTCAATGGATGCAAAATGCCGCATCAGCGCTTTTCTTCTGGCAGGACCAACCCCCGGTATCTCGTCCAGGGTGGAATGGACCTGTGCCTTGGATCGGAGAGAGCGGTGATATTCGATGGCAAAACGATGGGCTTCATCCTGAATCCGCGTGATCAACTGAAAGCCCTCCGACCTGGTATCGATCGGCAGTTCTACATTGTGGTAATAGAGCCCCCTCGTACGGTGATTGTCATCCTTTACCATCCCACAAACCGGCACGGAAATATTAAGTTCTCGAAGCACCTGTAGCGCAATATTCACCTGTCCTCTGCCGCCATCCATCAGCAGCAGATCCGGAAATTTGGAAAAACTGTCCTGCTTCCGGAGACCGTGCGTGAATCTCCTTTCAATGACTTCCTTCATGCAGGCATAGTCATCGGGACCGGCTACGGTTTGAATCCGAAACTTGCGATAATCACTTCGCTTGGGCTTTCCTCCCTCAAAGACCACCATGGAGCCCACATTTGCAAAACCGGATATATTCGAAATATCAAAGGCCTCCATCCGCTGCAGTTTCGGTAAATCTAACAGTTTGGCGATCTCTTTGACCGCACCGATGGTCCTGCCCTCCTCCCGTTTCAGCCGTTCTTTATCCTGGGAAAGGATGAAAGAAGCGTTCTGGGAAGCCAGTTCCATCAGTCTTTTGTTCGTACCTCTCTCGGGAACGAAGAGATGCACTCGGGAACCCCTACGCTCGCTAAGCCATTTCTCGATCATGTCCTGATCCGGAATTTTTTCCTGTAGCAGAAGTTCCCTTGGCACAAAGGGCGTTCCCCCGTAAAACTGCTTGACGAAGTTTTGCAGGACGGCAGAAGAGCCGCCGGCTTCGTCGTCGAAGACGCCCTGATCCTTCATGTAATAATGCTCTCTCCCGATGATTTTGCCTTCTCTGACAAAGAACACCTGCACGACGACATCCTGCTCTTCTTTGGCAAGCGCAATAATATCCCTGTCTTCCATATCGGCATCCGTCATCTTCTGCTTCTGTTCAATCACCCGGACGCTGTTCCGCCTATCCCTGTATTTTGCCGCATCCTCAAAGCGCATCTCCTGCGAAGCCTGTTCCATCTTTTTCGTCAGGTCTTCGATGACCGCGCTGTAATTTCCGCTTAGAAAATCGATGGCCTTCTCGACACGGTCGCCATATTCTTCCTTCGTGATTTTCCCGGCGGCACAGGGTGCCGTGCAATACCCCATGTGATAATTCAAACAGGGTCTGTCTTTTCCGATGTCTCTGGGCAGCACCCGGTTGCAGGTCCGCAGTCCCATCAGCTTGTTCACCAACTCGATGGCTTCCCGTACCGCATCGGCAGAGGGAAAAGGTCCGAAATACCTGGCCTTGTCCTTTTTCATCAGCCTCGAAAAAAGAATCCTCGGATACTCCTCGGAAACGGTCACCTTGATAAAAGGATAGGTTTTGTCGTCCTTGAGCATTGTGTTGTAGCGAGGCCGGTTTTCCTTGATCAGGTTGTTTTCCAAAACCAGCGCTTCCATTTCGGAATCGGTCACGATATATTCGAACCTTGCGACGAGCGAAACCATCTGCTCAATCTGCGGACCTCTTCCCACGATTCTGGTACGGAAATAGGACTGTACCCGCTTGTGCAGATCCACCGCCTTGCCCACATACATGATCGTATCATCGGCATCCCTCATCAGGTATACCCCGGGCTTATGAGGCAGCTTCTTCAGTTCCTCCTTGATCTTAAAATCCGTACTCATCCCTTCTCGCCACGTCTGTGCCGGCGGTTCCAATCTCCTCTATTCAAATAGATCTTTCCGGCGGGAAAACCTTCCCCCCTCCGTCTCCGGAGTCTCCTGCAAGTCCTGTTTTAACGGCTCTTTCGTTCCTTCCTCCGGAGTCTCCTTTAAGTCCTTCTGAAGTGGCTCGTTCGTTCCCTCCTCCGGAGTTTCCTTTAAGTCCTTCTGAAGCGTTTCCTTCTCAGGCGCCTCTCTTAGGTCTCTATCTGCCGCCTGTTCCGCATTTTTTTCGGGAGCCACCTGAGCGTTTTCCGCTTCCCCTTTTACCGGAATGTTCTCGCCGACCTGTCTGCTTTCTTCTCGTACGGCGAAAATTCTGGAGGCCGTCTCCCGGTCCTCCTGCGGCTGTGACAGATGTTCCACCTCGCGGAAGATCCGCATGAATTCCGCACCGGTAATGGTTTCGTTTTCGATCAGATACTGCGCCAACCGGTCCATGGTATCCAGATGCTTCGAGATGATTCCCTTCGCTTCCGCATAGCATTCGTCCAGAATCTTTCTGACTTCTTCATCAATGCCGGTCGCCGTCTCATCCGAGCAGGTGAGATCCCGAACCCCGTCCAGATAACGGTTTCTGATGGATTCCAGTTGCATGAGTCCAAACCGTTTGCTCATCCCGTAAAGAGTGACCATGTTTCTGGCAATCGCGGTTGCTTTCTCAATATCATTCTCTGCGCCCGTTGTCACGGTGTTGAAGATCAGCTCTTCCGCCGCTCGTCCGCCCAGAGTGACCACGATTTCATCGTGCAGCTCTACCTGCGTCTTTAAAAATTTTTCATCCTCCGGCACCTGCATCACATAACCAAGCGCCCCCATGGTTCTGGGGACAATGGTGATTTTCTGCACCGGCTCCGTGTTCTTTTGCACCGCCGCAATCAGTGCATGCCCGATCTCGTGATAGGATACGATCTTCCTCTCTTCCTTGCTCAGGATTCGGTCCTTCTTCTCCTTGCCGACCAGAACCTGTTCGACTGCATCCATCAAATCCTTCTGGCAGACATATTCCCGCTTTGCCTTGACCGCATTGATGGCTGCCTCATTGATCATGTTGGCCAGATCACTTCCGACCGCCCCGCTGGTTGCCAGCGCAATCGCTTTCAGATCGACCGTCTGGTCCATCTTGACGTCCCTGGCGTGCACCCGTAAAATTTCTTCTCTTCCTTTGAGATCCGGTTTATCAACGATGATCCTGCGATCAAATCTTCCCGGTCGAAGCAGCGCCTTGTCGAGAATTTCCGGACGGTTGGTCGCACCCAAAATCAAGACGCCCTTCGAGGAATCGAAACCGTCCATTTCGGATAGAAGCTGGTTCAGCGTCTGTTCTCTTTCTTCATTCCCTCCGCCGTATTTCGAATCCCTGCTCCTGCCAATTGCATCAATTTCGTCAATAAAGATGATACAGGGAGCGTTTTTGGTCGCCTCTTTAAACAGATCTCTTACGCGACTGGCACCGACTCCTACATAAAGTTCGATAAAATCGGAGCCTGCCAGAGAAAAAAACGGAACATGTGCCTCTCCGGCAACCGCCTTGGCTAATAGCGTTTTTCCTGTTCCGGGAGGCCCTACTAAGAGCGCTCCCTTGGGAAGTTTCGCACCGATTTTTCCATATTTCCCTGGATTGTGGAGAAAATCCACCACCTCTACCAGGGACTCCTTGGCCTCGTCTTCCCCGGCTACGTCCTTGAAGGTGACACCCGTTTCTTTTTGCACATAAACCTTTGCATTGCTTCTCCCCACAGAAAAAGGACTATTTTTCCCCATTCTGCGGAACAGCAGGGTCAACAGTCCCCACATGAGAAGGATGGGCAGAACATAGACGGCAAAAAAATTAAGGATCGCCGAGGAGGAGTCCGGTACCTTTCTCTGCACCTGAATGCCCTCTTTCAGACATCTTCCCGTGAGCGTCGTCTCGTCCTCCGCCACGCCGGTGACCAACCCCTTCAGTTCTCCCTTATTGATCTGCTCTTTCAGATCCAAAAGCTTCTTTTGACTCTCGGTCAAGGTCCCCTTCTCTTTGTTTTGTAAAAGATCCGGATCCTTCTCGTTTTTCTTCGGTTTTAGCGTCAGTTTATCTTCCTGCATCGTGACTGCAGAAACGTAATGATGGTCCAGCAAATGGACAAACTGGTCGTAGGTGATTTCTCTCTCGCTGTTTTTTCCACTGAACACCTTGGTCATGTAGGACATCACCATCATCATGATCAGAGCGGCGATGACCATAAATAAAAGCGTCTGCGGGCGTCCGTTTCTCCCGCCGCCTTCGTCCCCGGATCGATTGGAATTGCTTGCATTTGAATTGTTGTTCATCTGTGTTCTCCCAAAGAATTCTTCGGCATAAGAGCAGAAAAAGCACCCGCAGTCAGTACGCGCGCGCTTTTCACTTCCGTCTGCAGAATCGTTCTCTGTTCTACTTCAAGAATAGCCTTATGCAGGCTGTTTGAGTTCCGCCAAAGAAACCACGCTATACTTCATCTCCGCCCGGTTTCCGGCCAGATCCTTTAGTTTGTTCTCAATTCTGCGGTATACCGTATCGCAGTCTTCTCTACTGGTTCCCGTTAAAAGCACCAGATACTGGGAGGCATTGTATTTACAAAAAACATCTCCCTGTCTTAAAGAAAGATGGATGGCGGAAGCCAGCGCTTCCGATCTTCCGTTTCTCTTTTCCTCATTGCGGATGAGCTTCCCCTCATAATCCACAAGCGTACAAAGCATCATGAAAACGGAATCTCCGCTCCGCTCCATGTTCCTGCTCAAAATATGATAGGCATCGATAAAACTCGGGTAGGAGCAATCATAGGCGCCTGCGTCCTGACCGGCTTCCACCACTCGCCTGGTCTGCAACAGGTCATCCTGAATCTCACTGATCCGCCCCGGCTCCGAATTTAATTTCTCTCGAATAACCTGATAGCAGTCTAATAATTTCTGTGAGGCCGTAATACCCAGCTCTTCTTCATAATAGCGTACCGTTTTGTCATAAAGGCGATACGCCTCTTTGAAATTGCCCTGATAAATCAAAGCCTCGATCTGACCGACCTGCCAGTCGCGATCCGGAAAATAATCCGAAGCCCGCTGGTAAATCTGAAGCATCTGCTGGTAGTCTCCTTTCTCCTTCAGGTAGCCTCCCAACCACTCTGCCGTTTCATCAAACAAATCCTGGATGGCAACGTTTCTGGTAATCACCCAGATTTCCGTGGAGAGCTCCGGCAAAAGTGTTCCCTGAAAAAGTTCAAACGCCTGGGAATACAGAACAAACCTCTCGGACTCACTGTCCGCCTCTCCTGCGCTTGCAACCAGCTTCTTAAATTCATCGACATCCAGGGTCATCGACACCTTAGGATCCGGATAATAAGCTCCCTGCTTCTTAATGATATAATCCATCTCGGGAAGCCCGGCACGAACCATCTGCCTGCGCATTTGATAGATCAAATTGTTCATGCTGTTGTTCATGTTGGCACGCTCTTCTCCTTCGTAAAGCGTGTGCATCAAACGATCCTTGGTTACCCCCTCGCTGCCACTCAGCCAGATGAGTTGCAAAAGCTGGACGAATTTAGCTGTCGTATTCCGACCGAGCGCAATCTCTCTCCCGTCATACGACATACGAAATCCACCCAGCATATATACCTTCAGTTGCTCCATGAAAGAATCTGCCCTCCATTCAAACGTGTCACTAATAGTCTAATATATCACAATCCAATCAGGTGGTCAAAAAAGCGTTTGCACATCTGAGGAGTACAGAATCACCGCTTTTCTTGCATCACAAAGACAGGGATCATCCACTTGATGCCCTGTAAAACCAGGAATCCTTAGGAAAGGGTAGCGCTCATCACAGCGTCTGCCCACGCCTGCATTCTCTCCTCATCCGCCTCGTGGAGAGCCCCCTTGAAGCTGAGAATATCTTCTGCCACCTTGCAGTTTTTTAAGGCTTCCAGTTCTTTCTGTATCTTTTTACCTGCCTGGGGCGCCCAGGAACCATTCTCCGCCAAACCGAAGATTCTGTTCTGCACACCGAGCGCGATGATATCTCTGACCAGCGCCTCCATCTCCGGATAGATTCCCCCGTTATAGGTCGGGCAGAAGAGCAGGACCCTGGAGAAGCGCCAGATTTCCGAAATCAAATAAGAGGTGTGCGTCTCGGATACATCATAGACGCGAACCGGTTTTCCGCTTTTCTTCTGGATATAGGCCGCTGCGGCTTCCGCTGCAGAAGCGGTATGTCCGTACATGGAGCCGTAAACAATGGTATATCCCTCTTCCTCCGGCGTCCAGGTCGTCCACTTCTGATATTTTTGGAGGATCCAATCAATATTGCTGCGCCACACCGGACCGTGCAGCGGACAAATCATACGGATGTCCAGTCCTGCCGTTTTTTTCAGTCCCGCCTGCGCCTGCACGCCGTATTTGCCGACAATATTTGCATAATAGCGTCTGCTGTCATCCAGAAAGACCGTTTTAAAGTCGCACTCATCTGCAAAAATGCCGGTATCCACAGCGCCGAAGGTTCCGAACACATCTCCTGAGAAAAGCGCACCGGTGACTGCATCAAAACTCATCATGGTTTCCGGCCAGTGCAGCATCGGCGTCAATACAAACTGGAGCTTATGCTTCCCCAGTTCCAGTACATCGCCGTCTGCCACTGTCTTCTTGGCACAGTTTTTCGTTCCGGTAAAAAACTGATCCAGAATGCGAAATGTTTTTTCATTTCCCACCAGCGTCACATCCGGATAGACGTCTAAAACCGCCTGTACCTGCGAGCAATGATCCGGTTCCACATGATGCAGGACCAGATAGTCCAGCTTTCTTCCCTGCAAAGCAGCCACGATGTTTTCCATAAACTGGCTCTTTACCGTGACATCCGCCGTATCGAGCAGGGCAGTCTTTTCATCCCGAATCAGATAGCAGTTATAAGAAACACCATGCGGCAAAGGAAACAGATTTTCAAATCTGCTCAGTCTTCTGTCGCTGGAGCCTGCCCAGTAAGTATCTTCTCCAATCTGCTGTACATTTACCATGTCGTTCTCCTGTTGTTCGTCCTGGTCCCCTGCGGTTAAATTCTATCGCCCGGGGAGATGCTTGTTGGTCCTTCTCACGGCGTCGCTGCGGGCTGTTCCTGTGTTTGCGTAGCTTGTGGCACCTGCGGTGATGGTGTCGCCTGCGGCGTCTGTGGTGTTTGCGGGGTCTGCGGCGTTTGCGGGATCTGTGGCGTCTGTGGTGTCTGCGGTGCCGTTACTCCGTAAGGAAGCCCTGTGGCACCATGAATCCATTGTCCGCTTGCTGCATCAAAACGATATCCCGCTTCTTGCATAGCCTTGATCTGCGCCGCAGGATCTCCCTGCGGAAGAGAAGGCTGTGTTTGCGGTGTTTGCGGGGTTTGGGTTGTGCTTTCCTTCGGTTTCACCCTTGGTGTTGTCACTGTGGTCTCCGCGGGGGTCTTCTTCCCGCCTGCCGCTTCTTCAATGGCGTCACTGATCTCCTGCACCTCATTCGAGGGCGCATAGGATTCGTCTTCATACAGAAAACTGTGCAACTGTATGACCGCCTCGTAAAGCGTTTCCGGGACCACCACGCTGCCCTTGGCCCGGATGTTCTTCCCCTCTCTGTGTTCCTCATCCGGAAATCCCGTCTGCCCGACGATGCTGTACTTTCCTGCATCCGCCACATAGGACAGAAGCTCGGACAGAGTCAGTGAGGTGTACATTTCTCCAAAGACACTATTGGCAATGGTATTGAGCTGTGCAGGAGTGGCGCGTCTTGCTTTTTCAAACATCTTAGAAAGAACCAGTCTCTGTCTCTCCGTCCTTCTATAATCGTCTCCTGCCGTGTAACGAATCCGGCAATAGGCCGTTGCCTGTAAACCGTCTAACGTCTGCATCCCCGGCTCCGTCACCGGTACAAACTCCCGTTTCTGCTGTTTGCCCATGATCGTGCCGTAGTCATTGAGGTATTTGATTTCCGCCTCTTCTACATCCACGTCCACGCCCCCCAGCGCGTCAATGGTATCCGCCAGGGCGCCAAAACCGACCGTCACAAAGTCCGTTACGTTCAGATCCAGATTCATATTCAGCATCCGAAGCGCCTGCTCCGGGCCGCCGTTTGAATAGGCAGAATTCGCCTTGTTGTAAAAACCGTTTCCTGTGTTCAGAAAGGTATCTCTGTATACGGAAGCCATGCGGACCTTTCCCGTATCCTGGTTGATGGAAACCAAAATAATGGAGTCGGTTCGTGTATTGGATTCCAGCTCTCCCTTTCTGGTGTCTACGCCAAAAAAAGCAATCGTCGTATATTTTCGCATTGATCCGCTTTGCGCCGATTCCTGCACCGTCTGGCTCACGCTGTCTTTCACCAGCTGTTCTTCCTTGATGGTGGCATGGTGGATCCGCTCCACCTTGGTCAAAAGAAACAGCACGATCGCTGCTGTAAGGAGCACCACCGCTTCTAATGTATAAACAATCCTGCGAAACAGCCTTTTCTGCTTGCCCGGATCGCCTGCAAATCCCAGATTGGATGCCACATGAACTCCCGCATCCTTCTCTTCGGTTTTCAAATCTGTTTTTGCTTTTGCTTCCGGCGTTGTTTCTGTTGTCGATCCCACTTTCGAATTCGCCTTGGAATCCGGATTTGCTTCCGGCTTCGATTCCGTTTTCGAATTTGCCTTGGAATCCGGCTTTGCTTCCGGCTTCACTTCGACCTTCGGATTGTTTTTCGGATTCGATTTTTCTTCGATTTTCGGCGCTTCTTTTTGCTCTTTTGACATCTTTAATAATTTCTCAGCGCATCCGTTTCACTGAGTCCCGTGTCTTCTACCGATAAAATCACTGCTTCGTAGCTGTAATCCGGACTGACGCTCACGCGTACGCGGTCTCCTGCCTTGTGTCCGATCAATGCCCTGCCCAGGGGCGATTCAATGCTGATTAGCCCCTTCAAAGAATCTCCTCGCATGGTGGTGACGATCTTATACGTCTCCTCATCTCCATCCTCTGCACCAATCTCGCAGATCCGCACTTTCACCGTCTTGTTCATACCTGCTTCTTCTTTGGCAGTATGATCTTCAATCACCCGTGCGGTCTTGATCATGCGCTCCAGAAAACGAATCCGGCTTTCGTTTTCATTCTTGGCTTTTTTGGCAGCGTAATATTCAAAATTCTCGCTAAGATCGCCCTGCGCCCGCGCTTCTTTGACATGTTCCAAAAGCTCTTTGCGCACGGCGATCTTGCGATGTTCGATTTCTGCTTCCATATCCGCAATGTCTTTGCGGGTTAATTCATTATGCATTTGAAAACGGCCCCGGTTGTTGTCCGGGGCCAACTCCTTGTTAAGCTTTTCCGTCCGATCCAAGAACTTCTACAATTTTGTGATGAACAATATCCTTCACATATTGTCTGCCGTCTCCCAAATACTGTCTGGGATCAAAGTGATCGGGGTGCTCGGCGAAATGCTGACGGATGCCGGCAGTCATGCCCAGACGCAGATCGGAATCAATATTGATTTTGCAAACCGCACTCTTCGCCGCTTCTCTGAGCTGTTCTTCCGGAATGCCGATGGCATCCTTCAGCTGTCCGCCATTGGCATTGATGATCTTCACATATTCCTGCGGTACGGAAGAGGAGCCGTGCAGAACAATCGGGAAGCCGGGCAAACGTCTCTTGACCTCTTCCAGAATATCCAGACGCAGCTTCGGATCGGTGCCAGGTTTGAATTTATAGGCACCATGGCTGGTTCCAATGGCAATTGCCAGAGAATCCACACCGGTCTTGTGAACAAATTCCTCTACCTGATCCGGATCGGTAAACATTGCTTTTTCCGCATCCACGCTGACCGCATCTTCGATTCCGGCAAGCGTCCCTAACTCAGCCTCTACCACTACGCCATGAGCATGCGCATACTCCGCCACTTTCTTGGATTCTGCAATATTGTCCTCAAAAGAATGGCTGGAATAATCAATCATGACAGAAGTAAAGCCGTTATCTACGCAGTCTTTGCAAACGTCAAAATCTGCGCCATGATCCAGATGCAGTACGATCGGAATATCACACAGCTCTACTGCCGCTTCCACCAATTTTCTCAAGTAGACAGAGTTCGCATATTTCCTCGCCCCCTGTGAAGCCTGCAGAATAACCGGGGAATGAAGTTCGCTCGCCGCTTCGGTAATCGCCTGAACGATCTCCATATTGTTGATATTGAATGCGCCGACAGCGTATCCTCCATTGTATGCTTTTTTGAACATTTCTGTAGATGTAACTAAGGGCATATCGATACCTTCCTTTCTCCCAGTTCCTTCCGGAAACCCAATCTTCCAGTTCCCTCCGGAAACCATTTCCGGTTTCTATTGCGTTTTTATTATACCCTCTTCCCCGGTTGTGTACAAGATTTGATCCTATCTGGAACCCGGGGAAGAGGTTCTCTTCCCCGGTTGTGTACAAGATTTGATCCTATCCGGAACCCGGGGAAGAGGTTCTCTTACCCGGTTGTGTACAAGATTTGATCCTACCTAGCGTTCGGGGAAAGGGTTCTCTTCCCTAGTTGTGTACAAGATTTATCCTACCCGGCTCCCGGGGAAGGGGTTCTCTTCCCCAAAGTGGATCTGGTTCTTCTTCCAGAACTCCTCCGCCGTCAGATGATCCACACTGCTGTAACGAAGAATCTGGGCAGACATGGCAGGAATCTGAAGCGTCAGGAGTCCGTCGCTCACCTGTTCCTTCACCGGTTCGCTTCTATAGCCATCCTTTGTCGAAATGATCAGCCTTCTCATGATGCATTCCGTAGGAACTCCCAGCATTTTTACAAACATATCTCTGGTGAGTGCATACGAATTCCGATTGATCACGATCAGCGATGCGCCTGCCCTCGTGAACCTGCCATAGGCAATCAATGCGCCTTCCGAGTGTACAATCCGAAGCGAGCCATTCATGAGCTCGGCAGCTTCCTTATGGATCCGAATCAACTCTTTGTGATAGGCGATCAGTTCGTGGTCTTCCTTCCCCCAGGGGTACGTTCTGCGATTATCCGGGTCAGTAAAGCCACATAAACCCGCTTCGTCTCCGTAATAAATGGTCGGCGCACCCGGCAGAGTGAACTGCATGAGCACCGCCTGTCGCAAAATGTCCATCCGTACACCGCAAGAAGCTGCCTGAGACGTCAGTTCGGCACTTCTCCCCACCAGATGGTTTGTTCTGGTTAAAAAACGGGAATGGTCATGATTGGACAACTCATTCATTGCAGTATAAAGGGAAGGAACTGTGAAATTCTTTTCTATTTCGGACAGCAACGACCGCCAGAACTGATCCCCGTTTCCCTCCAATTCCGGATGGTACTCGTCAGAGTGCTTTTCCATTCCGGTCAGGAAATAGGTAACCGGTTCCATAAACGCATCGTAGTTCATGACCGTGTCCCACTGATCTCCCAAAAGCCAGGGCTTCGATTCCCCATACTGCTCCGCCAGGATAATTGCCTCCGGATTGGCCTCCTTGACCGCCTTGCGGAATCTTCTCCAGAATTCATGATTAAATGCCGGTGAATGTCCCAAATCGGCCGCTACATCCAACCTCCACCCGTCTGCATTAAAGGGAGGGGATACCCATTTTTTTGCAATTTCAAGGATATAATTGCAGAGCTTCTCGCTGCCCTCATAGTTCAGCTTCGGCAGCGTGTCGTATCCCCACCAACCTTCATAGCTGCCATTATAGGGCCATGACTGCTTATGAAAAGAAAAATAGTCGTGATAGGGCGAGTCCTGCGCCACATAAGCTCCGCTCGGATAACCCTCCCTGCCTTCATAGATTCTCTCTTTGTCCAACCATTTGTTAAAAGAGCCGCAGTGATTAAAAACGCCGTCCAGAATGACTCTGATTCCTCTCTCATGCGCCTTTTCTACCAGCTCAATAAACAGCTTGTCGCTCGCCTCCAGATTTTCCTTGTTCGTCACCCGGTCGATATATCTGGTTGCATTCCGGTTGTCCTGATCGTCCGGGTCTAAGAGCTTGCCCCGATCGGAAACAATCCTGCCAAAATGCGGGTCAATGTGATCATAGTCCTGAATGTCATATTTATGGCTGGAAGGTGAAACAAAGATCGGATTGAAATAGATGGCGTCAATCCCCAGGTCCTGCAGGTAGTCCAGCTTATTGATCACCCCCTGCAGGTCCCCTCCATAGAATTCATTAAAATCAGATAGCGGATCCGGCATGCGATTCCAGTCGTCCACCCTTCGCACATGTCTCCCGCCATAGGCATATTCATCGCTCAGGACGTCACTGGAGGGATCTCCGTTGCAGAAACGGTCCACCAGGATCTGATACATCACGGCGCCCTTCGCCCAATCCGGGGTGGATAGTCCGGGTGTCAGGAAAAAACGTCTCTGAGAATGATCCTGCCCTTTTTCGAAAAACAGGCCGCTCCTGTCATATCCCCTGATGGCACCGTCATGAAATTGAACACGAAAAGAATATCCTACCCGTTCCGTTCCAAGCCTGACGGTGGCATGATAGAAATCAAAGCTTCCAAAAGTCCCCTCAAAGCTCATGGGGTACTCTTCTTTCTCATATACGAGCACCGCACTTGCAATCTGGTTGCTCTCCGCACTTAGCGAGATGGTTACCTCTCCCTCCGGGAGCGGTTGAAGGGGATGAATATAATCCAAAGTCTGGTCGTGAAAAAGCTGATAGGAATTGGGCATAAAGTCACCTGTCTGTAAGTCTTTCGCCCTCCCTGAGAGGCATGAAAAAAGCAGCCTTAGGGAGGGGCTGCTCTTTTCTGAGAAGGTATTTCTTACTTATGGGGTATAGCAAAAAATATAATGTATTGGGGGGTTACAATTAGTATACTATCATTCCTCTCCCAAGACGTAAATACGCAGCCTGTATAAATTTTACAAATTGCACTATTTATTTTTATGCAGTTTTACCAAGATCCTGGTCCCCGGGCGATCAAGCCTTGGGAATCATTTCCGAAGCCTGTAATTTGTCCTCGTGTCCCTCAAAGAGGGCTTCGAACTCTTCTCTGCCAATCTTTTCTTTTTCCAAGAGCAGCTCCGCACTCTTGTGCAAAACGTCTTCGTATTCCAGGATCAGCTCTTTCGCCTTATGATAGCAGGCATCAATGATATTCTTCACTTCCTGATCGATCTGTCCCTGTACCAGTTCCGAATTCTTCTTGGCATGGCCGATCTCATAACCGATGAAGACGTCTTCTTCCTGATCATCGTAGTTGACCGTTCCGATCTTCAGGCTCATTCCATAACGTGTCACCATATTGCGCGCCTGTTTGGTTGCCTTTTGGATATCGCTGGAAGCGCCCGTGGTGATGTCTCCAAAGATAATCTCTTCCGCAATTCTGCCACCCAGAGAAACCATGATTTCCTCTAACATCTTGCTTCTGGTGACGAACATTTCGTCTTTCTCGGGAAGCGGCATGGTGTAACCGGCTGCCCCAAGCCCGGTCGGGATGATGGAAACGGTATACACCGGCCCGACATCCGGCAACACATGGAAGAGGATGGCATGACCCGCTTCATGGTAGGCGGTGATTTTCTTTTCTTCTTCGGAAATAATCCGACTGTGCTTCTCCGTTCCGATCCCCACCTGCACAAAGGCCTTGCGGATGTCTGCCTGAGAAATATAAGTATGGTTTTGCATGGCGGCGTGAATGGCACTTTCATTCAGGAGATTTTCCAGATCCGCTCCCGTAAATCCCGCCGTCGTCTGGGCAACCTGCTTCAAATCCACATCTTCCGAGAGCGGCTTGTTTCTCGCATGCACCTGAAGGATTTCTTCTCTGCCTCCAATGTCCGGTCTGGAGACCGTAATCTTCCGGTCAAATCGTCCCGGCCGGAGAATCGCGGGATCCAGGATGTCCACCCGGTTCGTCGCTGCCAGAACAATAATGCCTTCGTTCACGCCGAAGCCGTCCATCTCTACCAGCAGCTGATTCAGCGTCTGCTCTCTTTCATCATGGCCGCCTCCCATACCGGTTCCTCTGCGGCGCGCCACGGCATCGATCTCATCAATAAAGACGATACAGGGTGCATTTTTCTTGGCATCGGCAAACAGATCTCTTACTCTGGATGCCCCAACGCCTACGAACATCTCTACAAAGTCAGAACCGGAGATGGTAAAGAACGGAACCCCTGCCTCCCCTGCGATTGCCTTGGCAAGCAGTGTTTTACCGGTTCCCGGAGACCCTTCTAGCAGGACGCCCTTCGGAATTCTTGCGCCCACCCGTGTAAATTTGGCGGGTGATTTCAGAAAAGCTATGATCTCTGCCAGCTGTTCCTTCTCTTCCTGAAGCCCCGCTACGTCCTTTAGCGTCACTTTATTATCTTCCGGATTCGCAATTCTGGCCCTGCTTCTTCCGAAATTCATCATCCTGGAATTGCCGCTCTGTGCATTCTGATTGTTGCTGATCAACATTACAATGAACACCAGCGCCGCCACCCCGATCAGACCCGGTACAAGGATGGAAAACATCCAGTTATCATCCTTCACCTCATTGATCTGCGGATCCACATGGTTCTTCCGAAGCAGCTTCTCCACCTCTCTGATGTCGGTGGCGTAAAGTTTCTTCCTGCTGCCGTCCTTGAGCAATACCTCCGCCGAACCGGTTGGCGTATCCGCATAGGGAGTCAGGGCGGCATCCACCACCTTCCCCGATTGTAAATCACGTTCCAGTCGCCCGACCGTATAAGCGTTCGAAAGAGCGGTAGCGCTCCCCACGAATCGCATCGCCATTAAGATCACCAGCAGCAGAGCCGCCATCAGAAGATATCTTGAATAATTCCTCTGTTTCTTCACCTTCCATCTCCACTTCTAAAATCACTCTTCAAAAGAAACTGTCCCAATAAAGGGCAGGTTGCGGTATTTCTGATCAAAATCCAGCCCGTAACCCACGACAAACTCATCCGGGATCAAAAAGCCCGAATAATCTACGGACACGTCCTGCACCACCCGTCTGTCCGGTTTGTCCAGTAAGGTTGCCAGACGGATGCTTGCCGGCTTCCTGTCCGAGAGCATTTTGATCAGATAAGATAGGGTTCTTCCCGAATCAATGATATCCTCTACGATGAGGACATCTCTCCCGCTGATCTGTTCATCCAGGTCCTTCACTACCTTCACAATGCCGCTGGAAACCGTATTCCCGCCATAGCTGGAAACGGACATGAAATCCATCGTCACCGGAACCGTAATATGCTTTGCCAGTCCGCACATGAAAAAGCAGGCGCCTTTCAGGATGCCGATCATGTGTACCGTTTTTCCCTCATAATCTTTGCTGATCTCCGCACCGAGTTCACGGATGCGCAGATCTACCTCTTCACTTGAAATCAGTTCCTTGATCTTCTCCGCCATTGATCTCCTTTTCAATCCGTATATGCAGGAATCTCCCTGCTTGACGGGCGCTCTTAAGCACCTCTGCATCCGTGCGGTATCCCGGTATCCACAAAACATGGTTGCCGTCTGCCATCAACAGGATCCTGTCCCGCATTCTTGCCGGAATCTTCTCGTCCGTCATCCATTTTCGGATTTCCTTGTGCTTGCTTCCCTCCTGATTGAGAGAAAAAAAATCCCCTTCTTTTCTATATCGGAAGAAAACAGTGCTCTTGATTATAGCATAGTCAAAACAGTTCGTATACCGACCGGAATCTTCTCTTTCATACGAAAAATCCGTGTATGCTGTGATTCTGTAATCGTGGAAAGAAGCATGAATCATCTCTCCCTTCCGCAGCGCTTCCGTCTCCAGCCTCAGTCCCTCTTCTTCCGCCTTTTTCGGTTGTTGAGAAGACGGGTCTCCCCCTTCTTCCCGCCGTCTTCGGTAAAAGAGCAGTGCCCCATACTCCTTCCTGACAACCACTCCCGCAGGCAGCTGCAACTCTTTGGCGCTGCTTTTCCTTCTGCCAAGCAAGTCCACCGCCTCCAGCTGCCTTCTGGCGATATCTTTTCTCCCCAAATACCGATCGCCGGACAGATCTTCCAGGGCAAGGAGATAGACCTCTCTCCTCAAAAAGTCGGGTTCCTTCTCTAAAAGAAAGAGTGACAGAGATCGTACTCCGTTTTCACCCGCTTCTCTCTTCGCCTGCAAATAAATTTTTCGGGCTTGCGCCCGGATATAAGATTGCACCGAGGCAATCTGTGCCGCCGTTTGCAGGATATGCTCCTGCGTGCGCGGATTGATTTCCGCCTCGAGCAGCGGCAGAACCTCTCCCCGGATGCGATTGCGGGTGTATTTCTTCTCCCGATTGGTCGCATCCTCTACAAAAGGGATCCCTCTTTTTTCCAAAAATTGTTCGATTTCCCCTCTGGAAACATGAACCAGCGGGCGGATTAAATTTCCCTCCACTTCCGCAATTCCGGAAAGTCCCTGCAAACCGCTCCCCCTGCAGAGATGAAACAGAAAGGTCTCCACCGCATCTCCCTGATTGTGTGCGGTCGCAATCCATCCCGCCCCTTCTTCCTGCAAAAGTGCACGAAAGAACGCATATCTCACGCTTCTTCCTGCGGCTTCTTCACTGAGATGCTCTTTCTTCGCAAGCGCCGGCACATCTTCTTTTTTTACATAAAAAGGCAGCTTCCGCATGGCGCACTGTCTCCTGACGAAGGCCTCATCTTCATCCGCCTCCTTCCCCCTGATCCCGTGGTTGACATGCGCCACCAGCAGTTCAAAGCCCATTTGCGGTGCCAGAAGCGTCAGGATTTCCAGCAGGCACATGGAATCTGCGCCCCCGGAAACGGCGGCGATCCCCTTCTTCCTCCGTCCCCCGCTAAGAGAGACTGCCATTTGATCACGAACAGCTTCGATCAGCTGTCTTTCCTTCCTGTCCAAATGCACTCCCGTTCTTATCTTTCTCTGTTCTTATCTTTCTCTGTTCTTATCTTTCTCTGTTCTTATCTTTCTCTGTTCCTGTCCCCTCCGATTCAAGGAACCCTTCAAAAACAAAAGACCTTTTCCGTGCTGCCGGAAAAAGTCTTCTTATTCGTTCCGAAAAAGGATTTCCCCCTCATAGATGAGTCCGAGCTTATCCCTTGCCACTTCCTCTATATATTTTCGCGTATGCGTATATTTCTCGTATTCTGCAATCTCCTGGCTGCGTGCCTCTTCTTTCTGAATCTGCCTGGCCAGCCGGGTCTGCTCTTCCAGGTACTGGTCCCTCTTTTGTTTCAACCCTACGCTTTTAAAGCCAACCATGGTCGTTAGAAGAATGACGACGATTACGGCCAAAAAAATACTGAATCTGTTTTCCTTTCGATTCCTCTTTCTGGGTCTTGCCATTTTACTTTCTTCTTTCCGCATCGCCATCGTTCCTTTTGAGCACCCATCGGATGTGAGAATTCGTCCTTCGGTACAGAGCGCTATCCCTCCGCCTTTGATTGCTTTACACCCCGGTATCTCATATATCGGATTCATGACGATAACACATAACAGACGGGTTTAAGAACAGTACCGGAACAGTTCCTGTGCTTCCTCTTTGCGGGTGCTTTCCTTCACGTCCAGCACTTCCACTGAAACATCCTTGTTGCCGAAACCGATGGTGATGCGGTCGCCCGCCTTGACTTCTGCGGAGGCTCTGGCAACCCTTCCGTTTAAAAGAACCCGTCCTGCGTCACAGGCTTCGTTTGCAACCGTTCTTCTTTTGATCAGTCTGGAAACCTTCAGAAATTTGTCCAGTCTCATGGCCCTATCCTTTGTAGACACAAAAGGAACCTGTGCACAGGCACAGGCTCCGGTAAATCAGAATCTCTTACTTCTCGTTGACCAGATCCTTAAGAGCCTTGCCAGCCTTGAATCTCGGTGCATAGGATGCCGGGATCTTCATGGTTGCGCCGGTCTGCGGATTTCTGCCTTCTCTCTCCGCTCTCTGAGAAACTTCAAAAGTTCCGAAGCCTACAAGCTGTACCTTTCCCTTCTTCTTCAGTTCATCGGAAACGACTTCTGTAAAGGACTTAACCACCGCTTCAACGTCCTTACGAGATAACTCGGTGCTGTCAGCAATCGCTGCCACAAGTTCAGTCTTGTTCATTTCAAAATCCTCCTGTTAGAGTGTTTGTTTACTCGTGCGTTTGCACGATACTTTTACTTATATTCGTTTCCGCTCCTTTTGTCAAGAAAAAACGCTGTGCAAGCCAATTTTTTATTAGATTTTTTTATAAAACATCTTTTATTAGAGCCTTTTACAAACTGGTCTCCAACAAATTATACAAAAAGCAGATGCTTTCGGTAACGCAGATAGGCATACTTACAACACATGAAGAATTCCACTTAGTGCTGCTTCGTTCCCGACCTGACACGGTTCGCGGGTCTTCATTGTATAAGACCCATCTGCGCCCGAAAGCACCTGCTTTCGCCTAAACAATATAACCAGCCGCTTGCAACTTTGTCAAGACCAATGCCGTTTAAATCGAATAATCGTATTCTCCTGCAGCCTTGCTCTCATCCGCCAGATCCTGCAAGGTGAAGCGGTCTACATATTCGTTCACCACCTTGTCCAGCCCGACCCAAAAGGAAATCGTCGGACAGGAATCCGCCCGCGGACACTCAATGGATCCTCCATCTACCCCGATGCACTCGACCGGCGTCAAATTCCCTTCCATCGTTCTTAGGATATCTCCCACCCGATACTCTCTGGCAGGTTTTGCCAGGCGGTGCCCGCCTCCCACGCCACGCATGCTGCGCAGATACCCTGCCTTATTGAGGGCCGTTACAATCTGTTCCAGATATTTGACCGTGATTCCCTGTCTGGCGGATATATCTTTGAGCGCCACATATTCTCCCGTATCGTGCAGCGCCAAATCAATCATGACTCGAAGCGCATAGCGCCCTTTTGTCGATATTTTCATAAATAAAATCCTTTCGGTTGTCATAGGCGGAAACCCACTGCCCCTGGGCAGTGGGAGGAGCCTTATAAGTTTGTAGCCATTAACCTTGGCATTCAATGAACTTCTGTATGGTAGCGGATGACACCTCTCCTATCCTACAAGCAAAATAGCCATCAGACCAAAAGATTTTCTTCTTCCAATACTGTTTTGATAGGATGTTTGAATATTTTTGCCACAGATCATATGTAGTCTGCTGTTTGATTAGTTTTACAATGTCACAAACTCTGTCCGTAGTATCGTAGCTAATAAGAAATATATTGAATTTCACTAACAATTAGTATATTATATGTTTAGTGAAATATCAATGAGGTTTACTTATGGAGCAGCTGACAGTTACAGCTAAAATTCAGATATCCGTTGATGCAGACAGCAAGGTTTTACTTGATGAAACCATGTCTGTTTATTCTGATGCCTGCAATTATGTATCTGACTATGTGTTCCGCACCCACGATTTAAAACAGTTTTCCTTAAACAAGGTGCTGTATTCTACTCTCCGAGAAAAGTTCGAGCTTAAATCTCAGATGGCTCAATCTGTTTTTAAGACCGTTATTGCGAGATATAAGACCATTCTTGAAAATCAGAAGGAGTGGATTCAACCATCTTTCAAAAAGCCTCAGTATGACCTTGTTTGGAACAGGGATTATTCCCTTACACAAAACTGCTTTTCAGTAAATACACGAAACGGTCGTGTCAAACTGCCATATTTCGCTGAAGGTATGTCTAAATACTTTGACCACACAATTTATAAGTTTGGTACAGCCAAGCTTGTTAATAAACATGGTAAGTATTTTTTGCATATCCCTGTTACATATGATATCGAGGAAAGTAATATCTCTGATATCTGTAACGTTGTTGGTATCGACAGAGGTATTAACTTTGTCGTTGCCACCTACGACAGTAAACACAAGTCTGGTTTTGTTAGTGGTAAAAAGATCAAACAAAAACGTGCTCACTATTCCAAACTCCGTAAGGAACTCCAAATGCGTCAAACACCATCTGCAAGACATAGGGTTAAAGCTATCGGTCAGCGAGAAAACCGTTGGATACAGGATGTAAACCACCAGGTATCAAAGGCACTCGTTGAGAATAACCCGAAGCATACACTCTTTGTCTTAGAAGATTTGTCGGGCGTTCGTAATGCCACAGAGCGTGTTAGAACCAAAGACCGTTATGTGTCTGTATCATGGTCTTTCTATGACCTTGAACAGAAACTCACCTATAAGGCGAAACAGAATCAGTCTACTGTTATCAAGGTTAACCCTCGTTATACGAGTCAGTGTTGTCCTGTATGCGGGCACATTGAAAAGGCTAACCGTGACAAGAAGATACGTCTGTTTACCTGTAAAAACTGTGGTTATAAATCAAACGATGACCGCATAGGAGCTATGAATCTGTACCGCATGGGAATCAACTATCTTGAGGATAGTCAAGTACCTGATACAGTTACGGCAGAGTAAACTTTGTCGTAAAGGGCGTTGTCAACCGTCCTGTTAATGTAACGCCACGGAAGTCACACCGTATTAAAGGTAGGAGTCGTAGACGAACTACCGGGCAGTTACAAGCCACGTACCTTTAGGTGCATGGTAGTTGACCTTTCCCTTTCCAACTTCCTGCCTTCGTTTTTCTGGCTTGAGGCAGAATCTTTCTCCGTCTGAAACTATGATCTTCCTCCTTCTTGTGCTATGCTATAGAAGCTTGCCTACTCGGTGAGACAGGTGAAGGAAACATCTCAAATTGATCTCCTACTCCTTCGATCCCTCGATGTGAACTTTCCCGCTTCCTTCGGTAGTGCACCATTGTAGCACAATGGCAGTCGAAATTCTAGTATTTTAGTAGGATTTATAGATTGCTCGGAATTTTCTCCGGCAGTCGATCCGTTTTGTGTTGTGAATGCGATATCTGAGGACGTTTCCCCGATATCTTTTTGGGATTCTTTTCCCTTCTACGTACGCCATGACCCCTTCTAACTCTTTTCCATCCGGACAACCGCAGAAAAAATGGATGCTACAAGCCATCGCACAGGCAAAGAAGGCCGCCGCCATCGGTGAGGTGCCAATCGGTTGCATCATTGTGTATGACGGTGCGCTTCCCGGAGAGAAAAATGCCCTTGCCAAGAATCTGGGCGGCAAAATCGCCCCGGGAACCGTCATCGGCCGCGGCTACAACCGTCGCAATGCCGATCATTCCACCTTTTCCCACGCTGAAATCACCGCGATGAAGAAGGCTTCCAAAAAGATAGGCGACTGGCGTTTGGAAGCCTGCACCATGTATGTTACACTGGAGCCTTGCTCCATGTGCGCCGGCGCCATCATTCAGGCGAGGCTTCCCCGTGTAGTGATCGGCGCCATGAATCCGAAGGCGGGCTGTTGCGGGAGCGTCATGAACATCGTGGAGGAAAGGGGCTTCAACCACCAGGCGGAGGTGTTTCGAGGCTTCATGGAGGAAGACTGTTCTCTCCTTCTGACGCAATTCTTTAAAGAGCTTCGCATCCGCCGTAAGGAAGAGCGGGGGCGCATGTCTCCCCCTGTATAAGGGTAGGACAAGCGCGTTTCGGATGAATTACATTTGGATGAATTACATTTAGGTGAATTACATTTGGGTGAATTCGGTTTGGACGAACAACTTTTAGATCCATTCGACCTGCAACACTGCATGCTCTGCCCCCGTTCTTGCGGTGTCGACCGTCTCTCGAACGAAAGGGGCTTTTGCAATGAGGGGAGCGAGATCCAGGCCGCCAGAGCGGCTTTGCATTTTTATGAAGAACCCTGTCTCTCCGGGACAAGAGGAAGCGGAGCCGTGTTTTTCTCCGGTTGCAACTTACGCTGCGTTTTTTGCCAGAACAGAGAAATCTCCACCGGAAGAGCGCAGAAGCCTCTGCGCGCCGGGCAGTTGTCCGACATCTTCCTGCGTCTGCAAGAGGAAGGGGCGCACAACATCAACCTCGTCACCGCTATACACTTCCTGCCGCAGGTCATTTCCGCCTTGAACCTTGCCAGGGCGCAGGGGCTCAAGATTCCCATCGTCTACAATACCAGCGGCTATGAAACCGTGGAATCGCTCAAAAAGCTGGAGGGGCTTATCGATATCTATCTCCCGGACTGCAAATATGTCTCCCCCCTCCTTTCTAAGAAGTATTCCGGCTCCGGGGACTATTTTGCCTATTGTAAAGAGGCGCTTCGGGAAATGGTGAGGCAGACGGGTCCCCCTCTTTTCACAGACAGACAAGAGAGGCGCCCTGATCAGGAAAGCGCCAGCAACGAGAGATTTCTGACCGCCAAAGCGTATAACGATCTGACTTCCTACGAAGGCCCTCTGATGCGAAGGGGCGTGATTGTCAGGCACCTTTGCCTCCCCGGAAACAAAGAAGATAGCAAAAGGGTCGTTCGCTATCTCTATGAAACCTTCGGGGATCAGATCTATCTCAGCATCATGAACCAATACACCCCGATGCCTTCTCTCTCCTCCGTGCAAAAGCAGTACCCGGAGCTCCTTAGAAAACTCCCGGAGCGAGATTATGAAGAGATTGTGGATTTTGCCCTCTCTCTCGGCGTGGAAAATGCCTTTATCCAAGAGGGCGATACCGCTCAGGAAACCTTCATTCCGGCCTTTGATTTTACCGGTCTGGAGTGATTTTAAATTGATTGTACCTTTACAAATTTTTTCCATCATCAAACATAGAAGGAGAATAATGATGAAAGCACCTTTTTCAACCTATTTAACCAGACAGGCGGAGCCACTCAAAAAACTGATCCGGCTGCTTTCGGAGGATTTTGATTATGTATCCGTTCTTGCGACCGATTCCCCCGGCTTTGCAATCAGCCTCTCTCCCCACACCAAATCGATTGCCACAGAGACCATCATGACCGAGAGAGGGAACGTCGTCCGGGTACGCAAAGACGGTCTGTACAGCGAGTATGCTTTTCAGCTTCCTTCCGGTACGAAAGAAGTCGAAGACCCCACCGCCTCTTCCTCAAGTGGAGAGGAAGCCGATCCGACTGCCCTTGCTGCTACGCTGCGGGAAGCACTGAACAGACAGCTGGCAGTCCTGAAGACCACGCGCACACAGGTCTACGAAACGGAGATCCTTCCGGATGAACCCGCAGAACTTTTCACAGAAATGGAGACTGCGCTGTTACCCGAAGAAACGCCGATGGACAAGATTGTAGCCATGCTGCAAAAGGCCTGTGACAGCGGAATGTCGCTGTCCAAAGAGGTGATCGACTGCCGGATTCGTGCGCAGTCTACCCATGTCAACAAAATGTTCCTCTCCGTTCATCGTGACCTTAGACAGAGCTATGTCTATTCCGAAATTTCGGTTCTGCCGATTGTTTCCAGGAACGGACGCACCGAGATGGCCTTCCGTGGGCTCTCCGACAGAAGGGGACCGGAACTTTTCGATGAGATCCCCGGCAAAATAAAGGAGTACGTAGAAGATACGCTAAAGATGTTAGATGCTTCCCGTGTGGTTCCGGGAGAATATGACATCATCACCACGCCGGAAGTTTCCGGTCTGATTGCACACGAAGCCTTCGGACATGGGGTGGAAATGGATATGTTCGTCAAGGACCGGGCGCTTGGCGCCTCCTATATCGGCGAACGGGTCGGCTCCGATCTGGTCACCATGCATGAGGGCGCCCTCTGCACCACCGATGTGGCAAGCTATGCTTTTGACGACGAAGGCACGTTGGCAGGAGATGTGACGGAAATCGACCACGGCATTCTGAAAACCGGAATCTGCGACGCCCTCTCGGCACTGCGCCTGAAATCCGCCCCCACCGGCAACGGAAAGCGGGAGAACTTCGAGCACAAGGTCTATACACGCATGACCAATACCCTCTTTGATTCGGGAACCAGCAGTCTGGAAGAAATGATTGCTTCCGTCCAATACGGCTATCTGCTCCAGGGGATGCAGTCCGGCATGGAAGATCCGAAACACTGGGGCATCCAGTGCATTGTGGAAAGAGGTCTGGAAATCAAAGACGGAAAACTGACCGGCAAAATCGTCACGCCAGTGGTCATGACCGGTTATGTCCCCGATCTCCTTGGCTCCGTCTCTATGGTCTCCACCGACCGCGAAAGCTTCGGCACCGGTTACTGCGGGAAGGGATATAAGGAGTATGTCAAAGTCTCGGACGGCGGTCCCTATTTGAAGGCCCGTGCGGTCCTTGGCTGATCCGCTGCGCTCGTTCCGTTTTCAAGTCCGTTTCCAGGTTTCGTTTTCAAGTTCCGTTTTCAGGTTCCGTTTTTAAGTTTCGTTTTTAAATTTCGTTTTCAAGATGAACCGGAACGGCAATCAATTTGGCATTCCTATCCAACTTTTTTTACAAGCCGATATCAGGAGGAAAAATGAAAGACAGCATTTTACAGATATTAAAAGAGATGAAGAAAGAGGGGCGGCTCTGCGCCTATGAAGTCAGAGATACCTACACGGAGGGATGGGAGTTTTATTTTGTAAGACACCGGTTGGACCAGAACCGGGTCAAAGAGGTGGAACACATCCATGTCGCCGTTTATACCGCCTTAGAAGATGGCGCATCGATTGGAAGAGCGGAAGGAGAGATTGCACCCACCCTGACCCCGGAGGAGATCCGGACAGAACTGGAGAAACTCTTGTCTTATGCTTCCTATGTAAAAAATCCGTATTTTACTCTGAATTCTCCCGGTAAAACGGTCGATAAACCAATTGGAGAAGTGGAAGATGCCGATCCGAAGACAGATCTCTCCGAAGTGGCGAAGGATTTCCTTACTCTGATGCAGGATCTTCCGGAAACGGCGAATGAGGATGTCAACTCCTATGAGATTTTCGTCAACCGCAACAAAGTGCACTTCCTGAATTCGGAGGGCATCGATGTGACGGACGATTCTTTCGACTCCTCTCTGGAAGTGATCCTGAATGCCAGAAAAGAGGGGCATGAAATTGAGCTCTACCGGATGTATCACTCGGGGACCTGTGACAGCGCTTATTTAAAAGCGGAGCTTACAAAGGCGCTGCAGGCGGGAAAAGACAAACTGCTGGCCGTGCAGACACCAGCCCTCCCCGCCTGTGACCTCGTCCTGAGTGGTAAAAATGCGGCGGAGGTTTTGGACTATTTCATTTCGCGCTCCACCACCGACCTTCGCTATATGAAATATTCCGATTGGCAGATCGGAGGAGAGGTGGGGTCTCTCGCCCTCAGCCTCACTGCCCTGCGCTATCTTCCCAATTCCAGCAAGAATTGCCGCTTCGATGAAGAGGGTGCGCTTCGCAGGGATCAGGTGATCATTGAAAACGGTATCTTGAAAACCTCCCTCGGTCACCGACAGTTTTCCCAGTACATGAAACAGGAGGACTCCTTCCTTCCCGGAAACTACCGGATCGACGGTGGCACTGCCAGTGAGGAAGAACTGCGGGAAGGCGATTATCTGGAGGTTCTGGATTTTTCCGACTTCCAGGTCTCCCCGATGAATGGTGATCTCGCAGGAGAAATTCGTCTGGGATACTGGCATCATGACGGGAAGGTGACCCCTGTATCCGGCGGTAGCGTTGGTGGGACGATGAGAGATCTGGCTTCTTCGATGCGAATGACCAGGAATCTGATCAGAATCAACCACCTGGAAATCCCCGCCTGCATCCGACTGTCCGGCATCCAGGTCGCTGCTGCAGGAAACGCGGCGGAAGAAGAACGCAAATAAAAGCAAAAAAAGAATCCGCACCTGTCATACCTGCGGATCATCAACCTTGTCGGCTGGGAGCGACAGTGCAATGAAAAAAGGCAACCGAACATTTCATTTCCGGTTTTTTATCGGGATTTTCCTTGTCCTGCTTGCTCTGTGCGCTTCCAGTTACCGCAAATACCGCTTGCAGAATGTTTCCTTCGTCTATGCCGACCACTTGGGGGACCCCGTGATGACGATCGACGAAAAACCAGTCACCCTGCGGGAATTCGGCTGCTATATCTTTGAAGTGGAGGCCTTCTTTCAAAGACAGGCTTATGCCTACAATCCGAAGAATCTGACCCAGTACTGGAACACCCATTTTTCCGTCGGTGAAAAATCCACCTTTCTTTATGACTACGCACAGAAAATCGCATTAAACAACGCTGCAGCGGACTATATCTATGCGGAAATGGCAGAGTCCTCCGGCATGGAAAGCGGGATCGTAGATCTCAACCATGCCAAGAACCGAGCGGACCGCATCTGTACCATGATCACCCCCGAGCAGTGGAATGCCACCGGACTCACGCCCGGGCTGATTTTACAGGTCAAGAAAAGGAGCACTCTGGCGGCTCGTTTTGCCAAGGAATATGCCAAAACCGCCGATTTTTCCAACTATTTCGGCAATACCGGTGAGCTGATGGGCGGAAACGGAGACTTTTTCCAGAACGAAATTCTTCCGAAGCATAAGGTCGTTTATAATGAGGAACTCCTGAAGAAAGTCCGTCTCGGCACCATCACAGTCAACATCGGCGATACGAATTACTTCAAAATCTGGGGCGAGAAGAAGGCGAAAAAATAGCTTTGCCCCTCCTGCCCCTTCTCTTTCCTAATTCTCTATATTCTCCGCGTCTGCGTCCACCTGACTCAAACTGGATAAGAGATCAATCTTCGTGTCATAGAGCTTTTTCGAAAGGTCCACATAAATTTGATGCGGATTGACCAGACGCCTGGTTTCCTCCCAGAGGCTCTCCTTCTCCTTGTTGCAATAGGCACGGATATCCATGACGCGGGGAGAAGTATAGCAGCAGGCACCCTTTTGAAACAGAGGCACCAAGAGCTCCCTCAATTCAAATTCTCCCGGATGCATCTTCGTTTTTTTCCAGGGTTCCTGCGGATCAAAGAGCAGGAGAGTTTTGTCTTCGCTGAAAGTCTCTTCGTTCAGGCAGATCAGGTCTGCCTTGATTTTGTGGGTTGCTTTCTCATAAACCCGGTAAATCTTCTTATCGCCGGGATTGGTAATCTTCTCGGTGTTTTCCGACAGTTTAATCTTCGGAAGGAATTTCCCGTCCTGCCCCTGGATCGCTGCCAGCTTATAAACGCCGCCAAAGGAAGGATTGTCTTTTGCCGTAATCAAGTGAGTTCCCACCCCCCAGGAGGTGATCGCCGCTCCCTGCGCCTTCAGAGACAGAATCAGGTTTTCATCCAGGTCATTGGATGCGGAGATAATCGCATCCGGGAAGCCCGCCTCATCCAACATCTTCCTTGCCTTCTTGGACAGGTAGGCCAGATCCCCGGAATCCAGACGAATCCCGAAACGCTTGGACTTCACCCCGTTCTTCTTCATTTCCTGAAAGACACGGATGGCATTCGGAACCCCGCTCTCCAGCGTATCATAGGTATCGACCAACAGGATGCAGGCATCCGGATAGATGTCCGCATAGGCCTTGAAGGCGGTATATTCATCAGGGAAACTCATCACCCAGCTGTGTGCATGCGTTCCTGCCACCGGCACATCGAACAGCTCTCCGCAGAGAACGTTGCTGGTCGCCACACAGCCACCGATGATGGCGGCTCTTGCCCCGTAGGTTCCCGCATCCGGCCCTTGCGCCCTGCGCAGACCGAATTCCAGCACCCCGTCTCCCTTCGCCGCATAGCAAACTCTGGCCGCCTTCGTGGCAATCAGGGACTGGTGATTGATGATGTTCAGAATCGCGGTTTCCACCAGCTGCGCTTCCATAATCGGCGCAACCACCTTGACTAACGGCTCTCTCGGGAAGATGACGCTGCCCTCCGGTACGGCATAAATATCCCCGGTAAAATGAAAGTCATGCAGATAGTCCAGGAAATCTTTCCCAAAGATCCCCAGAGAACTCAGGTAGCGAATGTCCTCCGCACCGAAATGCAGTTCTCTGATATACTCGATCAGCTGTTCCACCCCTCCCATAATGGAATAGCCGCCGCCAAACGGATTGTTTCGAAAAAAAGCATCGAAGACCACCGTGGCATTCCGGTGTGCGTTGCGATAGTACCCCTGCATCATGGTGAGTTCATACAGGTCGGTCAAAAGTGTGAGATTCTGTCTGTCCATTTCATCCTGCTTTCTGCCGCTGTTTGTGCAGCACTTCCCTGCTTAGGAACGCCTTTGGCATTTCCTTCGGTGTTCCGATCACATCCTCTTCTCTTACCTTAGAGCCTTTTCTTATATCCCTCTTCTCTTATCTTAGAACTTTGCTTATATCCCTCTTCTCTTTCCTTAGGGTCGTTCTTCCGCTCTTTGTCCACACTTTCCGGAAAGATCGTCGATCAGCTGCTGCGCCGCTCTTCCGGAAAAACCTCCGTGGTTGAGCTCCCAGACCCGCGCTTTTGCAATCAGCTCCTCTCTGGAGAGCTGAAGCTCCGGCTTTTTGGCGGCAAGTCCGGTGACGATTTCAAAATACTGCTCTTGGTCCGGTCTGAAATACCCAATCGTAAGACCGAAGCGGGCAGCCAGGGAGAGCTTCTCCTGCACCGTATCGCTGCGGTGCAGCTCGTCATCGCTTCTGTCCGTGCGGTCCGACCAGGTTTCTTTGATCAGATGTCTGCGGTTGGAAGTGGCATAAATCAGAACATTTTCCGGTCGCGGTTCCAGACCGCCCTCAATGACTGCCTTCAAATATTTATATTCCAGTTCATGCTCTTCAAATGACAGATCATCCATGTAGATGATGAATCGATAATTGCGATTCCTGATTTTTTCGATCACGCGGGAAAGGTCTCTGCATTGATGTTTATAGATCTCAATCATCCGCAGCCCCCTGTCGTAGTAGGCGTTCAGGATGGCCTTGATGCTGGTGGACTTCCCCGTCCCGGCGTCTCCGTAAAGGAGAACGTTATTCGCACTCCTCCCCTCTACAAAAGCCTCGGTGTTTTCGATCAATTTTTTCTTTTGCGCTTCATAACCGATCAGATCATCCAGGGTCATTTCCCCGGTGCTCCGAATCGGCAAAATCAACGCCCCGTCCTCCTCCGGGCGGTCGCTGATCCGAAAGGCCTTGTTCAGTCCAAACTCTCCGACCCCGTACCGTTTGTAGAAGGCGGTCACAATCGGAAACATTTCTTCCGCATCCTTTGCCTCTTCCAGCTGTCCGGATAATTGCAACACCTTTTCAGAGACATTCTTATTATAAATCTGTTCTTTTTTGGGAATGGCCTGAAAATGGGTAAGGACACGGAAGCAGGTGAGCCCCAGTCCCTCTTCGATCTCTGTAAAATCGTAGTGAAAAAGAGCGTGAAACACTTCCAGATCGTTTTTAAAAAATTGATTCACACTCCCCTTGTTTTCTCCCACCCTCTCCGATACGAGGGTAAAAGGCGTCTCTGTCGTCGCCAGTAAAAAAGCCAGGTAATTATGCCAGAGGTTGTCATTGAAGCCGTATCTGGTCGCAAGATCCAGGAGACGATTCACCTGCACCAGCACTTCTGTCCGAAGCGCCTGCCTTTCTCTTTCCCACTCCCTGGCCTGTGATTTCAAGCCTCCTGCCGGATCCTCTAAGCCTCCGACTTGCCGGTCTAAACCTTCTGCCGGATGTTTTAAGGATCCGGCCTGAAAACGCCTGCAAATATCCGCCAGACGAAACAGGATGGAATCCTCTCCGACGGCTCGAAAAATAATCAATTTGGATACGTAAGAATCCAAGACCTTCCCCCTTTATGACCTGCGTTTGGTACGACCGCCTTTTTTCTCCGCTTCACTCTGCTCCAGATGTGAGAGCACATATTCGACTTCAAAACGCCTGTGCGTCGGCAGTTTGTCCTCCTCCTCGTCCTTTCTGGCATACGTCCTGTCCATTTCCTTTGCCTGCTCCGGAGAAATTAACTCCCTTAGCGTGACGTTATGATGGTCAACCGGAATATAGGAAGTACGCTTCTGGTCCTGGAGCGAGCGAAGAAGATAATACCGGACTCCCTCCTTTTTTCCTGCAGAAAGCATAGGGGTATCGGCGACTTTGCAGACACCGATCCCCTCGCTATAGATCACCTGATTTTTTTCGAACATGACCTGCTCCTGTCTCTAACGATATCTTGTTGCAAGACTGCATCGATGCTCATTTTAGCGCAAGATATTGGAACAAGTCAAATCAGCCTCTGCGCATCTCACCGGATTTCATCCACTTGAATGCGGCAGTTCTGCGCACCTTTTAACAGCCTGACCGCCTGTACTTCTTTCTCCCGCAGCACAATCAGATCCCGGATGCGCAGTTGTTCTCCTTCCGCCGTGCTGATCTCTACGATTCCCTGATCGTACAGGATTTCAATTGGCTGCCTTTCTTTCCCCACTCCTTCGATCTTCCCTGTTTTTCCAAATTGGAGGATCAGATTCCCGGTGCTTGCATGATAGGCAAATTGGAGAGAGCGAATCTCCCCGCCGTCCCCTTCAAAGTCCAGTGTAAAAGCAAAATCCTCTCCGCCTTCTGTCAAAAAGCGCAGCATACCGGCGCCCTCGCCGTTTTCTGCGACCAGGATCTGTGTATTTTCGGGGCTCAAAACTCCCTTTTTCTGAAACGCCTGCGCAATCTCATGCGGAAGCGTCTGCTTCAGATGCCACAGAACTTTGTCGTTTCCCTCTCCTTCTTCTCTTTTTACCAGAGAAAGCTGTCTGGGCAGGGAGAAGACGCCAGTGTACTGCTGATCCACGGTGCCGCTGTTTAACCAGGCCACATTGAGGACCTGCCCTTTCTGCGTACCCGACCAGCTCTGCGCCGCGTATGGAAGCGCCCTTGCTCCGTAGGCGTATTGTCTGCTCTGCTCCTGCACAAAATGATAACCGTCAAAGTTACCCGCATAGTAGCTGCCGTCTCCCGCCCAGAAGACCCACTTTTCCTCCTTGCTCCCCTCGACCGGAAGCCGGAAAAGATCCGGGCACTCAAACCCGCCTTCCAGCGCAATGCGGTCGCTCAGCTGAAATTCCTCCAGATCCTCGGAACGGAAGATGCCAAAGTCATGCCCGTCCAGGTACAGCACCAGGATGTAAGCCCTTGATTCCTCATGATAAAAGACTTTGGGATCCCGGTTTTCCAGCGCAAGAGATTGTAAAACGCACTTCCCCGTTTTTTGCAAAGTCCTTCCGCCATCCGTGCTGATTGCCGTCATGATTTTGTTATAACAACGCTCTTTTTCCGGAAGCAGGGCGCTTGCCGCAGTGTAGAAAAAAACCAGCGCATCTTTCGGATATCCGGGCAGGCCTCTGTCATTCACGATTCCGCAGCCGGAAAACATCGGTCCGGTTTCATCCGCAAACAGAACGGACTCTTCCTGCGTCCAGTGCACCAGGTCTCTGGAGTGTGCATGTCCCCATGCAATCTGATCCCACTCGATTCCGCCCGGATTATACTGAAAATAAAGCTCATATCGCCCGTCATGATAGATTAACCCGTTGGGATCGTTCATCCATCCGTAGTCGGGTGCAAAATGCGCCTTAGGATACATTCCCTTCTTATCTTTCATGCGTCCTCCTTTCTCCTGTCTCTCTTTCAAGACTCTCTCTTTTTCGAGATTCCCGTTTCTGCAAAGCTTCGTTTCTTGAACGGTTCCTGCCTTCTATGAAATGCCCGTTTCTCCTGCGTCCGGGACTCCTTACGATTTGACCGCACCTGCCACCACGCCGGCAATGATATATTTCTGCAGGGCAAGGTACAGAATGATGACTGGAATAATTGCCATCACCAGCGCCGCCATCAAAAGATCCATGCTGTTGCCGTAGGCTCCCTGAAAGAGCTTGGTTGCAATCGGAATGGTGTACAGTTCCTTCCCCGTCAGAATCAGAGAAGGAAGCAGATAGTCATTCCAAAGCGCTAACGCATACAGGATGATCAGGGTCGCCGTCGTCGGCTTAAGGAGCGGAAGTACGATGGTGAAAAAAGTCCTCGCTCTGCTGGCGCCGTCAATTTCCGCCGCTTCTTCCAGAGAAATCGGGATTGAACCGCGAATAAAGCCGTAGTACATAAAGACTGCCATCGCCATGGAGAAACCGACATGCATAAAAATCAGCGTCGGCCGGTGGTTCAGCATCCCGAACATGCCGCCGTAGATCGAAATGAGCGGAATCATGACCACCTGAAACGGGATGACCATGGAGAACAGCATCAGCGCATACAGGATTTTATTGATCTTCCAGTTCCTTCGCACAAAGATATAGGCGCACATGGAAGAGAACAAAATGATGAGAGCCACCGAGGTACAGGTCACGATAAAGGAGTTCCCGAGCACATGCAGAAAGTTCATTTTCTGAAAAGCTTCCGCATAGTTGTCCAGGGTGAAGCCTCTTTTTCCTCCCCAGGCCAGGGGGGTCTTGACGATATCTCTTTTGCTCTTAAAGGAATTGAGCACCACCATATAAAAGGGGAACATGAAGAAGAGGAAGATCACCGTCGTAATGACAAATTGTACGACCGATGCGATGCGGTTTCTCGTGCTGTGAATTTTGCTGTCCATTATGCCTCGACCTCCTTCCTCTGGTTCAGAACCGCCTGTGAAACGGCAATGAGCGCCGCTACCACAAACAGGATCACCGCTTCGGTCTGACCCGGACCGTACAGCTTGCTGGTGAAGGCCTTGTTATACACGAACATGGCGGCAAGCGTGGTCGCTCCTCCCGGTCCGCCCTCCGTCAGGGAGAGGTTCACATCATAAACCATGAAGCATCTGGTAATGGTTAAAAACAGACAGATCGTAAAGGAGGCTCTCATAAGTGGAAGAATAATGTACTTTGTGACCTGTCCCTCGGAACAGCCGTCGATCTTGGCTGCCTCTCTCAAATCTTCCGATACCCCCGTGAGTCCCGCAATATAAATGAGCATCATATAGCCAGCATACTGCCAGATGGTGACAATGATCATCGCCCCCATGGCGGTCACTCCGGAGGACAGAAGCGATTTTTGCAAAAAGCCCAGATGCGCATCCTTTCCCACACTGGTGATGACCCGGTTAAATACAAACTGCCAGATGTAACCCAGGATGATGCCTCCGATCAGATTCGGGGTGAAAAAGCCTGCGCGAAAGAAATTCTTGCCCTTGATATGCCCCGTCACCAGAAAGGCGATGCCAAAAGCGACCAGGTTGACGAGGATCGTGGAAAAAAATACATAGACCAGCGTTTTCAGCATGGAAATCCAAAAGTCTCCATCCTGCAATACCGTCAGATAATTTTGTATGCCTACAAACGGGCGGTCATTCGAAAGGCCGTCCCAGCTGGTAAGCGTCAGGTACAGTCCATAAAGAAAAGGTACAATGACCACCGCCAGAAAGGCGAAGACCGCAGGCCCGGCGAAAAGGAGAAACTCTCCCAGCATGTGCCCCTTGTTGTTTCTTTTCATCATTCTCCTCACTTCCGATTACGGATATGCCGCATGCGAAGAAGGCGGCACAACGGTTTTCACCCGTTGCACCGCCAGCCTGTCAGTTCCAGGGTTCCAGTTTTTGTTTTGCCCAGTAGGCATCGATTTCCTTCGCCAGTTCCGCACGGTCGATCTTGCCGCCCAGATACTTCTGCATGGTAGCACCGAGGGTAGACCAGTGGTCGCCCGGATAGTCTATGATACCGGGGAAGAGCCTTCCTTCGTTTGCCGCCTGTTGGACCGATTTGGAAAGTCCGTTGGTCGCCTGCTCCTTGATGTTGGAAAACGCCGGTATCAGAGAGCACTTGTTAACCAGCACCTGATTGCCTTCCTTTGTATTGGCAAGCCAGTCCAGGAAATCTAACGCCGCCGCCTGCTGCTTCTCATCGTTGTTCTTGGTATCGACCATGATCGGTTTCGAAGCAGATCCCGCCAGCCATTCCTGTGCGTGATTGTCCGCATCGTTCTGAGGCACCGGCATGATGCCGAGTTCGGTGCCGTCCTCGTAATACTCGGAGGTTTCCGCCCAGGCCCAGTTGCCGTTAAACCAGAAGGCAATGTCTCCCTCTGCCAAATCCGCCGCGTTGGACGCATAATCCGCTGCCAGCGGATCCTCTCTGTTGGAGTTGTATTGCATCAACAGATCGAAGGTATCAAAGAGGCTTTTAAAGCGCGCATTGTCTTCGATTTTCTCACTGCCGTCCGCCAGAGCACGGATGTATTTCTCTCCGTCTTCCAGCTTCTCTCCCTGTTCTTCATAGACCAGCGTCAGATAATGAGCTGCCAACGACCAGTCTTCCTGGTTTAAAGCGACCGGAGTTTCCATGCCGCCCTTGACCAGCTCATCAAAGAGCTTCTTCAGATCATCCATCGATTTGGTCTCGGACGGATCCCAGTCTCTTCCCAGCGTTTTCTCAATGGCAGTCTTATTGTAGAGAAGCCCTCTTCCTTCGATGCAGAGGGGGAAGGAGTAGAGATTGCCATCCTTGTTATATCCGTAAGTCAGACCGCCGTTCTTTGCCCAGGACTGATCTTTTAAGTCTCTTGCATAGCCCGACTTCACACAGGTAACAATATCCTGGATGTCACCCATAATCAGTGCAGGCGCATTCCCTGCCGCATATCTGGCGGAGATTTCTGTGGAAGGCGCGCCGGATCCGATCGTATAGACATTCAAGGTCGCTCCGGTTAAGCCGCCCCACTCCTTGGCGGCTGCTTCCAACTGGTCCTCGATCTCCGACTTCGTGTTTAACATCTCAATCTTGACACCGGAGTAGTCCGTTCTCTTCTCCTGTGCCTGCGCCTGTGAGGTACTGGCTCCTGCTGCCGCCTCTCCGCCTGAAGATTCCTTTCCTGCTCCCTGCGATCCGCAGCCCGCAAGCATCGCTCCTGTAAACGCTGCTGCGAGTAAAAGGGCAAGACACCGCTTCGCTCTTGTTTTGATTTCCATTGCTCCTCTCTTTCTACCGTCCGGACTCCACCCGGAGCCCCGGGACCGGTTTCCTCTATGATTGTCTTCCCCTTACAGCGCCTTCCCCTAAAGCATCTTCTCCTTACCGTACCTTCTCCTTAAAGTTGCCACGATTATAACATCACCATTTCCAATTGTCATTCACTATATTTAGTAACTTTTGATATATTTTAATGATAAAGGAAGTTCTTTGTTTGTTTTTGCTAGTATTTTAGTGTTATATTGGCTCTATTTGATCTATTTTTAACAAAAAACAGGCGCACGAAAAAGGGTCCCTTGCTGCTGTTTGCAAAGAACCCTTCTGCCTTGATTTGAAGTCCAACCCATCGGAACCTTGTCCGATCAGAATCCTACCAAATCAAACCTTATCTGATCTGAATCTTGCCGATCCGGGCCTTACCCAATCAGGATCTTCAAGTCTTCGTCCACGGTGGTGATGCCCGCAATGCCGAAGTTGTCTACCAGAACCTTCGCCACATTCGGGGACAGGAAGGCCGGAAGTGTCGGTCCCAGATGGATGTTTTTAACTCCGAGGTAGAGGAGAGCCAGAAGCACGATGACCGCCTTCTGCTCGTACCAGGCAATGTTGAAGGCAAGCGGGAGATCGTTGATGTCATCCAGTCCAAAGACCTCTTTTAACTTCAGAGCAATCAGAGCCAGCGAATACGAATCGTTGCACTGTCCTGCATCCAGCACACGCGGAATTCCTCCGATATCGCCCAGATCCAGTTTGTTGTATTTGTATTTGGCACAGCCGGCGGTCAGAATCACCACGTCCTTCGGCAGTTTTTTGGCAAATTCCGTGTAATAGTCTCTGGACTTCATGCGTCCGTCGCAACCCGCCATCACAACGAACTTGCGGATCTTTCCACTCTTGACCGCATCCACGACCTTGTCCGCCAGAGCGAAAACCTGCTCATGGGCAAAACCGCCTACAATCGTTCCCGTCTCAATCTGTGTCGGTGCCGGACAGTTCTTCGCCTGTTCGATGAGGGCGGAGAAATCCTTCGTCTCCCCATAGGCACCGCCTATATGTTTGCATCCCGGGAAACCTGCGGAACCGGTGGTCCAGAGGCGATCTTTATAACTTTCTGCAGGCGGAACAATGCAGTTGGTCGTCATCAGAATCGGTCCGTTAAATTTCTCGAATTCCTCTTTCTGCTTCCACCAGGCGTTTCCATAGTTGCCTGCAAAATTCTCATACTTCTTAAAGGCCGGATAATAATGCGCCGGCAGCATCTCGGAATGGGTGTACACATCCACACCGCTTCCCTTTGTCTGCTCTAAAAGCATCTCCAGATCTTTCAGGTCATGGCCGGAAACAAGAATACCGGGATTCTTCCTTACGCCGATGTCCACGGTCGTCACTTCCGGATTTCCATACGCACCGGTATTTGCCTGGTCGAGAAGCGCCATTCCCTGCACGCCGTATTTTCCGGTCTCCAGGGTAAGCGCAACCAGATCGTCTACGCTCAGAGAGTCGTCCAGCGTTTTTGCCAGCGCACTCTGGATGAAGGCATCCACCTCTTCATCATCCTGCAGCAGCGCATTGGCATGCTTGGAATAGGCGGAAAGTCCCTTGAGTCCGTAAACAATCAACTCACGCAGACTGCGAACGTCTTCCTGCTTTGTAGCAAGGACACCGACTCCTGCCGCCTTCTCCGCAAATTCACTCTCCTGACCGTTCCATTTCGCCGCTTCCGGAAGCTTCTGCCCTTCTTCGGCACTCAGCTCTTTCAGAAGCGCTTCCTTTTGTTGCAGCGTATCCTTAATGGCAAGGACAATCGCATCCTGATCAAAATTGGCATTGGTGATCGTGATAAAAAGATTCATCGTGACGCGGTGATTGATCTTTTTGTCCACCTGCTTGCCCGCCTGTCTAAGCGCCGTTGCCACTGCCGAAAGCCCCTTCGTGACATAGACCAACAGATCCTGCATCGCAGCTACTTCCGGTTTCTTTCCACATACACCGACCACGGTACAACCCTGGCACCGTGCGGTCTCCTGACATTGATAACAAAACATTTTTTCTTCAGCCATCTTCTGCCTCCTTTTCTGACTGTTTTCCTATCCGAATGAAAGCAGAATAGCAAAGAGAATTTCCTGCGTATGTGGTTAAGACAACGAATCTAACGCCGTCTCATAAAATTGTTCGATTTTCTCTAACAAGGCTTCCCTGGTTTCCGCCATGTTCACCTCCCTGCGAAAGGCGGAAGTATGGGGATATCCCGCCGTATACCATGACAGATGCTTCCGCATTTCCCTGACCGCCGTATACTCCCCCTTATAAGCGATCATGAGAAAAAGATGCCTTTTCATCATCTCGTAGAGCTCCCTCAGATCCGGTTTCCCTTCCTCCTGTCCGGTTCCCTCTCCCTGAAAAAAAAGAGAGATGGCACGAAAGATCCACGGGTTCCCTCTGGCCGCTCTGCCGATCATGACTCCGTCACACCCCGTTTCCTCTATCATGCGCCTGACGTCTTTCGCACTTTTTACATCGCCGTTTCCGATCACGGGAATGTGCACGGCTTTTTTGACTTCTGCAATCCGGGTCCAGTCCGCACTTCCCGCATAGTATTGTTCCCTCGTTCTGGCATGTACACAGACACAGGAGGCGCCGGAAGCCTCCGCCGCCTTTGCACACTCCGCTGCATTTAAGTGAAGGGCATCAAACCCGCTTCGCATCTTAACCGTTACCGGTCTGTTTCTTCCGACTGTCTCCTCCGCCCTGACACAGGCGGAAACGATTTTACCGATCTGCGCCGGATTCTTCATCAGCGCGCTGCCCTCTCCGTTGTTCACCACCTTGGGGACGGGACAGCCCAGATTGAGATCCAGAACCTCATAGGGGTAGTCCGCCGTCAAGGCGATGGCCTCTGCAAAAATCTCCGGTTCCCTTCCAAAGAGTTGAAGGAAAGCCGGATGTTCTGCACCGTCTGTCTGCAAAAGCGGATCGGTATTCTTGTTCCGGTATACAATCGCTTTGGCGCTGATCAGTTCCGTGCAGACACCGCCCGCCCCCTGTTCTTTGCAGAGCAAACGAAATGGCAGGTCCGTAATCCCTGCCATCGGTGCCAAAAAGATCGGATTGGGAAAATTTACCTTTCCGATTGACATTTCCTGAAAATAAGAATTCATCCGTCCTCTTCCGTTAAAACCTGCGCTGCATTCTCATGTAGAACACAGATGCGGTAATAGAGCTCCATCATGCGGAAGACTTCCGCCCTCCTTCGTCTGATCGTCCCTGTTAACAGCCCTGCACTGACCGTATCGTAGGTGATGTCCTCGACATCCGCAAAGGTCTCCATGTCCAGTTCCCCATCCTCGTTAAACACGAGGAGAAAGACACCCCCCGCTTCCTGGGTAAAAAGAACACAGATGATACGCAACTCCTCCTGAATGCTCTTCGGCACCTTTTGAAACAGAGGATTCCAATAATATTTTTCATCGTAGGCACTGGCTCCGCACAGAACCAGCCGTCCGCTCTTACTCTTCATATTCGTCAATCCTCGGATTGCTTTTCCGATTCTTACGATAAAGGAGAAGCAGCCCTGTGAGTGTCAGCGTCGGATTATAGATATCAATCTCTTTGGTCTCAGCGGATACGAGCCTGCCCAGTCCGCCGGTCGCCACCACCTTCAAATTCGGATATCCGCTCTCTCTCTTGATCTCGTTGATGATATATTTGCTCTGTCCGATCTGCCCGTAGACGAGACCCGCCTGAATGCTGGTGATGGTCTCTTTTGCCAGAATCGACTCCGGCTTTTTGATCTCGACCTCCGGAAGTCTTGCCGTATCCTGCCACATCGCTCTTGCACTGATCCGGATGCCGGGACAGAGCACACCGGCACAGAGCTCTCCCTTCTCATTCACCAGAATATAGGTAGTCGCCGTACCAAAGTCCACTGACAGCACAGGCCCTCCGTACAATTCGTATGCAGCTACCGAATCCACGATCAGATCCGGTCCAACTTCCTTCGGATTCTCCGTCCGCACCTTGATCCCGGTCTTCAACCCAGGACCGACGATATAGGGTTTGTGTCCGATGTATTTTACAATAGAATTCACCAGCGCATGCATCACATTGGGAACCACTGAGGCAATGATCACCCCCTCGATCTCGTCCTTCTCGATTCCATTGTTATTTAGCATCGCCACAATCAGGATGCCGTATTCGTCCGACGTATGCGCCATCTGTGACATCATACGAAAGGTCGCCCTGACTTCATCCCCTTCAAATACACCGAAGGTAATATTCGTATTCCCCACATCAATGGTCAGAACCATCTGTGCCCGTTTCATTCCTCTTCCTCTCCATCCTGTAAGGCGGCATACAAAAGCGCCTTGATGGCATGCATGCGGTTCTCCGCCTGATCGAACACGATCGAATGCCCGGATTCCAACACTTCTCTGCTGCAAAGGAGACTCTCCGTCCCTTCTTCCGGAATGGGAGAGGGTGAAAGACAATGCATAAAGACGGCTTCTTCCTGTGCATTCTCCATCAGTTCCTGTGTCACCCGGTAAGGGAAAAGCCCCCTTCGTTTCTTCTCCTCTTCCTCTCCGGCTTTCTCCGTGTAAGCCCCTAGGTCCGAATAGAGTACATCCGCCCCGTTTGTTCCTTCTTCCGGGTCCGTCGTGAGCGAAATCGTTCCTCCAAACCTCTTACTGCAGGATTCCACCCAGCTTAGGTCCGGGAAATATTCTTCTCCCGTACAGATCGTAAGATGCATGCCCATCTTGGCACAAACGGCGATCAGAGAATTGCAAATCCGACTCTTCCCGTCCCCCAAAAACGTCAGTTTCACTCCCTCCAAATAGCCGAAATGCTCCTGAATCGTGAGCAAATCCGCTAACATCTGTGTCGGATGAAACTCCTTGGAAAAGCCGTTCCAGGCAGGAAGCCCGGAGGCCGTCGCCAGCTCTTCCACGATTTCCTGCCTGAATCCGCAATAGACGATTCCATCAAACAATCGGTTGAATACCCTTGCGGTCTCTAAAACCCGTTCCTTTTCTCCCCTTCCGTACGCATCCGGTTCCACACAGATCAGCTCGATCCCGAGATCGGCACACGCCACCTCAAAGGAAACCTTCGTCAGTGCGGACGCCTCCCTGGAAACGTAAGCAATTTTCTTCCTCTCCAGTTCTCCCGGCCATACGCCCTTCTTGCTCTTGATCTTGAGATCGGTCGCAATATCCAACAGGTGAAAGATCTCATCATGGGAAAAATCCAACAGCTTTAGAAAATTTCTGCCCCGCAAGTGTACATCATCCATACCGCCATTCCTTTCCATTCTTACAAAAAATTTCCTGCTCCTGCCCGGCCTGTCATCCGATCACTGTTTGGTCATCACTTCTTTCAGCGTCGTGGCAAGTCCCGCGATTCCCTGCAACTCAGAGGGGATGATGATCTTCGTCGCCTGGCCGTTCGCCGCCTGCGCAAAGGTTTCCAGACTCTTAATCGTCAATACGGATTCATCCGCTCCCGCTTCCTTGATCATACGGATACCATCCGCATTCGCCTGTTGTACGGAACGGATGGCGGCTGCCCGACCTTCCGCCTCGCGGATCTCTTTTTCCTTCTGTGCCTCGGCGGCCAGAATGGTCGCCTGCTTCTGCGCTTCTGCAGTCAGAATCTGGGATTCCTTCTTACCTTCTGCGACAAGGACGGTCGACTTCTTCTCTCCCTCTGCTCTTAAAATCGCTTCACGTCTCTCACGTTCTGCCTTCATCTGCTTCTCCATGGCATCCCGGATGGCAGCCGGAGGCGTGATATTCTTTAACTCCACTCTGGTCACCTTGATTCCCCAGGGATCGGTTGCAATATCCAGCGCAGAGCGCATCTTGGTATTGATCGTCTCGCGCGAGGTCAAGGTCTGGTCCAGTTCCATATCACCGATGATGTTTCGCAGCGTGGTTGCGGTCAGGTTCTCAATGGCCATGATCGGATTCTCTACGCCGTAAGCATACAGTTTCGGATCGGTGATCATGAAAAAGACAATCGAATCAATCGACATCGTGACATTATCTTTGGTGATCACCGGCTGCGGTGCGAAGTCACAAACCTGCTCTTTTAAATTAACATTTCTGGCGATTCGATCCACGAAAGGAGCCTTAAAATGAAGGCCAACTCCCCAGACCCCCTGAAAGGCGCCCAGCCTCTCCACAACGTAGGCATGCGCCTGTGGCACAATCTTGACACAAGACGCCAGCACGACCAAAAAAATTGCTACAATCACAATAAATACAACGGGTACCATTACCATGAATCTCTCTCCTCCTGTCTTTTCATCCGCGACAATGACTGCCGCCCCTTTTTTCCATTGGTGATTCCATCAGGAAATCGGCTGCTTCTCCTCTGCCTTCGTCTCTTCGCAGGCACAAGCGGGAGAAAACGCCGGATCGGGTTCCACGATCAGCTTCACCCCCTCCAGTGCGGTTACGATCACCTCTCTGCCAACGGGAATCTTCATCCCGTCTTCCTTTGCCCTTGCGCTCCATTCCATCCGGTCCACCTTGACGCTTCCCTTCTGTGCCAGGTTATCAATGGAAGAGGTGACCACCCCCTTCTTCCCGGGCATGGCGTCAATATTGGTCTTGATCCGCATGGGGTTGAATGCTTTTTTTGCCAGCGGTCGCAGTAGAAAAAGAAGCAGCAGCGAAACGAATGTAAACAAAATCAGCTGCAAGGGCATCCCCGCACCACATTCATAAGCGGCAAGCGCAATCAGGGCGCCGCCGACAAACCAAATGGTGGTCAGACCGAGGGTGGCCAGTTCTACGGCAAGCAGGACACAGATCGTTGCCACCCAAAAGATTTCTGTAGAATCCATTGGTGCAAACATCTCGATTCTCCTCCTTTCATTCTGTTTCAGCCTCCGCATCAAAAGGAGTGATCCCTGCAATACAAGACTCCTTTCCCTCCCGTATCATAGAGTGTTCCACACTTTTGACGCTCCTATCATTATATGTATTGTAAGAAAAAACGCAAGAAAGATCAATGGAAGGCCTCCCTCCATTGATCTTCTTCTCCTCATGCACCAAACGGTGCTGATTCCTTTGCAATTCTGACGGTTGCTTAATAGAACACATGCGCCCCGATAATCGTTCCCTGACGATTTCCTTTGCGTCTGAAATGGGTCGCCCCTCCGACCGGTGCGCTGCCCGCAAGAGCTTCCTTGGCTGCTGCAATGCTATCGGCCTGAATATTTCCGCCGCGGTAAATGCGATCCACCTTACCGGATCTCGCCGGTGTGAACTGCCCGGAGGCATAGATGACACCCGCTAACGTATTCGGGTAAGCCGGAGAATTCAAACGGTTCATGACCACCGAACCCACTGCTACCTTTCCTTCATGCGGCTGGTTCCCCGCTTCACAGTAGATAAGAGATGCGAGTAACTTCACATCCTCACTCTCCTCGCTTTGTGCCGTCTGTGCTGCGTTCTCCGCTGCCTTAGCCTCTGCTTCCGCTGCGGCTGCCGCCGCCTGCAGGGCCTGGACATCCGCTGCCGCACTTTCATCCTGTGCCGGCGCCGCTTCTTTCGTCCCTTCCGTTGCACCGCCATCTACGGAGGCGGCACCGGAGGAAGCGCTTTCTGCCGAAGCCGCTTCGGACGCAGCTTCCGCTTCCTGGCGCTTTACTTCCTGCGCCTTTTTCTCTTGTGCCTTTTTCTCTGCGGCTGTTGCAAGCTCTCTGGCCTTTTTCGCCTTGGCGAGGGCAGCATCTTTCGCCCTGGCCTCCTCTTGGATCTTTTCGGCGAGCGCCGCCTTTTCCTTCTTCGCCTGCTCTATCGCTTTCTTTTCTTCTTCTTCCCGTTGATTGATTTCCGCAACGGTCTCGCCTGCGTCGATTCGGAAGGTTGATTCCACAAATGATGCCTGCACATAGCCCGTCTCGTTCTCATAATCAATGGCAATCCATCCGTCCTTCGCCGGTTTCAGGATGTCATACTGGTCACCCCTGACCAGGAGCCCCAGCGTCTTTGCATTCTCATCCGCCGCTTCTCTGACCCGGAGGGCATCCGTTTGAACGGTCACCACATCTACCCCAACTTCATCCGCCAGTTTCCTTGCGCTATCGCCGAACAGCAGATTCGTGTCCTTAGCCCAACCGACCACATTCCCCGACTGCAATTTCGTCCATCCGTTCTTTCTCTCGAGAATGCGCCCGCCGTTGTCCTTGTAAAGGATGCCGGTCTTTTCCGCATTGATGTCAGGGGAAACCCGGATGCTCAAAGAAGAGCGGATATTTGCCATCACCAGATCCGAATCTGCACTGCTCTTCTCTTTCTGTTTCGCCTCACGATCGTCCCTGTTTAGAGTCGCCTTGGCTAAAAGCTGATTGGCTCGCAGACCGGAGGCGTTGAGTTCGATTGCCGAGGATACCCCTGCAGTTTTCAAAGAAGCTGCATTCACATGCATCTCCCCCGTAAAACTCACCGTCAATATCAGGCAGACCGTACCCATTCCAATCTTCTTGATATTACTGAATCCCATCACTTTGTTATCCTTTTTTGTCATTTGTTACATTTCGCTTAATAAGTGACGGGTGTAATATTAACATTTTATTGCATTGTTGTCAAATCTTGCGCTCTCCTTCTCTGCCTTGCCCCTTCATAGACCAGGACGGCAGCGGAAACAGCCGCGTTTAACGATTCCAGTTTTCCCTCCATCGGGATGAAGATCCTTCTGTCCGCCAATGCCTTCGCCTCTTCGCTTAAGCCCCTGCTCTCATTGCCGATCAGGAAGGCGGAAGGAGCCGTATAATCCTCCAGGTCGTAATCCCTACTCCCCTCCAAATCCGCCGCGAAGATGCGGATCCCTTTCTTTTTGATCTCGCAAATCGTCTGCGAAAAATTCTCCGCATAAAAAAAAGGCAGTCGGAAGATAGCGCCCATGGTGGAGCGCACCACTTTGGGATTAAACAGATCCACACTGTCTGCGGACAAAATCACCCCGCTGACACCGGCCCCTTCGGCGCTGCGGAGAATGGTTCCGAGATTTCCCGGATCCTGTAAGTGCTCCAGAAGAAGCAACAGCGGCGCCTTCTTCCCGCCGTCTAAAATCTGTTCCAGCGTGTACCCCGGCTGCTTTAAAACAGCCAGCACACCTTGTGGCGATTGCGTATCGGACATTCTGGCAAAAACCTCATCGCTCACCACCTCCGGCTTCACCGGCAGTAAGAAAACCCGATTCTCCTCTTTTCTCTTCATCGGAGAGAGGAACTCCCCCTCTCCCTTTCTCCCTCGCACCGGAAGGACTCGATGCCTCTCCCCTTCCATTCTGCGCGCAAAAGAAGCGGAAACAAAAAGCTGGACAACAGAAGCGGACGGCGCTTCTGTGATCATCTTGATGCCTTCCACAACAAAGACGCCGTCCGTTTTGCGTTTTTTTCCCTTATTCAAATACTGGATCACGCGCTGTACCTGCGCATTATGAATCCCGGTAATCATGCTTTTTACATCGACTTGAAGACATCATACTGGTATTCGCTGATGTCCTTCTTCATTGCGAGCGCCTCTTCGATGTCGAAGTCCACGATTTCCCCGCCCGTATAAGCGACGACGCGGTTGCTCTTGCCCTCTGCCAAAAGATCTGCCGCATAGGCTCCCATGCAGGTAGCATACATCCTGTCCTTACAGGTCGGGCTGCCTCCCCTCTGCATGTATCCCAGAATCGTTGCTCTGGTTTCGATGCCGGTGGCCGCTTCGATCCGCCTGGCCATGGACGTCGAATGTCCGATGCCTTCCGCATTCACAATGATATGATGGGTCTTGCCCCTCTTGCGGTTATCGATGATATTATTGATGATTCTCTGCTCATCGTAGTCATACTTCTCCGGCAGCAGCAAATCATCCGCTCCGGTTGCAATGCCGCACCAAAGTGCAATATAGCCGGCATGTCTCCCCATCACCTCGATCACCGAGCATCTCTCATGCGAACTGGAGGTGTCTCTTACTTTATCAATGGCTTCCATGGCGGTATTGATGGCGGTGTCGAAACCGATCGTATAATCCGTACAGGCAATGTCCAGATCGATCGTTCCCGGCAGACCCACCGTATTGATGCCCAGCCTGGCAAGTGCCTGCGCACCGCGGTAAGAACCGTCGCCTCCAATCACCACCAGGCCGTCAATGCCGTGCTTCTGACAGATTTCCACGCCGCGCTTCTGACCCTCGAGCGTTTCAAATTCCAGGCAACGCGCCGTACCCAGAATGGTTCCGCCGTGCCCGATGATATCGGCGACACTGCGTTTATCCATATCAATGATCTCTTCGTTCAGTAAGCCAAGATAACCTCTCTTAATCCCTTTGACATTCATCCCGTCATGAATCGCACGTCTCGTTACCGCACGGATCGCCGCATTCATTCCCGGCGCATCGCCTCCGCTCGTCAGAACTCCGATTGTTTTTACCTGATTTGCCATCTCTACTCCTATCTGCCGGCATCCCTGCCGGTGTACGAAATTCAAACCTGAAAAACTCTATTACCCGAATTTTACTGCAAACCCTGCCCGGATGCAATCCCGTCGGAACTCTCCCCCTTTACACCGGCGCCTGTTCTTCCTTTTGCTGCTTGCGCTTTCCCGTTTCTAGCGCACATTCTCTTCGCCTAACAGCCGAGTCAACTGTACAGTCAGCTCTTCACCTGCCTGTACTCCTGCTCCCGCATACTTTCTAACCTTTCTGGTATCTTTCAGGAAAAGATAGACTTCATCCTTTCCCGGATTTTCCTGTAAAATACGGTCCAGCTCCTCCCTCTTTTCTTCATAAGAGGCAAGGGAATTAAATTGAAGCCAGACCTTAGCCGGTACCTCGGAAAAAAGCAGGATTTTTTCCGCAATCAACTTCGCATCCTTCTCCTCTTCCGCCGATACCCTGCCACGGATGAGTACCTTTTCATCTTCATTCAGCTTCCAGGTATTTTCTTCATAAGTCTTCGGGAAAACAATCACTTCCACACTCCCTGTCATATCCTCCACCGTCAGGAAGGCCATGGCCTGGTTCTTTTTCGTATACTTCACGGTTTTCCCCGTAAGGATGCCTCCAATCGTCGTTTCCTGACGATCCTTAAGCCCTGCTCCCCCGCTCTCTTCATCCAGAAAGAATTCGGAAGCACTCGACTTCGCATTTTTTTTCAAAAATGGAAGATACTCCTCCAGCGGATGGCCGCTGACGTAGATGCCCAGCACCTCCTTTTCAAAAGAAAGCTTTACCTCCTGCGGAAACTCTCCGATATCGGGCAGCGGTGTTTTCAGTGTTTCCTTCACCTCTTCCGGCGCATAATCGAAGATCGAATACTGTCCCTCCATGCTTTCCTTCGTCACACTGAGTCCATCCATGACCTGCAGATACACATGCAGATTCTGCTTTCTGGTTCCGCGGAGACAGTCGCAGGCCCCCGCCTTGATCAGGTTTTCAATCGTCCTTTTGTTCAGACTCTCTCCCCTTTGCTGCATTCTGGTCAAAAATTCTTCCAGATCCACAAAGGGACCTCTCTCTTCCCGTTCTTGGATAATCGCCTCTACCACCGGTCTTCCGATATTCTTGATCGCCCTTAAACAGTAGCGGATCGGCCTGCGTCCCGTTTCCTTTTCTTCCTGCATGGCTGCTGTAAATCCCATCCCGCTTTCGTTGATATCCGGAGGCAGGAGGGAAATGCCCATAGCGCGGGCCTCGTAGATATAGCCGGCCAACTTCCCCGGGTTGTCAATCACGGAGGTCATCAGAGCCGCCATGAATTCGGACGGATAATAGCATTTTAGATAGGCCGTCTGCATGGCGACCACGGCATAGCAGGCGGCATGCGATTTATTAAACGCATATTTGGCAAAATCCATCATGGAATCGAAAATGCCGTTGGCCGTCTGCGCATCGATCCCCCTGGCTGCGCAGCCGGGGACATTTTCCTCCGCATTTCCGGAGACGAAATTCGCCCTCTCCACCTCCATGACATGCTGCTTCTTTTTGCTCATGGCACGTCTGACCAGATCCGCCCTGCCAAGCGTATATCCGCCTAACTGCTGCACGATCTGCATCACCTGCTCCTGATACACGATGCAGCCGTAGGTGGCGGACAGAATCGGTTTGAGTTCCGGCACCGCATAGGTAATGGAGGAGGGATCGTTTTTTCCCTGGATGTATTTCGGAATGAAATCCATCGGTCCCGGGCGGTAGAGGGAAATCCCTGCGACGATATCTTCAAACGACTGCGGCTTCAGCTCCTTCATAAAGGACTGCATGCCGGAAGATTCCAGCTGGAAGACCCCGACCGTCTTCCCTCCCGCAATCAGTTTCAGGGTCTGCGGATCGTTGTAATCCATCTTCTCCACGTCGATTTTCACGCTCGTAGCGAGGCTTCTGTCTCCGGAAACGGCGGAATCTGACGATACGGAAGCAGATGCGGAAGGATCTCTTGATCTTTTTGCCAAAAATGCACCTACCGCATTCTCTGCGTCCTTAATGACGGTCAGCGTCCGCAGTCCCAGAAAATCCATCTTGAGCAGCCCCAGCTCTTCGATGGTCGTCATCGTGAACTGCGTCGTGATGTTACCGTCCGCGCCTCTTGCAAGCGGCACCAGATCCTCCGCCGGCGCCGAACAGATCACCACGCCCGCCGCATGGGTGGAAGAATGTCTCGGCAGTCCCTCCAGCTTTCTGCTCATATCGATCAGCTTCCGCACCGTTTCATCGCTGTCATACAGCGCTTTCAAATCCGGATTCATCGAAAGCGCCTTGTCCAGCGTCATATTCAGCTCTGCAGGGATCATCTTGGAGATCTTGTCCCCAAAGCTGTAGGGAAGATCCATCACCCTGGCCACATCCCGAATCACGCCCTTGGCTGCGAGCGTTCCGAAGGTGATGATCTGCACCACCCGATCCTCTCCGTACTTTTTGGTTACATAATCAATCACATCCTGTCGTCTCTCATATTCGAAATCCACGTCGATATCGGGCATGGAGACTCTTTCCGGATTTAAAAACCGCTCGAAGAGCAGATCATAGCGGACCGGATCGATGTTGGTGATATGCATGCAGTAGGAAACGACGGAACCCGCCGCACTCCCCCTCCCCGGTCCCACGGCAATCCCGTGGCTTCTGGAATAATTGATGTAGTCCCAGACAATCAGGAAGTAATCCACATATCCCATTTTTTGGATCACCGAAAGTTCATATTCCAGCTGCTTCTGAATCCTTCCGTCATCCTCCGGATAGCGTTCCTTCCTCCCCTCCTCGCAGAGGTAATTGAGGTAACTCCAGGAATCATACCCCGCAGGCACATCGAAGTGAGGAAGTTTCGTGACACCGAATTCGATGTCCACCTGACAACGGTCTGCGATTCTCTGTGTGTTCTCCAGCGCTTCCTGCGCATAGGGAAAAAGAGTGCGCATCTCCTCTTCGCTTTTCACATAATACTGACCGCCTTCATATCGCATCCGGTCGGTATCCTGCACTTTTTTTCCCGTCTGAATGCAAAGCAGAAGATCGTGCGCCTCCGCATCCTCCGCATGCGTATAATGACAGTCGTTGGTCGCTACGAGCGGAATGCCCAGTTCCGCCGACATGCGAACCAGTGCCTGATTGACCCTCTTCTGATCCGGAATGCCATGATCCTGCAGTTCCAGATAAAAATGATCCTCTCCAAAGCAGTCCCTGTACTTCTTCGCCGCCAGGCAGGCTTTATCATAACTTCCCGCCAGAATATTCCTTGAGACCTCTCCCGCCAGGCAGGCGGAAAGCGCGATGATTCCTTCGTGATACTGCTGCAACAGCTCCATGTCCACGCGCGGCTTATAATAATACCCCTCCGTAAAGCCACGGCTGACAATGTGACTCAAATTGGCATAACCGACATTGTTTTCCGCAAGCAACACCAGATGATAATATCTGCTTTCATCGGCACTTCCCGATCCCTTCTGAAAACGGGAAGTGGGCGCCACATAGACCTCACACCCCAGAATCGGCTTGATCCCCGCCTCTTTTGCCGCCTTATAAAAATCAATCACGCCGTACATCACGCCGTGATCGGTAATCGCCCCCGCATTCATGTGAAGCTCTTTCAGCCGCTTCACATATTCGCCGATCTTATTGGAACCGTCCAAAAGACTGTATTCCGTATGTACATGCAGATGCGCAAATGCCATCGCCCCACCTTTCTCCTGTCAAAAAAACTTCTTCCGCCTGCAACATCCCACTTTCGGCAGGATCGTGGGAGGTACAGATCACCGTTGCCTGCTTCCGATGAGAAAGCAGATAGGAAATCGTCCTCTTTTTGTTCTCTACGTCCAGTCCCGCAAAGGGTTCGTCAAGGAGCAGGAGCCCGTTTCCCGGGAAGACGGCCCTCACCATCTCCACCCTTCTGCGCATCCCGCCGGAGTACCGATGGACCGGGAGCGTGAGGTCTGCCTCCGGCAGCACTTCCCTTAACTGTGCCCGCAGCTCCTTAAGGTCCTTCTTCCCTCTTACCGCATAGGCGACGTTTTCTATGGCATTGCCATCCGGCAGCAGGCGACTCTCCTGAAAAACCATCCCGATGGGGATCGGCGCACCCGCCTTCCGGCTCCTTAGCCTCTCCCATTTCCTCCGGCTCTTCCGGTTCTCCAACCCCTCAGGAGCCCCCAGGCTCTCCATACGCTTCCCGGTCTCCATGCTCTCCCAGAGTACCTCGCCCGCATCCGGCCTTTCCAGCCCCGCCAGAATCCGGAACAGTGTCGTCTTGCCGCTGCCGGAGGCACCGCGAATCACATAGATCCCTCCAGGCGCAAAAGTGATGGACAGATCCCGCAGCACGACCTGCGTGCCAAATGCTTTCCTGATTCCCTCTACAATAATTTTTTCAGAAGCCATTTCACCCATTTCTCAAAGCAGAAGCTCAGAACGATACAAACAAAGGTCCAGGCAAAGAGGTCCGCCGTCTCCAAGTAGATTTTGGTCATATAGATCCGCTCTCCGATGGAATTTGAAGGCGTACCGATCACCTCCGCCGCCACGCCCGCCTTCCAGGACAGGCCGCAGGACAGCGACGCTGCCTGAAGCAGGAAGGGTCCTACGCTCCTCCGGTATAAATCCTTGATTTTGGAAAAAAGAGGAACCTGAAAAACCGTGCTCATTTCCAGCAGCTCTTTTGGTGTCTGCTGCAAGCCTTCCAACATACCATGATAGACAACCGGAATGACGACCACCGCAACGATAAAAAAAGTGAGTCCGCTGCTCCTCACAAGCACCAGCGCAAATACCACAAATGAAGCCACCGGAACCGCCTTCATCACCCCGATCAGGGGAGAGAGGAACTGTCTGATGAGGGAAAAACGGTAAGACAAGGTCCCTAACGCTGCGCCTGCCAGGAAGGCGAATAAAAAGCCCGAAAAGATCCTTGCACAGGAATTGAAGACAGTGATCCAAAATTCCTTCGCCTGCATCAGCTGGAAAAGTGCCAGAAGCGACTCCACAGGTCCTGCCAGAATCAGGTTTGTATGCACGCAGAGGGCAGCCACCTCCCAGATGGCTGCCCAGAATAGAAAAATGACTGACCTGCGAACCAGTTTATTTTGCCAAATAGTAGAACGACTCATCCGGCATCGTACCCCCGACCATCTTCGGGTTCAGATCAAACAGCGTCTTCAGGTATCCGGAAAGCAGGGTTTCCATTTCCTTGCCATCGATATAGGTGATGTTGCACTTCGGCAGCGCCTGCTTTGCAATCGGCTCCTTCTCGATGATTCCCTGTTTGACCACCAGTGCCGCAGCTTCATCGGTATCCTCGTTTGCAAAGGTAGCGGAAGCCTTGTGCTCCTCCAGGAAGGTCTTAACCGCCTCCGGATGCTCCTTCGCAAATTCGGTGCGAACCACCGTCACGCCGGTCACCATCTTACTGTCCTTCGCCACCTTATCCCATTCCTCTTGCAGATTCAGAACCGTCTTAAGCTTCTGGTTTTTGATCGTAGCTACGGTAGCAAAGGGTTGCGGCAGCACGGCGGCATCGAATTTGCCTGCCGAAAGATCCGTCAGCGCCTCTGTCGCTTCCGAAACATAGTTCAGGGACACATCGCTCACCTTGTTCTCCTTGAGAAGATACTGCATGGCATAATCCGGTGTTGCCCCCTTGTTTGGGAGCACCACGCTCTTCCCCTTCAAATCGGAGAGCGTTTTGATCTGATCGTCTGCGGAGACTACGTACAGGACACCCAGCGTATTGATGTCAATGACCTGTACAGCACCCTTTGTCTTATTATACCAGACCGCCGCCGCATTTGCAGGAATAAGGGCGATATCAATCTCCTTGCTCACGATCCCCTTCATCAGCACATCCGGCATCGTCTCCATCCGGAATTCGTAGTTTCCTTTCGCCTCCCCTTTTTCACTTTTTTCCATCAGAGAAACCAGTCCCATGGTGGTAGGTCCCTTTAAGGAAGCGACACGGATTACGGTGCCGTCCTTCGCTTCTGCAGATGCAGATGACTGCCCCTCCTGCGCAGAGGATACCGCTTCAGATGCACTCTCCTGTGCGGAGGATGCGGTTCCGGATTCGTTTTCCTGCGCAGAGGAAGTGGTTCCGGATGCGCTTCCCTGTGCGGTGGAGGTGGAAGCACCCGACGCTCCGTTTGTCGAGGCCCCGCAGCCGGCCATCACCCCCGTCAGCAAGGCTGCACAAAGCAACATGGCTATTTTCTTTTTCATAGACTCCTCCTTTTCCCTTGTCCCGATAACCAAGCACAATGCTTGCGATTCGCCTTCATTATAGAAGCATCCGCCCTACACCACAAGCCTGTTCTTCCGATGCTTCGTCCAAACTCTTACAAATGCAGGACTCTCTCCTTGATCTCCTGCGTTCTGCCCTGGTTCCAGAAATTGGTGCCGATGTATCCGCAGGTGCGTCTTGCCACATTCATCTTGTCCTGCTCTCTGTTGCCGCAACTCGGGCACTCCCATACCAATTTCCCGTGATCGTCGTTCACGATCTGAATTTCCCCCGTGTATCCGCAGACCTGGCAGTAATCGCTCTTCGTATTCAGTTCCGCATACATGATGTTTTCGTAGATAAACTGCATCACGGACAGGACCGCATCAATATTGTCGCTCATGTTCGGCACCTCCACATAGGAGATCGCCCCTCCCGGCGAAAGCTTTTGAAAATCGGATTCAAATTTTAATTTGGTAAACGCGTCGATCTCCTCCCGAACATTCACGTGATAGGAGTTGGTAATATAATTGTGATCCGTGACATCCGGAATCCTGCCAAAACGCTTCTGCAGGCATTTGGCAAATTTGTATGTGGTCGATTCCAGCGGGGTACCGTAAACAGAATAATCAATATCCTCCGCTTCCTTCCACTGGTTACAGGCATCGTTCAACCTCTGCATGACAGCCAGCGCAAAGGGCTTCGCCTCCGGATCGGTATGGCTTTTACCCGTCATATATTTGCACATCTCATAAAGACCTGCATAGCCCAGAGAGATCGTGGAATAACCATGATACAAAAGCGCATCAATGGTCTCTCCCTTTTTCAGTCTGGCAATAGCTCCATACTGCCATAGAATGGGCGCCACATCACTCAGCGTCCCTAGCAGTCTCTCATGCCTGCAACGAAGCGCCTTGTGGCAAAGCTCCAGTCTTTCATCCAGAAGCTTCCAGAATTCCTCTTCGTCCCGCCCCGAAGAACAGGCGACATCCACCAGATTGATGGTCACCACCCCCTGATTGAAACGGCCGTAATACTTATGTTTTTCTCCTGCAGGCGTAAAGCGATCCGGTGTCAGGAAGGAGCGGCACCCCATACAGGGATATACATCGCCCGCCTTGTATTCCTTCATTTTTTTTGCGGAAATATAATCCGGCACCATGCGCTTTGCCGTACATTTTGCCGCAAGCACCGTGAGATCCCAGTATTTGGTTCCCTCTCTGACATTGTCTTCGTCTAACACATAGATCAATTTCGGAAAAGCAGGTGTGATATAAACGCCTTTCTCGTTCTTCACTCCCAGGATCCTCTGCTTGAGCATCTCCTCGATCACAATCGCAAGGTCGTCCCGCAGCCTGCCTTCCGGCACCTCATCGATATACATGAAGATCGTGATAAAAGGTGCCTGGCCGTTGGTAGTCATCAGCGTGGTCACCTGATACTGAATGGTCTGCACCCCGTGGTGAATTTCATCCAGCGTTCTGCGCTCCGCGATCTGCAGGATCTTCTCCTGTGACGCATCGATGCCGGCCTCCTCAAATTCCGCCCGTACGGCGGCAATATATTTTTGTCTGCTGATATCGACAAAGGGTGCCAGGTGAGAGAGCGTAATCGACTGCCCGCCGTACTGGGAGCTGGCGATCTGCGCAATGCACTGCGTCGCGATATTGCAGGCCGTTAAAAAACTCTTTGGCTGCTCGATCATGGTATCAGAAATCACCGTGCCGTTTTGCAGCATATCCCCCAGATTGACCAGACAGCAGTTGTACATATGCTGCACATAATAATCGGTATCATGAAAGTGGATCAGTCCTTCCCTATGCGCCTGCACCACATCTTCGGGCAAAAGAAGTCTGCTGGTTAAATCTCTGGAGACCTCTCCCGCCACATAATCCCTCTGCACAGAAACCACCATCGGGTTCTTATTGGAATTCTCCTCCTTGACCTCCTCATTGTCGTATTCCACCAGGGTCAGGATCCGGTCGTCCGTGGTATTGGATTTGCGCACCAGATCCCTCTGGTAGCGATACACCGTATAAAGCGTCGCCACCTGAAAGCCACCCTCCTGCTGAATCGCCTCGATCACATAATCTTGAATCTCTTCCACTCCCGCTTCATGATCCAGCTTCTTCAGTTTATTAAAAACCTTCTCCTCCACCACGCGAATCTGTGATTTCAGCAGCCGGTTCCCCGCCTGCGCCTGCTGGTTTGCCTTCTCCACAGCCGCAATGATTTTATTCTTGTCATAGGCCACTTCCTTGCCGTTACGCTTGATAATGTGCATGCATCCTCCTTGCGAAATGGAACATCATCTCTGCTTCTCAAAGCAGAAATCTCCCCTTCGCTTTCCCCTTTTCCTTCCGGTTCCTGATCGTTTCCACACGCCCCTTAGGGCAAAAAAGAGGACGAAGTGCGTCCCTCGTCCTGCTTTTTCCCGTTTGATCTTCAAAAAAAGATCAAAATCTGGTGTGTGTCCCCCATCGCATCACTATATCTGGTATTATAAGACAAGTTGTGCAAAATGTAAATGGGAAACTTCCACTTTTTTTCCTTCGTTTTATTCCCTTTCTTTATTCATAAATTCCGAGAGAACCACCTCCCCACTTTTAAGCGATTCCTGTACATCAATCAACCGCTGATTCCTGCTGCCACGGAAGCGCAACGAGAGGTCCTTTTCTGCCTCATGAAATTCACCGTCCACCAGAATATCGAGGAGACAAAGAAGCGGTAGCGTCCACTTGCTCTTACAGTGCCGCCTGTGCCCGGAGAAAATCGTCTGCAGATTCTCTTCTACAGGATGTGACTCCGTTTGCACACTCCCCTCTGCAGGCTGGGCCTCCGTTTGCACACTTCCCTCTGCATGCGGTGCCTCTGCCGTCAGCTCTTCCCAAAGGTAGCCGGTATAAACCCAGATGCTCTTGTCCGGAAACGCTTGTCTGATCCGTTTCAAAAAAGGATAAAGCGCTTCCTGATTCTCCGCTTCCATCGGTTCCCCGCCCAATACGGTGAGTCCCGCCACATAATCTTCCCGCAGCGAGGCCGCGATCTGCTCTTCCTCCTTTGTTGTAAAAAGTTCTCCGTAGTCAAATTCCCAGGTCTGTGGCTGAAAACAGCCCTTGCAGTGGTGTCTGCAGCCCGAGACAAAGAGACTGGTGCGCACCCCGATGCCGTTTGCAATATCGTTGTATTTAATATTACCGTAGTACATGGATTCTCCCTGAATAGAACGATCGGATCTGCCCGGCTCACCTGTCCCGATACCGGACTTCGAATTCCCCCTGAAGGGAACGATTGTCTTTCAGGCTACCACAGAAGGAGAGGTCAGGCAAGATGGGCGGAAGCGAGGTCCCGAAGCGAATCGCCAGGAGAACAAACCGGATCCTGAGGGACCACTCGCCCCAGAAACAAAGAAGGCGCACATTAGAAGACCCCGGCCGGAATCACGCAGCCAGGGTCAAATCATGAGGGTGGGGGAAAAATTACATCCAGGACGGATCTCCGGTAAAATGAAATCACCATCTCCAGGAGCGACCTCAAAGACGGTGACGGTTGCAACTGGCTAGCTCCAAAGAGCCCCTATAGCTTTGCGACGCCGGATTGCTCCGGGTGTGCCGATCAAGGATGTAATTCTTATGTGGATAAATTATCATACATAAACGATCATGTCAACAATTATTTTTAAATATGATTTTAATTCCATTGCTCTTTTTTGCATCTATCTCCCTGTGAGTAAGATCTAAACATCATAAAAAAGAGGATGCTCGCAGCCTGTTCTGACACTTCCAACCGATAGGATGCTTGCGGATGGATGTTTCGGTGTGATCCTAGTATGCGTTGACTAATTTACTTTCGCGGTGATACCCTCACCGCATGAAAATTTTTCTCTTTTTAATCAACAGCATCGCCCTCGGCGCAGGCCTTGCCATGGATGCTTTTTCGGTCTCCATTGCCAATGCCCTAAACGATCCTGTGATGAGCAGAAAAAGGCGGCTTCTCATCGCCGCTACCTTTGGTGGCTTTCAGTTTTTAATGCCCATGGTTGGTTGGATCTGCGTCCATACCATTGTGAACCTGTTCCGGTCTTTTCAGAAATGCATCCCTTGGATTGCCCTCCTCCTCTTATCTTACATCGGTGGCAAGACTCTCCTGGAGGGCATTCGCCATCATCAGGAAGGCTGCCTCCGGAAAGGTCGTCTGTCCGGCAAAGAACTCTTCCTTCAGGGCGTGGCAACTTCCATCGATGCGCTGTCGGTCGGTTTTACCATTGCGAACTATAAAGCTTTCTCCGCCTTCCTGGTCTCTTCTATCGTCGCCCTGGTTACTTTTTTGATCTGCATGCTCGGACTTGCCATCGGAAAGAGAGCCGGTCTGAAGCTGCAGGCAAGAGCTTCCATTCTGGGCGGTCTTCTCCTGCTCGCCATCGGAATCGAAATTTTTTTGAACGGTGTATTTTAAATGGCAGATGGCAAAAGAGGATGTGTTATTCCCAAAGAACGGATATGTGAAAACAGACACAAAAAAGAGGCTTCGCCCGGATGATTGCACCATCTAAAGCGGCAGCCCCTTTTGCTTTCTGAGGAATGCTCAGCTCCTGCTTATACTGCACGGACTTCTCGCAAAAGAAGTCTCATGATTTGCAGACTTTTCTTACTGCACGGACTTCTTCAAGGCTTCCACCTTGTCCGTCCTTTCCCAGGGCAGATGCAGATCGTTGCGTCCGAAGTGCCCATAGGCTGCCGTCTGCTTATAGATCGGGCGACGCAGATCCAGCATTTTGATGATGCCGGCAGGTCTTAAATCGAAGTTCTCACGAACGGCCTCCACCAACTGTTCCTCGGAATACTTTCCTGTACCGAAGGTGTCGATGTGGATGGAGGTGGGCTGTGCCACACCGATGGCATAGGAGAGCTGAATCTGGCAACGATCGGCCAGTCCTGCCGCCACAATGTTCTTGGCAGCATAGCGGGCTGCATAAGCCGCGCTCCGGTCTACCTTGGTGCAGTCTTTTCCGGAGAAGGCCCCGCCACCATGAGAAGCTGCTCCGCCGTAGGTATCTACAATGATTTTACGTCCGGTAAGTCCGGCATCCCCGTGAGGTCCGCCAATCACGAAACGTCCGGTCGGGTTGATAAAGATCTTGGTCCTTTCATCGATCATCTGTTGGTCTACCACGGCATCAATCACATATTTACGGATATCTTCATGAATCTGCTTCTGTCCGACCTTCTCATCATGCTGGGTAGAAATCACGACCGCTTCCAAACGGACCGGCTGATTGTTCTCGTCATATTCCACGGAAACCTGGCTTTTGCCATCCGCGCGGAGATAAGGAAGGGTTCCGTTCTTGCGCACTTCGGTCAGCTTCTTCGTCAGCTTATGCGCCAGCGAAATCGCATACGGCATATACTCTTCGGTTTCGTTTGTCGCATAACCGAACATCATGCCCTGATCGCCTGCGCCGATGGCCTCCAACTGCTCGTCGGTCATCTTGTTCTCTCTGGCTTCCAGCGCCTTATCGACTCCCATGGCGATATCCGGCGACTGTTCGTCCAGCGCAACGAAGACGGCACAGGTATCTGCATCAAACCCTTTTTCGGAGGAATCGTAGCCGATCTCCCGAATGGTATCTCTGACCACCTTCTGGTAATTGACATTTGCCTTTGTGGTAATCTCTCCGGTCACCACGACAAAGCCGGTGCAGGTCGCGGTCTCGCAAGCGACACGGCTCATCGGATCCTGCGCCATGCAGGCATCCAGAATCGCATCGGAGATATTGTCGCAGATCTTGTCGGGATGTCCTTCTGTTACCGACTCGGATGTAAAAATGTACTTGTCCATGAATTCTCCTTTCGCGCAAATGCGCAACCTACATAGATCGTTACTGTCTTCTCTTACTGCAAAAAGAAAACCGCTTGTTGCTTCCATTCACAACAAGCGGCACTGATCTCAACCAGTTCCTCTTATTGCTCGTACAATTGCGACGCTCAGGTTGGCACCTTCCCTTGTCTTGGGGGTTGCCGTGGCTTCATCGATCCTATGTATCTCCACCACTCTGAATAAGAGAACGATTTATGTATTTGTATTTGTTTTTGCCGCTTAACAATACACCAGATTGAACAAATCGTCAAGAGGAAACTTTCCGATAGCAGCCTCTCCGGACCGATCCGCTGCTTTACAGGATTATGACCGGACCGATTCTATGCCTGCCCACTTTATAGCCAGCCTAATCCTCTGATTTACAGTTTCATGGTCAGACCGATCCGCTTCTTGACCGGATCGACGCTCAGCACCTTAACACTGACCACATCCCCTACGCTGACCGCCTCCAAGGGATGCTTGATATAACGATCCGTAATCTGGGAGATGTGCACCAGACCGTCCTGGTGTACGCCGATATCGACAAAGCATCCGAAATCAATGATATTGCGAACCGTTCCTTTGAGAATCATCCCCGGCTGCAAGTCCTTCATGTCAAGCACGTCCTGCCTGAGAATCGGGGCAGGCATATTCTCCCTGGGATCTCTGGAAGGCTTCTCCAGTTCCGAGACAATGTCCACCAGCGTAATCACACCGATCCCCAGCTCTTCTGCCAGCTTCTCCCGATTCGAAATCTTATGAAGAAGATTGCCGCCTTTGGTCTCCGTCTCTCCCTTAGAGATGGATCGGTTTCCACCTTTGCTGTCTCCCTTAACCGCCCCGGGTCCTGCAGATCCTGCGGTGCCTTTGGATCCTGCGGTGCCTTTGGATCCTGCGGTGCCTTTGGATCCCGCGGTACCCTTAGAAGAGGCCGGAAGTGTCTCTCTTCCGCTGTCTGCCTGCATCTGCAAAAGCGCTGCGGCAAGGGCCGCTCCCATCGCGGTATTCGTATGCCGAACGACATAACCTCCTGCCTTTTCTCCTCTTCCGCTGCGTGTCTTTTGCGCGCTCTCTTTTCCCGAAAGATCACCGGTTACTCCTGCAGATGCGCCTATCTTCTTCTCCGTGCGCTGCTTCTTTTGCATGGCGCGGATATCTTCCACCGTAATGCCGATCTTCTCCATCAACTTCTTTGCCGCCTCATAAGACTCCGGATGCACACTCGTATCATCTAGTGGATTCTTTCCGCCGTGAATCCGAAGGAAGCCTGCACACTGCTCAAAGGCCTTGGGCCCCAATTTCGGTACCTTTTTTAACTGAGCTCTGGATTCGAACTCGCCGTTTTCTTCCCGAAAATCTACGATATTCCTTGCAATGGTCTTATTGATTCCGGAAACGTATTCGAGGAGCGGTGCGGAAGCGGTATTTAAATCCACCCCCACCTTGTTGACACAGTCTTCCACCACGCCGGAGAGCGCTTCGGAGAGCTTCTTCTGATTCATGTCATGCTGATACTGGCCGACGCCGATGGACTGTGGGTCGATCTTAACCAGTTCCGCTAACGGATCCTGCAACCTTCTGGCAATGGATGCCGCAGATCTCTGTCCGACATCAAAATTCGGGAATTCCTCCGTTGCCAGTTTGCTTGCCGAATAGACCGAAGCCCCCGCCTCGTTCACAATTACATAGGAGAGCGGCAGATTGAATTCCTTGATCCAGGCTGCAATCAGCGCCTCCGACTCTCTGGACGCCGTTCCGTTTCCGACCGAAATCAGATCGACATGATACCGATCAATCAGCTTCTTTATCTCCCTTTTGGCTTCCTCCACCTTGTTCTGCGGGGCGGTCGGATAGATCACCTTGGTATCCAGTACCTTTCCGGTCGGATCCACAATGGCCAACTTACAACCGGTGCGGAAGGCGGGATCCCATCCCAGCACAGTCTTGCCCGCAATCGGCGGCTGCATCAAAAGCTGCGACAAGTTTTTTCCAAAAACGGCAATGGCGCCGTCCTGTGCCTTCTCCGTCAATTCATTGCGGATATCCCGCTCGATGGCAGGTGCAATCAGCCTCTCATACGCATCAATGCTCGCTTCCTCCAGGACCTTCGCCTCCTGCGCAGAGGGATTTTCAATCAGCTGTTTTTTCAGATAGGATAAGATTCTGTCTACCGGCGCCGTGATTTTCACCGTCAGCACCTTCTCCGCCTCTCCCCTGTTCAAGGCAAGGATGCGGTGATCCGGTACCGACTTCACCGGTTCCGAATAATCGTAATACATTTCATAGACGCCCTTTTCATCTTTGTCCTTCTTTGTAGCGCCTATGCTTCCCTCTTCGAAGGTAACTTCTCTAATAAAAGAGCGGTAATCGGCGTTGTCGGAGACGCTCTCGGCAATCATATCCTTGGCGCCCTGAATGGCCGCTTTGACATCCTCCACGCCCTTCTCGATATTCACAAAAGCTGCCGCCTCTTCTTCCGGCGACCTGGTTGAATTTTGTGAAAGGAACAGCTGTGCAAGCGGCTCCAGCCCCTTTTCTCTGGCAACGGAAGCTCTGGTTTTGCGCTTCGGACGGTAAGGCAGATAGAGATCGTCAACCGCCACCATTGTCTGAGCCGCCACGATCTTATCCCGCAAATCCTCCGTCAGCTTTCCCTGTTCTTCAATGGATTTTAAAACGGCGTCCTTTTTTTCCTCTAACGTCCTTAGATACTTCAGTCTCTCGTCCAGATCCCGGAGCTGCTCGTCGTTGAGGGAGCCGGTTGCTTCTTTGCGGTATCTGGCAATAAAAGGAATCGTATTTCCTTCATCAATCAGCTTCACCGCCGCCTCCACCTGCGGCTTCTTTACTCCAAGTTCCTCTGTGATTTTGGCAATGATATCCATGATTTTCCTTCTCCTGTCCAAATCTTCTTCGGACAAGTTTACACGGAATTACCGCTCATTGCAACGAGGGCAGAGGAGATGGCTCTTTTACTATTTTGGGGGAATCGATGAATTTATGCGGGCGTCCTGCTGCTCAAATTCTCGATTGGGGTAAGTTTCGGCGACTTTTACCATGTACTTCAAACACCCTTTCTACCCCATTGACAACGTCAACTTTTGCAATTTTCTACGAAGTACACCCTTATCCGGCAGTTGTAACTGATACCGTGACACCATCATAGGAGAGAGTGTGCGGCTCATGGCATATTCAACCACCTCATCATTTTTGGACGCGCACAGTACTAGTCCCACGCTCGGATTTTCGTCCGGCTTTTTAATTTGTCTATCTAGTCCCTCCAGATAAAAGTCCATCTTGGAAACGAACTCCGGCTTGAATTTACCCGTCTTGAGTTCCATCGCCACAAGGCATTGTAAACTGCGATGGAAGAACAACAGGTCGATTCGATAATCTTCTTCACCAATCTGAATCGGATATTCTTCTCCAATAAAAGTGAAATCCTTACCCAGTTCGAGAATGAATTCACGCATCTCCCTTACCAGTCCCCTTCGGAAGTCGTTCTCGTGAAAGGTGTCCGGCAAATCAAGAAATTCCATGATATAGGAATCGAGAAACGGATTTTGCTTCGTATGCACAGATTCCGGCAGCGGTCTATCCTTTGAGAGCATATATCGCTCGTAGTAGCCACTGTCCATCTGACGCTCAAGCTGACGGGAACTATATCGCTCTTTGGCTGCAAGACAAATATAGAATTCGCGCTCTTCAACACTCTTACTACCGGACAAGATGAGCAGGTGGTTGGTCCAGCTCAATTGTGTCAGCAGTGCCGACACTTTTTCATTCCCAACGTACGCCTCGTAAAACTGCTTCATCCGATATAGCCCACGGCGGTTGCAACCCTTGATCCCGGGAAACGTCTTCCGGATGTATTCGGCGAGTGAATCGATATAACTGTCACCATAAGTTGCTTCTCTCGATTTTTGGGAAAGAAACTGTCCGACTTTTTGATACATCAAGATCAGTTCCTCATTCACCTTGCGATATGCGTTACTGCGAGCTTCTTCTATAATCTGCGCTACCTCAGCAAAGGTGTTACCTGGTTCGTTCATTAAGAGCACCTCTTTTCAAAATTGTGTCAGCAGTGCTGACACTTTGTTCCTTATATTAGTATTTCCAACGGAAAATGACTGTTCCGTTTCATACCTGACAGCCATCCTGCAACAATTTTCTTTTGTAGAGACGTCTTATAAACGATAGCTCTAGGTCAGTGCAAAGACCGACAGCGTAGGCCTGGATCGCTGATCACACTGCCTTCAGAACCTGAATGGTTATGGTACAAGTCCGTGCCGGGGCTGTATCCGGATGGCGGGAGCCATCCCTTGGCCTGATGAAATCCTCATGAGCGGAAATAGCAGCCGGCATCCGCAGTCGACCTCGCCTTGTTCCATAAGGAAGCTGTCCCGTGATCTATTCCTGCTGGCGGCGTCTTGTGTTTGCCATTTGCCCTGACCTCCCATAGAAGGACACAGGCGATTCTCCCAAAGAGTCTCCGAACCTGTGCCTCTTGGAACAGCCCATGCGGCACGGAAGTACCATAAGTGAAACCTTCCGACTGTTTGCCAATGAATATGTACTCATCCGGTTTTCTCTCTGTACGCTCCAGGAATCTCGCAAATCGTTTGGGCGCATTTTACCGATCGATTTGATCCAAAGATTTTACCGGGAACTGCAATGGCTTACTTTCAAAAACGTTCGTTGGAAATAGCAGGGACAGAATATCCCTCTAGGAATGCGGTCCGGTGAAAGGTGAACCGCTGCAAACAGTCTCGCCGGATGCTCCTACCGAAGATCCGACTAAATCCACCTCCTTTCCTTCTTCACAGGAAGGTTTCATCTAAATAAAATATAATCTAAATGTTAACCTTTGTCAAGACTTTGTTTATGATTGGTTTATGATTTGCGAATAAGCAGGTTCGCGAATGCAAGGAGGAGGATGGATCTTTTCATGCCCCCTTTCTATAAACGGTTTTCCGATCATTGTTGATGATTCGACATCTCCCTTCCGATAAAGAGAGTGAGGTGCTTCTTGACTTCAACGAACCAATGTTTTAGAGTATTCGTAATTAACGCCGAAAGGGAATTCTTTTTAAGATGAAAATAGAGAAAATTAACGATTTTCAGATTCGCTGCACGCTTACCAGCAATGATTTGGCCTCTCGGGGCATCCGTGTCGGTGAACTTGCTTACGGCACCGATCGAGCCAGGGAGCTATTTCAGGAAATCATGCAGAGCGCCAGAGAGCAGTATGACTTTCAAACCGATGATCTCCCCGTGATGGTGGAGGCCATTCCGATCAGTTCGGAATGTATGGTTCTGGTCATCACGATTTCCGAGGATCCGGAAGAATTGGATACGCGATTCTCCAGCTTCGCTCCCAGTGTGATGAACGACGAGGAAGACGAAGAAGATTTGGAGGAAGAGGACGTTTTTGAGGACCTCGTTCATGACGACGACATCTCCTCTCTTTTTGAACGCATTCAGGAAGGCGGTCTTGCGCACTTGTTTAACGGCAATCTTCAGGACTCTGACAAGAAGGTCAAGGCCAGAAAGATTCCGGACAAAGAGAAGCGATACTCCGATCCTGCCAAATACCGGATCTACTCTTTTCCTATGCTGAAGGATGTGATCCGTGCCGCCTCCATGGTGAACCCGTCCATTGCCGGCAGGAACACTCTCTTTAAAAATCAAAGGGGAGAGGGCTACCTCCTCGTGCTCCATCATGCAGCAAATGCCGGAGGAGACGATCCCCACTTTTCCAGAACCTGCCTGATCCTTTCCGAATACGGAAACGAAATCCATACGCAGGCCGCAAATGACCAATATCTGGAGGAGCATAGTCGCGTACTGATCAAGGACAATGCCTTGCAAACCCTGCACGGCTAAGCTTACGGTTCCCTATCCCTTTACCGGTCTGTATAATCCGGCTTCCTTCAGATTCCACCTCACGATGGACACCCTTGCCTTCGGCTATATCCTTCCCACCACCGGGCGGATTCCGGACTTTCACCGGTTAGAAACGTGCGCCGCCGGGCGCACTGATAAAACCCTCCTTACTGTGACACTTTCGTGTCCAGTAAAGAGGGTACATATC
>ERZ772910.9-NODE-9-length-126327-cov-6.466699_pt1 | contig 126327 bp, 102 predicted proteins | sample MGYA00511357_ERZ772910 | MGnify/ENA primary metagenome ERZ772910 (study PRJEB29015, sample SAMEA2738096) | human oral metagenome | biome: human oral; feature: human-associated habitat; material: saliva | place: China | collected 2193 ... | reverse complement strand
GTGCGCCGTGAGCGATGAATTCCTCGCGCGCTACGGCAACGATACGCTGCCGAATATCATCCTTCAGTTTCTGCATACGTCCATGAAAACTTTAAATAATGAACTAAGTTCTATTTTGTTCATAAAAAAATCGCACCGTTCGATTATGAAACGGTGCGATAAATTGAACGAGTCTATTTGCGCTTTTACTATATAAATAGTGTGTATTCGCATAGTTGCAATGTTTATTTTGCAAAAGTAGTAAAGATATAAAAACACCGAAATACCCAAAAATAAGTATTTTGCAATAAACACTTATGTGTGTTGAATGTCTAAATTTATTTTAGGTAACTATATACGACAATACCCTAAATCCCGTGGTAACAAAAACGTCTCATTTACAGTTGGATATTAAGATTTTTTAGGTTTTTAGATGTTTCTGACATAGCTTATACAAAGAACTTTGTAATACTATTATTCTGCATTACTATCATCATCTAACAATGTAGTTTGTCCACTATTAAAAATATCAATTACAATACCTATCAAAATAGAAACGGAGTAAACCAATAAGTAACATACCAAGAAATATACGGGATAATTCACGGTATTGGGTTCTTCTATTGCTATTCCCATATTAGCAATAGAAGAAATGATAATCATTGCTATAATGGAAATTGTAGATACGAACAAACAAGCTGCAAAACTCGAATTCAAATCTTGAATAAGTTGTCTACCTTCTTCTGTTTTCTTTATTGAAGCAAATTTATCGCCAATAATAAAAGTCAGCATAATAGTATATGCCATCAATATTAGAGCAACCATTGCGGGAACGATAGAAATACCCACTCCTACAAGATGCTTTAACTGTAAAAGAATATCTACATCTTTTACATACATCAAAGTACATAAACCTAACGAAACGATTAAAGGCAATATACTATCCAGCCAAAAACTTGTCCAGCCATAATTCCTCAATATAGCTTTCCAACCGAATACAGAAAGCGGTTTTCTCATAAAATACGAATTTAGTTAATGAATAATACTTCTTATTGTATTATATATAGTTGAGCAGACATCGTTCACTATTTGAGGAACAACTAATTTACGTGGATGTTCACTACTATCAATTTTTTCCAATTTCGCATTTTCAGTTGATTGAATTGTTGCTTGTACATAACCATTTTCTTCTGAGAGGTTCACGAGACTTTGAAGCATTCCATCATCTTCACTGTTCAACGGATGTTCTTTTGAGCCTGTAGCTGTAAATTCTATTCGGCTTGCTCCCATTTCTCTGAGTTTTCCATCAAAAGCAGCTTCAAATCCACGAGTATGCCCTGGATTTGAATATGATATATTTGCATATAAATTGGTTACAGCATGGGCATTAAGAATTCTCTCTAAAATATCACGTTCTATAATGACATCAACATCAAAAGTATCAGGCTCTACACGATTCAACGCTTCTGATAGATAAAATACGATATTTTTCAAGCTAATATCGCTATTACATTTTACAGCCAAAGTATGGACTGATGGAATAAAATACAAATCTGTTTCTTTCTTATTGGCTACAATATCCTCGTTCCACTCATCCATAGTTACATCTTCTCGGCTGCGTTTGTTATAGAAAGCCTCTCGGTCAATAATTGTGTATGAAAGTAGTCCGATTTGTATCCAATTAGGATTGCCATTTTCATCCAATAAGTTACTAAATGTAACATATTTCAGACTTCCCGATTTTCCGCCACGTGGAAAACCTACTAATGGGTCTTGTTCATATAAGCTACGAAAAACTTGTACATAGTGTTCCGTTGTTTGCTCCCGTCTTACTTTTATATTGATGAGATACCACGTTGTTTGTCTATTTGACACTCTATCCATGATGTTTAAATAATTGATTTTCTGCAAATATACAGATTTATTTTGACTATAATGATAAAGATACAAAAATCAACAATAAATATCTGACATAACGTCATATTATTGTTTCCAAGGTTTTCAGATATAGAATAAGATAAAATTTGTAAATATGAACAGAACGATAATTTCAATTGAAGTACAAGACCACGGTGGTAAAGAGGCTAATATCATCGTCAGAGGAGAGCGAAACAATCAGATTATGTTTGAAGAGCAGTTTGATTATAAGGACGAAGATAAGCACTCTTTGCGTCTTCATCTTCTGAAAGGACGATTTATGGAGAAATTCCCGAAACTTGGTGATAGTTTGGGTATTCTTTGTGTTCGTAAGCTATTCAATGATATTACAATACGGAGTAAAATGAAGTCTAATCCCGATTATAGAACACTTGATAAATAAAACGTTATGGAAGCTCAAACAACGTGGGCTGCTCTAAGGCATAATCACAAGACGAATGGAATAACGGAACAACAATACTATGATTGGTTAGTAAAGAATACAACACCGCCTATCATGGATGAAATATTACGTCTTATCGTTAATCACGTTTATCATTCTGATGAGGAACGTCTGATTGCTCCGCCTCATCTTCGAGTTGATAAAAATGGTAATTATCCGTTTCTACATCAGGAGTAATTCCATTCATTCGTGCAAAAACGGAACTTTGAATTATTTCTCCGCAAACGGAACATAGTTTATAAGTTCCTTTATAAGTCTCATTCCGAGACAAGCAATGCTCCGTCTCTTGTTCGAATTCTTGAAATACTTCTTCTCGTTGTTTGGGCGTAAAGCCATAGAACGAGGTGTGCCAAAGGCAACAAGCGGATATTTCGGATAATGAGGCCGTCACTTCAGGTTCTACTACTACTTCTTTGGATAAAGCCACTTCCCAGTCGCAGCCTTCAATATTATAAGCATCTAAAAGAGGAGTTTCATCCTCTTCCCATTTCGTCATTGTAATGATACAAGGTTGTTCCAACTCAGCTACCCGTGGAATGAGCCGACATAGCAACTCATAATGAGAGCGAAACAACTCAAGCATTCGAGGAGTAGCCATATCGGGATAAAGCAGCGCTATATGTGGTTCTATCTTTTCAAAGGGAATAGTACAAAGTAGTTCTTTAAGCGTCATTGAGAATATAATTATTTACATCGACCTTGATTCTTATTTCAAAATCTCTCACATAGATAAAGTCTGTAATCGCCCAATAGGTGTGGTCAAAAAGGTGATGGAATTGACAGATTAAGTGTAAATCCTCTGTGAGTTTGGAATCCAACCCTTCGTTCCAATTGGGAGGAGGACAATCCATTCCTATGAATGACTCAAAACTTTCTTTGTTGTCACGTGGAAAAGTAAGCGTCTGCAAAGAAACTCCACCTGTATAAAAAGCATTCAAGTTTTCATCGCAAAAGGCATTCCACAAATCTTGCCTATCTTCTCCCTGTAATGGATGTCTCGCAGGATGCACCGGGTCTAAATAGCATTCGGCTGTAAGTTCTATGTCGTCTTCCCAATCCCGAAGTTTTTGAAAGTCGATCCATATATGATATGCCTTATCGTACATTTTCTGCAAGGTGTCGCGTAGGGCTTCGTTGAACTCGACAATTTCAGGAATAAGGTCTTCTTGAAACTTCAGAACCTTCTTATTAATCAAGTCTTTTCGTATCTCCAAAAGACAGGCAAAATTGGAATAATCTTTGTTGCGATAGCGAATCCCTATTCCTTTATGAGCATTAATAATCTCTCTTTCTATGCGCTGTATGTCGTCAGAAAGTAAAATTTCTTTAATCTTCATGTTCTCGTGTAGATAAAATACCCTGTATTATTTTTATTATTCTTCTTTTATTGCGGTAAACTCTTCAGGAAAATTATGTTTGAGCCGCGCCATAAATACGGAAAGATAGATTCGTCCTGCATTATGAGCCTTCCTCGGTATGACATCTTTTTCCCTCTCAAATAGGGAATGCCATACCCTATTCAATTCCTCTTCTTTGATGCCATTGTCCATCCCTTGATGCAGATACATATGCTTCAGTTTCTCAGCTTTATGCTCTTCCTTAGCATCATATAACAGTAAGACTTGTGCCGTCTGTTTCCATGACAGACCTCCACAAGAGCAAAGAAACCATGCAGCATCTTCTTTATACAGAATCCCCCAAGGGAACATCTTTTTTCCTAAGATATTCAGCACACCGCGCTTTTCTTGTTCTTCTGCGATTTTTTCTTCATCATACATCCAATAGTTTTCTCTAAGATAAAGTAACCCTTGAATATTGATAAGTTTGTTGAATGTCACAATTCTATCTGGGGACATTAACTTCTTCAGTAAAACCTGGAAACTACGCCATTCGAACAATGGTATGTCATTCAAGTCATCTGTGTAGAATTGGGCATAGTTTTCATCGTATATTGAATCTTCATAGAGATTTGGAAATGCTTTACCATTTGCAGCAATCATCCTTTGGATTTTCTTAATTCTTGTAAGTTCACTTGAAAGCAATACATTGAAACGTAATACCGTTTTATTATCGCATTCGCCAACAAATTCGTTGATACAAAGAATCTTCCTGCCGGTTTTATCCGCAACCTCTTCGGTGTCATAGTACTTAGCTATGCCCTCTGGACAAATCAACAAAGCGCAAGCATGTAAATGTACTTTTGTTCCATCTTTTTTGATGCAGATTTCATGATGGTTCTTCAGATTTGAATTCTTTTCGTCCATAACAGGCATTCTTGCTACATTATTGTAGCCGAACAAATCTATTGCTTTTTCAAAAACAAAGTGAAATGAATCATCATCAACCTCAATGTTTATCGTCAGGTCACTATTGCCATCACCCCAAGTAAATATGGGCGATATGCCCAGATCTACAGGACTGATATTTGTCAGTCCCAATGCATAGCAGACATGTGAACTAATCATCCAGTTCCATCCTGGACCTATTCTTACGCTCTGATTTTTCTTTAATTCAGAGAATAGCCGATGCGCAATGAGGAAATACTCCTCCATGTGACGAGCTTCTATGAATGTAAGTTCAGCCTCAAGTATCAACCTGTCGATATTGCCGTTTTTAATAACGCCAGAGACAATGGATTCTCGTAATTGTTTTATCTTGGTTTTCATATTTTCGTACAGATAAAATATCCTGTATTCATTTTTGACTTATCAAAACTCATCCCATACTTTGTATTAAAAAGTTGAGCTATTGTCTCTTGATATTTCACCTGTCTCAAGGGTGGTGTGGTCGTAGGAGTTGGAAATTCTACGAACATTCCTTTGATAAGTTCTTTACCCTTGCCCCAATTCCAATTGTTTTTAGCTTCAATTTTCCAGAGTGTCATAAGATTCTATTTTAAGTGATACTTCATTTATTCTATGGTGCAAAAATAAAAGCCACCTATGCCCAATCAGGGCATAGGTGGCTAAGACATGAATGAATTTTCTTTTTACTCTTTTGTATTGGAGGAAATAAAGATAGTCTTGAGGACATAGGCAATTACTCCCCAATCATCATGATTATGCAAGCCAGATGGATGCGGAATACCGATAATAGGGATTCCTTCCCACAATCCCATTCTGATAACTTGTTTACATTGGTAGGTTTTGCCATTGATGGTGTGTGAGGGTGAGAAAGAAACAACAGCGTCAAACTTAAATTTCATATTCAGTCTATCAAAACAGTCAGGAATAGAAAAGCAAACAATTACTTTTGGACGGAATATATCAGTGACTACTTCTCTTGTAAATTCCAAACACTTGTCAATAGCGGGCTGGATATCAGGAATACGTTCTAATTGCCGAATTTTGCTACTGCCGAAATAGACCGCATTCATGAAAACAAAATTGCCGTCTTCCATCGGTTTGGTATAATTGGCAAACTTCATGGCATTATAAGGGCGATACCACACCTTCCAGGGATCTTTATATCTTGCTCCTTCCTCATAAAAAGACGGATTTCCCTCCCAAAATCGTTTTCGTTCTATGCCCGCATAGCTATAGTCTTCATTGGCATTATAACCTAAAAACAAAATATCTGGTTGTTTGTCTAATACAGGCTTAGACTGGAAGACGCTGCAATGGCGTCCTCCTTCTCCGAGATAGGGAGCAGTTGTTTTTAAGAAAGCACAAACTTCGTCTACCCACCGTTGGTAGCAGATTTGAGGTTTTACCCCTGCTTCAAACACTCGTCTTTGTACTTCTGTCAATTTGGTTTCCATATAATTAAAAATTAGGTGTAATTTCCAACAATATAACTTGTTTCAAAACCGATTCTATGATATTAAAGTTCAATACCATATCATCAGGAAATGTTTCTATAAAATTATGGTCCCCAACCTCTCGAAGCTGTTTCATGTAATCCGTTTCATTATGCCCCACACAGAGGGTCAACAAGTACTTGTTCTTTATTTTGCTTCTGTCGTATTTCAACAGAGACAATGCTTCTTCAATGGCTGACGTGTAGGGATAGGTCTGCAAAGAGATGATGTTTCGTCCCTTTATTAAAGAGAAGAAATCGTAAAAATCGAAACTGCAGATACCATGCATCTCAAGACTATAATAAACAACATACAAGAACGATTTGATATTCTCGTACACATTATCTTCTGTGGGAAAAGAAAGGACTGCATCAAAATCATCATTGTCTACTGCCTCATACATATCGGAGGCTCTCAGTAGAACTGTTTTACGAGCGTCGGTCTGACAAGACAAAAAAAATACGAGCCTTGTCTATCTCCTTTTTAGAGGTTGTAATCACCACATTCAGTAATAATTTACCACTATTTTCCATGCAGCCTATTCCTTCTGCTTTGAGCTTCTCAACAATTTCCTTGCTTTTTTCATCAGTCGCCAACAGTCGCACCGATTCTAAAACCACCTTTTCCATCCTATATTTTCGCCTTCCAATATTTTATCAAGTGCCAGATATATTTCTCCATCCGTTTCATAAGGAATGATGGTGAAATAAGAATTGCCATTCAGCATAGCTGAAATATTGGACTTTCCGCTATTATAAAAAATGCAGACTGGAATCTTATGCGCCTCCGCATAAGCCAACTCATAGCCTACACCAAGAGAAGGGCAAGTGCATTCTGCAATGAGCAGGTCGCAAGAGCGAAGCCATTCGGTATCACGTTCGTAAATGTGAACATCTATCGCACGTGTTTGAGCTTTCAGACTCATATTGGTTTTGCCAATATGCTCTGTGAGTACGACATCGGTCTTTTTAATATATTCTATGATACGGTGATATAAAGTGGCATCTATTCTACCACCACGAATAGAACCTGCAAAATAGATTTTCTTATTCATCGCTTTCTTTCTTTAAGAGTACGTCCTTTTGCCAACTTCTCATTTCTTTGCGCATTATCGCAACAACGTCTTTTAATGGCTTGACCACATTCTTCGTATTGGTGATTTCAGCAAGTTTGTGTAAGAATATAAATGTTGGAATAAACTTATTGCTAACCTCCCACTGACCAGAAGGATGCGGAACACACACTGTAGGAATCTGATTAATGCGTCCAACTCTTGACTTTATATTATCAAAAGCGGAGGTATATTCTACTCTTTCTTGACCAATCATAGCCTTTTCTATTTGCCGGAAAGTATTGATACCTAATAGGATAATGCGTCTTGGCTGCAAAATTTCAATTAACTCTAATGTACTTTTTAAGCCTTCTTGCATCAATTCTCTTTTGAGATCGTTATTGCCTTGTTTTGATTCAAAGGGAGATAGATTGGTCCATACAATTTTCTCGTCATTATCGATACTCTCAGGATGATAAAAGTCATCATAACCCAAAAAGAAACGTACACCCTGATTGAACCTCCAACAGATTTTATCTTCTGCATTAAATCTTTCCTCCCAAGAGGGATTACCTTTAAGATATTGTTCAATGCTCATTTTTCGTCCACCTATCTCAGCATTTCCTTTCGGATTGATTCCAATAATCATCAGATCTACCGGCTGGCTAATTATGTCTAATGGCGATTGTGTATAATACGGAGTTTTATGCTTTTCCGATAACTCATTAAACTTGGGTATATACTTATTAGCCCATCTGACAATTTGCTCTTGAATTGTTTCCATATTCTATATGTTTATTGATTATACTTTTCGTACATAAATTTTACTGTATTGCCTATTTGTTCTCTCAACCATTGGGGAGAAAGTACTTCCACAAATGCACCCATTGAGAGAATTTCCTGCTGAAAATCTAAAGTCGGACAGAGGTGATATTCAAACGTGCAATATCCATCTGATGATTCTTTTTCTGTTTGAGTGTGATGCAGGGCCAAGGAACGGAGGTAGTGTGCATGCCATTCGGTCACTCTCAACACAACAGTTTCCTCGGGAGTTTCATCTCCTGTAATAATCCCATAAGCAGTAGCAAAATGTTCTTTTGCTGAGAAATAAGAGGGCATTTTGAACTTCATACTTTCCTCTTTTTCTATCTCCGATATCCGGTCAAGTGCATAAATCAAAAGTCTGTCCGCTTGTACATTTCTTCCTAACAAATACCACCGTTGCTTAAACTGCTTGATGCAATATGGTTCCAATAGAATGACTTTCCCCGTATCTTGCCAAAAAGCCTTATACTTTAATCGCAATGTTTTACCTTCTTTCATTGCTGAAATTATCGTTGGTAAGAAATCTTTTGATGGAGCATATTCCAATAGTATTCGTTCATGAAGAGATATACTATTCATCATAAGACTCCCAAGAGAGAAGGTCTCTATTAACCAGCTGTAAAAAGGATTATTGTCGATGCCATATGAAGTACTGATGTAGTATCTGTATTCTCCTCGTCCTTCATTCTCTATGTTAATTGCGAATAAATCTTCAATGGCAATACGCCACTTATGAAATGTACGTATGGAAAGCTCTATTCCTTCGCTGATTTCATCATTGAGCCATAATTCATTCAGTTCTTTAAAAGTTAGCTTTTTATTCCTGCGAAGAGCATCCAGTAGCCAAATATATTTCCTAACCTGGTTGATAGCCATATATTGCCTCCTTTTATTTTTCTGTAAAGATACAAAAATATGTTTCTTCGATGCTTAAGTTTCTTTTTTTATTATTCCCACCAATACCATGTGTACTCGAAGCGAATCAGATGATACAATTTCTCCATTTTATGACTATATATACGCTCCCCATAGAAATACTTTAGGCAGAAAGAATCTTCTTCATGACTATGCAGTTCTTCGTTAAATTTTTGAACAGTAAACTTATCAACAAGTTTTTCTATATTTCTTAGCTTCATCTGCCCTATTTGTTCTAATCTAATATCCTCATCACCAAGAATATAGTTCGAGAGAGAGAGTGATGCACAGGCAAAGCCATTTCTTTCCAATGTAATTACCATCGCTATCTGTCACTCTTGATTGCGACAGATAAGCCTCCATACATATTAACTTTTGTCGTTCCAATTTATAAAGAAAACACCAATCGTACTGTGGATCGTTCTTAGCCTGGCATGCTAATTCTTTAACTAAAAGCGTCAGAAATCTTTGTTCTTAATGAGTAAATGTCTGAATATGCCGATACTCTGCACGACAATAATGAGCGATTGTTAGCAAAGTTTCTTCTGGTGCCAATTCTTTTTTACTAGGTTTCGACAAACCATCACCATTTTCGTAACGATATACCCATTTATTGTAATCAAGCTCTACAGCAAGCCATTCCTCAAATTCATCTTCAGCGACATTACACAGCAGTTTTTTGTGTAAACTTTTTCGGCGTTTTGGATCAATATCTTCGATGCTTACTTTAGGCATAACTGATTCATTTTGATTATACTGATTGTTATGTGTTATTTATTTTAATTCTGTTTCCATATCACTTGCTTTGAAAATCGGTGAGTATATTTTTATGTGCAAATATACCATTATGGTATGTCCAATAAGGGCAGATATCCTAAGAATATGAAGGCTATAATTTATATAAAAAATTGGATAAGGTCTTTTCTAATCTTTATTTGAAGATATTTATTTATCGGACTATCCCTCTCCCCATCCTTCTCCCCATCCTTCTCCTTATTGTGGTAGTGATAGTATCAGCCTCTCCATATCCTTTGCAATCTTCTGGTCGGTGATTTGGGCGTAGATTTGGGTGCTGGCAATAGACGAATGTCCCATCATCTTGGCGATGCTCTCTATCGGAATGCCTGCCTCCAAGGTCAGCGTACCGAAACTATGTCGTCCAACGTGGTAGCCCAGCGGAGTACGAACGCCACACGCCAAGCCCACGGCTTTGAGATGGGTCAGTAGTTTGCCCTTGCTCATCGTATCGGGGAATATCTTGTACTCCTCTTTGCTATTCTTCTTCGTGTAGAGCGAAAGTATCTGCTCCGCTATCGGGTGTAGGGGGATCAAACTCTCCACTTCCGTTTTCTGTCTTGCCTTGCGGATATACCGCTTCCCCTCGCTGTTCGTTTAGATTTGCGAAGCTCGCAGGCTCTGCAAGTCGGCAAAAGCCAAACCCGTAAAGACGGAGAAAAGAAACATTCTTCGGCTTAGTTCCGCCCTTTCGTCTTGCAATGGGAACGCCAAGAGCTTTGCCACATCGCCCTTGCTCAGGAAACGAGGCTTACGCTCCACGGCTTCGTACTTCCCCTCTTCAAACGGATTGAAGCGTATAGTTCCCTGACTGACGGCTCGGTACATCAACCGACTCGACCAACACAAATGCCTGTTTATGGTTGCAAGGGCATAGCCCTCCTTCTTCAAATAGAAACGATAATCATCAAAGAAATCTATCGCAAGAGCCGTTAAGGAAATATCCTCCTCGCCACGACTTCGCACAAAGGCGTTAAGTTGCCTGTCAGAACACCGATTATTACTATACGTTCCATCGCTCTTGCTTTCTCGTTAGGCTTTGAGTTCTTCCCCACTAAGGGCAAGAAGTGTCGTTGGAGTTCTCACGATGCCTTGCAGGTGGTTCTTCAGAAGCTCGGCACTCACTGCTCCATATCTGTAGAGCAAGGTATTGTACCCCTGTTCGATTTCTTCCCGAAAGGTTTGCAGGCGTTGGTTGGTCTTCTTGTCCGTTGTCTCCCCTCGCTTCACACTCCAATAGTGAGGAACGACACTTTCCCTAGTAGTTATCACCACGTTCGCTCCGTCTATGGTGATACGGCAAAGGATTGTCGTTGTGCCGTCCGCCTTGGTCTTGTTCTTATTGATATAGAATAGGATTTTGAATGTACTGCGCATAGCTCTTATAGGGTTAAGGTTAGATTTTCTGTGAAAGAGAGAAATCGCTCGAACTCATCGAAGAGTTTCTTCGGGGTAACGTGGGCATATCGCTCGGTCGTTTGGATATTGTTATGCCCCAACATTCGGCTTACCGTTTCGATGGGAACACCTCGTTCCAAAGTAATCAACGTCGCAAAGGTGTGGCGACCAACGTGTGCCGAAAGGGGGATGGAAATACCCGCCCGAAGTTGCAGAACTTTGAGCTGAACAAGGTAAGCAGAGTAAGCAATGGGAGCAAAGAGCGTGCTACGCTCCTCAGACTGATACCGCTCTATCAAACGCATCGCTTCGGATAGGAGTTTCACACGACAAAGGGTATTGGTCTTTTGTCAGCGGAACTTCAACCACAACGCCCCCTCATCGTCCGTAAAGAGGTGTTCTTGATTAAGAACAACCATATCACAATAGGCAACACCCGTAAAGCAAGAAAAGAGAAAGAGATTGCGTGCGGTTTCCAACTCCACTTCATACGGCTCAAAGGTCAAGGCTTGCAACTTATCCAATGAAGTTCTGTCCAATGCACGAGGTTGTTTATTCTCTCCTCGTTCAATCTGTATGTGAGCAAACAGTTGTCGCTCTGTCAAACCCTCATGATACGCCAAGCGACAGGCTTTCTTAACCACCAAAGCCATCTTACGATAATAACCTTGCGAATGTCTCAACTTTCCGACAGAGTAATGTTGCAAGCACTCCAAAAAATCTTCTTCCATTTGTCCGAAAGAAATATCTGTCGTGTGGTACTTCTCCCCTATAAAGGCTTGCAGATGCTTGCGAATAGTATAGTAACTATTCAAAGACGCTGCCTTTATTTCGATGCCTACCTTTTGTGCCATATCTTCAACCATTCGGTTGTATCGTTCCAAAAAGGTGATTTGAGTTTGCATACTTCCTTGGAACTGCTCTTTGATATCAGTTGCCGTAAAGACTTTTCCTCGCTCGCAAAGGACTCGATAAGCTGACTGTACCGAGAGAAGCAAGCGTTCCAACTTGCCATTCGTTGCCACTGCTTCACGGCTCTTGCCATTCAATCTGCTCTCACGAGCGTTCCACAACTTTGGATTGCACGAGAGCTTACAACTAAATTGGGCTGTAGTTCGCTCGTAGGTTATCCGCCCCATGATCGGAGCTTGCCCCGACTTGTCCAATCCGCTCTTTTTCAGGTAGAGCAAAACCTTCATTTTGTCTTTTTCCATACGCCTCTTTTTATGGGCAAAGTTACCCGATTTTGAAGCGTTTTCAGCTACGCAAAACATTGTGGTACAGAGCATAAGAACCGTAATCACAGAAAAATGAGTTACCGAATACTCTTCTGTCAATTACCTTCTTCTACTTCTTCGTTACCATTCGAGGAATGGACTAACGGTTTGGTAATGGAACTTCTGCATAAATCCACATCTTCTGCTCTTTATCTCAATACGCAAACCATAGAGATATAGCGCAAATCCCTCTCATTTCCATCTACTTACCTCTCATCCTCTCTATAATGCCCTTTCCTCGAAAAGTTCCTTATTTATTGCGTAAAAAGTACAGACCTTTTACCCAAAAGGAGCGGATCTTTTAGCAAAAAGGAGCGGAGGTTTTACCCAAAAGATACGTACCATTTCGCGTTGAGATGGTATGTGATACAAAAAAGTAGGAGGAAAACTAACGTTTTCCTCCTACTCAAATCTAAGTTATTACGCATTTATGTTCCGCTACCCGGAAGGCCGCCGCCCGAGGGCTTGGGTGGCTTCTGAAGTTTGGTTACCCGATAATATTGCACATGCTTCAAGCGGCGGAAATCGGCTGTCGGCGTAAAGCGAATGTAGGCTTTAGAAATACAATCCATCGGCTTAAAGTCTTTCTCTTTAGCTACGACTTTCGACGTAAAAGTCGGCCGAAACGTTCCGAGCGGGCCGGCATCCACAATGAATCCCTGCGAGCAGAGTTGGTTCAAAACCGTACGAAACTTGTAGAACACTGCAGCCACATCAGCATCACCGACCGTAGTGTCTTCAGCCATTCGCGCACAAAGTTTATCGAATGAAATTCGCTGTTTTTGGCAAACAGGGCTGGCCACATAGACTTCTTTGCCCTTCATAGAGCCGATAGTCATTTTACGCTTGTTTAAAGAATAGTCCATAATACATGGTTTTAGAAGGTTTATAAATCACAAGGGGACGGCATCCGCGCGTGCACTTCACGAAACATCCTTCCCAATGCTCACTGCAAAGATAAGCAAAAGATTTTAGACGAGCAAACAATGAGCATTTTCCATTCCGACCGTCCTCTAATGACGGCGATTTTCCATTATTGATTACAATAATAGAGAACGAGTACAAGTTTACCGCTTACTTGAAAGGTATAAAGCCAAGATTTACCATCATAATAAATCAAGAAAATTGATGCAAATAAAGAGATACCGGGCTCACCTTTATTTTTTGAGTCCTTAAGGATTTCAATAAAACTAAAATCAAATTATGGATATTGTAAACTATTATTCCTATCTTTGCTTAAAAGAAAACCCTTAGCTACTCAAAAAAAAGAAAGCAATATAAATCAATACGTATGAACAGACGAAGTAAATACCTGGTTCGCAGTATTTTGATGGTGCTATTACTACTTTTGAGCAACAGATTATTAGCACAAGTGACCGGACGGGTTATAACAGAAAACGGACAGCCAATAGAAGCAGTCTATGTCATGCTTCGTTCTATTGCAGACTCAACGCTTACACAAGTCACGGTCTCAGATTCAACCGGATACTATGCGCTATCGAAGCCTGAGTATCCTTTTTCAATTTCCTATTCTTGCATCGGGTTCAACCCCCTTGTTCTAAATTATGACCCCACGTTGCAAAGCTACCACGAGGTCACGCTGAAAGATAATGCTGAAACACTAAGCGAGGCAACTGTCATAGCACGTACGATGAGAGCAACTCCTACCCTTGGTGGCATCGTTTGCACGATCAACAACAAGACAATATTAAAAGATCGCTCTGTGGCTGACCTACTTTCCTATGCTCCATTGGTTGCTGTATCCGGGTTAGAAAGCTTCCGCGTAGCTGACAAGAAACAAGTTGTGTTTTATATCAATGGGCGCCGCTCTCACATGACGCCCATAGCTTTATTTAATTATCTGCGCTCACTATCGGCCGAGCAGGTTTCCTCATTAAAGATTCTTCATCAGCCTCCTTTAGAATATGGGGTTGATGATGATTGTGCCGTTATCGACATCATAGTAAGAGATAATAATGTCGGTTTTCAGGGCACATTGCGTGGAGAGGTTATCAAGACGCACAACTGGAAAGAAACAGGCAATACGACCTTACTCTTTCAGACACCAAAATTTCACTCACAACTATATTTTAGTGTACGAAACCTAAAGGATTACGAGCGTGCAGAAGGTACTACCCATTACTTTACCTCCCCTTTACAAATTGAAAGGTTCAAACAATGTGATACACGACGCAAGCAATACGACTTTAATCTGACCAGTGAATACCAACTATCGCCTGACCATCTGTTGGGTGCATCAGTAGATATGTATGATTATGAGGGAAAGCCCAAAACCTCGATGCAGACTTACTACCGCACAAATAGCATCGACTCAGTATTCAAAGGCAATATCGATCGTGACTATTCTGATCGTTATCTAGCCACGGCTTTGTTCTACCGGGGTAAGTTGACTAATGGCATATCTCTTTCAGCTGAATTTACCGGATTGTGGAGTAATTACCACCAAAATTTAATGAATAATTACAGTCGAAGCGACATACCGACTACTCCGACCTATTTAAATTATATGGCGCGCCTACCAATGAAAACGCAAAACTATGAAACAAAGTTCCGAACCGGCATTCCGATTAAAGAGCATTCAAATTTGACCCTCGGCGCTCAGGCAAGCTATCGACAGGCAGATTATAAGGAAGAATACCATATCACGTATGTACCCACTAACTATTATTTTGCTAATCAACAACTCAAATATAATGAAAAGGATATTTTGCTCTACGCCCTACTAAGTTATAGTTTTCCCTGCTCTATCACCTGTACAGGCGGATTTTACGGACAATATAATAAAACCTCAGGTGCCTTTAATTCCGCACCTTACACCGGCTATAACGACCGTTGGTACCTATTGCCTTACCTGGACTTAAACTGGCAAAGTCGTAAAGGACTATTTGTCGCATACAACTTTTCTACGTCCAATTATTATCACTCGTTTACGGCTTATGCTCCTTTTAAGCAATGGAGTTCCATTACAACTTACTCTCAGGGAAATCCTACACTTTCTCCTATTAAATCGCAACATCATGCCTTAACAATCAGGTATAAGAATCTGTATGCAAAATTATTTTATTCTCAAAGTCGTGACGCCACTTTAGTAATTCCCACTATTGAACCCCACAATATAATAGCACGAAGAACTTATAACTATGGCAAAAGCTTTTATAGCGGACTTTCGTTGGGCTATGGTATGAATCTAGCGTCTTGGTGGTATCTGAATGGCAATGCAAATTTCAACAATGCACGACTTAAAGCCACGTTACCCATTGTTAAGCAATATACCTCCTTATATGACAACGCTTGGATCATTTCGGGTAACTTAAGTAATGCGTTTACAATTTCAGAACGTTACGATTGGACGGCAGATTTTAATATCAGCTATTCGGCACCTTATCGCTGGGCTTATGCCACACAACCCGGTATGTTGCAATGTAATCTGAATATGCGTAAGGCTGTCGGAAAGAGTTTTATAATCACTTTATGGTGTTATAAATCTTGGATACACTCAATTGATCATGGGCTTCATACTTGGGGAGTATTGGAAACTCGTACTCCTCATTTCTGTATTTCAGATAAATCTTGGGGAGAAGATATGGGAATAGCTCTCTCACTGACATTTTACTTTGGAAAATCTTCGCTTAATCAGCACGTAAACCGCCACAGTATAGATACTTCACGGATTATCTCCGAATAATTTATGTTTCACTTTAGAACAACAGGTTAATGAAAAGAAAAAGAATCGAAGAGTCCGTAATTCAAGTTTATTGTTTTGCAAGTACAAACAGACCTTTTCACCGTTAAAAGCCACATCAATAAAAAGGCCTCGCAAATCTCTTTGATGGAATAATCAGGACTAAATTATCAATAAACCATACCAGCAGAAAGCATCTAATGAAAACGTACAATCCGATTTTACGCGGAAATATTTGGGTTTGTATCTTTTTTGCGTAATTTCGCAGCTATGAAGTATTCCTTTGTTGTCCCTGTATTTAATCGCCCTGATGAGGTACGCGAGTTGCTAGCAAGTCTTTGTGAGCAGAAATATAAAGATTTCGAAGTAATCATAGTTGAAGATGGCTCTCAAGTAAAGTGCGAAGCGGAGGTCGAAACTTTCCGGACGCAACTGGACATACATTATTATTATAAGGACAACTCAGGCCCGGGGCAGACGCGCAACTATGGCGTTGAGCGCGCCCAAGGAACATATATTATCGTCTTAGATTCAGACGTCGTCATCCCGCCCGATTATTTGAATGCCGTAGAAGCAGAGCTTGAGGCCGCACCCTGCGATGCTTTCGGCGGCCCGGATCGCGCGCATAGCTCATTCACCCCTATTCAGAAAGCGATTAACTACGCGATGACTTCATTCTTCACCACCGGCGGCATACGTGGCGGCCGGAAGCAGAAGCTTGACAAGTTTTATCCCAGATCGTTTAATATGGGTGTTCGTCGCAGCGTCTATAACGACTTGCAAGGTTTCAGCAAAATGCGCTTTGGCGAAGACATTGATTTCTCCACCCGCATCTTTGAAGGCGGCTACGCCTGCCGACTTTTCCCTGAGGCTTGGGTATGGCACAAACGCCGCACAGACCTAAAGAAGTTTTTCAAGCAAGTACATAATTTCGGTATCGCGCGCATTAACCTTACGCAGCGACACCCCGGCACATTAAAAATAGTACACCTCCTTCCCGCAGTGTTTACCATCGGCTGCTGCCTCTTGCTGCTAATCGGTTTTTTCTGCCCGTGGGCTTGGGCTCTTTTGACTTTATATGCACTGCTGGTCTTCGTAGATGCCGGCATCCGCAACCGCAGTTTGCTCGTCGGACTCTTGGCTGTGCCCGCCGCATTCGTACAGCTCATCGGTTATGGTACGGGTTTCTTGCGCGCATGGTGGCGCCAACGCGTTTTGGGCAAGAGTGAATTTGAGGCCTTCAAGAAAAATTTCTATAAGTAACCACTTTTCCTATGCCGCTTAAGATCAATCAGTGGTCTAAAGAAGATCGTCCGCGCGAGAAGTTTGAAGAATTAGGCCCCGGGCAATTGAGTTCGGCCGAACTATTGGCCATTTTGATCGGCTCAGGTTGTCCCGGCAAAGATGCAGTCGTGTTGATGAAGGAGATCCTCAATGATCACGACAATAGTCTGCGGCGTTTAGGTCGCGTAGATATTCAAAGCCTCTGCCGATATGCCGGTATAGGTCCGGCGAAAGCCATCACGATTTTAGCGGCGTGCGAATTGGGCCGGCGCAGGGCCGAAGAGCCGGCGGAGCAGCGCCCACTTATGGACGGCCCGCAAAAGATTTACAGCTTCTTTCGGCAAAGATTGGAGGATACGCCTCACGAAGAATTTCACGCTATGTTTCTCAATCGCCGCCTCCAGTTGGTTTCAGAAGCACTCATCGGTCGCGGCGGACTGACCGAAACTACAGTTGACGTGCGTCTGCTCTTTGGAAAGGCTTTGGAGGCCAAAGCTACTGCGCTCGCCATCTGTCACAATCACCCCTCGGGCAATCCCCGACCGAGCCAGGCCGATGATCGCTTGACGCAGAAGGTGGCACAAGCCGCCCGATTATTAGATATCAGACTTATCGATCACATTATTGTGGCAGACAAGTGCTATTATAGTTATCAAGAAGAAGGAAAACTCGATTAATTGTTTGATCAACATGACACAAGAAGAAAAACTGCAAATAGAACAACGCATTATCGACGTATTGAAAACCGTCTATGATCCGGAAATCCCTGTAAACGTCTACGACTTAGGGCTTATTTACCGCATTGACCTTGATGATGAAGGTCATTTAGATATGGATATGACGCTAACTGCGCCCAACTGCCCTGCAGCAGATTTTATTATGGAAGACGTACGTCAAAGAGTAGAATCCGTAGAGGGGGTAAAGAATTTGAAACTGAACGTTGTTTTCGAGCCAACTTGGGACAAAGAGATGATGAGCGATGAAGCTAAGCTCGACTTAGGCTTGCTTTAATCCTATCCATCACGGCGCAACGAGGCCTCAAATTTGATCGTTGGTAGTAAACCTTCGGCGTGCAGCAATCAAAGACGCGCACAGCAAGAGATAAATACACGAAATCCTATGAAACCAGTTTATTTCTTGTCAGATGCCCACTTAGGCAGCCTGGCGATAGCCCACAGACGGACGCATGAGCGCCGCTTGGTCAACTTCTTGGATAGTATAAAAGAGAAGGCAGAAGCGGTATATCTTTTGGGAGACATATTTGATTTCTGGTATGAATATCGTATGGTCGTCCCAAAAGGATACACACGCCTCCTGGGTAAGATTAGCGAACTGACGGACAAAGGCGTAGAAGTGCACTTCTTTACGGGCAATCACGATTTATGGGTAAACGACTATTTTGAGCAAGAATGTGGTATGATTGTTCACCGAGAAATCAGCTTTACCACTGAAATCTACGGCAAGCTCTTCTATCTGGCGCACGGCGATGGCCTCGGAACGGAGGACAAGAAATATAAAATATTGCGCCGCATCTTTCACAACGCCACATGCAAGCGGCTTTTCTCGGCCCTGCACCCGAGATGGGGCGTGCAGTTTGGGCTCAACTGGGCCAAGCACAGTCGCCTGAAACACGAGCGTGCAGGTGGCGATCCGCCGTATATGGGGGAAGAGCGTGAAGATTTGATCCGCTTTTCAAAAGCGTATCTTGCAACACACGCCGACATCAATTATTTCATATTCGGACATCGCCACATTGAACTAGACCTATCGCTCGCATCCACGACTCGCACTTTAATTATCGGCGATTGGATTAGCCACTTCAGCTATGCTGTCTTTGATGGTGAGACCCTAAAATTAGAGCGCTTTATTGAAGGTGAAACACAGCCTTAAAGACTTCTTATCAAACCAACAACGCGGCTATTCCCTCCAAAGTATAGCCACGTTCAATAACAATATTCGTAAAAAACCAAGAAAGCAGACGTTAAATTTCCTCCACAGCAGCGATGCCGTGAGTTACAGCATAAATTGTGAGCGCAGAAACAGAGCGAAAACCAAGCTTAGCCGTCAAGTTCTTTCTATGTGAAATGACAGTCGTCAAACTAACACCTAAGCGATCAGCAATTTCCTTATTAAGCAAACCAGAGACCACCAGACGAAGCACCTCCGTCTCGCGCGGTGTAAGCGGCGAGATACGCTGCATTTCGCCTTGAGCCTCCAACACAGGTTGCGGCCGATGCTGATGTCCTGCTTGTGCCATTTTGAGAATATTGCGCAATAGCACATCCTCCGGCTGCTGCACATTAAAAGTATGGAAGCCTTGCAAAGGCAAAGATTCTTCACCGTGCGTTAAGACGATCGTTCGTTGCTTGCACCGGAAGAAGAATTGTGCGTGACTTAATAAAGTTTCCGAGGAAATAAAGTAATGAAAGAAGTCTGCAGATTGTTCTAATACTGAAAACGAAGAAAAGATCCGAACATTGGCCCTAGGCATCATCTTTCGGACGATACTTTCCAATCCTATCGCCTCCAAAGTGTTTCTTGTAATTATCGCTATCTGCGGTTTCATAGTTGCAAAATTAGCCATTTAACTGCAATTTGACAAATAAACACTTACAAACCTCACTTTTAATAGAAAAGACATGAAAATCCCATCTCCGGTCCCATCAAATGCCCACCCAACTTTAAACGTCATAGTTTATGCATAAAATCAGTTTATAAGTCTGACTCACTCTATTTCGCAAATTTATGCGTTAAAAATCTCTGTTTTGACAGACACTAAACCCAGTGCAAGACTTCATCCGCAAGAAGTAGCCCCCCAAGACCAACCATAAGGCAAACAACTAGTACTAACTTTCTAGTCAATTTTCAAGCTATGTGGAGAGTTTTTTTTAATTTTGCACTTTAGAGAGGCTGGCGTTTTCGGCTTATTGCTCGTTTGCAGCCTGCATTAAAAATATTTTGTCGCAAAGATCAAAAAAGAATGGAAGAGATGCTTGTTTAAGCTACTCATTAATTAATTTCCTTTCATTTTTAAATATAGCCTGCGCGACACTGAAGTAGATTTTATATATTAATAATTAGATACGAAGCTATGAACTTTACCTTGTTTGTCACCACAGCGTTGACAGGGTTCGCATTTGTAGCCGTGGTCGTGATCTTAGCAAACTTGATCTCGCCCAGAAGCTTTAATGCGCAGAAAGAACAAGCTTATGAATGTGGCGTTCCGACACGCGGAAAGGCTTGGATGCAATTTCATGTAGGCTACTACTTGTTTGCCATTCTATTCTTGATGTTTGACGTTGAGACCATGTTCTTGTTTCCTTGGGCCGTAGTGATGCGTTCGCTGGGACCTGCGGGCTTATTGAGCGTTGCGTTCTTCCTCTTTGTTTTAATTTTAGGCTTAGCTTATGCTTGGAGGAAGGGGGCTCTTAAATGGCAATAAAATTAAAAAGACCGAAAATCAAAAGTATCCCTTACGATGACTTTAAGGATAACGAGACATATGAAAAGTTGGTGGCAGAACTCAACGCCAACGGCGCCAATGTTATCGTTAAGCCCTTGGATGATCTGATCAACTGGGGTCGTAGTAATTCGCTTTGGCCACTGACTTTTGCCACAAGTTGCTGCGGTATTGAGTTTATGGCCGTCTGCGCAGCTCGCTACGACATTGCGCGCTTCGGATTTGAAGTAACACGTAATAGTCCACGCCAAGCTGACGTCATTTTAGTGAGCGGCACAATTACTAATAAGATGGCTCCCGTCTTAAAACGCTTGTACGACCAGATGGCCGATCCTAAATACGTGGTAGCCATCGGCGGATGCGCCACGACGGGCGGTCCTTTCGTAAAATCTTATCACGTAGTTAAAGGCGTAGACGAGATTATTCCGGTTAATGTTTACGTTCCCGGATGCCCGCCGCGCCCGGAGGCTTTCCTTTACGGCATGATGCAATTGCAACGTATCGTTAAAGCAGAAAACTTCTTCGGCACGACCAACCGGAAAGAAAAAGATCCGCAAACTTGGGCTGAGACGAGAGAACAAGAGCGTAAAATCGTGAATGAGGAGGAAGGAGCGTAAGCTTTCAACCGACTCTAAATTTGTTTTTTAGAAAGAAAATGGAAAACGAGCAAACGATAAAGCAAGAGAGCGCAAGCACGGCACCGCAAGCCGTAGCGACAGCTCCGAAACCCGCTCGACCGGCAGCAGCGCCGGCTGAGACGAAGCGAGCGGAGAATGAGTTGCAACTGCGCTGCTTGGCACCAGAGGATTTACGCGCAGAAATGCAGCGACTGAAAGACGAAGAGCATTTTGATTTTCTCGAAACACTTACCGGCATGGACTGGGGCGAGGAAGGACTTGGCGTCGTATATACACTTTGGTCAACTACGAAAAATAAGCGCGTCAGCTTGAAAACGGCAACAACAGATAGGGAAAGCCCTTTCTTACCAACCGTAAGCGACCTTTGGGATATCGCCAATATATATGAACGAGAAGTGTTCGACTTTTTCGGTATTAAATTCTTAGGCCATCCGGATATGCGCCGTATCTTCTTGAGAGAAGATTGGACCGGCTACCCGATGCGTAAAGATGATAAGCCTGAAGAGGAAAATCCATTACGCATGGATAACGAACCTTTAGCAGACGTAACTACTCAATATAACCGCCAACCAGATGGCAGCATCACGACGCAAGAGAACACCATCTTCACGGAAGATGATTATGTCGTGAATATTGGGCCTCAACACCCCTCAACCCACGGTGTATTGCACTTCCGTGTAGCGTTGGAGGGTGAACGCATACGCAAGATTGATCCAATCTTAGGCTACATCCATCGCGGTATAGAAAAATTGAACGAAAGTTTGACCTATCCGCAAGCACTAGCATTGACAGAGCGCTTAGATTATCTGGGCGCTATGCAAAACCGTCACGCTTTATGTATGTGCATAGAAAAGGCTGCCGGCATAGAGGTGAGTGAGCGCGTACAATATATCCGTACGATTATGGATGAGTTTCAGCGTATTGATTCGCACATCCTATTCTTCTCTTGCTTGTGTCAAGATATGGGTGCAACGTCGGCATTCTTGTATGGCTTCCGTGACCGCGAACAGATCCTTGACATCTTTGAGGAAACTTGTGGCGGCCGCTTGATTTTAAACTACAATACAATTGGTGGTGTGATGGCTGACATCCATCCAAACTTTGTGCGCCGCGTCAAGGAGTTTATCCCATATATGCGCCACAACCTCCAAGAGTATTACGATATTTTTGTGAACAACGTCATTGCACGCAATCGTCTTGAAGGCGTTGGCGTATTAAATAAGGAGCAGGTTATCAGCTTTGGTTGTACCGGTGGTACAGGTCGCGCTGCAGGCTGGAGCAATGACTTGCGCAAGCACCAACCTTATGCAGCTTACGACAAAGTTGATTTCCAAGAGATCACTTATACAGAAGGTGATAGTTTTGCGCGCTTAATGGTACGTATGAAGGAAATTGAAGAAAGCTTGAAGATCATAGAACAATTGATCGACGGCATTCCTGAAGGACCTTTCCAAACCAAGACGAAACCCATCATCAAGATTCCTGCAGGCACATACTACTCAGCTGTAGAAGGAAGTCGCGGCGAATTTGGTGTGCTGCTTGAGAGCAAAGGAGACAAATTCCCGTCACGCCTGCATTATCGCTCAACCGGCTTGCCTTTGGTTGCAGCGATGGATACCGTTTGTCACAATTGCTTTATTGCTGACTTGATGGCCATTGGTGGAACTGTAGATTATGTTGTCCCAGATATTGACCGCTAAAAAGTAAAGACTGCTATATGAAATCTTATTTATTTGATTTGAATACTTGGACAGCGGCAATAGATGAGCAGCTGAATATGATCTTGCCGGACTGGGCTGCCACATTGATTGAATCAGTCATTGTAGCTTTGATCATCATTACATTATATGCCGTCTTTGCCATTGCGCTGATTTATATGGAGCGCAAGGTTTGTGGTTTCTTCCAATGTCGATTAGGACCGAACCGCGTTGGTAAATGGGGCTTGCTCCAGGTTTTTGGTGACGTCTTCAAGATGTTGACAAAGGAAATCATACGTATGCGCAACTCTGATCGCCTATTGCATGATTTTGCACCTTTCCTCGTCGTTGTAGCCTCTATGCTTACTTTTGCTTGTCTACCATGGAATAAAGGTGGACATATCATCGACTTCAACATCGGCATATTCTTCTTTATTGCTGTATCTTCCATCGGCGTGGTTGGCATTCTGCTGGCCGGTTTGAGTAGTAACAACAAATATTCTCTTATCGGTGCAATGCGTAGTGGAGCACAATTGATCAGCTACGAAGTTTCTATAGGCCTTACTATGCTGACTATGGTAGCAATGACGGGCACGATGCAAATCAGTGAGATCGTACAACAGCAATATGACAATGGGTGGAACATCGTACGTGGACATATTCCGGCTTTATTTGCTTTCCTTATTTATATGATTGCCGGTAATGCCGAATGTAATCGTGGACCTTTTGACCTTCCTGAAGGCGAAAGTGAATTGACAGCAGGTTATCACACTGAATATTCCGGTATGCACTTCGGCTTCTACTATTTGGCTGAATACCTCAACCTTTTTATTACAGCCGGTATAGCTGCAACCCTCTTCCTCGGAGGTTGGGCACCATTACACATTCCAGGCTTAGAAGGCTTTAATGCCGCAATGGATTATGTTCCCGGTGCCGTTTGGTTTGTCGGAAAGACTTTCTTTGTGGTCTTCTTATTAATGTGGGAGCGTTGGACTTTCCCCCGTCTACGTATTGACCACATCCTATCTTTAGAATGGAAGTATTTGATGCCGCTTAGTTTGGTCAACTTACTTTTGATGGCTTTACTTGTAGTCTTCGGTTTAGGAATCAACATTAACTGATAAGGAAATGCAAGATAAGAACTATATTCAAGGGCTTCTTTGTGGAGTAAAGACGCTGACTGTCGGACTACGAACGACCATGCGTGAGCTTTTTACAAAGAAAATAACGCAGCAATATCCCGAAAATAGAAAAGAACTCGTGATGTTCGATCGTTTTCGTGGCAGTCTCGTTATGCCCCATAACGAAAATAATGAACATAAGTGTGTCGGCTGCGGTCTTTGTATGATGGCTTGTCCGAACAATTCGATCAATGTGGTTACTGAAATGGTGGCTACACCTGATGGCAAGAAGAAGAAACAGCTGCTTCGTCACGAGTACAATTTAGGCTCTTGCATGTTTTGTATGCTTTGCGTCAGGGCGTGCCCCCATGATGCTATCACTTTTGATCAATCATTCGAAAATGCAGTGTTTGATCGCTCAAAGTTGGTTTTACAACTAAACCAACCTGGAAGTCGCTTACTTGAAAAGCCTGCTCGACCTGTAGCGCCTAAGGCTGCTGCACCAGCGGAAGACGCTACGGCAAAGCCCCAAGAGCAACCGACAGCGAAAGCAGAAACAAACACCGACAACACACCCTCAAAATAAGACGACAATGGATTCACACAATATAATGTTTGTTGTTTTGGCTGTGTTGATGGTCTTTTCAGCATTTGCCACAGTTTTGACGAAGAGTATTATTCGTGCTGCGACGTATTTATTCTTTGTCCTATTGGGAACAGCAGGAATGTATTTCTTAATGGGTTATACATTCTTGGGCGCTGTTCAGGTAATGGTTTATGCCGGTGGTATCGTTGTTCTTTATGTATTTGCAATTCTATTGACAAGGGGCGCAAAGGATAAGCTGAGCGACAATACTAAGCAGAAGATTTTTGTTTCGGCCCTACTCTCTCTGGTTGGCTTTGGTGCGTTTGTTTACGCATTTCTAAAGGCCGAATTTGGAACGGATAAGCTTGTAGCTCCTAATGAGTCTATTATCTCAATGAAGGATATCGGAATGAACCTGCTATCAACAGAGGCAAATGGTTATCTCCTACCCTTTGAGGTTGTTTCATTACTCCTCTTGGCCTGCATTGTAGCCGCTCTATTAATTGCACGCAAACGTTAATATCGATTCTGTTATGATTCAATTAGACTATATTCTGATTATTTCGGCGGTAATGATGTTTGCCGGAATCTTTGGCTTCTTGACGCGTCGTAGTACACTGGCTATTCTACTCTCGGTAGAGTTGATGCTCAATGCTACTGATTTGAACTTTGCAGCTTTCAACAGAATGCTTTATCCCGAAGGGCACGAAGGTTACTTCTTTGCATTGTTCTCTATTGCAATATCGGCTGCAGAAAGTGCTATTGCGATCGCTATAATGATTAATATCTATCGCCTTTTAAAGGACATTTCGGTAGGTAAATTAGAAAAAATGAAATGGTAGGACGATTTTAGGGCAGGCACTCCTGCTCTTAAGTCCATAAGATAAAAGATTCTAACAATGGAAAATCAATTCTTATATACCTTGTTAATACCGGCTTTGCCGTTCTTATCTTTCCTCATACTTGCTTTGGTAGGTAAAAAGATGAGCCATCGCTTAGCAGGTATTATCGGTACGTCTTCACTCGGCGTAGTGATGACTTTGGCATACTATACGGCCTACCAATATTTTACGCAGCCTCGCACGGCTGAAGGTATTTATCAAGCTTTAGTACCCTTCAATGTTACTTGGCTTCCATTAGGCACACTGCATTTTGATATGGGAATACTATTAGATCCGATTTCTGTGATGATGCTCATCGTCATTACAACGGTATCGTTCATGGTCCATATCTACTCATTTGGCTATATGCACGGTGAGCGAGGCTTTCAGCGCTATTATGCTTACCTCAGCCTTTTCACAATGTCAATGTTGGGCCTGGTTGTAGCGACAAACATCTTCCAGATGTATTTATTCTGGGAGCTTGTAGGTGTTTCATCCTATCTGCTAATTGGTTTTTACTACACGCAAAAAGCAGCCATTGCTGCCTCAAAGAAGGCTTTTATTGTAACGCGCTTTGCCGATCTCTTCTTTTTAATCGGTATCTTGATTTTTGGGTACTATGCAAAGACATTCAATTTTGATTTTACAATTGAAAATAATGTGCGAGAGTTTGCAGGAGCAGCATTTATGTTACCAACAGCATTGATCTTGATGTTCATCGGCGGTGCTGGTAAGAGTGCGATGTTCCCGCTCCACATTTGGCTGCCGGATGCAATGGAAGGCCCGACGCCAGTCAGTGCCTTAATTCACGCAGCGACTATGGTCGTAGCCGGAGTTTACCAAGTGGCTCGTATGTTCCCGCTGTGGATCACCTATGCTCCGGAAACTTTGCATATCGTAGGTTGGATTGGAGCACTGACAGCCTTTTATGCCGCGGCAGTAGCTTGTGCGCAAAGCGACATTAAACGCGTGCTTGCCTTCTCGACTATCTCTCAGATCGCCTTTATGATGGTTGCTTTGGGCGTATGCTTACCTTGGAACGGAGCAGAATCTGCAGAGGTAAATGGAGAGTTGAGTATTGGCTATATGGCTGCTATGTTCCACCTCTTTACACACGCAATGTTTAAGGCCTGCCTATTCTTATGCGCAGGATGCCTTATCCACGCGGTTCATAGCAATGAGATGAGCGCAATGGGTGGTATGCGCAAGTATATGCCAATCACCCATATTACGTTCCTCATTTCTTGCTTGGCCATCTCCGGCATACCTCCATTCTCAGGCTTCTTCTCTAAAGATGAAATCTTAGATGCCGCATTTGTATATAGTCCGGCAATGGGATGGATTATGACCATTATTGCCGCTATGACAGCGTTCTATATGTTCCGTCTTTACTATGGCATCTTCTGGGGAACTGAAAACAAAGAGCATCACGCAGAAATTCACCCTCACGAAGCTCCGTGGACGATGACATTCCCCTTGATCTTCTTGGCCGGTGTGACCTGCATTGCCGGATTTATTCCTTTCGGAAAATTCATTTCAGCCGATGGACAATCTTACGACTTCTTATCTCACTTCAATTGGATGTTAGGTTTGAAGAGCGTAATCATTGCCTTGGTTTCCATTGGACTTGCAACTTACATGTACAAGGGAGAGAAACAACCTGTGGCCAACAAATTGGCAACTCAATTTGCAGGCTTGCACAAATGGGCTTATCATCGTTTCTATTTAGATGAAGTGTACCAATTCATTACCCATCGTATTATTTTCGCAAGAATTTCTCGTCCTTTGGCGTGGTTCGATCGTACGATCATCGATGGTTTCTTCAACTTCTTAGCTTGGGGAACGCATGAGCTCGGCTTCAACATTCGTGGTCTGCAGAATGGTTCCATCCAGCGTTATGCTTTTGTGTTCTTCTTGGGCCTTCTTGCTCTTTTGTTAATATTGATCTTTTAAGCACGAAACGAATATGAACTTTTTATCGTTATTTGTACTGATTCCGCTCCTGATGTTACCAGCGTTATGGTTATCAAAGGGGCAAAAGGCCATTCGTACAGTGATGGTAGTCGGCAGCAGTTTACTACTCGCTTTAGCCGCTTGGACAACCATCTTGTTTTTGAAAGAACGTGCAGCAGGAGCTGATGCGCAAATGCTCTTCACAGCTTCTGTAGATTGGTTCACATCCCTCCATATTAAATACTCCGTCGGTGTTGACGGCATTTCAGTTGCGATGCTTCTGCTCTCAGCTGTGATTGTTTTCACCGGAGCTTTTGTTTCCTGGGATATGAACAAAGAATATTTCCTTTGGTTTACCCTATTAAGCATTGGTGTCTTTGGCTTCTTCATTACAGTCGACATGTTCGCCATGTTTATGTTCTATGAGATTGCATTGATTCCGATGTACCTCCTCATTGGAGTTTGGGGAACAGGTCCGAAAGAATATGCAGCAATGAAGCTAACGCTAATGTTGATGGGCGGTTCTGCCTTCCTGATGTGCGGTATCTTCGGCATTTTCTTCGGAGCAGGCGGAGAGACGATGAATATTATGGAAATCGCGAACCACACCGGCGGTGCCCATGCCATTCCTTTGGCGCAGCAATACGTATGGTTCCCGCTCACCTTCGTTGGTTTTGGCGTCTTAGGCGCACTTTTCCCCTTCCACACTTGGTCTCCTGATGGTCATGCCTCAGCCCCGACGGCTGTTTCTATGCTTCACGCCGGCGTGTTAATGAAGCTGGGAGGCTATGGTTGCTTCCGCATCGCAATGTATTTGATGCCCGAAGCTTCACACGAGTTAGGCTGGATTTTCTTAGTCTTAACCGGCATCTCCGTTGTCTATGGCGCATTCTCAGCTTGCGTACAGACAGATTTGAAATACATCAATGCCTATTCTTCAGTTTCCCACTGCGGCCTCGTACTCTTTGGCCTGCTAATGATGGACCAAGTTGCTGTGACCGGTGCTGTCTTGCAGATGCTCTCCCACGGACTTACCACGGCTCTCTTCTTTGCTTTGATTGGTATGATCTATGGTAGAACGCACACGCGTGATATTCGAGAAATGAATGGGTTGATGCGCATTATGCCATTCTTGGCTGTCTGTTATGTTGTTGCCGGTTTGGCCAACTTAGGTCTACCCGGTTTTAGCGGATTCGTGGCAGAAATGACCATCTTCGTTGGATCTTTCAATAATGCCGACACCTTCCACCGCGTTTTGACCATTGCAGCCTGCACCAGTATTGTGATCACGGCAGTCTACATCTTACGACTTGTCGGCAAGATCCTTTATGGTGTTTGCAAGAATCCGGAACATCTCAAACTGAGTGACGCAAATCCCATCGAGCGCTTTGCCGTCATCTGCCTTATTGCAGCTATTGCAGCGTTGGGTATGGCTCCGGGTTGGGTAAGCGATATGATCAATGGCGGAGTTTCCCCGATTGTAAATCACATTTTGGCCGCAGTAGCCTAAACTTCAAAATAAAAAGAAATGGATTATTCTCAATTTTTGAATATGCCTGAAGAACTCAGCCTTATGGCTGTAATTCTGCTGCTCTTTGTGGCCGATCTCTTTATTTGCAAAGATAAAACGCCGACCGAAGAAGGTATTCTCCACGGCAATAAGATAGGCAATATCGCCATTGTGTTGATGATCTTCCAAGTGGCATCAAACTTCCTGCCCACTTGTCTGGGATGTTCGCCCGCTAACGAGGCTTTTGGGGGAATGTATGTCCATACGCCGATGATGACGATAATGAAATCTATCTTGAGCATTGGCACATTGATCACCTTCCTTATGGCCAACGGCTATATGCGTCAAACTGCCAACACCGTAAAGCAAGGAGAGTTCTATATCGTAACGCTTTTCACCCTGCTGGGTATGTACTTTATGATCTCTGCCGGCCACTTTATTATGTTCTTCATCGGACTCGAAATGGCCTCCGTCCCCATGGCAGCTTTGATCGCCTATGATAAATATCGTTACGAAAGTGCAGAAGCGGGCGCTAAGTTTATTCTCTTAGCCCTTTTCTCCAGTGCCCTCTTATTATATGGCGTTTCTTTCATCTATGGCGCTACCGGCTCACTCTATTTCTCGGAGATTCACGACCGCTTTGCCGCCGATCACACCCTTTTGAGTACGATTGGCCTGCTGCTGTTCCTATCCGGTATGGGCTTCAAAATCTCTTTAGTACCCTTCCATCTGTGGACGGCCGACACCTATCAAGGCGCGCCCACGGTAGTTACGGGTTACTTGAGCGTTATCTCCAAAGGCTCAGCCGCTTTCGTTTTGTTCACAGTCTTGATTAAGGCATTTGCAGGCGAAGGCTTCTCAGAAGAATGGAACACCGCCCTCTTTTGGATCATCATTGCCTCCATTACGATAGCCAATCTCTTTGCCATCCAGCAGCAAAACCTCAAACGTTTTATGGCCTTCAGCGCTATTTCGCAAGCAGGTTATCTTGTGTTGGGCGTAATGGGTGGAACGGAAGAAGGAATGACCTCTTTGGTCTTCTATCTCCTTGTTTATATGGCGGCCAACTTAGGCGCATTTACCGTTATCAACGTGATTGAGCAGAAGAGCGGCAAGATTCGCATCGACGACTACGATGGTTTGTATGAGACCAACCCACATTTGAGTTTCATCATGACGCTTTGCCTCTTCTCCTTAGCGGGAATCCCGCCCTTTGCCGGATTCTTCTCTAAGTTCTTCATATTTATGGCAGCCTTCAAGGCGGGCTATCAATGGTTAGTTTTGATCGCATTGGTCAACACCGTACTTTCACTCTACTACTATTTGTTGATTGTTAAGGCCATGTACATTCGTAAGAATGAACATCCCATTGCTTATTTCCGGAGCGACAACTACTCACGCGCAGCACTCACTATCTGCACGCTGGGTGTCGTCCTCTTAGGCTTAGTTAGCATGATCTACGATTATATCGCCACACTCGGCTACGGTATGTAATACTTTCCGAAAAGCCTATCTATAACGATAGCGGCCATAGTCTGAAGCAAGTCCATCAGCTATGGCCGCTATCTTCGTATATAGCCCTTTGTTACAACAAAAGTTAGATTTAGCTATCGCACAGCCCGATAAATAACAAGCGAGCATCTGGCATCAGCAGCAGAAAAAGTCAACGGCTGAGTTTGCGCTCACGATGATAAAGGTTTGTTCTCACGATAAAAAAGGTCTCCCCTCACGAGCGTAAACCTTTTTTATCATGATGACAAACTGCCCCACTGCGAAGAATTGTCTACAAAAACACCGTTTTCAGTTGGCGTTTTGAGCTGTTCAGCAGTGCGAATAAATCCTTGATGACGAAACGCGAGGGGCTTTCTTTTGTTACTAATTACGTTATTGCTAACTTTGCACGACTGTTTAATAGCAACTACGACTATGTCATCAAAAATCATCCTCACCGGCGACCGTCCTACGGGCCGATTGCACATTGGCCATTATGTAGGCTCGCTCCGTCGGCGTGTCGAAATACAAGAATCGGGCGACTACAAACAGATGTTTGTTTTCATTGCCGATGCTCAAGCACTTACCGACAATGTTGACAATCCGGAGAAAGTGAGACAGAACGTAGTCGAAGTAGCGCTCGACTATCTCTCCATAGGGCTTGATCCATCTAAAGTGACGATGTTCATTCAAAGTCAGATTCCGGAATTGACCGAACTGACTTTTTATTTCCTCGACCTCGTCAGCGTGGCACGCTTGCAGCGTAACCCCACGGTGAAGACCGAACTGGCTATGCGCGGCTTCGGCTCAAGCATCCCCGTCGGATTCTTTACATACCCGATCAGCCAAGCAGCCGATATTACGGCTTTTAAGGCTACAACAATACCCGTGGGCGAAGATCAATCGCCGATGATCGAGCAGGCTGTAGAAATCGTGCGCCGTTTTAATCACATTTATGGCGATACGCTGGTCGAGCCTAAGATCTTGCTACCCGACAATGCTGCTTGCTTGCGCCTGCCCGGCACTGATGGGAAGGCGAAAATGAGCAAAAGCTTAAACAATTGCATCTACCTCTCCGAGACAGAAAAGGAACTCAAGCAAAAAGTAATGAGTATGTACACTGATCCTTTGCACGTCCACGTCGAAGATCCGGGCCATTTGGAGGGAAATACAGTGTTTACCTATCTCGATGCCTTTTGTCGTCAAGAGCATTTCGCAGAATTTTGGCCCGACTATGGTTGTTTACAAGACGTAAAAGACCACTACCAACGCGGAGGCTTGGGTGATATGAAAGTAAAAAAGTTCTTGCTTAACATATTGAATGCCGAACTGGCTCCTATCCGCGCCCGCCGCAAAGAATACGAGCAAGACATTGCCGGCGTTTACGATATGCTCAAAGCCGGATGCGAAGCAGCGCGCGCCGTAGCCGCAGAGACGCTGGACGAAGTGCGCCGCGCGATGAAAATAAATTATTTTGATGACGCCGCATTGATAGAAGAGCAGTCAAAACGCTTTGCTGCGCAATAAACTGCGCGACACAGCTGCCCCGCGAAGGGACAAAAAGGGCACTAAGTGCAGAAAATTTTGGCTACACACCTAAATTCCGGCGCTAATGCTTTGCTATGCCGCAGATAATCCCTAATTTTGCGCTTTGAAACGGCAAACGGAAAATAATAAAAACAAACAATAGCAATGAAAAGAACATTTCAACCGCACAACAGAAAGCGGAATAATAAGCACGGTTTCCGCCATAGAATGGAAACAAAGAACGGTCGTCGCGTCTTAGCTGCACGTCGTGCTCGCGGTCGCAAGAAATTGTCCGTTTCTGATGAAGTTCACGGCAAGCGCTAAGAAACTACGTGAAGAAGAATAACGAGGAGGAGAGTAATTTCTTTCTCGTTTTTTTTATTTCTACGCGTAAAGTGAATGCGAAATCAACTCGTGAGGAGCTTTCTGCAACAGGCCTGCCGCACAGGTCAGAAAAGAATGATGCTGAAGCAGCGATAGATGACACCAAATAAGCCCTTGCAAACTTGGCTTATAGGGCTTGTTTTTGTATTTTTGCCACAAGTATGGAACCGTTTAAGGCACCACAGAAAAATAAGTATGGATTGCTGTTAGGCAATTGCTTGGGGATGTTGCTACTCACGTTTTTACTCGTGGGAGGCGCATTTTATGGATTAAGACTTTATACCCATCACGGAGAAGAAATAAAGATGCCGAATTTGCATGGCAAATCTTTTGAAGTGGCAAAGCAGACTTTAAAGGAGATGGGCTTAACGGCAGAAGTTGTAGACACAGGCTTCGTGCGCACACTTCCACCCAACGTCATATTAAGTCAGTCCATCTTGCCGGGCGCAAGCATTAAGTCGGGGCGTGTCGTAATGTTGACCATTAACGCTGCGCACGCCATTGCCGTAGCCTTGCCGGACGTAGCCGACAACTGCTCACGCCGAGAAGCTGAAGCGCGCTTAAAGGCGCTGGGCTTCAAACTCACACCGCCAAAACTGATCGTTGGTGATAGAGATTGGGTTTATGGCATCGAGGTAAACGGAAAGAATGCGATTATCGGTCAACGCATCAGTGTCGATGTTCCGATCACACTCGTCATAGGCAACGGCAGCGGCACCGAAGAATACAATGGCAATGATAGTTTAGACTATTTCCTCAACGGACTGCAAGAGGAAACGGACGAGTCTGTGATCGATGAGGGGGTAGAATAAGTATGAAAAAGGACGATAAAGACGATTTAATCGAAAAAAATATTGTAGCCGAAGATATAGATGAGGAAGACGGCGGCGGATTGTATGAACATTTTCGCGTCGTAGCCGACAAGGGCCAACAATTGCTTCGCGTAGATAAGTTTCTGATGGCTCATTTGCCTGATACGTCGCGCAACAGAATACAGCAGGCGGCTAAAGCTGGCTTTATCCACATCAATGGGCGACCGGAAAAGAGTAATTATCGCGTTAAACCCCACGATGTCGTAACACTTCTGCTCGATCGTCCGCGCTATGAGAATCTGATTGAGCCGGAAAACATTCCTCTTGATATTGTTTATGAAGACGAAGCGCTGATTGTTGTAAATAAGTCGGCCGGCTTGGTTGTTCATCCAGGCTTCGGAAACTATACAGGTACGCTGGTCAATGCCTTGGCTTATCATTTGAAGGATGTGGCGGATTATGATCCAAATGATCCCGGAGTGGGATTGGTACATCGAATTGACAAAGATACGAGTGGCTTACTGGTGATCGCAAAAACACCGGACGCGAAGAGCAAATTGGGCGTACAATTCTTTAATAAGACAACACGCCGACGCTATGAAGCGCTGGTGTGGGGCAATGTAAAAACTGATGAAGGCCGCATAGAAGGCAACATAGCGCGCGATCCGCACGACCGATTGCAGATGGCGGTCTTTGCGCCCGACAGCGGCATTGGCAAACCTGCGGTTACACACTATAAAGTATTGAAACGCTTTGGGTATGTCACGCTCATCGAGTGTCAATTGGAAACGGGAAGAACGCACCAAATTCGTACACATATGCGCCACATAGGCCATCCGTTGTTTAATGATGCGCGCTATGGCGGAGATAAAGTGTTGAGGGGCACTACAAGTGGCGCCTACAATAGTTTTATCCGAAACTGTTTCGAAATATGCCCACGTCAAGCCTTGCACGCCCGCACTTTAGGGTTTAAACATCCGACAACGGGTGAGGAGATGGACTTCTCTGTGCTCCCTCCGCAAGACTTCAAAGGCTTGATTGAGAAATGGGAAACGTACGTTTCCGGACTAAACGTGAAATTATAAAATGATAGAAGACACAATGAAAAAGATGATAGCAATCGTTGCAGGAGGAGACTCTTCCGAACACGATGTTTCGCTGCGCAGTGCGGCAGGGATTTTATCCTTTATGGATTCCCAAAAGTACGACGTCTATATTGTAGAGATAAAAGGAGCAAACTGGACGGCTCATTATGGGCAAGAGGATTGTCCGATAGACCGCAACGACTTCACCTTTACGGCTAAGGACGGTAAGCACGCATTTAACTTTGCTTACATTACAATCCACGGAACACCGGGTGAGAACGGCATCTTGCAGGGCTACTTCGATTTGATCGGTATACCCTACTCAACGAGTGACGTCTTGGTTGAGGCACTCACATTTAATAAATACGCACTTAATACGTTCTTGCGCTCTGCAGCGGATAAGGCCTTGAATATTGCAGATGCTATCTTAGTACGCAAAGGAGAAACAGAGCCGAATGATGCATACATCGTAGAACGTTTAGGTTTGCCTTGCTTCGTTAAACCGAACGCCGGCGGAAGTAGCTTCGGCGTAACGAAAGTGAAAACGATTGATGCTGTTAGACCGGCTATTGAGAAGGCATTGCAGGAAAGCGATGAGGTAATGATCGAAAAAATGATCGTCGGGACGGAAATTACTTGTGGTGCTTACAAAAAGGGCAACGAGATTATTACGTTCCCCATTACGGAAGTTGTAACAGAAGAAGAATTCTTTGATTACGACGCCAAATACAATGGGAAAGTAGATGAGATAACGCCCGCTCGCTTGACTGAGGCAACGGCAGAACGTGTAAGCGCGATGACAAAATCTATCTACGGCTTACTCAATTGTTATGGCATCATACGAATAGACTACATCCTCTCCGGAGAAAAAGGGAAAGAGGAGATCAATCTTTTAGAAATCAATACAACACCTGGTATGACTACAACAAGCTTCATACCGCAACAGGTGCGTGCCGCTGGTTTGGAGATCGCCGAAGTTCTTTCAGATATCATTGAGGGACGCTTTGACGCTTAAACCAGATTGTTTCCTTTATAAACTATTCCTATCCTATGTTTACTCCTGCCGAATTTGACGCGATACGTGCTTATGAAGATCGCGATTTGGGTGCGACAATTAAGACCTTATTTGCTAATGAGGCCTTTAGAGGTGTGTTGCAAAGCCTTTTCCCCAATCAGTCTTTACCGCTCTTGGAAAAACAATTAAGTAGCTATACAAGCATCTTGGAATTCCAAAAGAAATTTATCCACGGCTTAGTCACGCAATTGATACAAAAGACCGGCAATGGGTTAACCTTAGACATCTCCGCGCTGACGAATAGGGAGATGCCTTATACTTATATCTCCAATCATCGAGACATTATCTTAGATTCTGCTCTGTTGGACATTCTGCTGATTGACGCAGAGTTTCCACAAACTGTGGAAATTGCGATTGGAGATAATCTGCTCGTTTACCCTTGGATTAAACATATCGTCCGCTTGAACAAGGCTTTTATTGTACAGCGCTCATTGAGCTTGCGTGAAATGCTTTCAGCTAGCAAGCTTATGAGTCGATATATGCATTTTGTAATTTCGCAGAAGAAAAATCCGATTTGGATCGCACAGCGCGAGGGACGTGCTAAGGATGGTAATGACCGCACGCAAGAAGCCGTATTAAAGATGATTGCTATGGGCGGAGAAGGTACGGTTGCGGGGCGCTTAAAGACTATGCACATTGTCCCGTTGGCTATAAGCTATGAATTCGATCCTTGCGACTTTTTAAAAGCCAAGGAGTTTCAAATGAAGCGAGACAATCCTGCATATAAAAAGACGCGTGCTGATGATCTTATCAATATGCAGACAGGCCTTGCGGGCTACAAAGGGCGCATTCACTACGCTTGTGCACCTTGTTTAGATGAATGGATTGCAAAACAAGAGGGCCTTTCTAATGCAGAATTCTTTGTTGCAACAGCACGCCGCCTAGATGAAGAAATCTATCGCAACTATCGCCTTTATCCCAACAACTTCGTAGCGCTTGATTTGCTGAATGATGAGAAAGATTATGCTACACATTATTCAGAAGAGGATAAAACAAGCTTTAAACAATATATAAGACAGCAAATTGACAAGATTGATTTGCCGAATAAAGATGAAGCTTTCTTACGCGAACGTCTGTTAGAAATGTACGCCAATCCAGCCAAAAATCAGTTAGCAGTATACAAAATATAAAGACAAATGCAGCGGGCGCGCCATACATTATATATAGGTTCGATTGCCACCTTTTTTTGCTTGTATATCTTCGCAAGCTGTACAAAAGAAGAAGGCTATGCACCCAATTATCGTATTGATCTAGCCGAGGTCAAGGTAGATTACGACGGCTATATAGAACGTATTACGACCGATGATCGAAAGACCTTCCAACTATCTCATACATACAAAGTCAACTATCTCGACACCCTACTGCGTGCCCGTATTTTCTTCATTCCAATAGCTGAAGACAAAGCTGAACTTAAACAAATCGCACCGATTTTGGCCCCAAGTCCCATCAAGTTGCCAGCCGAAAAAATCAAGATGGACCCAGTCATACTCCAAGCCATTTGGAAAGGAGGCGATTACATCAACCTACGCTTAAATATACTTTCCGGCGAGCCTCAGGCAGCTCATTATTGGGGATTTATAGATCAAGGCCTTCGAGGACAAACGCGACACATAACGCTCTATCATTCCCAGAATGGAGATCCGGAGTATTATACGCGTGAAGTTTATCTCTCTTGCCCCTTGCGTCAGTGCAATATCCAAAAGGGAGATTCCATCGCCATTAAAATTCAGACCAAGCAAGGCTTAATAACAAAGAAGTTTGTTTACTAAACACAAGACACATAACCATTCAGAGAGACATTATGATCGCTTTTCATCCTATTACAATGGCCGATCGTGAAGCCATACGCGAAATAGTATACCACTCCGAATGTCGTAATTGCGACCTCAATTTTGTCAACCTTATGAGTTGGCGTTTCTATTACGATACAGAAGTAGCTATCCACGAGGGTTGGCTACTCTTCCGCTTTAAAACCGAAGGTCATAATGCGTATTTGGCACCAACGGGCAAAGGTGATTGGGCTAAAGTAATCCACGATATGATTGCAGATGCCACAGCATTAGGACATCCATTCTTGATGCTCGGTGTAACAGAGTATTCACTCAACTATATGAACGATGCTCTGCCCAACTATTTCTTTGCAACAGCCGATCGCAGCTATACTGACTACATCTACAATCGGGAAGCATTAGCGACATTGGCCGGAAAAAAACTCCAACAAAAGCGCAATCACGCCAATAAGTTTCAAAAGCTTTACCCAGATTACGAATTCCTGCCACTCACGCAGGAACTTATTCCCGAATGTCTACGTCTGCGCGAACTTTGGCAAGCACATAAAGAAGACGAAGATGGTCGCCTAAGCCCTGATGCCGAAAAACAAAGCATTGAATATGCGTTCTCGCATTGGGAGGAACTGGGCTGCCAAGGCGGCGTCATTCGTATAGACGGAAAGATCGCGGCCTTCACTTACGGCGGTCCGGTAAATTATGATACCTTCGACGTTTGCGTGGAAAAAGCCGACTATAATTACGAAGGAATTTATGCCGTCATCAATCGCGACTTCGTTCGTAGTCTGCCGGAACAATATATACACATCAATCGAGAGGAAGATTTAGGCATTCCGGGCTTGCGCCGCGCGAAAGAATCCTACAAGCCCGAACTGCTCTTGCATAAATTTACCATTATGCTGAAGCATCCGTTGGGCGAACAAAATAATACGCCGACCACCGAACCGACTGTGTGATGACAACAGAAGAATTGCGTCAACGCGAATTAGAAGATTCGAGGGCCTTGTGGCAAACTTGCTTTCCTAACGATAGCACTGAATTTCTGGACCTTTATTTTCGAGAGAAATACGACCCATCGGTCAACCTGATCCATTATGTAGATGGGCGTGCGGCTGCCGTAATGCAACTACTCCCCTATCGTTTGCGTTGCTTTGGTCAAACCGTAAACGCTGGATATGTCTCCGGCTTATGCACCCATCCCGATTTTCGTGGAAAAGGTTTGGCAAAACTACTCTTAGATAAAGCCCACCGACGTCTATACGAGCAGGGAGCCGTCTTTAGTTTGCTGATTCCGGGCAGCGATGACCTGCGCCGCTTCTATACGAAGCCTTCTCACGGCGCTTACGCTACGATTTCTTATCGCAAAGAAGAGTCTTGGTTACCTACGGGCAATGCTTATCCGGCCTACGTCATTTCTCCCATCACGCCATACGATGCAGACGTATTCGTCTTGCACCAACAATTGGATCTGCGCACAGATAACGCGTTATTATCTTCGTTTTCTGATTGGCAAGTCGCCATTGCCACTTGTCAACTTGAGGGTGGGCAGGCTTTAGTGGCGCGGCGTAAGGGCAAGCCTGCAGGTATCGCACTCGCCGTTAAAGAATCCGACGGGCGAGTCGTCTTACGCGACTTCTTGGCTAAACGTCCTGGGGCAAAAGGGGCTTTGATTCAGTTTCTTTCAGAGCACTACGATGTGCCGATCATTTATGATCGCGCCCCCAGTCGGCGCACACAGCCAGAGGCTCTCCCTTATTTGATGATGAGGATCGTCAACATGAAAAAATTTTGCCAACTTTTCTATCAGCCCTCTTTGTTTTCCCCTTATGAAATTCAGATTAAAGACGACCTTAGTGTTTCGGAAAACAATGGCACATGGATATGCACCAACAATCAAGTTCTTCATAACCCAACGCTCAAAGCTCATGCACTTTCTCCGGGCGAGTTTTTAAGCCACTACTGGCCGGACCTCAAAATCTCAGTGCGCAATCTGCTCGACGAATAAATAAGAATCCCCGATAACGTGGTAGTTATCGGGGATTCTTGTTACTGAATGGTAGGCAATATTAATACTGACGCAGACTATAGGCTACAGACAAAAGCACACTTGGCATTTCGCTTAGATGTTGTGCAAAAAACTTTGGACCATATGAGCCACCCGGAGCAAATACAATAAGAAAGAGCCCTGCCGACTGAACCTTATAGCAAAAGACCTCTTGAGCCTGAGAAGGTTCAAGAGATCTTTAATATGATTGTAGTTCGTATTTTACTTTGCGCTATTCAAGAAGTTGGAAGCTTTCTTACCTAAGTCGTTCGTAGGATCTACAGAAAGCAGCTCTGTCGTCACCTTACGGGCTTCTGCATTCATATCGTTTTGGATGAAATAAGATACCAAGTAGCTCAAAGCTTGGATGCGAACAGACTTCACGTCATCGCTCTTACCGCAACGCTTCAATACTTCCTCGAAGTAAGTACGCGCCTTACCTGCTTCCGCAGATTTGATATCGCCCTTACCAGCAAACATACGTGCAAGCATCAAAGAAGATTGATATTGTTCAGTCTCAGCATTATTAAATTGCTCGAAGAGAGAAACAGCCTTATCGAAATACTCATTACGCTTGTCAGCAGAAATTGTTTCATCTTGACTAGCACGCGCATAGATCTCACCTAAGCGGAGGTTATCGCGAGTGTCAACCTTGTCACCTGCCAATGAAAGATACTTATTAAAGCGTTCGATAGCTTTCTCTGATTGCTTATTTCTGCTATACAGATTTGCTACGTCTTTGTAACCGGTTGCCTTTGACGGATCCAAAGCTAATGCCTGCTCATAGTAAGAAATAGCTGTAGGAACATCGTTCAACTGGTCAGCTGTGAAGGTGCCGGCATACTCATAATCCAAGTAGATGTAGAAAGAATCCGGGAACATTTTTTCCGTCAAGTACTTAATTGACTCTTTTGCCTTTTCTGTCTCTTCGTTGTTCACGTCAGCAAAGAACGCCATACGCTTCAATGCGATCGACTTCGGGAACATCGTCTGATACTGGCGGCTAACATCAGCCAACTTAAAGAAATCTGCCGTTGAATACAAACTATTCACGTAGTTTTCTACCGTTGTTTGGTAAATATGGTCTGTATCTTGAGGCACAGCGGCAAAGAATGCTTTATAGTTCTTCACAGCTGCCTTATACTTGTCCAAGTTATAGTTGATATCACCCAACTCTTTTTGTACACTATAGTTGTCCGGCTCAATCTTTTGAATACGCTCGAGCGCTTCAACTGCCACTGCGGGGTTCACGTTCTTGTAAACGTGCGCATTTTGCTTAAGGGCAGAAATGTTTGTAGAGTCAATACGCAAAACTTCATCAAAGCGCATACCGGCATTACCATAATCATGACGCAACAAAGCCACACGACCTTCAAACATCAAACCCGGAATGTAAGTCGGAGCTATGGTATACAACTGGTCTGCACACTTTTTTGCCAAAGGGAATACGCGTTTGTTCAAGAAGAAATCGCCGACGTTGATGAGTTCGTCCTTGTCGTTCTTGATTTTCTTAAACATCTTAAGGAACACAGCGTAAGCTTTGTCCGGCTGTTCCAACTGTTGTTCCATGACCTGCTGCGCCATAGCAGCATTCTCACCGGACAGAGGCTTTGCCTCATAGCCCTTGTCGTTTTGCGCCTTTGCAGCACCTGCACCGAAAAGGAGCATAGCGGCTAAAGCAAACGTGTAAAGCAGTTTTTGTTTCATAATCTATTATTTTCTTTATTCTTTTTCTTCCAGTGTTCATCAACTAAGCCTAAAGTGCAGGTTCTGCGGCGGCCGTTTGCTTAATCTCGTATAGGGTATTCAAGACTACAGCAAGCTGATTAAGGGCAAAATTAGCGAAATCTTTTAATCCCAACTAACAAGTAAACTAAAAATATGGCCTTTTATTGTTATTTGAGGGCATAGGATTGGACTTCGATGCTCTTTTTCGCCGCGGTGTGCACACGAGGCTTCTTTTTGAGCAGGAAACATTTTATTTTGGAGCACACGCGCTTTGCGCTTTTGGCTATTTTGTAGCGGCATTATTCTTCGAAGGGATTACTGCCTTCAAGGAGGATGCTATAAGTGACAGTGAGAGTCTGTCTATGTTTAGCAGTCAACAGACAATCTTGTTCACTTTCAAATCTGCGCCATTTGGTCTCTTTGAATATTAGCACCCTAAAAGTTTGGCAGACTTGCTGCACCTATCTCTCTATGGTTTGGCCCGAGCAAACCATAGTTTGGCGCCGACAAACGATAGTATGGCCCGAGCAAACGATAGTTTGCTGCCGGCAAACAATAGCAACGAACAAAATGAGAAACTAAAACACGAGCTAAGTGCGCAAAAATGTGCAGACTAAAAGGCAGACCGTAAGCTTAGTTAATAAATAATTGGTTCTGATTCACTTCAGGCTTGACAAAGGCCAACAGATTGTGAAAGGGAGTAATGGAAAACAAACTAAGGCGGACAAGCAAGGCATATTTTGGCCTTACTTATCCGCCTTAGGTCAGAGATGGCAGGAGGGAATCTATCCTGCGTTGGCATTACGTCAACTCAAGCAAAGCTTCGGTCACACGCGACCTGCCACTGTGGAGTGGCATTACACAAGAGACGCTTCTCTGTTCGCATCAATGGATGGAAACATCGCGCACTTGCACTTGCATACTGGGCAAGAGCTGGGAGTTGTTGCAAAAAATGAGCTGTCCTTTTTGTCCCTTCAAGAAGAAGTAAAGATATTTGGCTTGCGAATTGGTATGCGGATCTGTAGAGATCACGTACACGGAGCGCGTCAATGGGTAATAATCCATCGCAATATTGTACTGATAGGGGCGATAATACTGCGGATACTGCTCTTTGCTCGCCGTAACAAGCATCACTTTTATATCAAGATGGTCAAAATTGGGCAGTACGGTAGCATTGTCGCCGCGTAACCAATCTGTTCCTACGACACCGATAGCATCGGGATTGTCTTTGACGGCTTGAATGACGGCCATATTGCTACCTTGGGCGAAAAGATTTCCCTTGAGCGGCTTTCCACCGCATAGGGAATCGCGCATATAGCGTACCGTGCTGGAGCGGGAGTCGTCGAAAACGAGATGGATCTTACTCTTCTTCGAGCCTTTTTCCAACTGATTCCAATGGGTGATTTGGCCGGAAACGATCTTACGAATTTCGTCTACGCGAATCAGCGTATCCGGATTATTCTTATTGACAATTAGGGCAAAGGCATCTGTCGCTATCAGCGATTGCGCTCCCGAAAGGCGGTGTTGGCGCAGACGTTCCTGCTCATTGGCTGTAAGCTTGCGAGTCACGACAATCGTGCGGACACTATCATTCAATAAGAGCTGAATGGCAGAATCTTCGGAACAATAGACGGGCTTTAAAATCGCATCTAAATGGGTCTTGGCAAAGAGATCCAACTCCATTTCCATAATAGGACGGAAAGTAGCATCAACAGCTATCTTCACTTCATGCTGCTTTAAGAGATCATCTCCTTTTTTATTGCCGCGACAAGCCGCGAAGAGGAACACCGCAAAAAGACAGGTGCTCATAAAAATCAAAGTTGTACGCTTCATAGGGCTTAAGAATTAAAAAGAATGAGAGTCTCAAGTTGGCCTGAAACTCTCATTAAAGTATTTCGAATGTACATTACGACGCAGAAGTCATAACGTGTTCTTCGGGATTACTGCAACTGGAAGCGGATCGGCCACTTAAACCATACGGGAATCGGATGGCCTTGTGACTTTGCAGGGATGAAGCGAGGAAGCTTCTTAACTGCGGCTACAGCGGCTGCGTCACATTCGCGAGAAAGAGGCTTGATGACTTGGACTTCACCTACTGAACCGTCCTTGTTAATCTTAAAACGTACCTTAACAACACCTTGAAGTTCTTGCTCAAGTGCAATGTCAGGATATTTGAGGTTCTTAGAGATATAGCTTTGCAAAGCTGCATCACCACCGGGGAAGCTGGCGGGCTGCTGTACTTCAGCGTTATCTTTTACTTCCTCTTCCTGATGTGCTGCAGGAACGTTTTGATTACTTGCAGTTTGATTCGTCTTGATATCATCGATATTGATACCGCTGCTTGAACCTTGAGAGAAATCTTGAGAAGAAACGGCGAAATTACTCTTCGTCAGCGTCTCCTGCGTCTTCAACTCCTTCGTGTGGTCGATCTTATCGTCGTCGACGATCTTCGGCACAGTGAAAGAGATAGAGTTTTTTACTTTTACTTGCTCAATCTTCTCCTCTTGTTTCGGTTCTTCCTTCGGCTTTTTCGGCTCATCTTTGGGCTTATTGTCCTTCTGCAACTGAGAGAATTCAGTTTCAGTTTGGCTACCATCGTCGTTACCACCAAATGCATTTGCAATAGTAGTCTTCAATGCTAGCCCAATCAGCACAACTGCGATACCTACGAGTACGAGGATGACAGAACGTAATTGACGACTACCTTGGCCTGCACGCAGACGATAAGCACCATAGGCTTTGTTGCGTCCTTCAAAGACCAAATCGCACCATTGCTCGGATGCTAAATTGATTTTAGACATAGCTTCTTATACTTATCGTTTTGTTATTTCTTTGCATTTAACTTGTCGACCTTAGCTTGATCGGCAGGTGCAAACTTGTCAATCACATATCTACCGATGCTACAGATATTCATCTCGTCGAGGACGTCAATAAGGTCTTTGTAAGTGGCCTTATCGGAAGGCTTAATGATCACATCAGGCGTGTTAGCGCCATTTCTGATCTCTTTCAATTGTTCCATGTACCAAGCTTTGTTCTTTTCTGCCTGCTGTACATTAGAAGATTGCATCGTAGCGTACTTTGCATCCAACTTTGCTTTCTCTTGTTGAGCAGCTGAGTTGGCTTCCATCAAGACCGCACGAATACCATCTTTACCAAAGGTAGTCTTCACCAGATTATCATCTGTCGGTTTACCCTTAAAATAGTAAAGCGTGCGATTCTCTGTGATCATTATAGTGATTGCTTTGGAAGCTGCTACCTGACTACGATTGGCATCATTGATGTTCTCCTTGTTGGAAGGCATCGTGATTTGCATCGTCTGCGGCTTCTGAAGCGTTGTACACAACATAAAGAACGTTACGAGCAACATGATCATATCCACCATCGGCGTAAAGTCGACGCGTGAATTCATTTTCTTTTGTTTACTACCACCTAAACTTGCCATAACATACTTCGTTTAATCTTTGCTGGCATTTTTGAGCGCCGTAATCAAGTTGTAACGGTTCTCTTCAATGCTCCGCAAGGAGTCCATAACTTTTTTAATTACAGCGTAGGAGGTAGATTGATCAGCCTTAACGGCGATCAACATTTCTTCTCCGGCAACTGTTCGTGCCGCTTTAACCCAGACTTTTAACTCGTCGTTAATGCTATCACAGGGAATACCTGCTTGTGCGTCTCGCAACAAGTCATTGCGCTTTCCTTCCGGAGCATCCAGCCAACTCTTTGTCATATTAAGCGGAGTTCCGAAAGTTGGAGCCTGCTCAAACGCTTTCTTTTCTGCGTCGGAGAGCTTGGGAAGCTTTCCGTCAGCAACCATCTGATCTGCCAATGCGCCCAATGTATTTTTATTGTCCATAGTCATATAGACTTTACCTTTGGTATTGACAAAGATGGTCAATAGGTTCTTATCCGGAATCTTAATTTGCGAAACTGAACCTGGCGTTTGAACCTTAATGGGTTCTTCCTTTACAAACGTTGCAGTAAGCATAAAGAAGGTAAGCAGCAGGACCATGACATCGCTCATAGGCGTCATGTCTATGAACGTATCTTGTTTTTTGATTTTAAATCGTCCCATGTTTAATCCTTTTTGAACGAAAGACTGCTGTGGCAAAGGACACTCGGGTCCTTGCGCCTAAAATCTAATCGTTCTCTTTATGTTTTAGTGCGTAGCGTTGAAAGTTTGAACAATAGAGAAGCCTACTTCGTCGAGAGCGAAAGTAAGACGGTCGATCTTATTCGTGTAATAGTTGTATGCAATAACGGCAACAGCACCAGTTGCAATACCAGAAGCCGTATTTACAAGAGCCTCAGAGATACCAGTAGAAAGAGCAGAAGAATCTGCGCCACCTTCAGCACCCATTGCAGAGAATGAACGGATCATACCAAGCACCGTACCCAAAAGACCCATCAACGTACCGAGCGTTACGATAGTACCAACAATTGGCAAGTTCTCTTGAAGCATAGGCATTTCAAGTGCAGTAGCTTCTTCGAGTGACTTCTGAATGTTAAGCACCTTCTGTTCCTTCGTATATTCAGCGTTAGCATCCATTTCTTTGTATGAAGCAAGCGCTGCACCTACTACGTTAGCAACAGAACCGCGTTGAGCGTCGCAAAGTTGTTGAGCCTTAGCGAGGTCATTATCGCGCAATGCCTTTTTGATCTCAGCAACAAACTTCGTCAAGTTTGAGCGACCATAAGCAGAGCGAAGCGCGAAGAAGCGCTCAATAGCTAAAGCCAACACAGTGAAGAACAAGGTCCAGATAATAGGCACGACGAAACCACCTTTGTAAACTGTACCCATCAAGTTAGCGGGCTCGTAAGAAGCTGACGCCAAGAAAGAGAAAGAAGCTGCTTCGCCTTCAGTTCCCTTGAAGTTAGAAATTGCACCAAAGCCAAAGAGGTAGATGCAAACTGCTATAGCTGCGCAGCAAATGATTACTGCAAAGCCGGATTTAATACCGGTGAAGCCTTTGGACTGTGCCTGAGCTTTAGGCGCACTCTTGGGTGCATTAGCATTTGTAGTTGCCATTGTTTTGATTTTTAGTTAAATTGTGGTTTTAATTTATTTGATTATCAATTATTTGTTCAGATATAGAGTCTATAAAAACCCCGAAATACGGGGAGTATCAAGGGCAAAGGTAGAAATTAAAACCAAACAGAGAAAAAATAATCCCACAAAAAAAGCCTGCAAACGAAATTAGTGTAAAAAGATCAAGCTACCAGAAACACAAACTACGCCATACCCTCCCCTTTCAATAAGCGCCTTTTTCTATCTTTATGGAAGCGATCAAAAAGAAAATTAAGGTAAACAAGCGTGCACATCTTTCATTTGACCAGCAATATGCTATTCTTATCCTCCCTGCACAAAAAATGTCGAAAATTAAGCCGTTTCTTCTTATTCTCACTTAGCACTACGTTCACAGATGTGGTTGCACCAATAAATGATTACCCATCTACACATTATATATGGTGTAGGCTGGTAGCAGAAAGCAATAAATAGTGCATGATGTTAGATAAAAGATAGCTGATTAAAAAGCACTCACAAAAAATACTTGCAATTTTATTTCGTGTTTTGAGTAAATAACTGTATTTTCGCAGACAAATACTTGTACTCCACACATTAATTATTATGGAAAACAACATCGAATGGTCAAAACTCGGTTTCGGTTATATGCCGACCGACTACAACGTGCGTCGTTATTACCACAACGGCAAATGGGGTGAAATGGAAATCACCTCTGACACAACTATCAACTTGCACATGGCTGCAGAATGTCTGCACTATGGACAAGAGGCGTTTGAAGGATTGAAGGCCTTCCGCTGCCCGGATGGAAAAGTGCGTGTATTCCGTATGGAAGAGAACGCAGCACGCTTGCAATTTACTTGCCGCGGCTTGGTAATGCCAGAACTACCGACAGATCAATTCTGCGAAATGGTTAAAAAGGTTATCAAACTTAACGAACGCTTCATCCCGCCTTATGAGAGTGGTGCAGCCCTTTACATTCGCCCACTCTTTATCGGTATCACACCCGAGGTTGGTGTAAAGCCTGCTAAAGATTTCTTGTGTGTAATGTTCGTTACACCTGTAGGCCCTTACTTCAAAGGAGGCTTTGCAGCAAGCGACTATGTTATCATTCGCAGTCACGATCGTGCAGCTCCGCTCGGCACGGGTTGCTACAAAGTAGCCGGCAACTATGCTGCTAGCTTGAAGGCAAATCAAATTGCTCACGAGGCAGGATTTGCAGGCGAGTTCTACTTAGACGCTAAAGAAAAGAAATATATCGACGAATGTGGTGCTGCCAACTTCTTTGGTATCAAAAACAACACTTATATTACGCCGAAGTCTCCCTCTATTCTTCCTTCTATCACCAACAAGAGTCTACAGCAAATTGCTAAAGATCTGGGCTACAATGTCGAAGTGCGCCCTGTGGAAGAAGGAGAATTGGCGACCTTTGAGGAAGCCGGAGCTTGCGGAACAGCAGCTGTGATCAGTCCGATTAACAGAATCGTTGATATAGAAAACAATCACGAATATAAGATTGCTAAAGACGGCAAACCAGGCCCGATTTCTACGCGTCTCTACCAGACATTGCGGAACATCCAATATGGTATTGAGGAAGACAAACACGGCTGGACAACAATTATAGAGTAAGAACCGTCGCGTTATTTCAAACCAATCGATTTTTAATATGAAACTGACACGCTTATTTATTGTCTCAATCATTCTTTTGATCGGCATAACATCTTGCGGACACAAGACGGATAAGGATAAAGAACTCTCCGAGTTGCGCCAATTAGCCGAATTGGACAGACGGGAGATGGAAAATCAATATGCCGACTTTGCGCAACAATATGGCGAAATGAAGAAAGCCGTCAAAGACGATGCGCTTATCGCTCGCTTAGACGCGGAGCAAAAGCGTGCAGAAGGCCTCTTGCAGGAACTTAGGCAAACCAAGGCTAAAGATGCGTCAGAGATACTACGTCTCAAGCGCGAATTGGCTACGGTACGTGCTGTCTTGCGCGATTACGTTCGCCAAGTAGACTCTTTAGCCCGCGCAAATCATACACTAACGAATGAGCGCGACGCCGCCAGAGCCGATGCACAGCGTACACGAGAAGAAAATTCGGGACTTAGTGCGCGCAATGCGAGTCTGAATGCAACAGTACAGATCGCCGCACGTCTAAACGCCTCCGGCATATCCATCACCCCGATGAAGAAGAACGGAAAGTCCACACACAAATCAAAGGATGTGAAGAGTTTCAGTGTTTCTTTCTCTATCGCACGAAATGTTACGGCACAGACGGGCAATAAAATCATCTATCTGCGATTGATGAAGCCTAATCAAACCGTTGTAAACAACTCGGGCAGCTTTTCATATGAGAATCGAAGTGTAGAATATTCTGCAGCCAAAACCATTGAATATGATGGCCAAGAGGCTCGCGTGACGATGTTCGTCCCGGTAGGCGAATTTATTAATGGCGGAACCTACACGGCCTATCTTTTCTGTGATGGGCAAATGATAGGATCCGAATCGGTTTCCATTAACTGACAACTGCTGAATTCACCTTTTCGGGCAAACTTTCTTAATAAATTTCTCACAAGCACATCAGGTTATATCCTGATGTGCTTCTTTGTTTAATGCTTATCTACTGACGAAAAACTTACGCTATACCTCAAAATTAGCCCCCGCCCTCAACACCTCTTTCTTTCTCATCAGCCAAATAAAACTGTGCACACCTCAAACTAAACTTAAGAAGTTGTTATACTTCACAAAAACTTCGTGTTATACCGACATTAACACGACATATAATCTTCAAGACTATTGATAAGAATAAAGATTTTATTTATCTTCGCCATAAGATCATGTTAACATCATAATTTTAACCCAAATCGGTCATTAGAAAGTCATTCTTTATATTTTCTAATGACCGTCATTAGAAAATGATGTTTGTATGCTGTTGTTTATCAATAATCTACTAACTTTACTACGTAAAAGTTAGGTGTTATGATGCATAACTATGATATAAAGTTCGTAAATAAAAAAAATAACTCCATTTGGTGGGTTATCCTTATTCTTAAAGATGCTCGAAAAATGCCATTTTGAAGAGCATTTAGCATCGTGTCCTCTTCCACAACAAGGGTCAAATCGTGGCTATAAGCCCATACAACTTATTCTTGGTCTGTTCGCCGGTGTATGGTGTGATGCCAACGGCTTTGGTCATCTCGATGTAGTTCGTTATGATGCTGCACTTTACAAGCTTCTTAGCAGGGAACGTGGTGCTGATCATCGGGCATATCAACGCTTTCTCAACAAATTTTCTCAATTCGTCAACCAACGCGTATTCAGCGACCTGTTCGGGTGTTTTTTTTTCGGAGTTGATCTTTGATAATTACACGCTTGACTTCGATTCTACGGTCATAGTGCGTGAGGGAAATCAAGAAGGTGCAGCTAAGGGGTATAATCCCAAACGTCCCGGCAGACCATCCCATCATCCTTTTATTGGCTTTCATTTCAGATGTCAGGATGATTGCCAATTATTGGTTGCGTCCGGGCAATACTTCTGCAAGCACCAATTACCTTTCATTCTTAGAAGATACACTCTCAAGGCTTCAGAATAAGAAGGTTGGCTTAATTCGCATGGATAGCGGTTTCTTCTCTGGAAATATCATGAACTATTTGGAAAACAATAAGTTACCACGCATCATTGCCTGCCGCTTCAATAACCGTATAAAGTATAGTCTTACCCATGAAACAACCTGGGTGGAAGTAACCGATGGTCTAGATATATCTGAAACAACATACAAGTCAGATAGTTGGGAGAAACTAAGGCGTATCATTATGGTTAGGCAGGAAATAGAGAAACATCCTATGGCGGCAGGAAAGCAGATTAAGCAGTTGGAGTTGTTTGAAGATGAAGAGGATTTTGGCAAATACCGATACAGCTGCTATGTAACCAATCTAACCCTACCTGCCAAGGTTGTGTATGATACATACAGAGGAAGAGCCGATTCTGAAAACAGAATCAAGGAACTTAAATACGACTTCTCGCTGGATGATTTTGTGTCACACAACTTCTGGGCAACAGAGGCATGCGGAAACTTTATCATCATGGCGTATAACTTTATGTTGCTCTTCAGGCACGCATTGATAAACTTTGACAAGAGACAGTTTCTAAAGACCATACGCTATGAATTGTTGGCCACACCCGCATATTTGGGTAAGATAAAGGACTAGCATATACTCTATTTGGTAAGGTCGCTAAAAACAAGGCAAGCTTTCCTAAATATATGGAAAAACTAAAGGATTTCTCTATGCCATACAACACAAAGAAATCCTAATGACCGATTTGGGATAAACACGTCTGAAACACAATCCGACCAACGCCGTACAAAACATACCATTATATATAGGAGGTAGCCGGCTGGCAGTTTGCGTGTGTTGTGAAAACCTTTGCGCGCCGAACTTTAGTTCTCGCCTTTCAAACGCCCCTAACCTATTCGCCAAGAGTTCCCGGAGAAAGCCCGACCGACATCACCCTATCAAACAAAGAATCTGCAACAACCTTTTAGGGCTGCTACAGATTCTTTCCTATTATATATTGTCTCGTCTTAATCTGCGTAAGGAGTTGTCTTTCTCCACAAACGAACGGGGATTTGCATCCGAAGGTTTTGGATGTATTCTCCTCCATCTTTACTACCTACATCCGACAAAGGCCTTTCCTGATACAGCGGAACGCCCTTATAACCATAGTAGAAAAAGCTGCCCACGTCACCGCCCAAATCAGGCATTCTAAAACCGACAACCAGCTTAGGAACGTTATTATCACTATCTCTAACGATAGTACTTTTGTATGCATATCGCCCTCCGGGTATCGCATCATCAGGCGTCCAGTACTGCGCACTATGTCCAGGATCAGTAAGATACCAATAGAACAATCCCATATTTAAACTTTTGGATTGAAAGGTTTTAAAGATATAACCACCACCCAAAGGAATAATGCGCTTTACGTCGGCAGGATAAACATGCCCATAATTATCCGGTGCTGCCCAGAAATCTTCAGTAGTGATATCGTCCATATCGAGTACAAAGCGAGGGCCGAGATAGCGCTGTGTAATCACAGCAAGCTTGTTGCTTTGATCATCCTCCCAACGCATTACGTAGCGATACTTGTTGGTATCAATCCAAGAAAGACCGGTCATACCGGAACTTACGCGGGCAACAGGTTGCTTGGCAAATCCTTGATAAACCTGACCTTCGCCATCATTGGTGATATAGTCGGGTTTCATAGACATATTCAGCATATAAGCGATTTTCTTGCCATTGGCTTCCACGCGCTTAGAAGAGCTTTGATAGACAAGCTTTGTCGCCGGCCATCCGGGAAGGCGAGCCGGAGAAATAACACCCATGGAGAAGTTATAGTAAGGCGCACCACCAGACTGTGAGCGGAAGCCAGCAAAACCATAACCTTGCGGGATAATGCTTCGCCAATACTCGTGACCGGCCATCATATAATCTGAAGGAATGGTAGAGAGGTTCGACTCAACCTCGCTATATTTATAGCGTGTAGTATGGGCCACGTCTTGATTCACATCCGTGGAGAGCTGTGCATCTGTACCGAAGTTGTCGTGCTTAGCAATATAGCTCAGCGGTGGAAACTCGTAAACGACTTTACCCTTAGCCGGATAGTTAGCACCGGAAAGATAGCTGGTGCGCGTACCATAAGCCGGAATCATATTGATAGACTTAGGCACGACCATACCGCTCGTACCATTGCCATCGGGCTCTGCCATCAACAAGAACTGGGTCTTTGCAATGTGCATCGTATCGGCTGCACCGACCCCTTCTGTATTACCTTTGTAGATTCTAACGTCTTGCTCTTTCGGGCACATCCATACATAGATGAAGCTGGACGCTTCCTTGCCTTTTACGACCTTATCAAAGTTGTCGCCTCCGGTCCTTGGCAAGAAAGTGTGGTCATAATAGTAGAGTGCCGTATTGAGTTTATTGCTCTTCTCTTCAGCAAAGTTGGCAATATAGTCGCCTTTTATGCGGAAGCGGCGCTTAGCAATGAGTCCGTCAGCAGCTGTCATCGCATTGTCAGTCAATGGGCGTTGATAGAACTTGAAGGCCTTGAAAGCACTCTTGTAAGAGTCCAACTTAGCCGAAGCAATTTCCGTATCCGTCACATCGTGAAGCTCGGACGACTTAACAAAGTTCTTATCATCAAACGCACTTAAGTCAAACTGCCCGCAAAGAATGTTGCTCGTAATGATGCGCACACCATTATATTTAAAATCGAAGTGCGTACCGTTAGAGACCTTCAAGCGAACGATCGTGCCAAACTGCTTGAAGCGAACCGGCAACTTTGCCTCAAAGGTACCATTCGCTGCATTGGTTTCCAACTTGCGCCAACTGAAAATATACGGAACGTTTGCGCCCCACGTGGCGACCTCGCCGGTTGATGTGCGAGGCGTATGGCCTTCTGAATAGCCATTAAACTTCACTTGGTTAGTACCAAGCAGCTGCTCGCCGCCTAAGATACCGCACACATACCACGTGCCGGCATTCAGTTTGGAGCCGGCTTTGAGCTCAAAGCTTTCGTTTGTGTTCAAGCTCAATTTGCCGCCCTTCTTATAGGTCCAATTCGTCACAACTTTCGTTATAGGTTGTGAATCGTCAGAGTTTCTAAAGATCAAGACTACAGGAACTTTCGTACCGTCTTCTAGTTCCTTGCCGTCGTCACCCGATTGATCAAAGATGCCAATCGGCGTTGGGAAGCCTTCAGCATGTCCATCCGTAGCAATTGTTTGATAACCGATCGCGCGGCGGCTCGGCCCTTCAGCTTTCGGAGAGCCACTCTGCCCGCCCATATCGCCTTCGATCGACAGCGATACCTTCACACCGGGTTGCTCCTCTTGGCCGGCATCGGGCCCTACAACCTCTTGATCTGAACAGCCACTAAAGAGTGCTATGCAGACCGCAAAACTTGCATAAAGTAAATGTTTCATTCTTTTTTTTATAATACGGCTATATAGGAGATTTCTCCTATGGTTTTATCAGTTCTGTTTACACTGAGATTCTAAACGATTAGTCATTTCCCTCTTCGGGGTCCGGCTCATCATCACCGGGATCAAGCGTACCGTGAATGGTACTTCCCGGACGAATAGGCACACCCATCATTTCATCCGTATAAAGACTTAACACCTCTATGCCGGGACTTACATATTCCATCTTCCTCATATAAAACTCTCTATCTAGATTAATAAATGTTCTGATTGATTTGTACCGCTCATCAAGCCTTGTCCAACCACAATCTTTGTGTATTTTCGGCAAAAATACACCACATAAATTAAACGAACAAGGATTTCACCACATATATTGCGCCATTTTAACATTTTCCACTCTCATTTGCACCCTTTTACCTAACTTGCTTTGCAAAAGTAAGATGGTCATTGCCCCATCAACTTGTTAGGGCGCACCATCAATCGACAAACTTATGTCATCACTATTTTCACTCTGCTGCTCGTTGCCTTGCTGCTACTGATCATACTTCTTTTCCGTTACAATCAGCGATTGCGGTGGACGCAACGATTATTGATAAGCAAAGAGAAAGAGATCGAAACGCAGGAAACCTATAAGAAAGCGTTACTTGAAGAACTCGTGATGAGACATCGGCATAAGACTTCCGATATAACAAATGATTCCATAACAATAAACGCAAACGATCCTTCACAAAATTCGGAAGTTGTTCTCAGCGTAGAGCAAAGCAGGATTCTTGCAGCAAAAGTGATGGAGGTGATGTCGCAGACTGACGTTATATCCGATCCCGACTTCATTTTCATTTCTACTTCAATAAGTATTTTCATAATACGTTGTATGGGGCTGCACGTTTATTGCCCCTGATTGCTCCTTATTATACGCTAAATGCACGATGTGAAGTCTCACTTCGATTTGCACAAGGCGTTGTGCACAATTACAATTTGCACACGCCTCCTTATTCCTCTTTCAACCTTCATCTTTTAACCAAAAGAAAGAATGCTATAAGCCGGATGTTTTCCGACATGCTCACTAATCAACGAGTTTCATAGGGGATATAAGCCTTTTATTGAATTGATGATCGACAATACCCCACGAAAAGTAAAGCCCTTAATAAGACATGGATAAAATGACCTTAAAGCAAAAGCCAATATCTCCTTGCTCAATGCACACGCATTGGTAGGAGATAGAGCCCAAGCCTAGCATTCTACATATTGTCTCGCAGATATTTTGTAACTCTACTTGTGGAGACGAAAGTCCCTACTTGTGCGGACAAAAATTCCTACCTATAGGGAAAAAAATCCGCCCTATGGGGACGAAATTTCCAACCTATAGGAACAATACTTTATAACATAGGAAGTGAGAAGATATTACTGAGATGGTTTTTGATAAAGATAGAAAACGAGCCCCACAACAGTAGGAGTTTTCCATTCATACTGAAAGGCGAAGCTAACGACTTTGAACGGAATCTTTCAGGCTTGCAATAGAATGCGTTGAGCATTATCCTTGTCCTTGAATGGAATCTCCTTAAGGCAGTATAGTGCAGACGAGTTATTAAGACTTGTTACAGCAAACAATGTCCATACTTTTGACAATTGTATAAAAATTCAACTTTAACAGCAAACAACATGTGCAATCGCGAAGAATTATTAGCACATTTCTAGATATACGATGAATTTTGAAAATTTATCGGCCTGTTATTTTCTGAATAAAAGTATTTTTTCTCGGAAAAAATTGGCTTTGATTTGTGTAAAGTGCGTAAATTTACCCCGCAATACGCAACCAAGGATAACCTATATATGAAAAGAGCATTACTACTACTATTGCCTATGTTATTAGGCGCAGGTAGTCCAAACTGTGCACAAGCCCAGCAAACAAGCACTTATAAGCATAAGGCTTTGATTTACGATGTGGCAGACGGAGAGGCAGCGGTTTATGGCTACCTTCGATACGACACAAAGTATCGCACGAATGGTTTGACTACATTCCGAACGAACACACCCAGCACCTATTCCTTAATCAAAGACTATGGCAATATTCCCGGCAAAACGCCAATTTTTACTGCCGGAACATACGTTGGAAAAGATTATCTTGCATACGAAACGACATTGTATGCAAACGTACTTATGCCCTACGCCTTTAGCGTCATCGACCCAAGTACAGGAGCTTGCGAGCGGAAGAGCGTATTCCCCGAAGGTGCGCCGATACTTATTATGGACGAGATGACCTATGATCCGAAGACGGACAGAATCTTCGGCGTACACTACGATACAGATCGCTTCACGACTGATTTATATGAAGTGAACCGAACAACTTATGCCATCAATAAGGTTGCGATCATCAACGACGCCCTTTTTACGCTCTCTGCGGAGAATGGCTACTTATATGCGATCATATCTGATGAGGCTTTTACCAAGTCTACCCTTGTCAGAATAGACGAAAAAAGCATTGACGCCGGAAAGCAAACTTGCACAATGGTCAATGTAAGTCCGGCGGAAGGCATCGGAATCAGCATAGGCAATTATAGCCAATCGATGGAGTTTGACAAAACGACACATCGCCTATGGTGGACGGCACAAGCTGCCGACGGCAAAGCCTATTTGATAGAGCTGAATCCTGAAACAGGAAAGGCGATCACGCAGACGCAGATAGATGGCGACTTACAGTTGCTCTCTATGGCCATCCCTTATCAGTATGTAGCTGAAGAAGCCCCCTCTTATGTAAGGAATCTTACTGTAAAAGCGGGAGAACTTGGCGCAAGCAATGCTACGTTGACTTGGACAACCCCGAACACCGACTATAGCAATAAGTCTCTTGCAAGCATTGACGGAATCAGAATCTACCGCAATGACCAACTTGTTCAGACAGTATCAACGACTGAAAAGGGCAAGAGTATGGACTGGACTGACACGGGGCTTGCAGAAGGCAACTATATATATAAGGTAGTGCCCTACAACCAAAAGGGCGATGGTATATATAAGGAAGCATCAGCTTTCGTAGGTGAAGATGTGCCGGGCGCACCAGTAAATGTTCAACTGACTACCAACGACACAAAAGGCACCATTACTTGGAGTGAGCCTGCTATGGGCGCTAATAAGGGCTATTACGACAAGGCGACACTCACTTACGACGTAGTGCGTATGCCGGACAATGTGACGATTGCAACCAAGACGACGACACGCTCCGTTGAGGATCAAGTAACCGTACACGCAGGCTACAGCTATGTTGTTACGGCCTACAGCAAAAAAGGGAAAGGCCTCTCTGCTACTTCCAACACTGTAGCTTATGGTTCATCGGGAAGCATTCCTTTCATCTCTGATTTGAAGACCAAAGACGAGGTTGACAGATGGACAGTCCTCGACAACAATAATGACGGTATGACTTGGAAGTTTGATCCTACCACGTCCTCAGCTTTCTATGATCGTAGCGAGAAGAATGCTGACGACTGGTTGGTATCACCTCCACTCTCATTCAATAAAGAGAAAAAATATCAGTTGCGTTATACTTACGCTACCGCCAATTGGGTTAACCCCGATGATCACAAGCCGGTTATGGAGAAGATGAAAGTCTTCTACGGCACAACGCCAACCGCAACGGGTCTTACAACGATGATCGTAGATTTGAAGGAGTTCCATACTGCTTCTGAGACTTACTACTATGGTAAGAACACCTTCAGTGTAGACGCAAGCGGCAACGGACACGTAGCATTCCAAGCTTGTTCAGATGCTATGCACGGTCGGATATACCTTAAAGATGTATCATTACGCGAATATAGTGAAAAGGATTTGAGCCTTAAGGATCTTTCCGGTTCTGCTACAGCCAACTGCGGCGTAGAGCAAGTTTTCGTAGCAACCATTAGCAATGAGGGTTCAAAGACGGTAAGCAACTATACCGTTCAACTCATCAACGCAGACACGAATGAAGAACTTGCTTCTGCTGCCGGCGTAGCTGTTGCTCCCGATGCAACGGGCACAGTGCCTATCAAATGGATACCGGCGACAGAAGGTGATATAAATGTGTCAGCACGCGTCACTTTAGAAGGCGACACCTACCCAAAAGACAACACTTTTGCGTCATCAATCAAAGTTAAAGTGGCGGCTAAGGATGCAAGCAAATGGCTGACGATCAACACAGATGAGTCTTATGGTTGGTACTCTCCCTTCTTCGTCTCTATGCCTTATTCACAAGCACAGTGTCTCTATATGGAGGACGAAATCCAAAAGAAAGACATTAGCTTCGTAGCTATGCAGGTGAAGTATAATGGTAAGGCTAAGAACGAATTTACGTTCCCGGCAAGAATCTATATGAAGAAGACCGACCGCACCAACTTAATCTCAGACGACAATGAGTACATCGGCGTCTTTGAAGAGGGCGATTGGACAAAGGTATTCGATGGCAACATTACGATCTCTGGTCAAAAGGAAGGCGAAGACTTGCAGATTAAGTTTGATACGCCATTCCACTACACCGGCGGCAATCTGAATATGAAGTTTGAAGCGCTTGCAGGCGGAAAACGCCTTATGCCTAATCAGCATCCGGAATGGCACTTGAAAGAAATTGTAGGCAAGCCTCGCACGGCACACTATGATGGCCAAACGAGCAACATAAAAGAGTCTGAAATCTTCCCTTCACCCTATGTTCCTTTCATGATGTTGGAATATAAAGATGGTAACATTTCCGGTATGCTCTCTATAGGTGGAGAAGGACTGAACATTTATCAGAACGGCAACGTGCTCTACCTCTCATCAGTCTGTGATAAGATTGACTTATTCAGCACTTCCGGCGCACTCGTAGGCACAGCGAACCATACGGATCGTCTCCAGCTGACTTCGCTTTCCTCCGGTGTATATGTATTGAAAGTAAATAAGAAAGGCTACGTACAAACGCTAAAAATTGTATTGAAACGATAAAGATTAAGACTCTCTGCCGGTCAGAGAAGAGACAAGGCAGAGAGTCATATCTATTTGATATTGGGGCGACTTTAGCATGATTACATCACGCGCCGTAACGCTTCTGACGAAATGATGAAAGAGAAAAATCTCAGCTCTCATTTGTTTAGCTAACAATAACCAAATGACGTTTAGGTAAAGTCAGACTAAAGTCAGCCCATGCAAACATCAACAATGAGCCACCTCTTTTAGTTGGAAAAGAAACATCAAATATAACAATTAATCACTTTTAATCCTAAGAGATATGAAACACCTCTATTTAGCAAGTCTTGCATTAGCAACACTGTCCGCTTTACCAGCATCCGGACAGATGAATGCAAGAAAGTTTCCCACCGCCTGGGATAAACCGATGGTAGCATCTGCCCCACAGATGCCACTTCAGACTCCACAGGCGATCGATGACAAATCGAAGGGTATTACAATGTATGCTGGTCAGTTAGTAAGTCAAAACAAAAAGCGTGGATGGGTGAAATTCCTTACAGGGAAAGCTTCGGACTATACTACTATAAAGAACTTTACGCCGCCAAATGATCAGGTTCAATCTCATGGTATGTACTGCTCAGCATATGACGGAAAAGATTGTTATGTCGTTTTTGCTCAGTCTTACACTTATGGCGTAGAGCCGCTGTACTTTGCAAAATTAAATGTAGCTACAGGCGATACCACAACCATCTACACCTTTAATAAAACTGAACAAAGCTCTTGGTACAGGGGATATGACATTTATACTTTGGCTAACAACCCTAACACTCAGGAATTGTATGGCCTTGGCAAAAATTATGAGACGAAGATCATTGATGGAGAAGAACAAGTTGTAAAAGGTTACTCCACAATCTATACTTTCAATAAAACTACCGGGGAAATTACAAAAGTTCAAGACTTAGACCTCGTATACTACAACTTCTGCTTCGACTATGATGGAAACTGTTACATGCTTCGTCCGAAAGCAAAGAGTGCTTCTGACCAAACCGTGGTAGGTACAGAACTCGTTAAGTTCGACTCAGACTTCAATATCGTTTCTGTGGTAGAATGTAAGAGCCAATGGGGAGAGACATATATCCAAAGATACTTTGGCACAATGAGCTTCGACTTTACTACGGGTGATCTTTGGTGGATTCCGGTTGGCGACCATGGCGCAACAACGCTTTATAACGTAAATGCAACAACCGGTATTTATGAGGGCAAGTCATGGTTTAGCCTTGGCAACTCATTTGTTGGTCTTACCATTCCTTATATGATAGCAGATTCACGTTTGGCAGCAGCTCAAGTATCTCAGATTGACGTACAAGCTGATGTTAATGGTGCTATGGTAGATACCGTTAAGTGGGTTAACCCGACTAAGGCTTGGAACAAGAGCGAGCTTACTGAATTCAAAGAAGTATTGGTTTATCGTAAGAAACAAAATGTAGCGACGACCGAACTCACACCGACTTCAACACTACTTTCTGCTGAAAATGCAGATCTTATTGGAACAGTAGAGGCTACGGGCAAGATGGGCCAAGCTATGCAATTCGTAGACACGAACCCCCACGCTGGAATCAACACCTATTATGTAGTTCCATCACGCGTTACCGGTGAGAAAGGTGTACCTGATAGTATCCGCTGCTTTATGGGTGTAGACGTTCCCGGAGCAGCTCAAGATATCCAACTGAAGAGAAAAGGCACAGGCCTTGAATTGACCTGGAAGGCTCCGACCAAAGGTTTAAACAATGGTTATATCAAGGAAAACGAGCTGACCTACACATTGACACGTTTGCCCGACAATGTCGTGGTTGTTAAAGATCTTAATGCAACAACTTACGAGGACAACACGCTTGGTGAGCAGCAAAAATACTCTTACAGAATTCAGGCTAAGAGCCAAGCCGGTGAAGGTGCCATTGCAGAGTCTGAAGGAATTATGGCCGGAAGTGCGCTCACTACGCCGATCGACTTGAAGTTCAATACGCAAGATGATGCAAATCGCTGGTACAGCCCCAACAACCACGCTATCTTCTTCTACTATTGTGGTGGATACGATGAAGACTCGAAGTGTATGATTGGCTATAGCAACTACCAAGAGGCTGAAGGCTTCCTCACTTCTCCCCCGCTCAAACTCGAAAAGGGTAAGACATATCGCATTACCACTGACTTCTATGCACATCAAAGAGCTACTCCATTCGATTTGAAACTTACTATGGGCACAAATAGTGAAGATCTAACGAATGCTACGGTTCTCCGTGAAGAGAAAGATTTCTCTTATCCTGACATGTATACTCGCGAGAAACTCGAGGATATGTTTACTGCACCTGAAGATGGTACATATTATTTCGGCATGTCTATTGCTACGCACAACCAATACAATAGCTTCCGTCTCTATGGTATTAACGTAGATTATGTTGCAGAAAACGACTTGAAGGCTTTCACACTTGATGGTATCCAAGAAGCAGTTGTTGGTTATGACAACAAGTGCACGGTTAAGGTCCGCAACGTAGGTTCTAAAACACAGAAGAAATACAGCATCAAAGTATACTGCGATGATGAAGGAACGAAGACGCTTGTTGGCGAAACAACGAATGTTCCTGAATTGGCTGCTGGTAAGATGGCAGACGTTCCCGTTACATTCAATCCCACGAAGGATGGCGTATTCAACTTCTTTGCTGTTGTAGCACTCGATGGCGACCAAGAGCATAGCAACGATACAACCACTGTTGCACGTATCAGAGTAAGTCCGAAAGGTACCACGCCTTGGACAAATATCGTAAATGGTGACGACAAAGGCGAAGATACGCACGGACCTTGCACCAACAGCGACACTTACGAAAGAACGCAATCTATCTATTTGGCATCTGAAATCAATGCTGATAAGGATGGCTTCATCTCTCGTTTGGGTTACCTCTACACTTCAAATAGCAACTTGACAGATAGAACAGAACCATTCAAGGCTAAGATTTATCTTGCTCTGACAGATAAGGACCAATTCACGTCAGCTTACTCTCAATGGCTGGCGCCTGAGGAAATGACGCTTGTATATGATGGCACATTCACACTTGAACCTGGCGTTGACAATATTATGGCCTTTGACCTTGATACTCCGTTTAAGTATGACAAGACAAAGAACCTTATGGTTGTCTTTGATAAGGAAGGTGCAGTACCATCTAATTTGATGTTCTGTGCATTGTACAAGGTCTTCCACGACACGTCAAACGCCATCTATCGTAAGTTGGAATTTGCTGAGGCATCACCATTCAGCGCGACTAAATCACACGCATACAACTCAGTTCCGGTTCTCTATCTCGGATTTGGAGTTAATGACAACGTTAACAATGCATTCGTTGCAGGCGAAACATTCTTCTACAATGCTAACAACGGCATGATGAACTTTGGTAAGGATGTTAAGGTCGCTAACATATATACAGTTGATGGTAAGCTAGTGAAGACGTTCAATAACGTAAGCAATAAGCAAGTAAGACTGGATATGCCGACAGGTCTGTATATCGTACGTACGGTAGCCGCAAATGGAAAGGCTGCAAGTATGAAACTTAATGTAAAGTAAAAATATGAACTCTATCAGAAAATTTATTTTTCTGTTATCGCTTACAAGTCTCTCCATGATTGGGGGAGACTTGTTTGCTCAAACAGAGAGCGACAATTTGTTCCGTTTAGCTCCTTTGAGCCCATCAGAGCGCGAAATGGCAGCGCCGGCCTCAGGTAGTGAGAATATGCACATCGGCTACTGCACCATAGAACCTAGCCGAGGACTCATTGCCCAGATAACAGGAGAACACACTTATCACGCTGCGGTCTATTTCCCGGCAGAGCTATTGGACAAGTACGTAGGAAATAAGATCGATTCTATCGAGTTTGCCATAAAGCCTAAACGCGGGCGTATGGTAGAATACTTCATTTGTACAGACTTGAAGAACCCGAGAGAAAGTACCTTGGCACAAGGTTCATCTACGTCCTACTCGGAAGGTTGGAATAAGAAGAAGTTTCCCAAATCGCTGACCATCACAAAAGGAATGAATCTCTACATTGGCTATATTCTATACTTAAATGCCGATGAGATGTACGATTGCCTATTGTTTGATGAGAGTCCTTACTCACTAACGAAAAAGAATTGGTACGGCTATGATGGCAACTGGTTCAGCAACACCGCTGCTATCGGTAAGAACATCTGTATTCGTGCCGTCATTTCGGGATCAAATGTTCCCAACAATGACATTTCCTTGATTCGCTTAGCTCCCGAGGATGGCGGATATTATATTGAGCAAAATAAGCCTAAGTCTTACATTGCTTATGTGCAAAATAATGGTACAACCCCGATCACATCTCTTTCACTTTCGGTTACTGCCAAGGGCGTACAAAGCAAAGAAGTAACGCTCAACGGATACAATATTCCTAATAATGTGCCACAAAAGATCGTACTTGAGGATGTTTCCGTACCGGTTGAGGGTAACTTTGTCGGCACTTTTACGGTAACGAAAGTCAATGACACGACGGATCCGGATATGAACGACAACGCAGTAAGTCTCAGAGGTTACGCGATGAAGGAAGGAACAGAACCGGTTGAGCGTAACGTACTCTTTGAGGAATTTACTTCTGAAGGCTACAAAGAATGTTCTGTTGCAGACAGCGTATACACCAAGGCCTTAGCCCAGTGTAACAATGTGATTCGCGTAAAGCACCACTTAGACTACAAATCGCATCAGGATCAGTTCCGCATTGCAGCAGATAAGGATTACGAAGCGCTCTATGGTGAGTCGAAGACCTTTGTGCCTGCAATCTGTATCGACCGCCTTGCAATCAGCGGACTTGAAGATCCGGGACCGGCATACTTCATAGCCAACGACACGGTTGTTTCTAATCTGATAGGTATCGCTAAGTCCGAATACTCTTTCATTACGTTGGCTGCCGCTCCCGAACTTAGTACGGATGGCAAACAGATCAATGTTAAGGTTACAGGTCATGCCGGCACTAATGAGATGCCTTTGCAAACTGACTTGCGTCTCACAACTTGGCTTGTAGAAGATAAAGTTAAGAGCACACAACAAGCAGGAAGAGCAACCTTCACGCAGAATGGCGTCTTGCGGGCTGTACTCAGCGGCAGCGCGTGGGGTGATAACTTAGATATCTCTAACTACGACTTTGAGAAAAACTACACGGTAGACGTAGACCCCAAATGGAACGTAGCCAATATGCGTATCGTTTCATTCGTTAGCAATTATGAAGCAAATGTTTTGAAACGCGGCCTCTACAATTCGACACAAGCTGCAGTAGCAGGCACTTCCGGCATCAATTCACAAGCAAATTCAGCCGACAACAAAACGATCAGCGTTGTGAATGGCAGCGTGATTCTGCCACAAGGCTATCATCTTGTTGGTATCTATGATATGGCAGGACGCCGCATCAGCACCAATCAACTGGGGCATGGTCTCTATATCGTAAATGCGACAGATGGTCAAAATATGATTACACAAAAAGTTAGTATCAAACACTAATAACAATCATCATGAAGAAAACGATATTATTCATCGCGTTGTTGCTCGGCCTCATTTCCTTTGAGGCAAGAGCAGCCTCAACGTATTGTTTCTGGGGATATTCCGGTGGGAAAGTAACCGGCGAGTTTGGCTCTAAGAAGAGTGCTAAAGGCGCCATATACATCCCTGCAGATATTGCTAAGCTCTACGAGGGAAAGACAATCTCAGAGGTCAAGGTCGGACTGGCTGCAATGGCCAAGAACGTAAAGGTCTTTATCACGAAAGACTTAAACGGCGAGAATGCCGTAACAAAGACGGCCGGAATACTCTACAACGGTTGGAACGAAGTGAAACTTAGTTCCACCTATACGATTGATGGAGAACCCTTCTACATCGGTTATAGCTATGAGGGCGACAACCTATCAATGGGGCGTTCAGATATGTATTCTGAAAATGGCTGTTGGGCAGACCTCGGCGACGGCTGGAAGAACTATGCGGCAGACAAAGCGTACAAGGCTCTAGCACTGACAATACAGGCAAAAATCGCTGGCGAGAATATGCCTAAAGACTTGTGGCTCTATAGCAGTCGCGACGCCATTGTAAAAAAGAACGCACCCTGCGAGTTCGGATTTGGTGTGATCAATATGAGTCCGCGTATTGCAAGAACCTTATTGGTGGGCTATACCGTTGATGGTGGCGCAGAGCAAACGGAAGAGTTCAAAACGACTATGGGTTCTGGCGCTGAGAAAGAATTCGCAATTAAATATCCGGGATTCAGCGAGAATGGTATTCATTCTGTGAAGCTCAGACTCATCAGTGTTGATGGAGAAAACGATGCATTTGCCGGAAATAATACAACCAGCACTAACATAAAAGTAATGGATGCTGTCCCTCAACAGCGTTTTGTCGTAGAGGAAGGCACGGGAACTTGGTGTGGATGGTGTCCTTTAGGCATCGTCGGCTTGAATGGAATGGCCAAGAAATATCCTGAAACGTTCATTGGTATAGCTGTTCATAAACAAGATAAGTTGGAGACCAGTTCATACTCAAAACTTTCATTCTCAGGTTATCCATCTTGCTATATCAATCGTGATCTCAGCATCGTTGCTAAGCCGGAATTCGCATCATTAGAGGCTTCGCACAATAAAGCGATCAAAAAGTCTCCCCGCGTAGGTATGGAGATCAAAGCAAACTTTGTTGGCAATAGCAAGAACAAGATCAAAGCTGTCGCATCTGCAAGCTTCTTCGCCGCTCAAACCAGTGTTGACTATAAGATTTCATTCGTTCTTGTAGAGAATGGTATCGAGGGCTACTACCAAGCTAACAACTTCAGTGGTGGCGGACAAGGCAAGATGGGTGGCTTTGAAGATCTTCCGGGTTACGCCTCCATCAAAATGGACCACGTAGCGCGTATGAACTACAGTTTCGATGGCATAAAGGGAAGTATTCCTACTACCGTAGAGGCAGATCAGATCGTAGAATATCCGGCTGAATTGGAAGTTCCTGGTAACATACAGCATGCTGACAGTCTGCACCTCATTGCCCTCCTTATCAACAGCAAGGGACAAATTGAAAATGCAGCTTCAACACACGTAACGGTTGATCCGGCCCTTTCTATTTCTGAAGATGTCTCTCTCCTTGCTCCTGAATTTACATTCTCCAATGGGCACTTCAACATTGAAGGCTTCGAAGGTAAGGTGCGCATTTATGATGCCAACGGAAGGGAAATACCCAACCACGACATCCAAAGCGGCTTCTATATCATCAAGTACACGAGTGGTAATAAGACAATCGTCAAAAAGATCCTATTGAAATAAGATCCAACTTCTATTCGGCAATAACCGATAGAATGTTCGCTTATGCTTTAACGAATAAGGGTGTATCAGTTTTGAAGTGCCCCTCCCCCGCAAAGTTGGACTTTAAATTAGACGTTAATTATTAAATTCTCTATAGTATTGAGCTCGGTATTGTGCCGGGCTCATTCCTTTTAATCTTAGTTTGATTCTTTTTTCTTATTGTACCACAGTATATATTTTCTAAGCTCCGTTTCAAAGCTATCAACAGAGTCAAAGTCGTTCACGTATAGGAGTTCGTTTTTCATCAATCCAAAGAAGTTCTACATCATATTTAAAGATATAGGCTTACAATTTAATACATATAAACGATTTCTGTCAAGCGATGGGCGGCTAACGATATATCTACTTCTTTTGCCGGAAAAGCCATACGTTATGAAGATAGTCTGGGCTAACATGTCAGCTCAGGTCAAGGATAAAAACCAGCGAAGAAACCTGTAAGCAAAAAGGACAATAAAACAGACTTTAACATCGGCTTGTATTGTCTTTTCTACAAAAATAGTTAATTTTGCGCCACTTTTACACTTCATAGATGTATATGACACAAAACAAATTAAGACTACAAAATAAAGAGTAAGATGAAAAAGACGTATATCAAGCCAAGTAGCGTATGCGTAGCTGTAACTACTGCTATATTAGCAGGGAGTATTGGTGCCTCTAACGAGGACCACGAGAAGAAGCCGGAGATAACGTTTGGGGCTCCACCAACGACAAAGACTAATTCGTTTCATAATTTTCCCGATATGGCCCCTATCGAGGAGGAAGAGGACTAACGAAAAGGGAAGAAAAACAGAAGTAGATATGACATACAAGAAATTTTACAGCCTGCTTATTGGAGTTCTTGCTGTGAGCTTAGCATCGTGCACCAACGATCTAAGCGAGAATAATGAGCTAACACAACCAAACAAGAAAGCCAAACGCACATTGAGTCTGTCTTTTGGAGGCAATGTTGATCATCGCTCCCAAGTGAGCATCACAGACGGCAATCAATGGAAAGATGGCGACATCTTCCTTGCTTGCAACATTACAAACTACGACGGCGTAGAGGCTTTTAGGGCGTTTGGTGGCGGTAAGACGTCCGAGCTGAAGGGAGAGATCGCTTGTGATGATAACGACTCCATAGGGGTCTTTTATCCTTTTAAGCTTAGTTATGGTCAAGATCAGAAGACCGTGCATATTAGTATGCAGCGGAGTTCTGCATCAGAGAGAGGACAAGTCATAGAGAAAGATCAAGATGGCACGATTGAAACCCTTCGGTTTTTCGATTACAGCTACGGGAAAACTAAAGTTAAAGCCTCAGCTGATGGCAAGAGTGCCTCAGGCAATGTGCAGATGCACAAGCTCTATACCATTTTGCGCCTGAAGTTTAGACACAAGAATGCGGATCTCAAGAAGATCAAGCAGTTGAGACTCGAAGATGTGGTTGAAGAGGCAAAGTTTGATGCCATTAAAGGCGAATTCAAAGAGCGCACGATGGGCGCTATTACCATCAAGACAGATACGCTAGCCGACTCTTTTTTTGTAGCTATACTCCCGGATACGGCATTCAGAGCCAAGTTTATAGCCACTACGACTGACAACAAGACCTACACTTACATCTTGGAGAAAGGAATAAACATTGAGGCAGCAACGTATCAACCCATCAAAATCAATTTAGAAGAAGAAAATCCCTACGTTCCAATAGATAACATTAATTGGGGCAAATTTAATCTGCAATATACGCCCGGCGTTCACAAAGAAGGCTGGAAAGAAGGTTATCACCTCGCCGAGCAACCTTGGATTTACCTCTACACCGCCCGATGCTCCTTCCCGCTCCAGGAAGATGATCTGCGCATTAACTTGCCCGATGGCGATAGAAACGCTACCGCATTTGACCACTTCCGCTGGGGCGATATTAAGAATGCTCACAATTATAATGATGGAATGGCAGAGAATTTTTGGCATGCTAAGGGAGAGATAAAAGGCAAAATAGAACCTGATAGTATTTTTGGCGACATTGCGACCTATGCTTCAAAGGGAAAATGGGCTATACCATCGGCTTCTGATTATAGCAGCCTGATGAACGCCACCGGTGAATACATTGCTTACTATGAAGATAATAACCATAATATTATCTATGGTGCATTCTTTGATCCTTCAGTAGAACAAGGAAAGAAAGGCTTCATTTTGGATAAAAATGGCAACAAGATTAGAAAATCTAACTTTAGCGCCGCACCGGTTGGTATCGGTTTCAACAGGATGCGAAAGCTTACAAGATCTGATTTCAATAAAGGTATCTTCTTCCCGATGGCAGGTACATATGAATATACCGGACAGTTTGATAAGATGGGCAACCAGGGTTCTTATTGGACTTCAACAGGTAATACTAGTAATGACAAACAGGCTGCAGTATTTATGGTCTATATCCATACAGAAGGTCAGGCCTATCCCGGATATCTCAAAAGTGCTATAACTCCCAAAAGAAATATGTACAGCATTCGGCCGGTTTATATAGGCAAATAAAGTAATATACAACGGGAAGTAAGTAGAATATCTAGGCTTAGTGCCTCACACTTCTCTTTTAGCTTCTTGTAATATGAGAATCAAGAGAGGTGCGCAATGACTCATTTGCGCACCTCTCTTTTATATTTATTCCTTGTTAACGCTTCTCGAAAGAAAACACAATACTTTTTCTTCATAGGGAGCGGGCAATATCAGAAGTGCAGCGATGCAGCTATATGACTGCCCCTATTTCCTGCTTGATATTGATGAAAAAAGTAACTTTGCAGCAACAAACACAATATGAACACAAGTACAATGAAGCGATAAAAGCATTTGTGTGAAAAGACAGAATAAAGCGGATTCTTCGCAAACGGCTATACTGCGATGTTGTATGCAATGAAATAAAATTAAATGAGAAGTTCAATCAACCTGGTTACAACCATTCTTGTACTCTCCCTTTTGTTTTCCTGTTTTGGAAGAGAACACAGCAGACTCTTCGCCGTAGAAAAAGATGGACTATATGGATACGCTAACGCAAAAGGTGATACGGTCATTGACTGTGTGTACCCATTAGTCTATACGGACATAATTACGCACATTGGGTTTGTCGCAGACAGCACGGGGCATATTAAATGTTTCGATCAGACAGGTAAATATCTCTTTGAGGTCTATAAGTATGATAACGGCCCGGACTATCCCAGTGAAGGACTTTTCAGGATTGTAGGCAAAGATGGTCTTATCGGGTTTGCAGACACTAAAGGAAACCTTGTCATTCCTCCAAGATACAAATTTGCATACCCTTTCACAAACGGGAAAGCAAAGGTAACTGATACGGGAACTCTGATGATAGATAGTCAGGATATAGACCGCCACGAATATTGGCAATCTGATAAATGGTACTTTATATCGCGCAAAAAGAAGTAACTTACCCGCAACCACACTGCAAATCTGTCAACTATTCCTAAAAAAAATGAGCCGCAATATCTGTCTTATTGATAATAATTGATTATGATAAGCTTACAGACTTCAAGGGTGGAGCTACCAGCACTTTTCACAGAACGCTTTCATCCAAATAGCTGCCACAAAGGTAAGAAAAACACCTTGCATCTACAGAGAGCAATACTGCTTTTGTCTTATCAAAATAGGACAATTCTTTTAGCTTGACATTAACTTTCCGGAAAGAACAATTGCACTCTTTATCTCCTCTTTGGAGCTTGATTGAAACAACCCTAAGAAAAAACAGACATGGCTTATCCAAAACAGAGGACTACATAACACCACACGCACGAAAAGGCTGAAAAATAGGTCTAAAACTTAGCTTTCGAAGCACAAATAGGCAGAGCCAAAATTCTCTTAGGTGATCGGAAAAACTTTCATAGGTGATCGGAAAAATTGTCTCCTATGATCGAAAAAATTGTCTTATAAGACAATTTTTCTTTTCTTATAGGAAAGTTTGACGACGCCTTATAACGTTGATAATCAGTAGTATTTTTCTTCCCCATCTCTTATTCTTCTTACTACGAATAGGCCGCTTTTTTTAATTAATGAAGCGAACTTATGACTTAAGCTAACATCTACTGCCCGAAAGAAAACGTACCCAGATTCAGGGATGCGTTGTTTTATGATATAAATAAAGGTACTCTAAAAGGCTGCAGTCAGGGATAGGCTTAAGTCTATTTATATGCAGAAAAGCCAACTTATAGCGAACAGTAAGGTATGAAAAGGATTTCACGAATAACTTCACATCCTCGCGTCAAGGAATAGAGACTTGGAACAAGAGCAATATATTTAGGGGAGGAACTACGATAATCCCTCCCCTATCTCAAAAAAAATCGTTTGAGCTTAGAACTGCACAATCAAATTGGCGAGTCCGTAAAAATTATCTTGTTTAAAGTCGTACGTGGCAGAAAATCCGGCACCCACTCTCTTCGTGATCATATATTCGTAAGAGCCCTTGAGGCCGTAACTCCACAATCCACCATGGCGAACGTCAATGGTCATCCCTTCCGGATTGTTGATTATGAAAGACGTATCATATTGCCCTATACCCGCCAAAGCACCGAGTATTAAGCGGTTCCTCCCCTGTACTTTAAAGGCTTTAAATAGATCTACACCTACAAAGAGATTGATAGATGAGGTATTGGCAGAATTGTGTTCATTACGATCGTCTCCTTGAGATACCTGTACTGAAGGGCCTTGCACATCATTAGTGTAAAATCCTAACCCATGTGTTTTTGATGTGGAGAGCGTCTGTGAAGAAGCATGATGCAGTGAGAGACCGAACTCGAAGATGTTTGCATCATAACTTACTTGAACTCCTTTTGCAAATCCGAAACTCATTGATTCACTACATGAAAGCCCCAACCCTACTGAAACTTTCCACCTCAAAGGAGAGGTCTGAGCATTTGCTACTTGTGTCTGTGCCAACGCTACAGAGAGTAGTATGGCAAATGACAATAAAATCTTTTTCATATATATTATTCTTTTATCTTGATCCAAAACTGAAACATTTGACCAACATCATATCGTTGCCCATTCAGAGCTTTATCATTGTAGGCAACTAGAGCACCTCCAACCTCGTCATCATCTTCACCGAGGTCAATCTTGAACGTAGCTTCAATCTTTATTCCAAAAAGGTTACCAGGAACCTTTGGCGTAATTTCTTTGAGCGCCCCTCCATCAATCTCAGTCCAATGAACTAAATAGTAATTTCCAAAATCATTACGATTCCAATTAAACAATCGAATATTCAGATCTTTTGTAGCTCCATTCCACCATCCTTTTTTTGTACATTCTCCATAGAATTTTATACTAGGAGCTTTTACGGGAATTATTGTATATTTCATCTCGGGCCGACCACCCCAAAATTTTTCAAATTGCCTCATTGCAGATTGGCTAGTGAACCTTGCTTTTTCTAGATAATCAACGTAATCTGAATGCTTTTCTCTATCATATTTAGGTTCAGTAGTAGGATTTACGGGAAAAGTTATGCCCTCTATAGGGTGGACAAGTTCTGGCCTAAAATAATAGTCATGGAGTATTCCTTCATAATACAATTTCCCATAGTTGTTATTATAAAGAACAGATGTTCCCTTTTTAACTGGTATCAATCTTTCATTAGTTCCAATAACGATTACAGGTACACTTGGTTCCTCGGATGACTTAAGGTAATGTATCTTACCATTCTTATCATAGGCTGTTAATATGCACTCCTTTTGATCATCGAAGTTTTCAGGTAAATATACAGTAAGAACATCTTCTTTCTTCAAATCAACAGAAGAAGTTTCTTCGTTCTTGCTTAATACAGATACTTGAACAAGAGGATCTATACTAACAACATATTTTACAAAACTCTCAAAACTCTCAAAATTTGAAAGTCTAGGATGTTCAGTTGTAGACCTTAAGTCTTTAGTCCTTGTAAAAGAACGATCTAGAGAGGCATATAAAGAAGAAGTACTTCTTAGATCCTTGCTGGGAATAATCTCTTCTAGTAGAAATTCTCTATCCCCATCTTTTTCTAAAGAGACCTTTTTAGACAATTCTTCTGCGACCACATCTTCGTTTATTGCTGTTGCAAATAGCTTTGCAAGCAACGCTCGTCCCTCAGTCGCTTTTAGGTTTAGATTCTCTTGTTTCTCTGGATTAGGATTTGTCCTTGGTTCTTGGATGGACATCGATTCGTCCGTGCAGGAGGTTATTGTCAATATCGACAACAATACACCTAAAGTCATTACTTTTTTCTTCATAAAAATGATAGTTAACAAATGCCTACTCTTTGTTCAGAGTTTTTCAGCTTACACTCTCCATTTATATAGTTTGGTCTATAGCAATTTGGGGTACAAAGGGATTGCTAACCTTATCTTGCATGGAGATTTAAGCATCCATAATTGTCTATTCTGAACATATGCTCAAAATATAGAGCTGTACCAAGCTCTTAAGAATCTGCGCGCACTGATTATCTTAACACCAGCAAAAGTATAAAGTTATAGAAATCGTAACAATTCCCAAAAAGAGAAATTTCGTGAACTTTCCCCGAAAACGATGTTTTTTACCCTTTAGGGTAATGATTCTACAACAAAAAAGCTATCTTTGGACTCGATTAATATAGTATTACTTGCCAAATGGAAGCCTCTCATCACGATCATTATTCACCTCAACCACCACAAGGTGTTCGTCCTCTGATAAAGGATGAGGAATACAATGACCTACAACCTTATATCGATTCAGCAAAAGCTTTAGCTCGACTCACATACAAATCTCTTTACATCATTGATTACAACAGGATGAACTTCCTGTATGTATCCGACAACCCATTGTTTCTCTGTGGAGAGCGGGTAGAAAATGCATATCAAGAAGGATTTAATTTCTATTATCAACGCATTCCAAAAGAAGACCACGAATTTCTCTCTCAAGTAAATCGAATTAGTTCTGTGTTTCTTAGAGGGATCCCAGCAACAGAACGCACTCAGTATGTCATCTCTTACAACTTCCGAATGACTCAAAAACATTCTAGAGAAAAAATCTTGCTAAATCATCAGGTAACTCCTCTCAAATTAGATTCAATGGGAAATGTTTGGTTGGCTCTTTGTATAGTTTCGTTAGCACCTACGCCAGAAATAGGTGTCGCGTTTATGACGAAGATTAATTCAGATATGAAGTGGAAGTGTTCCTTAAATAGTGAACGCTGGGAGCAGATTGACAACATAGAGTTGAATGAATTCGAAAAAAAAGTAATCCGATTAGCAAACCAAGGCTTGTCTGTTAATCAGATTGCCGAAGAAATCAAACGTTCGAAAGATTCGGTAAAATGCTATCGTAAAAGTCTATTCCTAAAACTTGGTGTAAGTAAAATATCTGAGGCTATTGCTGTAGCGACACACCACAAATTGATTTAAGCTATCAGGGATTTTAATTGTTGTAGAGATAAAAAAATAAACAATTAAAGAAGGCGTCCTTAGCATAAAAGACGATTAGGACTTAAACCTGATAATTGTTCTAAAAGTATGCAGGATCAAGGCTCTTCGGTGATGCACGAAACATCTTGAGGAATGGGGAAACCTGCTGCCGACAGCAAAGAAAAAGAAGACTGCAAAGTTGTAACCAGAGCGGTAGTAGACAAAAAAGATTGCCACGAACAATACTTTTATAGCATTGTCCGTGGCAATCGCCTGCCTCCGTGCTCAAAGCGGGACTCGAACCCGCACAGCCATTTCTGGCCAAAGGATTTTAAGTCCTTCGTGTCTACCATTCCACCATTTGAGCAGATTGCGAGCGCAAAGATAAAAGTTATTTTTCAAATAGCGCAGACTTTGGGCAAGTTTGTTTTGATTAAGCCTACTAATTATTAATAATCAAGACATCACTGGCCCGACTATAGCCTTGTATGCGATACTTTAACAGCTTTAAGCCCGCCTCACCCGCCACGACAATGCCGCCATTGCGCAAACTATAAGAGCGGTTGCAGCGCGTGCAATGCATCGTCAGTCTATCTTGAAAAACAAGTTGACGCTCTATGAAATCATCTTTCACATAGCAATTGGGACAAGCCAAGTCGTAAGCCACTGGCAGCAAAGCGCCGTTTAGATCAGGCGTATCAGACGTACCCACGATAAAGCCCGCAATCATCTCAGGTCGGTTATAGGCTTCCAAAGCCGTAACCGACAATGTAGCCTCCTTGCCATCCGCACTGCGGATGAGATAATGACTCGGTTCACGAGAAATCGTACAGAAAAGTCCGGGACTATTCAGCGCCTGAAAAAGCGGAGGAACGGCTGAAACGGGCGACAAGCGCAAGAAAGCATGCACTTTCGCATACTCGCTTTGAGGCACCTCTAAGCAGCCGGAAAGAAACAAACTTACAAATAACAAGCAAAACAAGCGCTTCATACGCTATATATACGCATAGAGCAGTGACTTATTGCCGTCTGACTGCTTAAAAATCATAAAGAGGGGGAGGGAATTAGTCGATAGCAACGGCAGACAGCATATTGGCCAGTCCGTCGGCCGCTTTCTTCAAAGGCTTAGCCACCATCGCCCGCATAAACATATTAACCTCTGCGCCTATCGTCACCTTCAGCTTTGAGCCTTCTCCCGAGGGCATAATCTGAATCCAAAGGTTCAAGGGCACAGGACTGCCTGCACTTTCAAACTTGATCAACTTTGGCTCCTCGCGCTCAACGACTGTAAGCGTGACTTGCCCTACGGGCGACTGAATCGTCACGTTGTCAGCATCGAAAGTAAGCGTCTCCAGTTGCTTTTTAGCTTCGGCCACTTGCTCGTCGGACAAAGCCGCTTGCATCTTCTCTTGCACAAGTGGGTCATTCAGTCGTTCGCGCAGCGCTTGCAAATTACGCAAATCGCTAAATTTCTCATAAACGCGCACTTGCGGAGCACTTAGTTGCTTTATTTCACTCTCAAACTTTTGCATCTTTTCTGTGTAAAAAGGAATAAGGTCGGCGAAGTTAGGGAGTTTTTACGGTCTCCGCAAGTTTTCCGCTTAAAAAGCATCATTATGTAACATTTCCCGGCAAGAGCAGTGCCCTACACGCCAAGCAAAATGCCTATAAAAACGCTTTGCCTTTCGCGTTGTTTGGCGTATTTTTGCAAAAAATACGTGTATGTTGAATTATAAAGTTATACTTTTTGTCCTCGGACAATTGCTTTTTCTTGAGGCTATAATGCTGGCCGCCTGCTGCGGCGTAGGCTTTATCTATCATGAAAACACACTGGTTGACTTTGGCATTCCCACGTTTATCTGCGTCTCGCTCGGCTTGCTCTTCCACTTTTTAGGAGGCTCAAAGAACCAAGGAATGGGCCGCCGCGATGCCTTTTTAATTGTATCTACTACGTGGCTGCTCTTCTCCATTATAGGAATGCTGCCCTTCCTCCTAAGCGGTATCGTCACGCGGCCATCCGTAGCCTTCTTTGAGACGATGTCCGGCTTTACAACGACCGGCGCAACGGCACTCAACGGCATAGATGCACTGCCCCACTCTATTTTATTTTGGCGCAGCCTCACCCATTGGGTAGGCGGTATGGGAATTGTCTTCTTCACAATCGCAATTATGCCCAACGCCGACGCAAGCGAACAGAAGATGTTCACAGCAGAATCTACCGGCCTTAAGATCGGTAAACTGCACCCACGCGTTCGCTCTACGGCGCGCTGGATTGGCGGCCTTTATGTATTCCTTACGCTGGCTTGTATCGTTTCTTTATATCTCGGCGGAATGGATACTTTCGATGCTATCAACCACGGATTCTCCACAATGGCTACGGGCGGTTTCTCAACGCACCAGGATAGCATTGCCTTTTTCCATTCGGCGCGCATCGAAAACATTCTGATGGTCTTTATGGTCTTAGCCAGCCTCAACTTTACCGTTTTATACCTCGGCTTGTTCAAAAAGCATTGGAAAGATATGTGGAAAGACGACGAACTGCGCGTATTTCTTGGCATTGTTCTTACCATTGCCCTCATCGGGATGCTGGTGCTTTACTTTCGCGATCACCGCACGCTGGCCGATGCTGCCCGTCTCTCGTTTTTCCACACCATAGCTATACAATCGACCACGGGTTTTACGACAGAAAACTTTATGAATTGGGACCCTTCCACGTGGATTTTCGTCGCCTTTATCACGATTGTCGGCGGCTGTGCAGGCAGTACGTCGGGCGGTATCAAATGTATCCGCATCCTGACCATATATAAAGTAATCGTGCGCGAGTTTAAGCGCATGTTGCACCCGCATGCCGTCTTTCCCATCCGCATTAGCGGCACACTGATAAGCAACGGCGTCGTGCGAAACATTTTTGTTTTCATCACGCTCTACATTATTCTGACGGCTTTAGGCACAACAGCAATGATGGCGATGGGACTTACGATGCTCGACTCCGTATCTTGCTGCATCACGTGTTTGAGCAGCGTCGGGCCGGGCTATGGTTACGTCGTCGGGCCGCTGGATTCGTGGGACGTATTTCCTGATGCTGTGCTTTGGATAGACTCATTTTTAATGTTGGCCGGCCGTTTAGAGATCTACTCTATCCTGCTGCCATTTATGCCGGGCTTTTGGCGCGACAACTAAGGCGGCCTGCAGCTACGCTTCGAGCCATTTCTGTTCTACGCGCTTCTTCCTTCACCCACCAAACACAAGAGAATAAACCCGAGGGGATCAAGTTTCCTCATCAAAACAATAATATGAAACACTTATTGATTATGTTTTTTGCGCTTTCTACAGTCGCCTCGGCCCAGTCCGACAAGTTTAAGTACACTGACGAGAAGTTTGCAGACATTCAAATGCTTCGCTACAAAGTCGAAGGCTTTGAACAGCTTACGCTCCGTCAGAAGACGCTCATCTACTATCTATCAGAGGCCGCCTTGCAGGGGCGCGACATCCTCTTCGATCAGAATGGGCGCTACAACCTCCGCATCCGCCGTATGCTGGAGACGGTTTTCACGGATTATAAAGGCAACCGCAAGTCGAAAGACTTCCTGGCGCTCCACGACTACTTGAAGCGCGTTTGGTTCAGCAGTGGCATACACCACCACTACGGCAATGAAAAGTTTCAGCCCGCATTCTCGCAAGACTTTTTCCGCAAAGCGCTCCACGAAGTAGCAGCAAGCAAGCTTCCGCTCCGACAAGGGCAAACGGTCGACGCACTCTGCGATGAGATCTTCCCCGTGATGTTCGACCCGAACATTATGAAGATGCGTACCAACCAAGCTGACGGCCAGGACCTCATACTTACGTCGGCCGGCAACTACTATGGCGAGGGCGTAACGCAAGCTGAGGCGGAACTCTTTTACGAACAGCGCAAAGCGCCTAATGATCCTTTCCCCATAATGACGGGTTTAAACAGCCGTTTGGTCAAAAAAGACGGCCGTTTAACCGAACTCGTATGGCGCGAACACGGACTTTACGGCAGTGCGATCACGAAAATCATCTACAATCTCCAGCAAGCGCGCCCCTATTGCGACACACCGGCGCAGCAGGCCGTAATCGATAAGCTCATCGAGTTTTATCGCACGGGCGACCTCCGCACTTTCGACGAATACTCTACGCTTTGGGTTCACGCTACCGAGGATTTGGTCGACTTTGTCAATGGTTTCACGGAGACGTACGGAGACCCGCTCGGCTTGAAGGCTTCTTGGGAGGCTATTGTCAACTTTAAGAACATCGCAGCTACAAAGCGCACGGAGAAACTCAGTAAAAACGCGCAATGGTTTGAGGATCATTCACCCGTAGATCCACGTTTCAAGAAAGAAAAGGTCAAAGGTATTACGGCAAAGGTTATTACGGCGGCCATTCTGGGCGGCGATTTGTATCCTTCGACGGCAATCGGCATCAACCTGCCCAATTCTGACTGGGTTCGCAAAGAGGTTGGCTCTAAGAGCGTCACGATCGGAAATCTTACCGACGCATACAACAAGGCCGCTCACGGTAATGGTTTCCAAGCGGAGTTTGTTATCGACAAGGCCACGCAGGATTTGATCAACAAATATGGCGACAACGACGAAGATCTTCATACGGACCTTCACGAATGTCTGGGTCACGGCAGCGGAAAGTTGCTCGACGGCACAAATCCCGACTCTTTGAAGGTCTACGCATCGCCGATTGAAGAAGCACGCGCCGATCTCTTCGGTCTTTATTACTTAGCTGATGCCAAACTGGTCGAGCTGGGACTCACGCCCGACGCAGATGCTTACAAGGCGCAGTATTATACGTATATGATGAACGGACTTATGACGCAGTTGGTCCGCATACAGCCGGGCAACAACTTGGAAGAGGCGCACATGCGCAACCGCGCGCTCATCGCTCACTGGGCTTACGAGAAGGGTAAGGCGAATAAAGTGGTCGAACTCGTGAAAAAAGGCGGTAAGACTTATGTGAAGATCAACGACTATCCGGCTTTGCGCGAACTCTTCGGAAAACTGCTTGCTGAGATTCAGCGCGTGAAGAGTGAAGGCGACTTTGCCGGCGCGCGCCGCTTGGTTGAGGATTACGGCGTCAAAGTTGACCCGCAGTTGCACAAAGAAATCCTGGCACGCTATGCGAAATTGAACATCGCTCCTTACAAAGGTTTCATCAATCCGGTTTATACGGCCGTGAAGGATGCGCAAGGGCGCGTGACGGACGTCAAGATCTCTTACACGGAGTCTTACGACGATCAGATGCTGCGTTATAGTCGCGACTACAACACTTTGCCCGACATCAACTAAGCCTCAACTCGGCTTGCGGCCGCCTTATATGCGAGTCAGCAGGTCAGGCCTACGCACTAAGGACAACAGTCTTTCGAGATCTGTTGTCCTTATTTTTTTGCACTTTGCGCCTCGTTACTCTTACCGCCGGCCCTTCTCATCTTGCTTTTGCCGGATGGTCGAAAGCTGAAAACCGGATAGCGCCTCAGACCGCCGCTTTTCGTTGACGACCGGAGCTTGAATCTTCATTGCCGATGCTCATTTTCCCTTTATTCTCTCCTCGCCTTTGTTTGCGCAGCACGCATCAGTCGATGGTTTGCCGGCAGCAAACCATTGTTTGGTGGTGGCAAACGATAGTTTGGTACCACCATACGATAGTTTGCTGCCACCAAACAATAAAAGTATGCGCCACAGAGAAGTCTGTAGAAGAGTAGAAACACTAAGAATCAATATTTTAGCGAACAACGACAAGTAGCGATGAAACGAAAAGGAGCAAACGACTAACAGCGATCAACGCTCGTTATGAGAAGTAAAGCGTTTGTTTCGCGTCGATGCAGACCTGCTGTAAGCGCTGCGGACGGTAGGATCTTCGTATGCAATCATCTCCGGAGAATCATAAGACGAAGCAGGGGGCAACTTGATGCAAGGCCACAATAAAGCCCGACTATCTGCGGATAATCGGGCTTGTTGTAAACAGATATTCAACACCAAGCGCGCACAAGCGGATGCCGCGAAATCGGCAGCCTACTTTTGGCCTTTGGGATCAAGGTCATAGCTAAACGAAAGTCGCACATAGTGATGCATTCCGTTGTGCCACTGCTCTGTACGTTGATAGGCATTAAGCGAAGTTTCGTAATACGTTTGTTGATTCAAGATGTCGTCTACATCAAGCCGTATCCGACCTCTTCCTTTCAAGGTTTTCAGAGTTGCACCTGCGCCCCAGATAAACATATGGCGTCTGTTCGCACTGAGATTATAACCATGGCGATTGATCACATTGAGCTGCGTATAGAAAGTCCAAGCCCGCAAACGATATTTTGCAGTGACGCCATATTTATAGTAGAGGTAGTGAGGATAGGCGTTGATGGCCTGATCATCTATATTGCGAGAGTAGGAAAAGAGTACGTGTCCTTTAATATCCCAAGCATCTTGCTGGTATTGGAGGTCGATTCTACCGCTCCAAATCCATTGATGGCGCTTGTTGAGCAGGAGCGGCAGGCTCGGATTCGTACCGGTAAGATAGGCATAACTGCGTAAGGAATAAATATTTAAGTGATTGGCAAGCGTCAGTTGGTCGTTCAGTGCGCGCGAGTAATTGGTTCGCAGTATAAAATCATAGCCACCACGCACATTGGCGAAGCTCGTCTGCATAACGCCTGTTGCGGGATCGTAGAAGAAAGTCGTCTGCACCGGATTCTTATACTTATTAAACTGCAAAGAAAACATGACGCTCTGCTCGTGGTTCGTAAAATTGCCATAATAAGCCAGCGCAGCTTGATGCTCGTGTGTGTTGAGCAAAAATGGGTTACCGCGACGTATAAAGAGCGGATCGCTCTTGTCTACATAAGCTATTGTATTGATCAATTCGGGCGGAGTGGTCTTATAACCATAGTTAGCCTCAAGAATTGAAGTCGGCGAGAATTTATACTCGACTTTCAGATGAGGAAAGAACAGATGCTGGTGGCGCACAGCCGTAGTATCGATGCTGCCTTGGCGATATTCGATACGCTCATTCGCATATTCCCAACCCAGTTCGGGCTTAAAGCTGAACTTTCCCGACCTCAAGAGGATGGAAGCTTCGGCTGAATTGTTCGTTTCGCGGAAATGGTGGCGATAGCTACTGATCGGATCAAACACAGATAGGAGTCGCTGCTCTTCAGGGGCGTGGTAATCGATTTGTACGGCGTCGGGGTTGGCATATTCCGGCAGGCGATCAAGTCGAAATAAGTCGCGCCGACGCAGACCTCGCTTATACTCAAAGCCATATTGGAAGGTAAATAGCGCTTGCTTGCTCAACCATTTATTATAATAGAGCGTCGCAGACGTTTTCAAACTCCGCTCGGGCGAGCGTAAATACTGATTCTCATAGGCGTTGCTGCCGGCCGTGCGGAAGTAGCGCAAGCGGCGCAGCGTATTGAGATCATTGCGCATATGGCTATAATTAACCTCGGCGTGCAAGGCTAATTCGCTCTTATCCGGGAAGACGTGATTCAGATATGCGAAAACGTTGGTTGTAAACGCTTCGGAAAGGCCGGAAGTAGCGGCCCGCTGCGTGGCAATCGTGTGGCGAAGCAGCGTATCTCCGGGCAAAGCATCGAAAATTCGATCTATCGGCTGCCGACTAAAGCCGTAGGGGTCGATATCTGTGGTAATGTTGCGGTTAATGCGACTCGACTGCGTGCGATTAAAGCTTACATCGGCAGTCATATTGAGTGTCGTGAGCGAATCTATGTTTGCAAAGAGCGCAAAATTAAGTTGTGGCCGCAGCATTCGCTTATAGCGCGATTCCTCTCCCGCTCCAAACGAATGCGCACCGGAGCTGAGGAAATTTTCTTGCGTCGAATAGTCCGTCCCATAGCCATGTTCGCGGCCTAAACTGCCGGTTACTGCAAAAAAGTTATCAACTTGTCCTTCCGGTTTATGGGCTTGTTGCCAACTATGTTTGTAGCCGAAAGCGGCGGCCTTTTCGCGGCCGAAATTATCTATGGAGTTGTTGTAACTATCATCGAAATCTATGCGCGAACAATAAGAATTTTTATCGTTAATATTGGCATACGCTAACACGGGATCTTGCTTACTGAGCCGCATTGCATCGACTTTGAGCCCGTAGCGTTTGAGCGTCTGCCACGAAGCCTCGAGCGTGCCGTACCATTTATCGAGCCAGCCTTTCTTAATCGTAATATCGAGGACCCGATCCTCTTTCCCGTCGTCGCGGCCCGTGTGCCGGGCAAATTCAGACTGCTTGTTGTAAGCTTTAATCTGATCTACGGCTTCCACAGGCAAGCGCCCCATCAACGCCTCTCCATTGGAGAAAATTTCGCTCCCATTCATCACGATGCGCAATGGCTTGTTCATCCAATAAAGTTTACCATCTTTGGACGTCACACCTGGAAGTTGTTTCAGCAATTCCTCAAGCCGTGCGCCTTCGTCCAGCTTAAAAGCGCGCGGGTTAAAGAGTACGGTATCTCCGTGCACGACAAAGCGGCGCATTTTTCCGGTTACGGTCGCCATCTTCAAATATGCATCCGACGGCTTCAAGGCTATGTCGCCCAAGCGTATGGTATCCTCGCCCTCGCTTGCGAGAAAGTTGCGCCTAACTCTATAATAGCCCAAATATTCTACGCTCAGCACGCACTGACGTGAGAAAGCCTGCAACTCAAATACGCCCAGGCTGTCCGTAGTGTAGGAAGAGGAGATTAAAGCTCCCATAAAGTATTGTTGAACTTCGATTTGCGCATCAGGCAGTGGGGCTTTCGTTTGCGCATCTACGACTCTGCCGACGACAATATCGGCAAAGGCGCTACTAAAGCAGGCCGAAAAAATCAGCAAAAGGGATATAAGGCGGATTTTCATAGGTTTTACAGTCTTCATATTAGGATTAATGATGCGCAAATATAGTAATTTACTCTCAACAACCGTATATTTAGCAAAAAAAACGCAACCTATATTTATTTTTTTCTTATATTGAGCGCTTTAGATGCCATTTTACATCTACAACAACAAACCAAACAGCGCCGGCAACTGATTTCCGGCGCCCGCATTCGCAAATGCGCAAAAGAAATCCCGACAGAAGGAGAGGATTTCTGCCGGGATAGAATGATTAAAATCGATTTTTAGTATTTGACAACCTTTTGCCCGTTGACGATATACAGCCCTTTAGGCAAACGATCCAAACTTTCGTTGACTTTCAAGCCGCTTAGCGTGTAAATAGTTGTCGTTGCGCGCGGCGAAGTTTCCACTTGAGCGACGCCAACACTGCGCGGCGCAATCACAACCTCGCCCTTTACGGCTTTTCCGTCCAATGCAATGCCCATATAGGTCAAACCTTCGTCATCGGTCAGTTCAGCTATTTTCGCACCGGTAGGCTTTAAGATCTCACAATCTTTGAGCGTAATCTCCTTAAAGCCAATCACGCCGCCGCCATCGTTCGACATACTCTTCGCTTTGAGCGTAGCATTGTCGATCAGCAACGCTTCCTGCAGGTTGTAGGAGTTGCCGCTGACAGCCCACTTCCCATTCGAAGTCACGGTGCATCCGTCTGCGATGGTCAGTTTACTACGATTGTAAATGTAGATACCGCAATTTTCCTCGCCGGTAAATACAGCCGCACCCTCGCCTTTGATCGTGAGCGGTGAGCCCGAACTTAGGGCCGCGCTGCGTCCGGATGAGATCTCGTTGTTCGCACCTTTGAGCACCAAAGTATAGGGTTCTGAAGTCTCGTCAAAGTCTATGGCATTCTCCAGCGGGCCTGTCATCTGAATCACCGCCTCTTCCAGCGTCAAAGTACGCGTTTTGGGATCATAACTTACCTTTCCGCTAGTGATTTGGTCGCGTTTAATGTCGCTAAAGTCATCTTCTGACGTCAACGGCTTATCGCAAATATTTATGCCGTAGCGTTCTTCGTCCGGTTCGATCTTGATCTGTGCGGTGCAGATCTGATCGCCCTGCATCACGTTGCCATCCTTAAATTCGATGCCTTCGGGCTCTGCGAAGTGGCATAGATCCATTGCAAACTCGGCCAAGCGTCCGATGGAGGCCGTTGCGCCCTGCGCTTTCACAGTCGCATCTTCGATCATCAAAGACGACGACTTATCAGCAGCACCTCCGATACCGTAAGTCTTTCCGCGCAGATCGAGGCGACAAGCATCGCTGATCGTGAGCTGCGAAGCGTTTTCCATCAAAATAGCAGCGTCATTTTCACTGATGAAAGTAATGGATCCAGCACCGAAAATCTTTATGGGAGCTGCTGATGACAAGGTTGCGCCCTTTGAAGTTATGACTGTATGCGAGCCATATACCTCTATGTTAAACTCTTCGTCAGTTTCTGCAAAGCGGAAGGCCACTTCATCATTCGGCACATTAAATACGGCGTTGTCAAGCGTTAGCTTGCGAGCGCCGGGATCGTAACTAATCGTCCCGCTCACCCAACCTTCGGGGCGCAAATCGCTGAAATCGTCCTTGTCAGTAACCTCTTTGCCGGCAATAAACAGCCCGTAGTGTTTTTCAGTTTGCGCTTTGAGCGACTGCAAACCAGTCAAAATAAGAAGCGTACACAAAATGACGCTCCGTCGAATAGTAATGAGTTTTGATACCATAGTAAATAAGTGCGTTAAATGTCGATTTGCGAAGTCGCATCTCCTCTCTTCTGATGCTAAGCCTCGCAAAGATGGTTAATAGGTTTATAAGTTGATTCCATATCGAGCTACTTTAGGCCGTTTCTCATCGGCTTTCAGTAGGCTGCGACGCTCATGGCGGCGACAGACTTGCGTGTTTTACAGCTGCAAGTTGGGATTTTATTTTCATTCGACAAAATTTCAGGCGGGTTTGTTAGGCTTTTCAGCTACATTTCTCGCATATCGGCACGAAAAAGGTCGACTTTCAGAAAAATGGCAGCAAATTACAGCGTGTAAATGTAAAAAAATGTGACACTAAAAACGGACTATAAAACGGGCCATCCGCACTATCCGACAAAGTGGCTAAAAGTGAGGTTAGCGAAACTTGAATTGGCAAAGAGGAGTAGGCTTTTGGGAAGACGAACGGCCCAAAGCGCACCCCGCAGTTCCATTGATAATGGTGAGAAATACGCAACTATTAAGCCTTCTATGGCTTATTTTAAGACTTACGCCGCGATGTGGCATCGAAAAGCAAGTAGTTTGCGCCGCCCAATGCAGCACTGAAGCGAACGCGAGCGCGGCATAACCTTCGTTTGCTGCCACCAAACAATGGTTTGCTGCCGCCAAACGATAGTTTGCTCCCACCAAACGATGGTTTGCCGGCAGCAAACGATGAGCGGTGCAATGGGATACAAAAAAAAGACCGATGCGGATCGGTCTGAAAATAGGGATTAAGCAACAAGTTTATAAGCTTTTATCGCTGCTCATTAAGCATTGGTATCGTCAAAGGACGGCCGGCCAACTTTATTTTTCGCCCTAAGGATAAAAAGCGGCCTACAAAAACTGCACTTTATGGGCAAGGGCGACGATGAAATAAGCGCTCAGCGCAGCAGGATCAAGCCGGCGAGGCTAAGCGAAAGAGGCGGCGGGCATTATCGGTGGTGATAGCGGCCACGCGCTCGGGCGTAGTTTCGTAAACTTCAGCCAGTTTGTCGATGATATAGGGGATAAAGGCACTCTCGTTGCGTTTGCCGCGTTGCGGAACGGGAGCCATATAGGGTGCATCGGTCTCTACGACGATACGATCTAAGGGCACAGCAGCGCGAAGCACATCGGGAAGCGTAGATTTCTTGAACGTGACGATGCCGCCTATACCCAAATAGAAGCGAGAAAAGCCAAGGAGTTCGCAAGCCTCATCGGCCGTTCCGGCAAAGCAATGGAAGATGCCGCCGCAAAGGGACTTGACATAGGGCGTCAGGGCATCTACAATCTCGCGATGAGCCGCGCGGGCGTGAATCAGCAGTGGCAGGTCGAAGCGAACGGCCCAACGGATTTCTCTATCAAAGACGGCCAATTGCTCTTCGCGCCGACCGGCGTCCCAATACAGATCTACGCCGACTTCGCCCACAGCTGCATAACGGCCCGTAGCTAAGAGCTGCTCCATTTTGTCGAGCAAGGGGCGAGGATCTGCGGGCAACTCTTCCGGCTGCAAGCCCATCGTAGGCAAACACAGGTCGGGGTAGGCATCGCAAAGGCGCTGCATCGGCTCGATCGAGGCTTCGTCTACATTGGGCAGGATGATCTGCTCCGCACCTGCGGCCAAAGCGCGCCGGATCACGTCGTCGCGATCGGCATCAAACTCCTCACCATAAAGATGCGCGTGGGTGTCTATAAACATAGCGTGCTTGGGCTTCGTCAGGGTGATGGTAGAGATTATTTATTGCGATGCAGCATCTTCTCAGCAAGATCCCAGAGCGGCTGTTTGCGCTCGGGGTCTACGTTCAGCTGATTGAAAACTTCGCGCGCCGCTTCGTAATAGGCTGAAATGCGGGCTTGGCAGCGAGCGGGTATGTCTAAGGCATTATATATCTGTATGACGGCGGCTAATTTCTCAGCACGCGGCATCGCTTCGTCGGACAAAAGGCGGTTCAAATCGGCACGCTGCTTTTCGTCAGCGAACTCTAAAGCGTTGATAAGCAGATAGGTTTTCTTCGCTGATGCGATGTCGCCGCCGATCTGCTTGCCGAAAACGGCCGGATCTCCGTAGCAGTCTAAATAATCGTCTTGCAACTGAAATGCTAATCCGATCTGTTCTCCAAAACGATAGAGTAAATCAGCCTGATCTGCGGGTGCGCCGGCCACGAGTGCACCCATCTTGAGCGCACAAGCGAGGAGGACGGACGTTTTCAAACGAATCATTTCGATATACTCCGCTTCGGTGACGTCGTTGCGTTGCTCAAAGTTCATATCATATTGTTGTCCTTCACAAACTTCGCGCGCTGTCCGGGCCAAGAGTTGAAGGAGTTCGGCCGCATTGGGATAGCCGCCTTCCAAGAGGTGATTAAAGGCTAAAATAAGCATCGTATCGCCGGAGAGAATCGCGGTATTCGCATCCCATTTTCGGAACACGGTAGGGCGTCCCCGACGCAAGTCGGCTCCATCCATAAGATCGTCGTGGAGCAGCGTGTGATTATGATAGATTTCTACGCTCAACGCAGCGGGTATAGCCTTCTCGGGCTCGTCGGAATAAAGCGAACAGGCCAGCAAGGTCAGATGCGGTCGCACGCGTTTGCCCCCTCCCGAAAGGGCGTAGGCAATGGGTTCGTAAAGTCCGGCGGGGCGTGTGGGACATGCCTGCTGCGATAAGGCGTTTTCTATTTGTGCTAAGAAATTTTCCATTGTATTTAGAGCGTATAAGCAACATTAAAAAGCAAACTCCCTGCGCCGACACGATATTTTGCATAGGAGGCGCCAAACTTGAAGCGCTTGAGTTGCAAACCTGCGCCGAGCGTGAAGCCGGCAAGTTTCTGCGCGTCGCCGACTTTGAGTTCGTAACCGCGACGGAAGTTATAACCCAGCGCGATATAGGTATTGTCGGTCGGCAAGATGTCCACACCGACGACTACGTGATTCAAGAGCTTCTGGGTAACGCTCAAACTGGTTTTACCCGGGGGCAAGTAGAAATCTGACGACTTCCAATGGGTCAAATCTGTGAGCGTAAAGTTGAGACGTGCGGGAAAGTGGGCGAGTCCTTTAGTCAAACCAAGCTGCATATCAAAAGGTAGTTTGTCGCGACTGGTCTCATAAAACGATTTTACCTCCATTCCGATGTTGCGTAGCGCGATGGAAAAAGAAAAATCCGTCTCCTCATTAAAATAATTCAAGCCCAAATCGACGCCCATGGCGAAGCTGGTGTAGCCGGCATAGTTTCGATTGATGAAATGTAAAGACGCGCCGCCCGTCCATCGCTCCGAAAGCAGGTAACTATAAGCCAAAGAGAGCATCATATCCTTAGGCGAAAAACTGCCGATGCGTTGTCCTGTTTCGTCGGTCTCATCCATTTTACCGTAGTTCAATATGCTTAGTCCGGCAGCGGCAGTGTGGCGCTCGCCAAAGGCTTGGACATATTGCGCACCCAAATAAAGGCTGCCGGAATTATAGGTCATAAAATCAAGCCCTAAGGACTTATCACTCACATTTGCGAACAAAGCCGGATTACTCCAACCCGCCGCCGGCGAATCATCGATGGCCGAAATATTCTCTCCGCCCAAAGCCGCCGCATGAGCAGATGCGGGGAGCTTAAGAACTTGATATGTTGTCGTGCCTTCTTGGGCTAAAGCGGGAAATGCTAAGACCGAGAGGAATAAAACTATGACTGCGTATAAAGCTTTTTTCATTACGTTGTGTAAAATTCTCGCCAAAGGTACGCCTAATTTTAGATTTTGGGCGTACTTTTGCAACTTAAATAAGGCCCTTCAGCGCCTTGATTTTTTATATGGCAAAGCGGCTGACCGCTGCAAGGGAGCGGATAATCGCCGCCGGGAAGCGGACGACCACTACCTTGGTGCGGCTTGGCCCACTTCTTGCCTTATTAGGGTAAACGTGAGTAAGGACAAATTATTATCAAAAGCCTGGTGTAATCTTATATTCGAGGGAAGAAACAAAGATTATGGGGCGTACGAGCTCCGGAGGACTGCCGGGCGTCGTTACGCTCGCGCTTTGTGGGCGCTTTTGATTGGTTTATTTTTAACTATATCCATTCCTTTATCTATCGGCTTGTATATTAATCACCGCCTGAAGCAGTTTACGGCTGAGCTTAACAACGATTTTTCCAAGTTGCATCCGGATCAGGCTAAAGAGGGCCACGAATTTAAAGCTTTGGCCGCAGGCCGCCACGTCCCGAAGGTGCGTGCGCTGCCGGGGGGCAAGCTTAACGTACCCGATATTGTAGATGCGCCGATTGAGGAGAAGGATTTTGGGATGAATGCGCCCAATACAGAAAACGACGATAAGGCCACAAGCACAGAAGTTCGCGACGATTCGGCCCACAACGCTGATCGCAAAGACCTTCCGGAAGAAGGAAAAACGCTAACGCCCACGCAAGTAGTCGAGCAAATGCCGGAATTTCCCGGCGGCATCAAAGCGCTGATGCAATATCTTGATGCTCATATCGACTACCCCAAGGCCTGCGTGGAGTATGGTGTACAGGGCGATCTGGAGGTCTCATTTCTGGTTGATAAGGAAGGGCAGGTGCGCGAGGCGTTCATATCTCGCAAGCTCCACCCCGCATTAGAGCAAATCGCGCTCAAGGCTGTGCGCGAGATGCCCCATTGGAAACCGGGCCGAAGCGGCGGAAAGGTAACCATCGTTCAAGTTTCCGTGACCGTCCATTTTCAAATCAAATGATATAGTTCTCAATTATGAAAAAGATTATAGTGGCTATCGACGGCTATTCCTCGTGTGGAAAGAGCACAATGGCTAAATCCTTAGCCCGACACGTGGGTTACATCTACGTAGATACGGGTGCGATGTATCGCGCTGTGACGCTCTTCGCATTGCGTCAAGGACTTTTCAGCGACAAGTCGATAGATATAGAAGGCCTGCAAGCTATGCTGCCGGAAGTCAGCATCTCGTTTCGCCTCGATCCGGCCACGCAGCAGCCACACACGCTTCTCAACGGCGCAGATGTTGAAGAGGAGATCCGCACGATGGAAGTTTCCTCGCGCGTCAGCCAAGTGGCCGCACTACCGTTTGTTCGCAAAGCGCTCGTGGCTTTGCAGCAAGCGATGGGTGCTGAAAAAGGAATCGTAATGGACGGACGCGACATCGGCACAGCTGTATTTCCACAAGCCGAACTAAAGATTTTCGTCACGGCATCGGCCGAAGTGCGCGCACAGCGGCGCTACGATGAGATGCGAAACAAGGGTTTGGCAGCCGATTATGACGAGATTCTCAAAAACGTATCTGAAAGAGATTATATCGACACGCACCGCGAAGTAGACCCGCTCCGCAAAGCGCCCGACGCGTTCGAACTTGACAACGGGCAGCTCTCCATTGCGGAGCAAGATGCTTGGTTGATGGAGCGGTTTGAGCACGCTACGCGCTAAGACAGACTACTTTTATGAAAATAGAAATAGATATTCGATCGGGCTTCTGCCACGGCGTGACCACGGCTATCAAGAAGGCTGAAAGCGAATTGGAAAACGATCCGGCGCTCTTTTGTTTGGGCGACATCGTCCACAACGAAAGAGAGGTGGAGCGCTTGCAAACGCTTGGGATGAAGACGATCGACCACGCCTCGTTCGCACAATTGCGCGATGCAAAAGTACTCTTGAGAGCCCACGGCGAGCCGCCGGAGACGTACAGACTGGCGGCAGCCAACGGGGTCAAGTTGGTTGACGCGACGTGCCCCGTTGTGTTGCAGTTGCAAAAGCGCGTGAAAGCAATCGACAAGGAATCGCCCGATGCGCAATTGGTTATTTATGGCAAACGAGGCCACGCGGAGGTAGTAGGTCTGGTCGGGCAGACGGAAGGGCGCGCCATCGTCATCACAAGCCTTGAAGAGGCTAAGCAGTTGGACTTTAAGCGCGACATTCACCTCTTTTCGCAAACGACCATGTCACTGGATGGCTTCCACGAAGTGATTGATTACATTCGGCAACACATCGAAGCACCGGCCCAATTTCAATTTGTCGACACGATTTGTCGCCAAGTAGCCAATCGCCTGCCCAACATTCGCACGTTTGCAGCGCGCCACGACGTGATCATCTTCGTAAGCGGGCAGAAAAGCTCCAACGGGCGAATGCTCTACGAGGCTTCTCGGCAAGTTAATCCCCGCACATACATGGTCGACACGCCCGCTGCGATCCAAGCAGATTGGTTTCAGGGAGCAGAAAGTGTAGGTATCTGCGGCGCAACGTCTACACCGAAATGGCTGATGGAGGCATGTCGCGATGCGATTCGCCAACTCTGAGCGCCCTTCTACCCTATGCTGTCGACGCGCCTGCGATGGCGGTTCATCAGTATTCGAAAAATACACATTTAGCATACAACAAGGCTAACGAACTTGCGGGTTCGTTGGCCTTTTCTTTATTTGTTTCTATCTATATATCAAGTCTTTATTCTTCTCTTTCTTGCAGCGTTGAGCAAAGAAAAAAGCTGCTTCTGCAGGTGGTCTTCCGGTAGATTCCAGTCTTTAAATCATAATTTCATTGTAGGCTTAAAGCGACCAAAAGGCGATTATGCGATTAAGCAACGTGTATTATTTTCCTCTGTGATTACTTATTGACTTCACATAAGTTTGGCGGCCAACCGACTGAATCGGCATATACTGCAAGCGGAGGCAGATTTTATGGTGAAACTTCGTAATAGAGCACAAAAAATCGTGCGCTTGGCCTACTTATAAGCGTAAACGCAAAAGCATACACCATCTGCAAGTTTTAAACACGCAATATGGAAATTATAGAACGCATTAATCAACTCTTTTCCAATTCATTTTCAAAGCAAGAAGCGTTTTATTTCCTCATTTAATCCCACCCACGTATCGTTTGCTCCCACCAAACGATAGTATGCTGCCGGCAAACGATGGTTTGGTCGCGGCAAACGATGGTTTGCTGCCGCCAAACAATAAATTAGCAAGAAATGATCAGCGACAAATGGGTACTCGCAACAGAGCGATGGAGCAAAGGGAGGGGAGCATCGGAAAGGAAACATCGAATATTCATCGTTTCTCTTTATCTTACAAGATGCAGATAAAAAAGACTTGATGCATCGAGCAACACTAAGAGTATAAGAAACAGAAAAACACGTGTTTACTGAAACAGAATTTGCCTAACGGGCTGAAAATATCAACCTGTACGGCCGCCTTCGTGATGCGCCGCTTCCGGGTAGAGGCATGAAGAAAATTAGGGGTAGTCGGAGTCGGCTTGGGGGAAGATGGCAGGATCGGCTATAAGGACTGTAGCTGCCCGTGACCTACAAAAAAAAGCCGCCTCGAGGACATCGAGGCGGCAGGATAAATATATTCTAATCCTATGGACGAAGATTAGCGAACAGAGATCTTACGCGTGATGTTTGCATTTGAAGTATCGACGCGCAAGATGTAAACACCGGCATTCAACTCGTTGAGATTGATCGTCTCTTCTTGACCGCAACGAACGTCATTCAGCGTGCGGCGAAGCACTTGCTTACCATCGATCGTATATACGGCGATGTTAGCGTAAGTTTCGTTGTTGTTGAAGAGCAGTTGCCAAGCATCCGGCTGCATAGAGATGGAGATCGGCGTCGTAGAGTTGGTCGGGATGTCAAGAATACCAACACCGGTCTTGATTTGCAAAGCCTTCTTCAAACCTTTGTAAGCATTGATCTTACCATAACCAAAATGCTTGTTCCATCCGGCCTTGGCATATCTGTCGTGATTTGCAGTCTCCTTGAAAATTTCTATCATCTGATCGTACGTCAAATCAGGGTTGGCGGACAACCAAAGGGCTACGATACCCGTAGCTGCAGGTGAAGCCATAGAAGTACCGCTCATTTGGCCGTAATAGTACTTGTAGAGGCCTCTTTTCTGAATGTCAACGATGCCGGCATCAGTCTGAGAGAACGTCTTGTCGTACTTAGAAATTGCAGACTTAATCAAGAAGCCGGGCGCAGCAATAGTTGGCTTATCGATCGGGCCGAGCCAAGGACCGGGACTTGAGAAGAAAGTTATATCACCTACATCTTGACCGCCTTGCGAATAGGTCTGGTTGGTGATAGCTGACTTATACTTATTGGTAGCTGCGAAAGCGGCAACGCCAAATGCGTGGGGGATGGATGCAGCTCCTTCACCAACCAAATAATCGTGGTCAGGATTGATAAATTCTGCAACTGCTCCGGCCGGGCGCTTGAATGTTCCGTAGCCGTCGTTCAACCATCCATGAACTACATCACCATTATCACCAACCATTTCCACACCAAACTCAGCACCGGTTGCGCCTAAAAGGCGCCCCATGCTTTCTACAACCAAGCGGAAATCGAAGTGGTGCTTACCGTTATAGGGGTTTACTTCGTCAGAGAAGACGGCATAGCCTGCATTTTGCATTTGCTTGAGCTGTGCAGACGTGAGATAAGTCTTCTGTCCCTTTAAGTAGTAGAACGGCTTAAAGGTTATGTGCTTCGTACCATCGGTATTCTGCGCCCAAAGCTGACCCATAATCTGCGAATATGCACCCATGTTGTTCGTAGGCGTCTTCACGAGAATGCTTTTTGTTTCGCCGTCGCTCGTAAACGTGTGAGTCGCGTGGATAGCCAAGTCGCCCTCGTTACCCATTGCGGCACAAACGAAACCTTTTCCTTCCTTCAAAATGTTATTGATAGCCTGGTCGGTCGGCTGCGTACCATCGTGCGGGCCAAGTTGCGAGCCAAAACTCATATTAATAACATAAGGCATGTTTTTGCTCTTAGCAAATTCCTTAATTTTCTTAACGTCTTCTACCAACTCGCCATCCATAAAGCTGGAAGGTATGAGGTAGAGATCAGCCATCGGAGCATTGCCATACAAGCCATTACCTACGTCGGTTCCGGCTGCGATATTCGTCACGTGAGTTGCGTGACCATTCGCCGCCATTCCGTCGCCGCCTGAAGGAATGGTTTCTGTCGGAACCGTTCCGTTAGGATTTGAGTAGTAATTTGTACGATTCCACAACTGCTTAACACGAGTTTTACCTTCCGCATCACTGAATGCGATATGCTTATACTCAAAGCCTTGGTCGATAACTGCGACTAAAACGTTGGCACCTTTGAAAGGCGTCTCCAAATCTATGCCTTGGTGAACACTATCTACACCCGTAACCTTACGAGTGTTGTCCATTGTGGGCTTAAAAACGCGTGTCGGGTTGATGTAAAGCACATTTTCGTCTGCTGCCAACTGAGTTAAGTAAGCGGCAGGCACACTTGCCGTCAACAGCGTATTGCTAATCACGGTAGAAACATAGCCTTCAGCTTCAATCTTGTCTGCTACGCTCTTCGCATCTGAAGCACTGATGATCACAGCTACGGGAGCTTCGCCCGTTTGCTTTGTAAGAATGTGCTTACCTTCTTTATTTACCACGACGGTAGTGCCATTAGAAACAAGCTGCTCCAATACACCACTCATTTTCTTACCAGTATTGAATTTGGGCACTTGAGCTTGCACTGCCGCAGCAAACAAGAGAAAGGCCCCGGTAAGGAGATAATTAGCTTTCATTTTTCTTTTTGGATTATAAATGGCCACAAAGATATAAAAACTTTTCTTTAACAGCCAACAAGAATGTGACAATAATATTCGAGAATACGTGTTTTTTTCGTCTATTTCCGCCTCGAAGCGATGAGATTTAAGTTTTGCCTACTTATGATAAGCCTGCGCGGCCGGCCGGCTTGCCGGCCGCCGGCGTGGGCTTGTTATTTACGACTTACTAGTCATTATATCTAGCACGCAGCGGTCTGTTTCGTTCATTGAACCTGATCCGATGGAGACAAGATTCAAGATACTCTTCTCCACATCTTTGTCGATGATTCCTTCGGCTGAGGTTACGAATTCTTCCTGCATTGCCATCATCGCCGACAATACGGCTGTGCTGACGCCGGTCGTGAGTTTGAGCGCGCAACTCGGCTTCGCACCGTCGCAAATCATACCTGTAAGGTTCGCAATCATATTTTGGATGGCATAAGTCATATGTCTGTATTCACCCCCCATTAAATATGTAATACCGCAGCTTGATCCCGTGGCAGCCACAACGCATCCGCAAAGCGCTGAAAGCGCACCCAGACGCATCTTTATATAGATTGCCGTAAGATGAGAAAGCGTTAAAGCGCGTGTCAGCTCTTCTTTCGTATTATGGTTTTCCCGTGCGAAGACAACTACGGGGTTAGTTGCACAGATTCCCTGATTGCCACTGCCCGAGTTGCTCATAACCGGGATCATTGCGCCCGCCATTCTCGCATCGCAAGCACAAGTTGTGCTCGAAAGGATATGCGAAAAGATGCTATCCCCCATTATTCCCCGGCCCATCGGGCGCGAAAGAATTTTGCCGAGCTTATGTCCATAGTTGCCCTCCAAAGACTTTTGGGCTGCCTGAAGGTTCATTTTACCCGCCTCGTTGATGAATTCGAGTTCTTCTATCGGAGTTGTCGTGGCAAATTCGTGGATTTTGCGCAGCGTAAGTTCGGGCGTATCATCGTCGTCGACTTTTGCTTCCACAGCACCCAACTGCTTTTCAAGCAAGACCTCCTCCCCTTTTTTCTCCAAGATGAAGTTAGTGTGTTGGCGCGCGATGGCTGCCGTCCCGCTGTGTTCACCGGCGATGGCCTTTACTTCGACAAAAAGTTTGTCGGGCGCATCTTCAGCCAAGGAGATTTGGATATGCCCCGCCTCATCATAAGCCTTTCCTTCTGCCACCGCTTCCGGCGTGCAGTCTTTCAAAACCTCGAGTCCGTAGCTCGACTTTCCGATAAGTGCACCTAAGGCTATGGCTATCGGCAGTCCGACCATTCCCGTCCCGGGTATACCTACGCCCATCGCGTTTTTCAGAATATTGGCACTAAGCCTTACCTCTACGCGCTCCGGTCTTTGCCCCAGCAGCTCTGTGGCCTTAGCCGTGGCCAGCGCCACGCAGACCGGCTCCGTACAGCCTATGGCCGGAACTACTCCTTTTTTAATTATGCGAATAATCGCTTCGCGTTCTTCTTTATTGATCATAAATGGTTTTAACAAGTTGCTTTGTTGTAGGCCCTGCTGTGCGATTATCGCCGCTCGACTTTGATTTAGATCAAACTTTCTCTTCCTCCCATTGTTCGACGTCTTCGTCCATTCTGTATTGCTTGGGCGTTACTTCCCGCTCGCGATGGAAAGCCAGATAAAAGGCTTGGCGCGAGGAGAAGCCGCACATCAGGCCGATTTCCTCAATTGTATATTCACTATATCTTGGGCTGCGTAGCATTCGGCAAGCATCGCGCAGGCGATAGCCGTTTACCAGAGCATTGTAGTTATCTCCCGTGTGCAGCCCTACAACCACAGAGATGTAACGTGGATTCGTGTGCAAATCAATCGCCAGTTTCTTCGCAGAATAATTCGGATCCAAATAGCGTTTTTCGACGCCTAATTTTTCAACGATTTGGACAAAAAGCTTGTCAGATAATTCGTCACGTATCCTTGCGTAGGAAGCTCTCTCTTTCGACTTTGAAGTATTTGAATCCTTCATGATATTACTATTGTGTAAGTTGGATTAGCGCAAAGATATAGCTTCTCTTTTTTTTTCGCAAGTAGTTCTATAAATATTTTCTCCCAAACGCTTTGAATGCGCTTTTGTTTAGTAGTCTTTTCACTCTGAGCTTACAAAATATAAAGAATGCTAAAGCCGCACAGCACCATTTGCGCATCTTATTTTGGGAAAATCTTATGTAAAGATTCGACGTCCTCGGTATGTAGGAATAAAGGTCAGGCTACAAACTGAGCGAGTGATGCTTGAAGGCAAAAGTGCACGAAAAATTATGACAGAAGATTCAAAACCGACTGAGCATATTGTATTCAGGCTTAGCTCGCAGCAAACTCAGGTAAAGGCTCTCGCCAATTATGAATCGCAAAACTGAAAACAGCAGGCAAAAAGAAGCGTTTTTGAAACTCGAAAGTCGATTTGATGATTGTTTGGCCCCACCAAACCATCGTTTGGTCTCGGCAAACCATCGTTTGGCGCGAGCAAACTATCGTTTGCCGCCGGCAAACAATGGACGACAAAGGATCGATGCGTCAGGCAATCAGTAGGACGCCCTTATTTATTATACTTAAAGCAACAAACAATCAAATACTTATAAGACGATCGGAAGCATTAAAGCGCGGCGCGGCAGACCGGCGCGAACGAAAAAAGTGCCAACAAACAACAAGGGAGAAGCAAACGCATCGCTTCCCCCCTCGTTACCTAACCTCAACAAATAATGGCCGCTCATCAATGGGACATAAGGAACCGGCAAGGCCTATTCAGGCACATAAATTACCTCTCCATTCTCCAACTGATAAGCCACGCCCACTTTCTTTCCTCGCGCTCCGTCTTTGTTCGTCTGATCCTGCGAAGGCGTATAGCGCTCTATCTTATCGCCTTTCTTGGTTATGATTTCCATATTATCCTTGCCCGGATTTTTTACCATAGTATAGTCGGACTGACTAAAAACTTCGGTCATATTAAATCGCGTGACGAGGGCTACCATCAGGGCCACAGCAAACACCATGGCAACGTCGAAGAGATTGCCGACAACGTTCATCGGGTTAATCTCTTCCTCCGTATCCATAAATCTTCTTCGGCGTCTCATTTTGCAGACTTTTGATGAATGAGATCGGCGACATATTCGAGTCGGGTCAAGTCGTACATAAACCATCTCCGCTTCGCCTGTTGCGTAATGACGCCGATGGCGGCGGCAAACAGGCCGACAACGGTCGTGGCAAAGGCCACCTGCATATTATAAGCCATCGAGGCGATGTCGCCCTTGGACAAGCCGACCAAAGCCGGCCCCATCGGGATGAGCGTGCCCATCAAACCGAGCATAGGGCCCATCTTAGCCAGCGTCTTGGGCGCATTGAGTTCCTTCTCCATGAGCAGTTCGTAGTCGGAAATCAGCCGCTGCACTTCGGCAGGCTGATCGCGATGCTCCAAGATGGCCAAGAGGGAGCAGATGGCCGGAGCGGTAGAATTGTGTGGAAGCTTTTCGGCTACGGCATCCAAGCCCTCCGGCGTTAAATCTTTCAAGGCGGCATTGACCGTGGCCTGCGCTTTGCGCACACTCAAGTATTGACCGAAAAAACTCCCGATGAGCAGGAGTGCTCGCCCAAACAAAAGAATGAGTAAGACGATAACCGGAATAAGCAGACCGGTGGAAATCCAAAAAAGTATGTCTGAAATGTAATTCATATAACGAGTTATTTTCGAGTAAATTTATTATGATCATATTTAATCTTGAATCGGCGCAACAAGCATCCGACTACGGCGCCTCCGGCAGCGATTGAGAGAACGAGCAGCGAAGCTCGCCAATCGACATTGTTGGTCGAGACGGTACCGGTGGCGCCATTGACCGTTACGATTACACCGATAAGCGCCACTAAGACGTTGGCCAGGAAGAGCAATTCCAATCGCGTGTCGCGATCAATCAGCATGCGTCGCAAGCCAAAGGATGCTGCGATAAGCAACATCAGCAGCGTGCCGCTCACCCCCGCAGCAACGAGCGTGAAGTCGACACCGGGAAAGGCAAAAATGCAAGCCGTGAGCAGGCTAAATGCGGCGGGGAAGATAAAAAAGCCGGGATAGAAACGCAGAAAAACATCTAAATAGCGTTGCCATCGGCTGTCGCGAGCACGCGAACTGTCTCTCCGGGCGATGCGCAAGCAGAAAGCTGCCTGAATCAAGACGTCGAGACTCAAGACTACAGCCAGATCGCACATCAGCGTAGGTGTGGCCAACCAAGTGGCAATCTGCGTGCTCGATTGCTCGATGGCGTAAGGCCACATTGCGTAAGTAAAACTACAAACTGCAACCGTCGTGAAGAGCATAGCACGCACGGAAACGAAGGTTTGCTTCAATACGAAATTGAAGCAAACCAATAGTAGCAATAAGGTGAACAATTGTTCCATCGTAGCAAGCGTTTATTGACGACGCTTCCGATTGCGGCGCACAATCCATAGGAGTCCGCCGAAGATAGCTACAATCAAGCCCACCATCAGTGCACCGTTGATCCACTGACTACGCTTGTGCTCTTCCGGAGTTAACTCCTCCTTCTTTAAGACTTTGCCGTCTTTGCCTTTGGCTGCACGTATATCGTCAATATTTGCTTTGTAGGTCTTAGCCGTTGCGGCATCGGTTTTGGAGGCTATATAATTGCGCAACTTAGCATTGTCACAGACGAATCCGGAGCAGGACGGCTTATATTTGTTCACGAGATCAGTATGAAGTTTGGCCAATTCGCGCACCTGCGTTGCATTGGCTTTCCACATCCCCTTGCGCGCCGCCTCAAGCATCACGGCTGAGATCTCCTCCAAGGCGGCAGGGTTGCGATCTTCAAAGTACTTGCGCAAACCTAAATTGAGCTTGTCTTTCGCATATACCTCGTAGATCTCCGTCCACATTTCCTCGTCGATGGCGCCCGGCTTCATCACTTCCCAGCCAAAGGTGTTCTGCACCAATTCTGCAAAGCCGTTGGCCGCACTCGCCTCCCCTTTCATCTGCTCCTTGATATAGGTAGGATTGAACAGCGTCGTGCGACTCTCTACGCCGATGGCCTCTTTCACTTCCTGCATCCGCATACGATTATGGTTGCGGTAGTCGCTCAGATAAGCGTCGGGTTCTTTGCCCGTCACTTGCTTTACGGCAAGGTTCAAGCCACCCATAAACTCATATACGTGGTCGAGACTCAAAGCGCCCCACGTGTTGCTCTGGCGCGGCTGAATAACAACGTCGGTCCGCGTTAAGGCAGCCTCAAAGGCAAACTGATCGAAAGCTTCCCACTCTTTTTCATCGCCATAGAAAGCGCCCATATTATTAATATAAGTATCGGCGATCTCAGAGCGCTTCTCCCAGCGGTCGCTGCTCATCACCATCGCTTGAATGCCCGTTCCGTAGCCACCATTTACGCCACCAAATACGCGGCGAGTGGCCATTGCGCGCGCCGCTTTTGGCGAAACGCCCTTCTTGGTCAGTGTGCGTTCGGCCTCGACAACACCTGCTGCGACCTGATTGGTATAGGCTTCGTCCTTAGCGGCAGCGGCCATCTCTACGGCGCGATTGATGAGGAAGAGACGGGACGCCGCAAGATCGCGCAATTGACCTGAGGTCTGCACAACGACATCAATACGCGGACGACCCAATTGGCGCGAAGGAATCAGGCGTAAGTCTGTAACGCGGCCAAAACTATCGCGAATAGGTTCGACACCCAGCATATAAAGCACTTGAGCTATCGTGGCGCCTTCGGTCTCTATAAACTCGCCGCTCCACAGCGTGTAGCTGACTTTGCGTGGATATTCCCCTTTATGACGCTTGCGATAAAGCGAAATTGTATTCTCGGCCAACTCTTTTCCTTTCTCCCAAGCAGATTCCGAAGGTGTATTCTCAGCATTGATACCAAAAAGGTTACGCCCTGTGGGCAAGGTATTGGGATTCACGATAGGATCGCCACCGGGAGAAGGTTTCGTATAGCCGCCGCTCATTGCGTTGAGGAGCGCATTCAACTCCATTTGAGGAGAATCAAACAGGGCTTGCTTATAACGCTGAATATTTTTGATCGTACGCTCGACTTCCATCACGGCATAGGCAAAGTCTTTCTCCTGCTTCGTGAATTTCGGGCGCTGCGATGCTTTCATCATCGCTGCCATCATCGCACTGGAACTCTGTGAGGAAGTCGCAGTCTTCGACTTTTGCTTATTGGTTGCCATAGGATGAACTTTGGCAGCAGCGGCTTGAGGCTTACGGTTAGATTTGCCGTTTTTCGCGCGCTGTGATTTAGTCGGCGTTGACGCTGGTGAATGCTGTGCAGACGCATCTTTTGCTTCGGCCGCATCTCCACCGGACATCATCGCCTTCATCGCTTTCATTGCCTCGGGATCTGGCTTCCCGCCTTTTGCTGCCATTGCTCTCATCATCGCAAGAGCTTCCGGACTTGGTTTTTCGCCTTTTGCTGCCATTTCATGCATTGCCTTCATGGCTTCAGCATCGGGCTTGCCACCATCCTTTGCCATTTTTTCCATCATTTGGTGAGCTTTAGAAGATGGCTTTTGCTTACCACGGGCTGACGAAGATTGAGCCGGACGCTTTGATGATTGAGTTGCAGGCTGCTGTGCTTGCTTCATCATAGCTTGCATAGCCTGCATCATCTTCGCATTTGGCTTACCACCGCCTCCACCGCCCATCATCATCGCCATACGATCGTTGGGGGCAGACAATACATTATATATAGTGTGGGCACGCTGCAACTCAGCGGGCGTAATATGAGCTACGTTGCAGATAAGTGCGTCAGTAGCCGCAGCCGGATTGGTCAAAATACGGCCGACAAGAGCACGGGCCGGATTCAAATAGCGTTGTGTGAAAAGTGCATTATGTTTTAATGTGGAATCATCGGCTTTACCACGCATCTTATCCAAAGCTAAAAGGGAATAAGCAATAGGATCGGTACACATCGCAAAGATACTACTCTGAATACGTTGAGGCTCGTAGGGAACGCCCAAAGTATAAGGCTGGCCAATAATCTTGGAAGTAGCAATCTCTTCGGCATAATTGTCTATACGCAAGATTTCATCTTCCGTATAGGGCTTTTTCATATCGGCATCTAACTCCAATTCGCGCTGTATGCCTAACTTAATCGCAAGCGCTTTTACGTCAAGTGAGGCGCGATCAATAGCTGCTTTATTGCCATCAGCCACTCGTGCATTGAAAATCTTGATTTTCTCTTCCAAGCTTTGATAGATGCCGCGGGTATTGCTCTCCAAGAAAGGCGGTGTTAAGTAGGAGATGAGTCCGGCGTAAGAACGGCGCTTAGCAATAAGCGACTCCCCGACATTGCCTATGGAGTAAATATAAAAATGCGGCAAAGGACCAACCAAGCGATCGGGCCAATCAAGCGAGCTCAAAGCAACTTGTTTGTGAGGTGTAAACTCGAGGCTGCCGTGAGTACCGAAATGAATGAGTACATCTGCTTTGAAGCCAAAGCGCGTCCAAAGATAGGAGGCGATATAGGTATGCGGCGGAGCAGCGTCCGTTCCGTGAACGATTTTGAAAGCGTTGTCGCCTTTTCCTGCCGCATTTTGTGGTAATAATACGACGTTGCCGAAGCGCAAACGAGCCACGCCAAGGCGTCCATCAGCAGTAGACATATACGCTCCGGGGAAATCGCCATTGGCTTTGACGACTTCAGCATACTTTTCGGGGCGCAAAGCTTGCTTAACCCAACTTTCGTATTGTGTCTTATTGATTAGTTCGGGCTTACCCGTACGCATAAAGTTGGTAAACGCACCTTTGGCGTACAAACCAAAGGCGGCGCCCTGCGCTTGCAACATCTGACCAAGTATTTGCGGAGAGGCGGGAAGGCCGGATACATTATAGCCCTCTTGCTGTAAACGCTTCAGCAAATTATATAGAGATGGTACGACTTCCATACCAGCGGCGGTGAGGGCGTTCTGACCCGGACCTTTATAATAATAAATGGCTACGCGCTTATCGTGGTTTGCCTTTCGCTTCAAATCAATATAGCGCGTGATGGTTTCAACGAAAGTTGCTAAGCGTTCAGGAATTGCGGCCACGTAAGGAACACCATCTTTCCCTTTATAATGAGCAAAAAGAGCAAAAGGGCGAAGGGCGCCATCAATCTCCGGCGTCACAACACTCTGCGACAAGAAGCCGCCACTCATTCCCATCTTGTCCTGTTCCCAGTCTTCGACCGGACGACTAACATTCAAGGGCGAAAAGAGAGGAATATTGGCTTGCGTAAGATAATCTACGACAGCATCGCCCAAACGTCCATGGGCCATATTCACGACTGCGGCCGGCGAGATGCTATCCGCCGCTTCACTCTGCAAGAATTTAGGCAGATTGTGCAAAGGATAAACAACTTTTCCCGATTCTTCTAATTTCGCAATCAAATCTCTGGGATCTCCCATTACACCTGTGAGAACAACTGCTGGCGCATTGGGCTTCCAAAGTTTGTTTTTTTGTAAGAATTGCCTGTATTCGGCAACCGTCTTGAATTCTAAATCTTCTCCGTCCTTATCATTCAAATTCGGGTGATACAATACGCCCATTGCGTGAGCCACAAGAGGTTTCGGCTCAGGATTAGATAGGAGTTTCTGGTCAATATACCGACGCACGTAATTCAATACACTGCGATAGTTTTCATAACCTCCCTCTCCCAAATACTTTTGAAGCGTATCCGTTTGCAAGGAATCGAGCGTATTAAAATTGTTGTCCGGGTTTGTGGACATCGTCGTCAGCATTGGCAAGCCTTTATCGGCGGCTTTTTGGATTTGTTCGCGTTGTTCTTGTGTAAGTCGTAGGCCCATGCCATTCACAAAAACCATGTCGTAGTCGTCTAAGTCGCCGAGCTGCTCAAGACTTACCTCTTCCAGTTTCACAAATCCGTTATCATTGGCCTTGGCTATTTGTCCAAGTTCTATAGCTTGGTAATGGAGGAAGCCTATCCTCGTCGCACTACACCATTTTATCCACACAAAAGCGAGCAGAACTGCGACAAGCACAACGGCCAACCCGCCCAAGATTAACTTTTTCTTTTTCATAGAGGGTTACGATTAGAATTTCACAAGATCAGAGATGTTAAGCGCCAACGTAGCTACATAACTGACGCCATTCAGTGGCGCTTGCACAGTAGAATCAGCGGCTTTATCTTTATAATTAAACAAATTATCCACCATCAAGCCCAGTTTTACGCCCCGCAAAAATTGCACGCCTAAATTAAGCGAGCAGATAGCACGAGCATCAAAGACGTATTGGCGATAACCTTTCAACTTGGCGTCATAAGAATATCTTGTAATGCGCGACGCCCATTGGCTATTAAAGGCTACGGTTCCCTGCACTTTATGAAAACTGTGCTTGTATTGTAAATTGAGTTTGGCGCTATGCGGACGAACCCACGACGCGTTATAACCATTCACTTTCTCATAGTTATTTACATAAGCATAAGCCGTAGTAACCTTCAATCCCCAAGGCAGCCGATAATCTGCCGTAGCTTCGATGCCTGTTGTCTTCACATTTTCCGCATTGACGTAATGCATATCATAAGAAACCCCGGGTTCGAGATACTCATACGAGATTTTATTCTTGAAGCGATTATGATAGGCCGACACCGTCAAGTTTAGACCACCCTTATTGTACTCTGCGGACAAAGAATATTGCTGACTTTTCTCCGGTTTGAGGTCTTTATTGCCATAAAGCGTAAGGATTCCGGCCATATTAAACTCCTGATATAGTTCTTTCAGCGTAGGTATGCGGTAGCCCTGCGCATATCCACCGCGCAAGGTTAGATTTGCTGACGGGCGATAAAGGAGAGAAACCTTCGGTGTCAGATGAAATTTGTATTGAAAGGCTTTATCGCCTCGCACGCCGGCTACAATATTCAACTGTGGCGTAATTCGCCAATCTTCTTGCAAATAAGCGGCATAGTGTGAGCCGGAAACCGTCCCCGTATCCTTCATCATATAATGTCTCAGTCGCTCATATTGCCATTCTCCGCCAAAGCTGAGCGTATGCGCTCCATAGTTGCCCGTATAATTAAGGCGTCCCGTACTATTAGCATTGCCATAGCTGCGCACACTTCTACCTGCTTGGAAATATACGGCGCGTTTTATATAGTTGTCAAAGCTATAGTTGAAATCGAGAGTATGATTATCGTCGAAGATATACTTGATTTTACTACCTATGACCCAATCTTCGTATTTATCATAAAACTTCCGGCCGCTCTTGGGCGGACGACGATTGCCGTAATATGAGCCCGACAGCTGCGCGCTCAAATGTTCGGTAAAGGCGTAATTAAAACGCTGCGACGCATCCCAAATGCGGTAGCCGTAGATCGCCGTTTGCGAAGGCATCAGTTCTCGCGTATCGGTCGTACCATCCGGATTAAGAATCTCCACACGTTTTCCGGTACCATCTTTTATTTTATAAGTACTTCTATGTCTATATCCAAGGGTCGTGAAAGAAGAGAAACGCTCACTACGGCATCCAAATTCTGCACCATATTTTTGTCCATTCACACCGGCATAGCGTGCCGTGACGTTTGCGTTTATTGGACGCTCAGCTCGCTTTGTTATAATGTTGATTACACCTCCGATAGCTCTACTGTCATACAGCGTAGAAGCAGCGCCGCGCACGATTTCTACGCGCTCTATGTTGTCCACGTTTAGGCGATTAAAGTCGATGTTGTGATCGGCGCCTTCGCCGCTAAGGCGCTCGCCATCTACGAGAAACAGCACCGACTTACTGTCCATTCCTTGATAACTAATCTCCTGCGTCTGACTCATAGAATTGTAAAAAAACTGTATGCCGGGCAGCGTATATTCGAGCAAACTGATCACATCAATGGGGTTCACCGCGGCTATCTCATCTTTTCCGATCACGCGGGTTATGATTGGTACGTCCTTCAGCGGTTTTTCTATGCGCGAACCTGTTACGACGACTTCATTAAGTCTGCCTGTGGTCAATTCGAGTACCACTTTCAGCAGTGTATCTTTTGTTCCCTCGAGGTCGATGGTCTTTGGCGTGTAGCCTAAGGCCTGAACAACGAGCGTATACTTCGGCCTTTGCTTCACTTGGAGCACAAATTCGCCCTTCGCGTTCGTACCGCTGGCAAACGTTGTGTTGACCAAGCGCACTGAAGCAGCGGCTATGGGTTTCTGATCTTCGTCGACAACGATGCCGCGAATCGTATGACGTCCGACTTCAGCTATGTTATCGGCCACGACTTCTTTGGGCAAAGCCGCTACGACAAGCAAAAACAGAAGTAAAGCTATATTTTTCATTGTGCTGGAGTAATTTATACATTATATAATAGGCTTGCTATTCGCCGCGAGCGATCTCGGAGCGCCCACCTCTTCTTAGTAGAAGAGCGAAAAGCGCGAAGGGCGGCCTCCGATCCGCACGGAGGTCGCACCCATCACAAGACAATAGCAGAATGCCTTATTTGGTAAACGTGAAAGCCGCACGGCCAAGTCTGATAACATAAGTTCCTGGCGTGAGCGGAGCGATATCAAGCGTTGTTGTTGCCTTTACCGCGCTTCCGCATTGCAGCAGTTGTCCACTCGTTGTGAAGAGTTGCCAAGGTTTCCCCACAAGCTCACCGCCAACATTAAGTATGAGTTGGCCGGCTTTGATCTCAACCTTAGCCGCTTGTGCATCAGCTTGCGTTGCTACGTTGTTCACACCGGTAGTTTCGATTTTTTCATACTTCATGGTCGTCTTTTCGATTTCCTCCTCACCCTCTTCGCTATCATCGTCCGGTGCCGGTAGTTTCATGCTTGCCACAGCGTGCGTAAAACTATCGTTTTCCGGCAGGCCGGCAAAGACGGCGCAGTTGCGCTTCCCGAAATAAGTCAAGTCGCGCACCGTATGGCGCGGTATGAAGGTCTTTTCGGCCAACATATCCTGATCATATTCATATTCAAACATAAAATCTTTGCGGCCGGCTTTAATGATATCGCCGTGGCCATCATACGTATAAACTTCCGTCACATCGTTATTACCCGGAACCGAAAGCGTCAAACTCGTAATCTTACCTTGTGCGTTGTATGTCAAGCGCTCTGTTTCCAAAGTCGACCCATCAGCCATCATCGTCACCTTTTCGAGCAATCCTTTATCATTATAAGCGAGCTCACAGGTTTTTCCCTTATACCAATCGCCGGCTTGCTCATCCCAAAAGTCATATTCCGCGCGGATAGGTCTGTGTTGCTCATCATAAAAGTACGTCCCGTTCACGTCTTCAATCAGCTCTAAGTCATCCGGCGTCAAAGCGCGGCGGCGAAAGCGCGTATATTTTTCGATATAGCCTTGAGCATCGCGCGTATAGATATGGCGATAGCTCACAATAGGATCACCGCCGCCTCTCGGATACTCACGTATCTCCATCTTAATCAAATAATGGCGCTCATCATACGTGTAAAGTGTTTCCTCAGCCAAGTCACTCCCCGATTCATAGACCGATTCTTTGATCAAGCAGTTGGCATTATCATAATCGTAGTGCATATCCTGCCCATAGCAGTTTTTAATATCGCTCAAGCGATATTGGTAGCGCGCAGGATCAGCGCAAAATTGTCGTTCAGCCATTGAGGATTGCGCAAGAGCTTTGAGGCAAAAACTGCCCAGCAGGATCAGCGGCAGTAGAAGTAACGTCTTTTTCATAGTGTTTTTATTTGATTTTTTTACGCGCCCCTTTCGTCTGGGGTCGGCGTGTCGTGTGTTTTATATACTCTCGTGTTGCGACGGCAGAGGCGGGGGCAGAGAAAAATCTCCGCGAGTCCCCAGCCGCCACATTGAGAAAAAGGTATCTATTAAAATGAGCTCAGCGCACGATTTTAGCTTGGTGCTGAGCGATTTTTACGATGTAGTTTCCAGAGGGTAAAGTCGTCAGATCGATGCGCTCGATGGCTTTATCCACTTGCTGCATCTTGACGCAGCGCCCGGATAAGTCGAAGATACGCAACGTACTGCCCACTTCGGAAGCACCCAGCTTTATGCGCAACCAGCTACCTTCGACGACAAGGGCGTCTCGATCAGCTTTATTACCAAGCATCACGTTGTCTATGCTCGTTTTGTCAATCGGTTCGTAGACCATGCCTGCTCCGGTCGTATCTTCCTGCCTGATAGCATGCACGTAGCTGTTTTCTGTAGGCGCGGCATACCACGTGATGGCATTGCGCAAGCCAAAAAGCGTTTTGTCGACAATGTTTTTGCGCGGAATAAAAGTCTTATCAAGCGTCTTGTCTTCGTAATATGAGTAATTGAAGTAGTATCCGGGTCGGCCCGATTGGGTTATGTCGCCTGCAGCATTGTAGGTGTACATCCAAACAACATCGTTTGCACCCGGCTTGGTAAGTGTCAAGCCAATAATCTTACCTTGTTCGTTGTAGGTCAACTCTTCTTTTTCAAACAAGGCGTTGTTCACGGTCTTCGTCTGCGATTCAAGTTTACCATCTTCGGTATAAGTCAAATCGACGACAAGTCCTTCATACCATTCCTCCTTCTCGCCATCATAATACATATAAACGGCGTGCGTAGGCTGCTGTTTGTCATTATAAGTATAGCTTCCGCGAATGTCTTCGATCATTTCGTAGTCGGTCTCCTCCTGTGCCCTACGCTTCCAGCGATTATATCCGATGATGTAACCATTGGCATCGCGCGTATAGATCTGACGCAGGTCTACGACAGGCGTTCCGTCATCTTTCTGGCCTACGCATTCTTCATGCTGCTTCAAGTAATGATTGGCGTCGTATGTATACACATTCTGCTCAATCTCCACGCCGTCCTCTGAAAGTCCTACTTGGCGCAGAAGACAGCCGAAGTTGTCATACTGAAATTGGAAGTCTTGCCCATAGTCGCCTCGCACTTCAGCGATACGAAAGTCATATTGTGCAGGCGAGGCTCTAAACAAATTGGGCGCAGGCGGAATGTCCGCCTTGGCGACCAAAGGCAAACAGCATGTAACCCATGCTGTGAGCATAAAGCTTGTCTTTTTCATTGTGAAAAACTTAATTATAGATTGTTGTTGTATGTGGTCGTGAAACCGAGTGCAAAGTTAGAGGGGCTTTCACTCCGCCACAATACCAATTTTAGGGTATTTTGAATGCGTAGCTTTCATCTTTCTATTTATACAGCTTTCTTTCCCTTCATTCTATCGCCCCTACCCTTACATCTGTCTTATTTGGCATCACTACCAAAAAGTTTTTTGCACCAGACGCACGCATTTTTGGGGGTTGCAGCACCGATTGCTTCACGTGCAAATAGGCGTTTCTCTTCGTCAGCGCCGGTTGGTTTTTCGTTTGCTGCCGTCAAACCATCGTTTGCTGCCGCCAAACCATCGTTTGCTGCCGTCAAACCATCGTTTGCTACCACCAAACCATAAAATGCGGCGAAGGCGCAACACGCCGACAGCGACAATAGAAGGAAAGGCCGCTGTTTGTGCAATGCAAAACGAACAACAGACTGTTTTTCATCAATTTTCCGACTCATTTGATACGTGAAAAGCAATCGAAACGCTACGCTACAACTCGCACAGAAAAGACGATAAGGGCGCAGAAGGCGAGCGCCTGTAGACCAACAAAAAGGGCATCAATCATAAGGTGAAGTCGACAGACGAAAGGCCTCAACTACGCATCGCAGGTAGCGCCTTACGGCAAGATAAAAGAAGATAAGCAACCCCTTGGCGGAGTATGGATGGCGGCTTTGCAACGAGCGCCCCACATGATTCAATGCTACGGCCTCGAAGAAGGGGAAGAAGCATCAATGGACACAAATTTGCTACTTCGATCTTGCGATAAGAGGTTTTAATATCCTAAAATTTGTAGCCTGAAAGTCGGCCCTCAGGCAAAATCCCCTCTTTTAGGTATTGTCGAAAAGCTACTGCACCTCTACATTTGCAAACACTTATCAAGCAAAAATGAAACTACGTCCACACGCTTTCGATTTCTCGCTACGCAACATCGACAGAAGCCTGCCGAAAGGGGCACGACACCAAGCCTATGCCAAGGTGAAGGCGACAAAAAGCCGGACGATTTGTTTCTTTCCCTTACAACAAACTTCTGAAAATCTGGCGTATGCTACGAAAAAGGGAAAGCGGATCCACGCTATCTCCAATGCGACAAAGAAAGATCGAGGGGACAGCCTTTCCTATCGAACGCCCAAGACCGCAACAGCACACGTCTTAAGTACCCTAAAAGGATATCCTACTATATGAGCCTACAGCCATTAACCCTACCAGCACAGTCGTCACAACAGGAGGCGACTCTCCGGCAAGGACGCTTGTCGAACGGATTAACTTACTATATCCGCCACAACGCAGCTGAGCCGGGTTTGGCCAGCTTTTATTTGGCGCAGCGCGTAGGCTCGATCTTGGAAATGCCACATCAGCGCGGTTTGGCGCACTTCCTCGAGCATATGGCTTTTAATGGGTCGACCCATTTTCGCGGCGAGGGTGCATCGCCCGGCTTGATATCTTGGTGCGAAAGCGTCGGGATTAAGTTTGGCACAAACCTAAATGCGTGCACCGGCGTTGACCGCACGGTCTATCATATCTCGGCCGCTCCCGTGCGGCGTCAGGGCGTCACGGACACGTGCTTGTTAATCCTGCGAGATTGGTGCGATGGGCTTTTGCTCAAAGAGAAAGCGATCGACAAAGAGCGGTGCGTCGTGCGTGAAGAGTGGCGCACGAGGCGCACAGGGATGGCCGTGGCGCGAATGATGGAAGATGCTTTTCCGGTCATTTTCAAAGGCTCAAAATATGAAGATGCGATGCCGATCGGTCATTTGGACGTCATCAATAATTTTTCGCCCGATGCGTTGAGGGATTATTACAACAAATGGTATCGGCCGGACTTACAAGCGGTCGTCATTGTGGGAGATGTGGATGTAAATGCCATAGAAAGCCAAATCAAACGGCAGTTTGGCGGCCTATCGCTCCCGCCAAATGCGCCCCAGCGCCGATACTATCCCGTAGCAGACAACAAGCGTATGATTACGCACGTGATGCGCGATGCAGAGCAACCGATCGCTCTGGCGCATCTCTATATGAAGCGCGATGTGAAGCCAACTTCGGTGCGATCAAGCGAGCGCTATCAGCAAGAAATCTATGAGCACGACTTGATTTGCTTGATGCTTAACGAGCGCTTGTCGAAACAACAAAGCGGGGCGAAGGCGCCTTTTACGGCGGCATCGGTGAAAGATGGAAAATTTTTGATTGTTCAGACGAAAAAAGCCTTTTCGCTGAGCGTCTCGTGCAAGGGAGATCAGATCGAAGCCGGATTGTCGGCAGCTGTAGGCTTGCTGGAGCAGGCGCGCCAATGGGGATTCACGACCGGAGAACTGACGCGAGCTAAAGCGATCTTGCGCAACAAGGCCGAGCGCTGCAATAATCAGCGCGGACAATTGGCCAATCATCATTACGTAAAGCAATGTCTGGATCATTATCTTTATGGTGAGCCGATTCTTTCTACGGCGGAAGAATTGCACGTAAGGCGTAAGTTTGATGCGGAACTGACCTTGGCGGATGTAAATACAGCTATCAAAGAGTTGGTAACGGACCGCAATCAAGTATTGCTGCTTTATGCACCCAAAAAGGCGGACTTCCGCGTGCCTTCAACCGAGCAACTTGAGCGCTGTGTGCGTGGGGCGCAAAAGAAAAGCTATCCGGCTTACCAAGAATGTGTACGCCCGAAGATGCTACTCACCGCCTTTCCGCGACCGGGAAAGATCTTGGCGGAATATGATCATACGAAAGCGGGCGTGCGCGTATTTAAGTTGAGCAATGGCATAAACGTCTACGTAAAGCATACGACTTTCGGTGCAGATCAAGTGAGTTTCAAACTCTTTGGCAAAGGCGGGAAGCAACTCTTTGCCGATGAAGATGCGCCAAACTTAGCCTTGCTCAAAGGCGCAATGGAGGCCGGCGGATGGGGAGAGCTATCAGCGGCGGATTTACGTAGTTGGATGGCCGGAAAGTCGATACGGGTCGCACCTTTTATCAATGAAAGGACGCAGGGCGTTGAGGGTACGGCTTCGACAAATGACTTGAGGGCACTTTTTGAGTTGACTTATTTATATGTAACGCAACCTCGAAAAGATCCGGCGGCTTACGAAAGTTTCAAAGAGCGGATGCAATCGTTTTTGATCAATCGCGAGGCAAACCCAAATGTGACTTACAACGACGCAATTGCGGCCGCACGCTACGGAAACAACCCGCGTACCGCACCAACCACGATGGAGACGTTAGCAAAAGCAGACTACGAGCGGATTCAGGCAATCTATCGCCAACTTTTCTGCGGGATGAATGACTGCAACGTGATTCTTGTGGGGAATATTGACTTGCAGAGTTTGCGCCCCTTGCTTTGTCGTTACGTGGCTTCTTTACCGGCGAAAAATAGCGTCAACTCGCAGCGGACGGCCGCTTTACCGGCAGTGAGGAAGGTGGACGAAACGCTCATTTATCGACGTCGGCAAGATACGCCCTACGCTTCTGTTTCAATCTTCTACGACTTTGAACTGCCCTATGAGCCGAAGAGTGACGTGATGCTCAAAACTTTCAAGCTCATTCTTCAGATGATGTATACAGATACTATTCGCGAAGAATCAGGCGGCGCTTATCACGTCAGCGTAAATACGGAGTTAGATGGCTTGAAAATGCCTAATGCGCTTTTGAAAATCGCCTTTCGCACAGATCCGCAGCGCTATGAGGAGTTGATTCCCTTGGTCTACGAACAATTACTTCGCTTGGCGGAACACGGACCTTCGCAGGAGTTATTACAAAAATCAAAGGAATTCTTGCTGAAAGCGCACCGGCAGCAAGCTCAATCCAATCATTATTGGCTACACATCTTATATAATATGGTGTATCGCGGAGCGGATTTTGACACCGACTATGAAAAAATAACAGAGGCAGTCTCTGCGCACGACGTGCAGCAACTTTGTGCGGAAATAATAGCTCAAAAGCGGCGAATTGAGGTCACAATGTTGCCGCTTTAAGGCGATTTTGTGGACTCTTTTCGGGACATTCTTCGAAAAAAATTGGTCTAATTAGGCGAAAATACAGGTAAAATGCACCGCATTAAAGGCTAGGAAGCCTACTTTTAGCTTTTTTTGTGCAGAAAATAATCTCCATCGATTGTAACATCCGTACCTTTGCCCCGTCATTAAGGAAACGGCGCGAGAAACGCACCACTTCGGAGAGTCACCTCCGCCCTTCGCCTCGAGGCTTTGAAGATAAGAAGAATGAAGAAGCAACTATCAGAGACGATAAATACAAATAAGAGAAGAACAAATCATTTATAAAAAGGAATCGGTAGGCATAAGCCTCCATATGTTTAACTAAATTATTTAGACAATGAAAAAGTTATTCCTAACATTTGCATTCGCAGTAGTTACTATCGCAGCTAGCGCACAAGTTTACCTTGGTGGTGAAGGCGGTTTTTGGCGTAATCCGAACGACAATCACACTCAGTTCTCTTTGAGACCGGAAATCGGTTACAAACTCGATAGCGATTGGTCACTGGGTATGCAAGTAGGTTACCAATACGACTACGTAAGTGGCACAGACGTGCACACGGTTAACGTTGCGCCTTACGCTCGTTACACTTTCGCAAAGCTTGGTCCCGTTAAGTTCTTTGCTGACGGCGGTTTCGCTTTCTTTTCTTCAACGGCAGACGCTTCTGGTAGCCACGATCCCAAATACTCTACTTGGCAAGTTGGCATCACGCCGGGCCTTTCAGTAGATTTGAATAAGCGCATTTCATTCATCACGCACTTTGGCTTCTTGGGCTATCGTGATTCCGACTACAAGAATGGCGGCGGTTCAGTATTCAAAGGCAACGTATTGGGCGAAGACGGCTTCGGCTTCCGCCTAGACGCTTCTACGCTCCAATTTGGTTTCGTCTACAACTTCTAAAAATAGCCGGACGTTGTCCGCTTTATAAACAGCGCCCCGCTATCTTCAACGATAGCGGGGCGTTGCTTTATAGAAGCAGGAAGCGAAAAGAATCAGCGTCACCACTGCTTCACAGAATTATAATCGTACGCCGCAAAACACGAACCATTTCCATAAAATGCAAATGCTCCGAAAGCCAAAAGGCTTTCGGAGCATTTATATCGCTAAACTAACGATCAGCTTATTTTGACTTCAGCGCGTCCGTCACCTTGATTGTATCCTTCTCAACGTAAGTCTTATCCTTATCGTTTTGAGAAATAACTACATTCAAGTTGTCGTTGTTTGCATCATAATAGATTGTCGTCTGATAAGCCGGTACTTCGTGCGCCTTACCACCCGTCGTCTTGTAAATACCATTCTCAGAAACGATTGGCGTAACCGTATTGAAATACTTCACTACGTTATCAAATTCGCCGCCAACCAACTTCTGCAAACGAGCCTTGAGGTCTGCATTGTCTAAGAGGTTGATTTCTGTCGGCGTTTTGCCGTCGTTGGTAGTAAAGAGCGCCTTCACGCCGTCCGTTGCAGTAGAATCATTAGCAACCTGCATAGAGTCGTTTGTTGCGGGTGTGGCTTCTTTCGTCTGTTGCTTGCAAGCCGTAAAGCCCAAACCGATTACGAGCGCTGCAGCCAAGATAAATGTCTTTTTCATTGCTGTTTTTATCAAGTTTAATTTATATGGAGCAATATTACTCCACAGCGCAAAAATACACAATCTATTTGGCTTACATCATGAAATTAAAGAAAATTAGGCGAAGCTATTCTATCTTGGCTTTTCTCTACTCCACTTTGCATCTTTCATTATTTTTGAGTTTGCAACGGCTGATTCTCTCCTTTTTAATTGTTTGTATACGGAGAAGGGCGTACTTTTGCATCGCAATCTATAATTGACTTATTGTTTAACACATTCAAGACTATCACTATTCTACAATGGGATGGATTAACGACATACTTTATAATCAAGATTCGGTGGCGCATACTATCGGTCTTTATGCAGTTGTCATTTCTTTAGGCATTTTGCTGGGTAAGATCAAGATCCGAGGTTTTTCTTTTGGGATGACGATCGTGCTTTTCATTGCCATATTGATGGGCCACTTAGACTTTCGCATCAATCAGCAGGTCTTACTCTTTATGCGCGACTTCGGACTTCTGATTTTTGTCTACACGGTAGGCTTACAGATGGGTTCGAGCTTCTTCTCCTCTTTCAGGCAATCAGGCATTCGCCTCAATGTCTTGGCCATCTTTGTCGTACTGCTGAATCTCGTCGTCTTGTTTACGATCTATTTTTTCAATAGCGATAAGACGAGCATCTACCAATTGGTCGGCATTATGTCGGGCGCCGTGACGTGTACGCCCGGATTGGGTGCCGCGCAGCAGGTTTTGCAGGAAGCGCCGGGCGACTATGCGCAGACAATCTCTCAGATGACGATGGGCTATGCCGCATCTTATCCTGTCACGATCATCGCTTCGGTTCTCGTGATGGCGTTTATCAAACTCATATTTCACATCAATCCTGCTGCAGAGCAAGCAGCCGTAGAAAAAGAAGAGGCCGACGCTCACGTAGAACCATTTATCGGCACATTTAAGTTAACCAATACGCTGATCGATGGCATAACAGTCTCAAAGTTGCACAATGTTTACGACCACGATTATGTCGTTTCGCGCATACTAAAGCCGGACGGGCAAATCTTAATACCCGGTTACGACACGCAAATCGGCGTCAATGACCTGCTCTTAGTCGTAATGTCGCCTGAAGATGTCGAAGCTTTCCGACAGATTGTTGGGCCTGTGGTGGAGCGCAACTGGGATAAAGAGCCGGGAAAGGTCGTTTCGCGCAACATTCTCATATCCAATCCGAAGATTAACGGAAAACAGCTGGGCGCACTGCGCATTCGCAACGGTTACGGACTGAATGCTACGCGCGTAACGCGTGCCGGCGTCTCGCTTTTGGCCTCTCGCCATCTCACTTTGCAGGTAGGCGACAAACTGACGGTCGTAGGTCGCGAAGCTGACGTTGAACATTTGGCCGGCCGCTTGGGAAATTCGCAGAAACACCTGCGACAACCCAATATGTTTACCTTCTTCTTCGGCATACTCCTTGGCATTTTGCTTGGCAGCGTGCCCATTGCTTTTCCGGGAATGACCATGCCGCTGCGCCTGGGACTCTCCGGCGGCCCGCTGATCATTGCAATCCTAATCAGCCGCTATGGCTACAAACTCAAGTTGGTTTCCTACACTTCCACCTCGGCCGCATTGATGATTCGCGAATTTGGTATGTGTATTTTCTTAGCCTCGGTAGGCTTCGCCGCCGGCCCGAAGTTTGTCGAGTCTGTCTTTAGCGCCAACGGTGCACAATGGGTTTTCTGGGGCTTCCTCATTACAACCATTCCCTTAGTCGTAGTAGCCACATTCGCGCGCATAAAATATAAGATCAACTACTTTACTATTCTCGGCTTCATCTGCGGAGCTTACACCGATGCTCCCGCTTTGGCCTATGCCGATAGCGAAGGCAACAACGATGCGGCGCTCGTGGCCTACTCTACAGTCTATCCGCTCATCACCTTCCTCCGCGTCCTGTGCGCCCAGTTTATCGTTCTGGCTTTCCTGGCCGTCTGATAAGCCCGCGACGCCACAATCTCGTATCCTTTAGCGGCCTTTCCGCTTCCCTATATCCACCCTCGCCCCAATCGGGACGGGGGTGCACCCATTTTCACCTGATCACGAGCTATCCCCTTCCTGTTGCGGCATTCTCAGCCCCACCCACTCGCACATCGTTTTTGGAAGAAACTACGGCAGCCCACAAGCGGGTAAAAGTTCTATCGGAATCGGAAGCCACAATTCAAAATCTCACTATAAGAAGCACGCACGAAAAGCGCCAACTAATCAATAAAGTTCCACTCCAAGCCCAAACGCCCATTATTTGCTCGGCCCAAACTATGGTTTGGTGGGAGCAAACGATGGTTTGGTGGGAGCAAACTATCGTTTGGTCGGGGCAAACCATAAACGATCAAAATCAAAGCGATATCAAACGGGCGGAGAAGAATTAAAGAAGAACCCCAAAGAACTCCTATTTTCGCGCATTACACGAAAAAACGAAATAAGGAAGAAAATTAAACCTTTACGACTTAAACCAGTTTGCAGCTAAGGTGAACGAGAACAAACCGGCATCGTGCAAAATCAAGCCTTACACGACCACATAAGGGCATAAAAAAGAGAAAGACAAGACCGCCTTTCTCTCAATGTGACCCCGGTGGGACTCAAACCCGCGACACTCAGAACCGGAATCTGATGCTCTATTCAACTGAGCTACGGGGCCTACATTTTTCGAGTGCAAAAATAGGCATTAAAGACCAACAAGCAAAATTTGACACAGACAAAGCGAAAAAACTTTTTAATCTCTTGGTAATTACTTACGAAACTCGTATCTTTGCGGACATAAAAGGGTGAGGGACTTTTTGAAGTTCCTCATTTGTTTTTAACCGTTTACGTCTGTTTGCGCCACGCTTCTTCACAGATCGCGAACGGTAGCCGTAAGGGGAAGCGCCATCTCGTCCGAAAAAACAAGAGCAGATGGGGCGCATTCTCATATCTTTATATAATGTATGATAGATAAAAACGTCGTAAAACAACTGGTAGAGGAATGGCTCGAAGGGAAAGATTATTTTCTGACGGACCTAACCGTTTCCCCGGACGATCGCATCGTCGTAGAGATAGATCACGTAGAAGGGGTTTGGATTGAAGACTGCGTAGACTTAAGTCGTTATATCGAAGAACGTTTGAATCGCGACGAGGAAGACTACGAGCTGGAAGTAGGCAGTGCAGGTATAGGCCAACCATTTAAAGTGCATCGCCAATATGAGATTCACGTAGACTCACCGGTCGTAGTGCTAACTAGTGAAGGTAAGAAGTTGCGCGGCATATTGAAAGCCGTCGATGCGGATCACTTTGTTTTGACGATCAAAGAAAAAGTGCGCCCCGAGGGCGCTAAGCGTCCGCAATGGGTAGACCGAGACCTCACTTTCCGTTTTGAAGACGTTAAATATACGAAATACGACTTAGACGCAAAATAAATCTACCCACGGCTATGGCACACCGATCATAGGCAGACGCAACTTAGTTCACGTAAATAATAAAAACAACATACAATGCCCAGAAAGAAAGCCGAGGTGATCAGCCTCACCGATACCTTTGCTGAGTTTAAAGAGAACAAAAACATAGATCGCACGACGTTGGTCAGTGTGCTTGAAGAGAGTTTTCGTAGTGTGATTACAAAACTCTTCGGTTCAGATGAAAACTTCGACGTGATTGTCAATCCGGACAAAGGCGACTGCGAAATCTATCGCAATCGTGTAGTCGTGGCTGACAATGCTGTTGAAGATCACAAATCGCAAATCAGTCTGACTGAAGCACGCGAGATCGACTCTGACTATGAAGAGGGCGAGGAAGTGAGCGAGCCCATTAACTTCGCAAAATTTGGCCGCCGTGCTATCCTGACGCTTCGCCAAACGCTGGCAAGCAAACTGCTTGAGCTGGACCACGATGCACTTTTCAATAAGTATAAAGATCGTGTGGGCGAAATCATTGCAGCTGAAGTATATCAGACGTGGAAGCAGGAAACGCTCCTAATGGATGATGAGGGCAACGAACTCTTCTTGCCCAAGAACCAACAAATACCGCGCGATTTCTTCCACAAGGGGGATAATGTCCGTGCTGTAATCGACCGCGTCGACAACTTAAACGGCACGCCCAAGATCTTTTTGAGTCGCACAAGCCCCGAGTTTTTGCGTCGCTTGCTCGAACAAGAAATTCCTGAGATCGGCGACGGGCTAATTTCACTCAAGCGCATTGCACGCATACCCGGAGAACGCGCAAAGATTGCCGTAGAAAGCTACGATGACCGCATAGATCCCGTAGGTGCTTGCGTAGGCGTAAAAGGCAGCCGCATTCATGGCATTGTAAGAGAATTGCACAACGAAAACATTGACGTAATCAATTACACGTCTAACCCTGCACTGTTTATTCAACGTGCGCTCAATCCGGCACAAGTTTCCAGCATCCAACTGGATGAAGAAAACCGCAAAGCGCAAGTATATCTGCGCCCTGAAGAAGTATCGCTGGCCATCGGTAAGGGAGGTCAGAACATCAAATTGGCTTCTATGCTGACGGAATATACGATTGACGTCTTCCGCGAAGTAGAGGGCGATGATCAGGAAGACGATATCTTCCTCGATGAATTTGCTGATGAAATCGATCAATGGGTCATCGATGCGATTAAGTCAATCGGCCTGCAAACGGCAAAGGATGTATTGAACGCTCCGCGCCAAATGTTGATTGAAAAAGCCGACCTCGAAGAGAGTACCGTAGATGAGGTGCTCCGTATATTGAAAGCAGAGTTTGAGCAATAAATACAAATAATCCGTTTTTCCCCTTTCACCACCGAAGCATGAGCATAAGATTAAATAAAGCCCTCAAAGAGTTTAACATAGGTAAGGATACGGCTGTAGAATTCTTGGCCAAAAAAGGCCATGAAATAGAGTCGAACCCCAACACTAAATTGTCAGACGAGCAATACGATTTGTTGCGTCGCGAATTTAAGAAAGATGAAGAGGTGCGCCGCAAGGCTACGGAGCTGAGCCAAGGCCGTCAGCAAGAAAAGAAAGAGAAAAAGGCTCAGAAGTCAGAACGACGGGCGACAGAAGAGGTAAAGACTGTCGTTCCGGAGGACTTGCGTCCACAAATAAAGATAAAAGGGCAAGTAGATCTTGACGCGCCTGCTAAAGCGGAGGTGACTCCTGAGGCGGAAAGAAAGGAAGAAAAACCGATTGAGACATCTGCAACGGAAAAACCCGTAACCACTGAATCGCCGAAGGAAACTGTTAGTGTGCCTGTAAAAGAGACGACAGAGAAACCGGAAGAGCCGGTAAAAGCAGCAGCAACGCCGGAAGAGCCAACAGTCAATAAGCCTGTAAAGAAAACTGTTTCAGAGCCAAAAAGCGCAGCGAACGAAGCCGGTACTGCGACTGAAAAGCCGAAAAAGCCGGCTAAACCGACAAAGGAAGAACGTGAGCAGCAGATTGGCGAGACGAAAAACGGTGTATTTGAATTGCGCTCAACACCGGAATTGAGTGCGCCAAAAGTTGTCGGACAGATTGACCTTTCAACGCTTAATCAATCGACGCGCCCGAAGAAGAAAGGCAAAGATGAGCGCCGCAAAGAGCGTGAGAAGAAGAAACGCAGTCGTATCGGCGCACAGCGTGTCGACATCAACGCTACAGCGAATCAACTGCAAAACAATGAGCGTCGCAAGCCAGGCAACAACAGCAACAGCGGCAACAATCAGCAGACATCGCAAAGCAACAACCGCAGACGTAACCGCAAGGTGAAAGAAGTGGTGAAAGCAGAGATCAGCGAGGAAGATGTAGCTAAGCAAGTAAAAGAAACACTCGCACGCCTGACGAATAAGTCAAACAAGAACACGAAGGGCGCTAAATACCGTAAGGAAAAGCGCGAACAAGTGCGCGAACGCGAAGAAGAACTCCGCCGCGAAGAGCGTGCCGAAAGCAAGATTCTGAAACTAACGGAATTTGTTACGGCAAACGAATTGGCGACGATGATGGATGTGCCTGTGACGAAAGTCATTGGTACGTGTATGAGTATCGGTGTGATGGTCAGCATCAACCAGCGCTTGGATGCAGAAACCATTGACATTGTTGCCGACGAGTTTGGTTTCAAGACCGAATTTGTGAGTGCCGAAGTGCAGGATGCCGTTCAAGAGGAAGAGGATGATGAAGAAAACCTCGAGCCACGCGCTCCAATCGTTACCGTAATGGGTCACGTTGACCACGGTAAGACTTCATTGCTCGACTATATCCGTAAAGCCAACGTCATCGCTGGTGAGGCCGGCGGCATCACGCAACATATCGGTGCTTATAATGTACAGTTGGAGAGCGGACGCCACATTACGTTCCTCGATACGCCGGGTCATGAAGCCTTTACGGCAATGCGTGCACGCGGTGCACAAGTAACCGACATCGCCATTATTATCATTGCGGCCGACGACGACATTATGCCGCAAACGAAAGAGGCAATCAACCACGCAGTCGCGGCTAACGTGCCTATCGTCTTTGCTATAAACAAAGTAGATAAGCCAACGGCTAATCCGGATAAGATTAAGGAGAGTTTAGCGGCGATGAACTTCCTTGTGGAAGAATGGGGCGGAAAATACCAAAGTCAGGATATTTCTGCCAAGAAAGGTATCGGCATAAAAGAACTGCTTGAAAAAGTATTGCTTGAAGCAGATATGCTTGATTTGAAGGCTAATCCGAACCGCAAGGCTACGGGTACGATTATCGAATCAGCGCTTGATAAAGGGCGCGGATACGTGGCTACGATTTTGGTAAGTAACGGCACGCTGCATCAAGGCGATGTCGTATTGGCCGGCACCAACTTTGGCCGCGTCAAAGCTCTCTTCAATGAGCGTAGCCAGCGTATAGATAATGTAGGGCCTTCCATGGCGGCTACGCTATTGGGCTTCAACGGCGCCCCGCAAGCCGGCGATCAGTTCCACGTAATGGATACTGAGCAAGAAGCGCGTGAGATTACCGCGAAACGCGAACAATTGCAGCGCGAACAAGACTTGCGTACACACAAGATGCTGACGCTCGACGAACTGGGTCGAAGAATCAAGCAGGGCAACTACCAGGAGCTGAACATCATCGTCAAAGGTGACGTGGACGGTTCTGTCGAAGCGCTTTCCGATTCTTTCATCAAACTATCTACACCGGAAATCGCCGTCAATGTAATCCATAAAGGCGTAGGTCAGATTAGCGAGAACGACGTCACACTCGCCGCAGCGTCACAAGCCGTGATTGTTGGCTTCCAAGTACGTCCCAGTCAAGCAGCACGCAAGATCGCAGATCGCGACGGCGTAGAGATTCGTCAATACTCTATCATCTACGATGCGATCGACGACGTGAAGAAGGCTATGGAGGGTATGTTGCAGCCGATCTTCAAAGAGGAAGTTACCGCAACGCTCGACGTTCGCCAAGTTTACCATATCTCCAAAGTGGGCTACGTGGCCGGCGCTTATGTCTCAGATGGTAAAGTGCACCGCACCGACAAGGCGCGCCTTATCCGCGATGGTATCGTTATCTTCACCGGCGGCATTAACGCCTTGAAGCGCTTCAAAGATGATGTGAAAGAAATCGGTACAAACTTTGAGTGTGGTATAAGTCTTGTAAACTGCAACGACATCAAGGAAGGCGACATCATCGAGACTTACCAAGAAGTAGAAGTTAAACAGAAGCTATAAACTGCTTGCAGCTGCCATCGTCGGTTGAAGTGTGCGCCACTATATATATAATGTGTATGAGGCCTGATATTCGATTGACTTCGCAGCTCCACCAGCTATAAACAGAAAAAGAGGCAGACGCGCAGTTACATCCATTGAGATGTTATGCAGTCTGCCTTTGTTTCTTATCCGGGGCACTTCCGTGCCCACCAAATACAAACAGCTATGACATTAGACATATTTATAATTGCTATTCTGCTTTGGGCAGGCTTCAACGGCTGGAAGAAAGGTTTGCTTAAGGAACTTATTTCGATGGGCGGCTTTCTGCTTGGCCTCTTAATTGCAGCCACCTGCTACTCTACCTTAGGCGAATACTTGACGGTCAATGGTTCGCGAGTAAATATGCTGACCAGCATCGTCGCGTTCTTAATTTTGTGGATTATCGTCCCCATCGCTTTAGGCTTTGTGGCAACTATGCTTACCAAGACTTTGAAAGGGATGAAACTCGGCACGCCCAACTCGATCTTAGGCTTGCTCGTTAGCGTACTCAAATATGGTTTGTTGCTCAGTTGCTTACTGAGCGCTATGAACGCACTCGGACTCCTCAGCCAAGAGAAGATCGCGGGGTCGCACCTTTACAAACCGACGACGAGCATCGTCTCTTTTATTTTTGAGCACGGCATTACGCAGAGCGATGATAAGCAAGACCAAACTGCTGATACTACATGGGTAGATATGCAGCCCGCAGCCAATGCAGCAAAGCAATCTTCCAAAAAGCATTAAAACTATGGCAGACGAGAAAGATATTATACGGGAGACCTTTGATAAAAAGTACGAATACGGCTTTACGACCGACGTCGAAACAGAAATCATCCCTACCGGACTGAATGAAGATGTCATTCGCCTCATCTCTCATAAAAAGGAAGAGCCCGAATGGCTTTTAGAGTTCCGTTTGCGGGCCTTTCAATATTGGCAAACGCTGGCGCAGCCTGAATGGGGACACGTGAATCTGCCGGCTATCGACTATCAGGCAATATCTTATTATGCCGACCCCTTAAAGAAAAAGTCGGGCAAGAAAGAGATTGATCCGGAGTTGATGAAGACCTTCGACAAACTGGGCATTCCGCTTGAAGAGCGCTTGGCCTTAAGTGGCGTGGCTGTCGATGCCGTGATGGACTCCGTATCGGTGAAGACGACTTTCAAAGACAAGTTGCAGGAGAAAGGAATCATCTTTTGCAGTATGTCAGAGGCTGTCCGCGAAAACCCCGACCTGGTGCGCAAATACTTAGGCAGCGTTGTGCCTTATCGCGACAATTATTTTGCCGCACTCAATAGTGCCGTCTTTTCTGATGGTTCGTTTGTCTACATTCCCAAAGGCATCCGTTGTCCGATGGAATTATCTTCTTATTTCCGCATCAATGCACGCAACACCGGACAGTTTGAGCGCACGTTGATCGTCTGCGAAGACGGCGGCTATGTCTCTTATTTGGAAGGTTGCACTGCACCACAGCGCGACGAGAACCAATTGCACGCCGCCATTGTAGAAATCATTGTGGAAAAAGATGCAGAAGTAAAATACAGTACGGTACAGAATTGGTATCCCGGCGATAGCGAAGGCCGCGGCGGCGTATATAATCTCGTGACTAAACGAGGACAATTGCGCGGCGCCAACAGCAAACTCTCTTGGACGCAAGTGGAGACAGGCTCGGCCATTACGTGGAAATATCCCTCCTGCGTATTGATGGGCGACAACTCGCAAGCCGAATTTTACAGTGTTGCCGTGACCAATCATCACCAAGAGGCTGATACGGGCACTAAGATGATCCATTTAGGTAAGAATACGCGCAGTACGATTGTTTCCAAAGGCATATCCGCCGGCAAGAGTCAAAATTCTTATCGCGGTTTAGTAAAATGCTCTTCCCGCGCTGATGGAGCGCGCAACTACTCTTCCTGCGATTCGCTCCTCTTAGGTAGCGAATGCGGCGCACATACTTTCCCTTATATTGATGTCAACAACAACAACGCCATCGTAGAGCACGAAGCCACGACTTCAAAGATCAGCGAAGACCAGTTGTTCTATTGCAACCAGCGCGGCATTCCCCCCGAGGCAGCCGTAGATCTGATTGTCAACGGCTATGCCAAAGAAGTAATCAACAAACTCCCGATGGAGTTTGCCGTAGAAGCGCAAAAGCTCCTCAGTCTTTCCCTCGAAGGCAGCGTAGGATAATAGCTTCTTTATAAACAACCAAGATAATGGCCGGCATTTCAATTGAAATGCCGGCCATTGTGTTGTATGTATCTTTTCAAAGAAAGTGCTTTAATAAATCATCTTTCCTGTGCCTTCTCTATTTGTGATAGTGTCTTTAACTTGAAATCTATCTCATTCAATATTTTTTCCTTTAAGGCTATGGGCAGTTGAATGTTTTTTAGTTCTTTTTTATTCTTACTAAGCAGTCCTGAAAGCTTTGACAGCTCTTCAGATGTTAACGTTTGACGCTCTATATTGATTTCAGATATAACTTTCTCTATCTGCTTCATCTTATCAAGCATCTTTACCTCTTCAACTAAATCATTCTTAATCATCTCATTCACAGGACCTATATTTCTGTAATCTATCGGCATATAATTATTAGCTTTGTAAAGCTGCCAACAATTCCAAGCGACAAGAGAACCAGCTAACTCATCTTCCTTACATTTCTTTAAGAACGCCTCCAACTGAGTTTCACCTCCAAAGATCTGGAGACAGCAATGCTCACAAGTAAAGCCATGATAGTTCGAGCCTTCAAACGAACGCAGGACAATAAAATTGCTTATATAGAAAGCAGGGGCTTTTTCAATTCTTTTGCGATATGCATAGAGGCACTCTTTATTATATACTACTTCTCCAAAAGCATCTTTTTTAGAGTCAAAGCATCTATACAACAGCTCTTGCAACCATTGTTCATCAGTTGCAGGATCATTAGCAGCCGCTTTAAATTTATCTATTATAAAAGGCCATATTTCTTCATCTTTTATCAGACACTCCTCTTCTTTGGGTTTACCGTTCGTATAGTCAGCATGAAGCTTTTTAGCGATATAGAGTTTTGACCCTTCGCTTTTGATAATCTCGAGCAACCTACTCTTATAAGATTCTTTATCTAACTTGTACTTACTTATATACTTTTCGACATTTTGTAAAGCAATTAGCTTTAAAAATAACTCATAAGCTTGTGAATTAGGCACTTTATCCGCAGTATATGTAACCAGATCTACATATCTTGTAAAGGATGCTTTATTAAAACCATCAACATCCCGTATGGCCAAGTATTGAACGAAATCTTTTATCTCATCTTTACTTACAACCCATTTATCAATCTTCATTTTCGCCTCAATCAATTCCATTTCAAAGAGCTCTTTCATCTCTGAAATTCTGAGTGCACTATATATTTGGTTTGCAAAGTAGTTGTAAAAACTTGACACTTCACAAAGTCGACGATAAGTATTTTTATCATTGTTATCATCAGAATCATATATTTTATAATATGCTATTTCTTCATTGTCAACTTTTTTATTATTAACTAACTGAGTAAATAACAATTTAAGCACAGGTAATATTTTTTCTACTTCATTACCATTTTCTTTTTCTAGATCATTATCCGTTTTAAGATATAATATATTACTTTTACTTCCAAATAGGTAGTCCACACCCCCTATTTTAAGATACTTCTGCTTAAATATACCCTTGTAAAGTTCTATATAACGATACTTCACCAATTGAAGCAACAAAAAGTCACTAACACTTACCTCTCCTCTTATTGATTTGAAGTCAAGCACTACTTGATTGATATAACGCTTGGCATCTCTAAGCGTTGGTATGTATTCCTTAAATATAGAAGTACGCTTAGTAATCACTTGTTGTATACTTTCCCACTCACCATCGCTTGTACACAATTGTTTGCATAGTATCTCTTCTATATACTTAACAATGTAAATATATGGGCGAAAAGGTATAGCAAACTCTACATCAAAGAATTTGTCTATAAAGCAAGCATCCGGCGTCTTATAAGTGTCTCCTAATACCCTATTGATCTGTTCTTTATCATAAGCCGTAAGGAATATAAGATTAGTAAATGCCGCATTGCCGTCTATCAATTTTAGCACCTCAAGAATTTCTTCTTTTGACAATCGATCAAAGTCGTCGATTATAACCAATACCCTCTTTTTAAGATCCGCAAAGGACTCTTTGATAGAATCCTTTAGACTGTCTTTATCCCAAATTCGATAAAAACTGAGAAGTCGCTCTACTATACTGCGGTTATCTATCAATTGCAGTGAAGCCATATAATCTTTTATGATATGGCTGCATCTGGAATCGTATTTAGCCAATACGCAGGCTATCATAGAAAAGAAATCTTCCTGAATCGTCTGAACCGATTTACTATCACGAGGTACGAAATATACAATTTCAAACTCGCTCTCATCGATCTGCTTTCGTATAAGATTTAAGAAAGAACTTTTACCACCGCCCCAAGGTGCAGTAATTGCAATGCTACTTGTCTTTGCTCTACTGCGAGCACTTATTTCCTTAGCTATTTTTTCGGCCTCCTCCACCAAATCAAAAGCATCCTCTTCTCCACTTTCTATGGGATTATCCTCCAACAAGGTGTATATAGATTTATATTTGTCCTTTACATCTTCTATTCTAAACTTATTCCCTTTTCTAACCTCATTGAAAAATGTAAACAAAGAATCCCAAAATAGTATTAAGAAACCATGGCAATAAAGCACAAAAAGAATCTCATTCCATTCCATTAAAAACAGATTGCTGAAAATGAGCACAAGCTGATTGTAGAATATGAGCACAAGAAAATGGTCAACAACCAAACTTATTAGAACAAACCTAATCGTCTTAGAATCTTTTCCTGTTTCTTTTGTATACCAATTTTCAAACGCAAGACAGATATAAGCAAAGCACACTAAAGCTATCACATCTACATAAGCACAAGAACCGGCCCAAAAAACATATTCATAACTGCTACATAGACGACAAATCAGCAACAGAGTTGTGACAAAACACAATCCGCCTATCCAATATTTGCTAAACTGGTACCTTATCTTCCATCGCTTAACAATATCCCACGAACAAGCCAATAGAAGAAAGAATGTAATGAGAGCAACTCCAATATTTGACTCAAAGGGTTTGAGAAGGGGAGTTATTATATAATCCTCGTACAACTCCATTAAAGGCTTATAGTAGGCTATGGTAATAAGGAGAATAAGCAAAGCTGTTAAAATGAATCTAACCATTTTTGGTTCTTGTATTTTCTTCCAAATAACTTGTGCTTTCTTCCGAATAACTTGAAGTATGTTTTTTATCATGATTATAGGATTCAATAGCAAGTACAAAATTAGTTTATCTCTTTGAAAACTTGTACTTTTAAGGTATCTAAGTTTTATTCTCTTTGAAAACATTTGCACTACATCGTATCTTATATCAATGATAACACCATTGCATCTCCATATAAGATAAGAGTAGTATACGCAATTGATTATAAAGCTGTTTTTCTACTCGCCCCAATTCATATACAACGATATTTTTAAAGACCAACCCTAAGGGGTTGTCAATTTTCTTATGCTTCAAGGCAGCGTTGACGCCGTGCGTCAACACTGCCCTACCAAAAGACTAACCCCGATGGGGTTATTTGTGGGCGTGAGTGCGCGATAAATGAGCGTTAATAGGAGGATTGAGGTGATATATAGAAGAGGGCAACAAAGATCGAGGTATTTGCGAATAAGTCTAAGCAGTAAGGTAGATTATACGATTGTATCATTATAAAACAGCCACAGCATCCTCCATTTCTCATTAGGCATATTAGGCTTATATAGAGTAATACACTCCCAACAAGCCCTTAGGCTTGGTCTTTTGGCAGGGCAGGGTTAAGATGCGAAGCGGTTTAACCCTGCCTAAGTCCAGCGCAATATGCAACCCCTTAGGGTTGGTCTTTAAAAACGCCCGCATATTGTCTAATAACCAATGGATTATAGCACATTTTGTGGACTAAGAGGAAATGCTTACCTTTGCATACGCAAGGGCGAGGAGCGCTCTTGGTTCAATTATT